>ERZ779643.85-NODE-85-length-88315-cov-3.731385_pt1 | contig 88315 bp, 36 predicted proteins | sample MGYA00511564_ERZ779643 | MGnify/ENA primary metagenome ERZ779643 (study PRJEB29588, sample SAMEA2147114) | human gut metagenome | biome: human gut; feature: human-associated habitat; material: faeces | place: Denmark | collected 2008/2010 ...
GGAACTCATAAAAAAACTAAATATTGAATAGGAGGATAATTATGAGTAAAATAATGTTAATCCGACATGCTATATCTGAAGGTAATAGTAAAGGGATTATACAAGGTGATGAAGATTATGCTTTATCTATGGAAGGAATTATTCAAGCAAATAATTTTGATGTTAAAGATTTACATAATTATGAACGAATTATAACTAGTCCATCATCTAGAACAAAACAAACGGCAGAGATAATAAATAAAAATTTGAATCTTAATATTGAAGAGGATAGCATGTTAAAAGAAATTAGTGCTGGAATTTTAGATGGTCATCTGAAAAAAGAAGTTTTAAAATGTTATCCTGAATATTATAAACTTTATTTACAAAGGGGTGATTATGATTTAATTCCTAATGCTGAAAATTGGCAACATGTAAATGCTAGGATTATAGCTTTTTTAGAGCAATATATTTCTTGCCAACATAATGATATCGTAATTTCTCATGCTGCATTTATGCGTAAACTGATGAATTTTTTAAACGGTTATGATAGAAATTATCAGTATAATATACCAAATTGTAGTTCTTTTGAATTTGATGATGTGCTAAAAAATTTGGATATAGAAAAATTTGACATTGCAAAATCATCAAAAGTATGGAGTGTAGCAAACGAAAATTATAAATATATATTAAAAAGAAAGGACAGAATAATAAATGGTGATGATATAAATGAAGTATTTAAGACTATAGAAGGTCATAAAGACTCAATAAGAAATCAGAACATTATACAAATGCTTGAACGTTATAAAAACGATCCTGATTCTGTAGAAGATTATATAAAAACTAAATATATAGAGCGTAGCACTTTTATGTCTAAGTTCTTAGGTGAATATTCTATTGATGAAGATGTATCGCTAGATATACATGGTCAAATGAGAATAGAAGCATTAAAAGATTTATTCCAAAACATAGATAATGAAAGTGATTTATCTGATACAAGTGCTTATAACTTTATACAAGGTGTAGGTAAAAATTTATCTGAATCTGAACAAAAAGCATTTAGAGATATTAATATTATATCTATGTATGAAAAAGATGTTAAACCTTCAACTGTATCTGGTTATACTGATGATATTGATGCAGTATTTACAGAAAACAGATTGGGTAGATTCTTTGACAGAATAAATAATAATGCAGAGTTTAAGCAAGAATTAAATACTAATATTGAACTTATTAAAAAAGATATAGGATTATCAAGCAATAAGTTTAATAGAGATTTGAATGAAGATATAGTTGATCAATTCTCTAAAGATATGTTTGTAAATGACAGAAGTATTATTGGTCAATTCTTAATAGAAGATAACAATAACAAAATTAAACTTAATGGTGAAGGCATTAAAGACTTCTTTAAGAGCATCAATGCTGGACGTAACAATCCTGAAAATATTACTGAAACTACGCTAGGTATACAATATTTAATAGATAGATTAGACTTAGGCATGGATGTTGTAGGTTTAGGTCTTTCTGATAAATCAACAAGCAGTGCATTAGATACAGTTAAAAATATAGCATTAAAACGTATTCTACCTATAGTAGCTATATATGAAGTAGGTAGTGTATTAAATTACGAATCAGAAAAAATAACAGGAGTATCTATACCTGGTGCTGCAGCTAATGGATTAAAAAATATAGATATAGCAGGTAGAAAATTATTAGATGCTACACATTTAAGTGATAAAATAAATTGGATAGCTGAAACATCAGTTATACATGAATACTTATTTGGTCAAAGACATTTTAATAGTGCAGAAGAAGAACAAGATTGGTATGACAATGGTTATTCACCTGTAAGAGGTGGTAGACTATGGACATTTGGTTCATCATCTGAATTTAGAGGTAGTGATGTTAATTATTTCCAACCTAACTGGTTAAAGAGAGCACATAGTGATTATCATGATGTATCAGTATATGGCTCAATAGATGCAAAATGGGCACATAGTTGGATACCAACCCCACAACATCCATTGGCTCCTATTAGAAGATTATTAGACCCATATTGGTTAGAAAAATATCATTTAGAAGAAAATGACAGACCATATCCTTTAACAGGTAAGATGTTTAGCGAAGGCACTCCATGGGGAGCAATACTGAATCCTACAGTGGGACAAATATTAAAACCTGTACGTATGTTGCCAGAAGTTAAAAAAAGACTAGGTAAAGATGGTAGAGATGCACAAGCAATAATAGAAAACTTAAATACTCGCATTAAACAACGTAACAATGAAAATGATGATTTATTAATAGTAAGAGGTACAGATATAAGAAATGGTGAATATGTTCCATATGGTAATCCTGAATCGGATGAAATAAATGTATCTATTCAGAATGGCCAACCTACTGTAAAAGGTATTGATTATATGAATACAGTACAGGATATAGGCGATTATGAAACTCCTAATGGCAGAACATATCAAGAAGTGCAATATGGTAAATATGTAGGCGCAACTAAAAAAGCGGGAGCAACTATTGATAGACTGTATGATAACTTGCAACCAGAGCAAATAGGACAAGAAGAATCTGTTGCTATTAAAGCTGTAAAAGCAATTAATAAATCGATAAAAGATAAACTTAGTCATAGAAAACAACAAGTAGCCTATACAAGAAATATTAATGCAGCCACTTCTCCTGATAAATCACAAGGAGCATATATATATAGAAACTTAGTTAATGAAAGATTAAACTTTGATGAAGACTACTATACAAGTATGGACACTAAGTATATGGTAGATAAGAATTTATTAAATGATTTTAGAAGAGATACTATATATAGTGTTAAACAATTAACTGGTATATATGGTTATTTAAGTGAACGAGCTTTTGGAGAGAATTCATATACATATAGATATGAAAACGCAGGACAAATGAGTTCATTTACTAGAAGATTCTGGGATGCATCTGTAGGTGGTATTGGTGGAGAATTTATGGAAATAGCACGTAGATTCTTTCCTAACCAAGATAGAAGTAGAATTAATATTAATCCATTAAGAAACAATATGCCTGATTGGATTCCTGATACTTACCATGAAGGAGATCCATATACTCAGATACCAAAAGGCGAAATGAGATTGCCTGGCAAAGGTTATGAAACATTAAATGCATTACACCCTGACCAATTTGGTAACTATGGAGCTTTTGATAGATATAAAATACTTGCAGATATAGCGCCTAACTCTGCAGAATATAAAAAATGGAAGAAGATAGCAGAGAATACAGTTACAGACCCTAGCCTACAAAAACAAATGGGTGATATAGCAGAGCGTACAGCTAAAATGTCTGGTAAACATGAATTCTTTGATTATAAATACTTACATAACAATACTAAATATGAAGACGCTGTAATAAAGAATATTAATAGTGATGGTTCAGTTACACTAGGAGATAATAGTGTTATAGAACTTGCAGGTATAAAGAGTACACAAGATACTAATGAGTATCTACGAGAAATGTTAAAGCCTGGAGATAAAGTAATACTACGCACTAATAAAAACATGAACTATGATAAAGATACTAATACTTCTACTAAAAAAGCTGTAATTTATAAAGAATCAGAAAATATAAATCAACAACTAATACAACAAGGTGGAGCAGAAAAAGATAGAGAAGATAATAGTGCATTAGCTATTCTTGGTAATCAATCAGGAACGCAAGAAGTGATAGGTTCTATTATAGAATTCATAGCACATGCTCCTATACCATTAATACACAATAAGTTTATGAAAGTAGAATCTCCATTAGAATCATATAAGAATGAATCTATATATGGACATAATTTCCAAACATGGGATCATCCTATAAAGAATTTTATTGAGCCTGCATTTAATAGACAATCAGATAAAAGCGTATTAAATCAATTCTTATCTATGAGTTATGCTGCTTATCACTTTAAGAATGTATCAGACAAAATAGAATCAAGAGGGCTACATTTTGCTAGTTCTGTAGTATTGTCTACATTAAATCCTACTGCTTTTATAGGCGGTAACGTAGCTATGTTCTTTACGGGTATGACTAATAAGAATGTATGGAAAGATAGACATAATTTCTCTACTGCATGGCAAACAGGTGCAGAAATAGGTACAGCATTAGGAGGAGTTAAATATGCATGGGATAATGCAGATAACCCTATTAAATCTACTGTATCAATGGCTCTTACTGGTGCGTCTATGGCTGACAAATTAGCTAAACTAGGTGGCAAATTAGAAGATTTAAGTCCTAAACAAGGAGCTATACTTGGTGCAGGTATTGGATTAGGATTGTCAGCAATAAAAAATCCAGGCTTCGATAAAGATAAAATGTTTAAACCTCATGTGTCTAATTATGTTAAGAAAAAATGGGCATTAGATGAATACTTCGATAGATTAACTTATATTAAATATGAAGGTTTATATAAAGTAGCTAGTGCAAGAGCTGCATTCTTTGAAAGAACACCTGTAAGACAAATATTTAAAGAGTTAGATAAGAATAGAGATAAAATAGCTAAACTGAATCGTAAAGAGAAAAAATTACAAGAACAACGATTTGGTGATATGAATAAAGCACAATACAGAATACAAGATATAGAAAACAGAAAGATGGCTTTGGAGGAAAATGTTAATTTATTCTTTAAAGGTGGCAAGTACACTAAAGCTGCCATTGCTTATAAGAAAAAAGCAGAATCTACTATATATGGCTTAAATGAAACAGCTACTAAAGATGAAATATTAGCAGCTCTTCCTGAACAATACAAAGACCATTTTAAAGCATTTATGGATATATCTGACAAGAAAGAACAAAAGCAAATACTTAAATATGTACCAGAATATTTACAAAGACCATTACAGATAGCATGGGGAGAAAAACCTAATAAAGTAGAGTCAAATAAAAAGTATTTTAAGAGTCATAAATTACCTTCAATGGCATGGGTTGGATGGAAACCTAATGTTAACATGAAACATGTCAAGATAAAAACAATAGAGAACGAAGGTATGATAATGTCTGACTTTGGTTATTACGATTCAGAAAAAGCTAAAGCATCGTTTGAAATGGCTCCTGACATAGAAAATTATGATCAAAGAAACAGAGCTGGTGGAAGTGTATTAGGAGCAGTTAATCTAAAAGCATCATTACACGGATTAGGATTAAACGCATCTAATATAACTGTAGAACAAACATCAAGACCAGGTGTCTGGTTTGTATCAGATGTAGTAGGCACTGCATCAGATGTTAAAAAAGCAGCAGGTTATCAAGCAGCTATGGCTGTACAATCTGTAATGAATAATCTATTTTAATAAGGCAGAACTAACAAGTTCTGCTTGTTTTTTATGTAATAAATAGTATAGAAAAGAGGTGCGTACATGGCTATTAATTTTAAAGACAAATCGAATACTAACATCTTCTTTGATGATTTAACAGCAAACTATTATATTAATCAAACAAAGAAGAAAGTAGATGATTCAATTATAAAAGTAAGTGATTTAATTAATAAGAGAGATGAATTAAAATTAAATCAACCAAATAATGAAAAAATAAAAGGAATAGATAATAAAATAGAAAAGCTTTCTCAATTAAAAGCTCATGAAATAATGAAAGCAGGGATTAACCTACAAGAAAGCGCATCTAAGGTTATTAACACTAAAGATACTAAAACTTATATATCAAATAAAAATAAATACATAAGAAAAAGTGATGATACGGGATTAAAGAATGCAATAACAGCATTAAATAATAAAGGATTCTTTAGTCTTAAATCTAATAAAGCTATAACAACTGTAGAAGATTTTATGATAGATTTTACAGACTATAATGGTGTGAATATGACAGCTACAACATCAGACATAGAGCGTATTCATGCTAGAGTAGAAAATATGATTAATAATAAACATGGTTTTATACATTCTATAGATACAGAAACATTGGGTGCTACTACAAGTACTAATGTATGGAGACCTACATTTGTTACAGAGTTTGCTAAAGTAACTACTGATTTAGCTAATCCTAACAATATACAAAAAACTAACGTATTACTAGCAGATCCTGATACATATGAGAAAGAATATAAAAGAATAATGGAAGCATTAGAATCAGGTGCAGCTGGTCAAAGAAGAATAAAGAATGACCCATCATTAAAAGTATCAATGGAACGTTTTGCATTATACGGTCATAAGAAAACAAATATAAAGTTTAATGAAGCTACAGGATATAGTTATGTAGACAGTATAGCAGATATTAGTGATATAGGAAATATATATAATAAAGATTTAATAACAGCAGGATATAAAAAATTAAAGAGTGCTAAAACAACAACAAAGAACATAAAGCTAAAAGATAAAACCATTACTATTGGTTCCGACGTTAAAGAATATATCGATTCGTTAGCATCAATACAAAAAACAATACAAAAAGGTACTGGTATTATTAATGGATACAATATTAATAATTTTGACTTTAAGACTATTAATTCATCATTACAGACTATAATAACTAAAGAAGGCAATGAAAATATTAAAGAATATGCTTTATATAAGTTTAATGTAGATGCTGTATCTGAAGTAGGATTAAGAAACCTACAAGGATCAGTACTTGATATGCAGAACTTTACAAGAGCTTATACAAATAAGTATGGCAACAAATCATTAATAGGTGATGATATATTTAAGCAGATACATGGACAAAGAGTTAATAGACAAGAATATATAGGTCAAAAATTCTATTCAGATTTAATGAAGAAAACATCGCATGCAGCTATTGCCGATACTGGTGTTGTACATGCATTTGTATTAAAACCAGGTGAAGGACTTGAAGGTAAAACATTATTTCAATATCTATATGAAGGCATAATGAATACTGATTATAAATCAGATAAAATAACTAAGAACAATATACTTATTGCTAATAAAGGTACTGCATTTAATAGTGATAGAAATGTATTAGATTATGTTACAGATATTAAAGGTAACACTTATTTTTCATCTGGTTATTCTATTGTAAATGGAGTACTACGTCATGATAATATTAATATAGCACCATCTAATGGTATAAGAAAGAATGCAATGTATCAAATAGATGGTATGTTTACAGCAAAAACTAAAGATTTTTATGATGGACTAGGAATCGATTTACCTGATTATTCTAGTGATAAATTACATATTGTAAAACTTAAACAATATCATGATAAAGAATATGGTAATGGTCTTATTAATGAAGGATTTATATATAAAGTATTTAATTCAGAAGACGAAGCAAAAGGATTCATATCAAGTAGTTTCTCTAACGTTGGTTCATTTGATAAAGAAGGCAATTTTATATTAAATAAAAATATAGAAGATAAAATTACCACTGCCTGGAAAAATAAAACTGGTAACTATACTATCGACACGAAGACATGGAAATCATTAAGCGATATAGAAAAAGTACAGAAATATGCTAGCTATATAGATAAAAAAGTTATTGATAATAAAGCTACTAATTTTTTGTTTGGTGATACTTCAGCTAAAAAGATAGCAGGAGCATTAGATTTTATACAAGAAATGAAAAAAGCAGGTTATGAGGATTTAATTGAGAACCCTGAATCATTGGTTAGATTCTATAACTACGGTGGTGCCAAAACAGGTATAAGAAAGAATGGTACTAAATTAGTTAAGAAAGATTTCGATATAATAGAAGGTATTATGAAGAACAACTTAGGATTCTTCTCATTAACAGATAAGGAACAAAAGTTATTGCCTTCAACAGCTAATAATGCTTTATATGCTCTTGATAACATTATAAAGCTTGAAGATTATTACAAAAAAGTATTAGATTCAATAACAGATAACAAATCTAAAAATGGTGCAAGAAAAGAAAAAGAACGCTATATTGATGCATATAGAAGATTAGCAAAAGAAGGTATAAAAGTAGACGATATATTTAATGAAGTAAACACTAAAGTATTAGGCGATACTGTTTTGAAGGCGTCTAATGGTAACGTAGAAAAAGCTATGCAAGCCGTTAGTCATGTATCAAAAGATTCAGAAACAGTTAGCGTATTAAAGAATATATATGACTTCAAACTTAGCAATAATTTTTATCTAAACAAACATAACAATAAAACTAAAAGATTTAGTGTATTTAATCAAATAGAAGATTATTTAACTATAGATGCAAGTAAAACTAATCCTACAACAGCAGCAATTAATGCTATAACAAATAAGTTCTTGGGTAGCACACAAATTAATAATGAAGATATTATGTTTCGTTATCAAAGGGCTGCGTTTCAGAACTTTGTTAAAGAAATCAATGCTAATAAAAACGATCATAAACAATTATTTAAAAACAAAGACTTTAAATCTATGATAGATGATGTATTAAATAATAACGAATTTGATTTAGAAACAAGTGCGCAAATATTAGTAGATAGTATTACTAATGTCAAAAAAAATGGTAAGAACTTAAAAGTAGGTATTAATAAACCTAGATATAATATGACCACTCACATATCTAATAAAAATGCTAAAGCGTTAAATGAAATAAACAAAGACACTATTAATGAAGCGCTAAAAACAGTTAATATCGTATCATTTAATGATAACAATAAAGCACAACTTGTTAATGATATAGTAGCTAGTCGTATGTTTAGTAAAGATAAATTATTGAACAATAGTTTTTCTACAGAAAAGGACCAAGCTAGAGCATTACGATTATACGAAGACTATGAAAGACGTATGACTAACACTGTTAAAGATTTAATAGATGCTGTAGATATGATTCCAGGCGCAAGTCTTACATTTAATAAAGCAACTGGTGATGTAATCATGTCTCATAATTCAGAATCTAAAGTTATTACAGAACTTGCTAATTTAAGATTGGATAATAATAAGTTATGGATACGAGGTTATGCAGGCACTAATATAGAATTTCATGAAGCATTGTATTTTGATAGAAAGACAGGCAAAATAAAACTTGGTACTAATTTAGGTAGTGAATTCGGTGAATATAACAGAATACAAAAGAATGTTAAAATAGCAATGGATAACAATAATCCTAATTTATTAGATGTCGTTAATCAAAGAATGATAAGAGATGCTAGCGCATATAAAGATTCTGCATTACTTAATTTCTCTGTTAAAGACTATATAACAGGCAACGCTAAGATAGACGTATCACAAGCAGATGATGTATTTAGTTATATGTTTGGTAAAGATGCTACTGAACAAGGTAAAGCTATATGGGATGAATTAGTTAATAGTGGTAAATTAAATTCTAAGAATATAGAACAATATGCAGATAGTTTAACTAAACTAAGTGGAGGAGAATTGTCTCCTATATTACGTACAATGTCTGTAACAGATATGACTACAATAATGTCTGCATTTATTGATAAAAATGATCCTAACGCTCCAGCATTGGAAGATATATTAAAAACAATAGCTATCACTGGTAAAGATACAGATGCTGCTAGAGGAATATATTCTACTGGTTCTCGCAATATAGGAAACACAATGAATATGTTTGATAATCAAGCTAGACCTACAATTATATCTCAATTAAATGCACGTTATATGAGAACACAACTTAATAAAAAAGTGCAGGGATATGACAATCTATTATTATCTAGTTCTATTATAGAAGATACAGATATAATGAACAACTTATATAGAGAATTAGATATAGGATTAAATAATACTATTGGTGTTCAAACAGACTTTACACATGGAGCTGCTGTATTGGGTACTATGGGACTTGAATCTACATTTGCTAATGAAATGGAAAGAGTAACAAAAGACTTTAAATTATCTAGCGATTTAACTATTAATGATAGACAAAAAGCAGTAGAAAATATGTATACCAAAGCATATAATAACTTGGTAGGCTCTACATTTGAACAATCAAGATTAATGGATTCAAGAATGGTAGAAACGATATATGGACATATACCTCAAGATGTGCAGAAATTAAGTTCATTGAAAGACCTTGAAGGTGCTTTAGATATAATGAAATCAGATATTGATTCAGATAAAGCAAAGAATAAAGTAAAAGACGCAATGGATATAATAGGTAAGATAGAAATAGATGCTAAAGGTAATGTTAAATATACTAAATCAGCAGGTACTATTGTTCATAAGAGAGAAGGATTATTTAAAACTCATTCACCTTATGGAGATCAAATAGGAACGTTCGCATCTAAGTTTGATACAGGTGTGCTCAACTTTAATATAAGAACAAAAGAGGGAGTAGAACTTACTGAAAAAGAAGTAAGTGAATTATTAAGCAAGAAAATCAAGAAACAATTACAAGATAAATCTGACGAAGAAGCAGCCAAATTAATAAAAGAATATAAACGTCCTGAAGGTTTATTTAGGTTATTATTAGAAGATTACGGTACAGATTTAAAATCTACATTTGAAATACAAAATGTTAACTCATCTGAATTATTAAAGATGGGTAACTCTGATAAAGGTATGTCTTATATCACATTGACAAAAATAGGTTCATTAGATGAGACATTAAAAAGTTTCATGAAAGATATAGGAGAAGAACGTTATGTAGGAAACAATGCTATATCTCCACAAGCACTAGCTGCATATATTAATGATATATCAAGAAAAGAGCCAGATAAGTTAAAAGAACTACTTGAAAAATATGAAGTAGACAATGTAGAGCAATTAACAAACAAAATGGTTCATTTAAGAGAAGTAGAACAACATGAATTAAGTAGAATGTTGTTCTCTGATAAAGGTATATTTAAGGGTGAAGTATCAGCTGTTATTAATGATAATTATATAGGACATAAAAACTTCGGTACTACAAATTCAAGTACATTATCTAGAGCTACAGAATTATATAGTAAGTATTATGGCGTAGGAAAGACTAAAGAAGATAAATATAAATCTGCTATGGATCAGATAATAGATATGGTTAATAATAACGAGGAATTCCAATTCTTACAAATGCACATAGGTGATAAAGGTCAAATTCCTCATTTATTAACAAGAGAAGGTACTACATATCTACTTGATGAAACAATGAAAGCAGAAGTAGACCAATATTCATCACTTAATCAAGAAGCATTTAATAAGCTTATTGAACATATTGATACTAAATTACAAAAGGCCGATGCTGATAAAAATGACAGACTTGTTTATACTGATGTTTATACCTACAATAAGAAAGGTGAACTTGAGAAACAAAAGAAAGTAATAGGTAACTTACGTACTTATACTAAAAATGTGAACGGTGAAGACATACAGATTGTTGCAGGTGTCAATCAGAATGTTAATACTAAACTATATAATGATTCAGAAGTGCAGTCTTATATATCTAAAGAATTCTTAGATGCTAAAGAAGAATTATATAAAAAGAAATCAGAATTAAGAGATGCACAAGAAAATAATGAAGCTGATTTAATTACCACACTAAAACATCAAATAAACAACCTACAAGAGAGAATATTTAATGAAGAACCATATTCAGAAAGAGTTAAGATAGATGATCAATACAGAAATATATTAAGTGCATATAAATTAGATTCTACATTAGAAGATAATTATAATAAACGTATTAAAGACAATAGAGTTAGTAAAACATTTATTGACGCTGCTAGAGAGTTTATGATTCAAGATAAAGATGGTAAATGGAAATTAAAAGATAATATACAATCAGATAACGTATATAATTCTTTACTTGAAAGCATTAAAGGTCTTATGACATATGACCCTACAAAAGAAGAAAAATTAACAGAAGATATGCTCAAAGATGAACGATATTCTAAATATGCAAATATATATGATTTTATAACTAATGACATGCATATGCAATTAGGTGTTGAATCGGCTGAAAAGATATATGGTTTACAAGGAGCATATAAAAGTTATAGTTTTAATAAAACAAAAGCGACAACATTAGAAAATGATTTAATTGATAATTATGGATTCAAAGCAATAAATATAAAAGAGTTTGCTAATAATTTTGGAGTTACTAATAGTCAATTAGATAATTTAACTGAACAAGGATATATTGTTAACTTAGGAGAAGATTTTAATAATCTTAAAGTAGCAATACCTGGTCTTGGTTCACATGCGGGAGACCAGGAAATAAGAAAAGACTGGCAATCTAAGTTTAACTCTTTAGCTAAAACATGGAATGAATATAATTCATATATAGGTGATACATCAGATACAGACAGTGAATATATTTCTAATATAAAAGGACGTATTATTAATCAAGTAGGAGACATACAAGAAGCTACTAATAAGATTGTGTCTAAACAAGGTGAACTTGGCAGAATGGCTAAAATAGAATCCAACTTACCATACACTCGTACTAAGTTATTATCTAGTAATGATGCAGCTACTGTAAGATCGTTAGCTAATCCTGATGCTGTTGTACCATTAAGTGAAGAAGCAGAACAAGCAATACTAAACAATAGTTTTAAATCAAAAGCAACTATAAATGGTAGAACAATAGCAGAATGGGAAAAAGGTGGATTAAAGAGTGGTGTATTCTTTGATTATGGTGCTGCAAGTGTGGGAGAATTTGAAAGAATGGGATTCTTTAATGATAGCTTTATTAAGTCTATGGGAATGAATTCAAGAGCTGAAATGGAAAACTACTTAGAACAATATGGTACTATGGAATTAGTAGATAGATATCCTAATATAAGACAGAAATCAGTGCAGAATGTAAGAATGTTTCTTAACAAATCCATACCAGATAATGCAGTTAGTTTAGCAGAACATACTATGATTAAAATGAATGGTGACAGTGACGGTGATAGTGTATCAAAGATGTTAGTACAATATCATGGAGTTAATTTTAGTCAGTATGATATTAATAAAAGACGTGCTCAAGATTATTATGCTAAACATAATATAGAAGCTACAGATGAAGAAGTAAGACAAAGAACAATTAACTACTTAATGTCTACGGAAAATAACAATAAAAAATTAAGTAAACAACAAGCCACTGAAGTATTTGATCAATTTAAACAATATGAAGCAAGTACAACTATGGAAGCATTATATAATATTGATTCTGTAGCAGAAGATGTATTACCTACAATGTTTAAAGATGAAACAAAGAACTTTAAGATAAGTGGTGGCGTTGTTAATGGTAAAAGAATAGATAATACTGTTGGTGTATTTGTTGAAGGCATGAATAATGTTAGTGCACAAGTTGAAGGTGGAAAATCTATATTAGGTAAAATAAGAGTAACTAATCTACAAAAAGCACCAGGTCATTTAGATGAAAAAGGTGGAGTTAATTTCTTAATAGACAATACGAATAAAATAAATAGTATGATGAAAGAAATAATAGCTAATAAAGACGAGCTTATTAAGAATACAGAAGTAGATATGAAAGATTATAAACATGTAGCCGCTCTAATTAATAAGGCAGCTAATGGAGAATCACCTAACATACATAGCTTTAAATATGGCTCAGAACAACATGAAGCATTAGATGAGATATTAAGCTTATATGAAAAAGATAAAGCAAGTAGTAAGCCTGTATTATCTACATCATTATCCGAAGCACAGGATACAATAATTAATAGAATACGTGCAGACATATATAATCAAAATGCTACATCTAAATCTAATAAAGGTGTCATTGGTGAAGTTAATACTGCATTATATTCTATAAGACAAGCATCAAGTGATACATTGGGTAAAAGAGTAGGAGATAATAAAGCAGCTGCTATAAATGATTTAATACAAGAAGTAGGATATGAACTAGAAGAACATGTTATATCTTCTAAGAAAAAAGTATTTGAACCTGGCGATACACGTTTAAAGAACTTATCACAATTCATATCTGAAGCTAAACTTCCTAAAGGTAATAGTTTGGCATCTGTTAAATCAGATATCTCTACATGGATGTATGAATATATGGACGAAAGTAAAATTAACGAATTATATCAACATACTATAGTAAATAATGTTGGTTCTATTGTAGGCCATGAAAGTAACATAGCAGAGAAAGCTAAAACTTATTTCGAAGCATCCAAAGGCGTTATGTCTATAGAACAAGCTACAGCTAAAGCACAAGCAGATTTAATATCTGACGTATTTGTTACAGGTATTAATAATCTTAATAATGATTCAGAAAGTAGAGCGGCTATTAAAATGTATGGAGCATTTGGTAGACGTAGTGGTAGCATAGAAAGAATAGCCAATGTTAATCTACAAGACTTATCCAATGAATCATTTAGTGCTACAGCTAATCGTATAGTAAGTGGACAAAAAATAATAGATAAAACAGAAATACCTAAACCTACATCTGTTAATCCTAAAACAGCTGGTTCTCCTAGAATTAAACATAGATCTACAGCTAATATTGATGGCGAAGTAATTAATGCAGTTACTGATGCCTTCAAAGGAGTAAGTAGTTCTGGTTTGGCTATGGGTGTATTAGGCTTGGCTGCTGGTTTAATGATAAGTGGTTATGCATCTGGCAATCCATTAAAAGACCCTAAAAATGATAACATAGAGAATAAACCAGAAGAAGTGCAGAATGAACCATTACCTCAATTCTTTAATGATAATGGAGGATATGCACAAATTAATCCACAACAAAGAGGATATGTAATTAATATTAAAGCAGATACAAAAAGAGGACAACGTTATACAAAGAAGGCAATGAAACAAGCAGTTGAAGCTTCAGTAGGTGGTGCTGTTAATATAAATATGAATTTTAAAAGTAATAATAGTGGTGGATTCACTGATAAAGACATTGAAGATATTATGCAGAATTACTTATAAAATATATAAGGACTAGGTGCTTAATCTAGTCCTTTCTAATAATAAATATAAAGGATGTGATATTATGGCAGATACTCTTAAAGAGTTAAGTGAGAAATACAAAAAGATTAAGAAAAACAGACAGCAATACAATACAGTAGATATAAGCAATTTCTTACCAACTCTTAATGAGATGATAAAAGAAGACTGTGTTATAGATGTATTAGAAGATAATGCTAAACAATTAAACAACAAAGATAATTCTATGGATGCAGCTTATTATACAAAGACTCCATTCGCTATAGAGCCTGGATATTATAAAGACCAAGATGTATTTGTTATAAAGACTACCCCTGTATCAACTGATTCTACATGGGGTTTAAATAAAGCAGATGGTGATACACTTAACTTTTATTTAAATAATATGGACACAAATGGAGGATTTGATTTTCATAATCATCACTATAATAGTTTCGAAGATTACATAGTTAAACAATGTGTAACTACATCTAATTCAATTGATAGAAGTTCTGTATCATTAAGATTTGCTGGTATTAATGCACCTGAAATACCACATTATGAAGCTGCATTAATATATAATAAAAGCAATATACAAAAAATGAAAATATCAGAACTTAAAGATTTAAAAGCTAAAGGTGAAAATGCACAGTTTTTAGATTACACTATTAATAAAAATGGTTCAAGCAATCCTGATAAATGGACTACTAAAAGTAGAAGTGATAATACAGAAGTAGAAGTATATGTAAAAGAAGACGAAGATAAAAAGAATTATTATGAAATAGTAAACAATGTAGATGCTACAAAATATATAGGATTAAGTAATCTTAATAGTCATAAAGATTATATAGCAAAAACTATTGTATTTACTAACGCATCAACAAAAGATAATGTTCTTGAAGGATACAAAGCACAATATAAATTGAAGAATTTAATAGAAAATAATAAAGTACAAGATTGGAGATTAGTAGTTGATGGTGCAAGTCAAACATATACAAAGACTTATCCTACATATACAGTATATCAATCTTTATATAAAACACCAGATAATATAAAAAACCTAATACAAGCTTATATTGATGCCTGTGATGGATTAGGAACACCATTAGCTAAATTAAATTATAAACCATTTGGTACTGAAAGTTATGGACGTATATTAGGTACACTATATGCACAAATAAAAACAGATACAGGTACATTTTGGATAGATGTATCTAAATATATAACATCAGGAAATGGACAAGTAAAATTAGCCGATACAAGCAACTTAGGTAATGGATTCTCTGACGCTGTAGGTATAGGAGGATATCATACTGGCAATTTTACATATGTAGATAGTCCAGATAAAAACGGTATAAAATCATATAACGAAAAGATTGCTTTACATAAAAAGATAACAGGTATAGATTTTACTAAAGCTAAAGAATATACAGTTATGATAGGAGACTTCTTAGCATTAATTCCTCCACAAAGTATAAGAAATGTTAACAATGTAGATTACGAGAGAGTGCCAATAATGCGTGGTAAAGGTACAATGACTAAGAATCAAGCTAACAGAGAACAAATGGTAGAAATAGATTTATATTTCTATGGAGATGCAGGAATCAATGGTATAAAATATGATGAAAAATTACCTAATGGTAAGAATATAACATATAGAATGAATGGATTAAGAGCTTTAATGGCTCAATTTAGATTAGCTCCGTTCTTACCTATAGAAAATTCATATATAAATGATGTATTAGGAATAGAAGCCGTAGCACTTGTTAACTTTACATTGACTACAGTAGATGGATTTCCTAGATTGTTAAAAGCTACATTAACATTAAGAGATTTTAATTATAGAGTATATATGCCTGATTTACCAATCAATTATTATGGTGATGAAAATAATCTTAAAGGCTTAGGTAAATCACAGGTTGAACAAATATTTGGTAAATGCTTTGAATGGAAACTATTTAGATATTATTATCAAAGAGCATTAATAAATGGCGAAGATTTATCTATATATGACTTTAATACATTTGATTATGCTAACGAATTCTATTCTCATAAAAACGCATTACAACCAAGTGATTTAACTGATAATTATATGGAATTTTATATTCCTGATGAGAACTGGTTAAAGAGTGCCCTACAATATAAGAAAGCTATGGATTATAGTGGACAGACGGTACAAAATATAAATCTTGGTACAAAAGATAAAAATTTCTTGAAACAAATAGCAAGCCTTAAAAAGAATATAGTATCTGATTCTAAATACGGATTCAATGATTTAGATATATCACTAAGAGATACAGATGCATATATATACAATAATGGCAAAGACCATTCTAATAAAGATGATTCTACTATTAATAATCTTCCTAATTATAATGGCAAATTAATACAAGTCTTAAATAATAATGAACCTTCATTTACAAGTTCACAAAAAAAAGACACGAAGTCATGGCAAAAATATTCTAACTTAGATAGTAAAGGTAGATGTGGTACCGCTTTTGCTAATGTTGGTAAAGACATAATGCCTACAGGTTCAAGAGGTGATATAGATAGTGTTACTCCTACAGGATTTGATGATAATGCTAGATACGATTTTATAAACGGTAAGAAATTATATAATCGTTGTCACTTAATTGGATGGCAATTAACAGGACAAAATGCAAACAACAAGAACTTAATTACTGGTACTAAAGCATTAAATAATGATGGTATGTTACCATACGAAAACCTTGTTGCTGGTTATATCAAATCTACTGGTAATCATGTATTATATAGAGTTACTCCTGTATTTAATGGCAATAATCTTGTTGCCAGTGGAGTACATATGGAAGGATATTCTGTAGAAGATAAAGGTAAAGGTATTAAGTTTAATGTATTTGTATATAATGTGCAAGATGGTGTAGATATTGATTATGCTACTGGTAAATCAAAAGCAAATGATAAAACATCAACGTCATCAAAAGATGAGTCAGACAATAAAAATATATCTAAATACTATTATAAAGATATAGGAAATAAACATACTACAGGAGTTCAAATAAGAAAAGGCGGTACTCATAATTATAAGAATGGACAAGAAATAATTAATAGATGTATCAAAAAAGAAATAGTAGATAAGATAATGACCAACCCTGTTGTAGATAGTGTGCGTGTTGATGAAGCATATGTAGGTGACGGTAAATTACAATGGCCTATTGTTATTAAATTAGATATGAGTAAATGTAAAGATACAGATAAAGTAAGAGAAGCTGTAAAACAATTAACTGGTGCATCCTCAACTAAGAAATGTTTAGAAGATGATAGTGTTACGTTTACAATAGCATCTGAATGGAACGCTGGTGATTATATACCTGGGTCTGTATCATATTCATATGGTGATGAATTAGATGCCATTATTGGTGCATATAATCAAGATGATGCGGAAGCTAATCCTATAGGTTCTAATAAAGATATGTTTGATTTTACTAAATATAAAGATCCACGTTATATGAAATTTATACCTTTTATGTACGACAAAAATGGAAAAAGTAAAAAATTAGATGTAGATGCTATTACATTTAGTATGTCTAATACATTTACTGAAATGTATTTAAAAGCATGTGATGGTTATGCACCACAGTTTATGGGTGGTTCAGATGTAACAGTAGAAGCTAAGTTTACCATGACTGAACAAGATGTAATATATAATCTTAATAAATTGCCTGCAGTTGTTACTCAGTATACAAAAAAATATCGTAAAGTAATGCCATGTTATCCTTTAAAAGTAAAAAACTCATATTTACAAACACTAGGATTAAATGAGATGCTTATTGATACAATACAAGTAGAAACTATTGATGGTATACCAGGTGCATATGAAATAATTATAAGAATGACTTCAGTAGATAGATCATTAAGACAAAGAGAAGCAATGAAAAAAATTGAATCTAATCAAGTAACAACTACTATAAGTGAATCGGATATAGTTAATATGTTTGATTTACAAGAACAACTAGCTAAAGCAGAAGTTTACCCTGATTTAGATTTACCTACAATAAATGAGTTATCTAAATGTGGCTGGCAGTATTTAAAATACTCTAACGAGAAACGACTATTCGTAGATCCCGATTTTTATATTGTTTATTCATTTAAATATTCTGCACAGCTTACTAAAGAAATACTTAATAAATATGTTTATCAACGTTTCTTAAAAGATGATAAAATAGAAGATTTAAAAGGCAGTACATTTAACTTTGAAGATGCTATGGGTATAAAAATGAAATCTAGATTTGATGAAGTATTAGGTTCTAGTTGGGAAAATACTAATAAGTATGCAGACATATATGATGATATAATACAAGATGTATCTGAACAAGCTAAGAACGAAGGAAAAACTACAAACACTAAAAAATCAAAAGCAAGAAAAGAATTAGATTCTGCAGCAAGTATAGGAGCTACATTAGAATATTTAAGCGCTACAGGTGTTATTGATAGTGGTTGGAATCTTAATGGTAAGTTTAATGCAACACTTGCAGATGAAACAACTAATAAAGGTGTAGAAAAATTAAAATGTTCAGGTCTTAATCAATCAGGTGTAGATGACGACGAAAGCACTAATGAAATATATCAAGAGATATATGATATGAGAGCTAAAGCAATACATCTTATAGACAAGATATTAGCTAAGGAAATGAACTATACTAAAGATGATATGGAAAAACAAGATATAGTTATTGCCTGTAAACAAGCAGTAGTTAATATTTTTGTAAAAGATAAAGATGGTAAAGAATTGTTTAAATTATTAAACGGTGATGAAGAGCCAAAAGACTTATCTTGGTTTGGAGGCATATTTGATAGTGAATGGGAAAAATATTTCCCTAGTGCGGGCGCAGATTATGAATTTGGATTCGGTGGAGGTCAAAAGTATTTTAAAGAAACATTAAAAGCATCAAATGCTGAACCTAACTTAATGCAATACTTATTTGATTATTTATATGCTACAGCATGTGCTTACAGTTATAAAAAACCAAGTAGTGTAGACAATGAAATAGCTGGTGCACGTCAATATAAAGCTAATGGTGATCCATATGTATCATTAAAAGATACAGACTATACAAAAGAGCAAATAAGTTTAACCAGCGATGAAATAAATGGTGACTGGAATAAATTCATGAATCAGATATATAAAGCTGAAGGTGGAGGAACTTTCGGCATGAATCATATATCTACTATAACTACTGAACAGACTATGAGAAAATTAAAACCTAATGTAGTTATTAAATATAAATATAATAATAAAAATGTTACTAAAATGTATCCTAAAGAAACAGATGTATTTTGTCAAGATAATGCTTTTATAGACCCATATTATAATAAAGCAGGACACAGAAGTGAGAAAGGTAAAAAGTATAAAGAATATATAACTAAATATCCTACAAGTAATGCAGAAGCTCAATTAAGAATAGTTTTATTATATTTAAAGAAGATGATAATAGAAGGTTATTATTTTTCTGAATTTGATTCTGTTCATGGAGACTATAATACTATTAAAGAAGAAATAAACAAAACTTTACAAAAGAATGCTAGTGAAGTGTTAAGCACTGGTAAAGAAAACATGGATCAAGAAAAATTAAAGAATTACGAAAAAAGACAACAAACAATGAATAGTATGACAGCAAGTGTTCAAGAATATAATGCAGAACGTAAAACAGGTTTAGATGTTATAGGTGGAGAACAAGGTGCTAATATGGATGAAGTAAACGAATTATTAGAAGATTTGCCTGAGGTATATAAGAGTGTATATTGTGCAAGAATGATATATCCATTTATAGCGGCTATAGTTGGTTACGATCATGCAATATTCCAATATATAAAAAATAGAGATTATGAAACATTAGGAACATTATCTACTGGTTTATCATCATCTATGAATAATAAAGATTTGTTTAATAGATTCTTAAGCGCATTAACAAGTCTCGGCGTTATCGATGAAGGAGAACCTAATGGTACAAAAGATGATACAACAGTAGCACAAAAAGTAAATAACTTATTAATGCAAGAAGCATTTACTGCTTGTTCAGATGATCCTAGACAATATGTATTACATAGTTTTTATGATATGATAGTTAATGATAAAAGAGGCAGATTATTAAGAGCGTTTCCTACATATTATTTAGTATTTATTGATGAAGGACGTAAAATCGGTTCATGGAAACTATTCGATAACTTCTATAATATGTCAGCTATATCAGAAATACAAGTTACTAAATCAAGAAAAATACCTACAGATACATGTACATTTACTATGAGTAACTTATATATGTCATATGCAGATACTTATGACAATAGCGTATATCAACAATATGTAGACATATACGGTATAAAAGATGTATACGATAGTTTATTTTCACCAAGATCTTATTTAGAAAAAGAAGATATGGTACGTAGAAGAAAACAATTAAGAGATACAACAGTTATATCTCCAGGTGTACGTATACATGCAAGACTAGGATATGGTTCTGATGCATCTAAATTACCAATAGTATTTAATGGTAAAATAGCAGAAGTAGATTGTGGTGAAGTAGTTAATGTTGTATGTCAAGGTGATGGTGGTGAATTATGTAATCCACTTAATACATTAGGCGAAATAACAGCTAAGAACTTCCAAACAGGACAACACTATATAACATGGTTCAAAGATATACGTGGTAGTTTCATGCGTGGTGGTGAAAGTCCAAGAAACTTAGCGGTTAAATTAATTAATGCAGAATATAATGGAACTAAGAAAATATTTAGAGATATGACACAAAATAGATTCTTTGCAGATAATCCATTCGGTATTTATCATTTCGGTAATAGAAGATTCCAAGATATATTTGTAGATGGTGAAACGGTACAAAATTTATATGAAGTATCTAATGAAACATTATTATCTGGTTACAACACACTTATAAATGATAAAACACAAACTGCATGTACGCCTACAATAAACTGTACCTTACAAGATAAAACATATTGGGAAATATTAAATCTATGTGCTAACAGTGGCGATGGTTATTATGCAGCAATAAGAGACTTTGGATTTAGAAGTACTGTATGTTTATGTAAAGCTAATCATTATTATGCTTATGAATATAGAAAACAAGGCAATACTATTTATGAAAAACGTAAACCATTTCAACAATTCCATTATTTTGATTCTTACAATGATATAGTTTATAATACTATTAAAGCGACAGAAAAGAATATGAAAACTAATGCAGTTGGAACATGGCAATCAACAGATTATATATGGGGTACATCTCAAGATACAGTAGGACCAATATTCTTAGACGCTAATATTTATCCAGAATATCAGAAATCAATGACAGTTGATACTGGTATTATCGGAGGAGGTAATGGTGGATTAAATCTTGGTTTAACTACACACTTAGCTGAACAATGGGAAAGCAGTGCTGATTCAGACAAAGTAAATAAATCATTAGTTGAAAAAGTAACTACTAACGTATTAAGAAATAGTATAAAAGACATGTACGAAGGAGAATTGTGTGTCATAGGAGATTCAAGTATTAAACCATTTGATACTATGTGTTTCAATGATACATATGAAGATATGAGTGGTACAGTAGAAGTTGAAACAGTTATACATACATTTAATTCTACTACTGGCTATACTACTACAATAATCCCTGACATTATTACATGTACTGAATCTATTGAGCAAAGAGCTGGTGCAAGTAACATAACAGGTAAGTTCACTATGGCTGCAGGTGCAGGAGTAGCAAGAGTGGCATCTTCTCATATGATAGCTAATTTACCAAGCTATTTAACAGATGTAGGAGGAGTTGCAGGTAGTAGCTTATTAAAAGTAGCAAAAGAAAAGATAGGAACTATTATCGCTGAATGTCTTGGTGCTGCAGGAAAAACTGTAGTAGCAAGTGAAACAGGGTTAGTATTAACAGAAGTAGGTACAGCAGCAGGAGCTGCAGGTTCAACAGCTACAGTTGAAGCAGGAACTGCAGTAGCTGGTGGTTTATTATCTAACCCTGTAGGTATAGGAATAACAGCTGTTGCCGTGGCAAGTACATTTATATTTGGTCAAAATATAAAAGATTTATTATATAGAACATTAAAGAATATACAGGCTATAACAGTATTTCCTATACAAAAAAATGGTAGACCATTAATAGCTAATATGGCAGGACACAAAGGTTCTGTATATGGTTATCCTTATCCTAACGAATCTGAAAAAGATAGTATACAATGGATGATAATGCATTTCTATGAAGATGTTCCGCTTGTACAAGGATTAGTAAAAACTATAGCTAGTGATTATGACTATGAAGGTATATTTAATAACTGGAAGAAAACATTGCATGTCGGTGATGATAATGAATTAATGAGTAGTAGTTATTCGCAAACAAAGAACCAAGCAATATTTATGAAAGAAGTATATGATTCATTAGCTGTAGAATTTTCATCAAGAGCATCATACATACAATCTTTAAAAACAAAACCTAGAATAAGTAAATTTAATACAAGTAATAAAACTTCTGAAGAATACTTAAAGTATCAAATAGGTGGTATTTGGAAAGATAAAGATGCTGATAAGTATAAGAATATTCCTAAAGAAGAAAAAAGCTATGTTAGTCTACGAAAATTAGCAACTAATAAGAGATTCGGTGCTTTATCATTAATAGAAGAAGATGAAGAAATTAAACTAGCAATGAATAAAGAACATTCTAATATAAAGAAATTTACATTTTCACATTCATCCAACCAAGCTAAAGAACTTGATGTATATAGAGAAAACGGTAATAGAAGAGTGCATTATTTAATATCTGATATAGATAGTACACATAGAGTATATGATTTTCCTATGATACATGAAGATGCATTAGCTATACTTAAACTTATTATAAATGATTCAGCATTGAAAGATTGTGAGGTTAATTTCGATTCAGGTGTAAGAGTTAATGATACAAGAAGTTGGAAGAGTACAGGTTTTGCATTTAGTATAACTAGTGAAGATTCATATGATGCATTAGTAAAAGCAGTAGAAAACGTTAAAAAAGATACTATGTGGTATAATTCAAATACTAAAAGATATACTTTTGATTTTGCTAAAAATAGTAAAGGTAATTTAATAGCTATTACTGTTTATGCACCATCAAAAGAATAATAGAATAATATAAGGAGACGATATTATGGGATTAAAACAAACAATAAAAAGTAATATCGTCTCTACCAATAATAAATATAACTTACCTTTAGAAAAAACAGCACGTTTAATTAGTAAAGGAAATAAAGATAATAGTTATAGAATATCTGTTGTTGGTAGTGACGGTTTAACATCAGTATATGAAGATGTATGTATCAGAAAAGATGGTAGTGATAATGCGTGGAAAAGAGATCCTAAAGTAGGAGATTATGTTTACGTGAAGGAAGATAATGGACGTTTTATTATTACAGGTATTGTAGAAGAAGTGCAAAATAAAACATTAGAGTCTAATATATATACTAACGTATATAATGGAGCATCTGGTGGATTTATGCAGTAAGGAGGTATTATATGGCTGATTCAGAAAAATCAAAATATAATTTATTCGATGTTGTAAAAAGCAGACATAATAAAATAGATACAGAAGAAGATGTAGGTTTTTATAATAGTTCAAGCAAAACTGCTGTAATTTATAAAGGCGATGGTTCTAGTACCAATTCTAACGGTTACTTTACTCAATACAAAACAGATAGAGAAAGCGGTGTAGCATCTGAAATATCATTACAATCTAACACAATAACAGTACAAAAAGATATAGTAGCTAAAGATATATCTGTTAACTTTCACAAACTTAATTCACAATTATACGAGCTAACTAATATGAAAGAAGTAATGGGTACATCTATAGGTAACTTAACAACGATGGGAACAGTATTAGTTAAAACATATGAACCTACACTAAAAAAATGGGTATTGATAAGACGACAAGTTAGAATACCTATATTTTCTAATTTGATGGATTCAGCAGTTGTTGATGATAAATTAGATTTAGATATATCTGATGCATATGATAAACTAATTGATTATAAAATAGAGTTAAATAAAGATAATAAAAAGAATGATAAATAGGTGATGATATATGCTAGATTTCATGCTTACGGATTCAGGTGATATATCTTTTGTTCAAGTAGAAGATACAGATGCAGAATTTCAATTAGACTTCTTCGTGTCTAATAATTCTGCACTATTTCTTGACTTTCGTGTTGAGAATTATAAAGACTTTGAGTATATAAATAATCTAACTCCAGGTCTTATATTTAATTTTACAATAGACAAAGTTAATTACGATAAAGAAATTGTTTATAATTATGATGAAGAAGATTATTTATATCAACAGCTTAAGATTCATATATCTACTACATTAAACACTGTGTTAGGTAATGAAGATTTGGGTTGTGATGTTGAATATTATAGACACAAAAATATAGATGATAATCTGAACTATATTTTATCTTCTATAGAAACTACAGTAAAAGATATTATGCCAAATGCAATAGTAACAATAAACAAGGTTAATAGCGGATATTATGATTATACAGACACATTAGAAATAACTGTATCAAATAAAGAATATAATTTTTATTATTATTTATAGAAAGGAGTGAGTACGATTATTACAATAAGTGAAATATATGAAAAATTAAAAAATAGGTTTTACGATAAAACAAAAGTAGATGTTAAAAAAGGTTCAGTAATAGATATGTTTTTCAATGCTGTATCTGATCAGCTTTATAGTATATACGAAACGATAGAAGAAAATAAAAAACCTTACTTGTTTACACAGCAAAAAGGAGAAGAATTAGACGATACCGGAGCCTTTGTAGGAGAAGTTAGATTAGATAATGAAACAGATGAGAATTATTTATATAGACTAATGTCATGGTCATTAAACCATGCATCATGTAATGCAACTTCTATAGACAATAAATGTAAAGAGCTTGTATATTCTACAGGTCATAATTATGTACCATACACAAAAGGAATAGGTACAGGAACTATATATCTTATACCTTTATCATATTCTAGTGAAGATATAGAATTAGCTATTAATGAAGCTGTTGAAAAAGTATCAATAGTTATTGACCCTACATCAAGAGTAGAATTTAGAGTACCAGATCCTATAGATATAAAACTTGTGGCTTATTTAGATACTAAAAAAGATTCAGATAAAGACAGTATAAAGAATCAAATAACACAAAAAATAAAAGATTATATAAACGGAATAGCTCCTGGTGATTATATGTATCTAGGAGAGATTAATAAGTTAGGATTAGAAGTTGACAATGTAGAATATTTTAATATAGTACAAGTATATGAAAACGAAGAAGAAGCTACAGATTTTGAAATATTACAAACTACTGTAGCAAAATTTTTATTTGACCAAATTATTTGGTGGGATGTTGAAAGTTAGGTGATGGTATGTTTGATTATGATTCTATGATTAAAAGAGCTGTTAAATTCTTTCCTACATGGAGCGATATTAGAAAAAGACATACTAAATCTAATGGTGGCAAATTATTAAGTTCTATAACTGAAGAATCTGTAGATATTGAACAAGCAATACAAGAATATATAGATTATTATTTCTTAACAAAATATGAAGGTAAAGAACAAGATATAATGGCTTTTGCCTACAGAACAAGTATAGGTAAAATCAGCAACGCTAAAGATTTAAAAATTAAATATAATAATAAAGAATATTCTGTTACAACTAATATAAATCAATTCAATAACAATATTAATCCTTTCTATTATGAAAATGGTTATATCTATATGAGATATGAATTATATACACAACCAATTATAACAGTACAATTAAATAATAATGAATTAAACTATAACTTAGAATTATATCATGTATGGAACATATATGATGAGTTTGCTACTTTCTTAACTATGGAAAGACATGAAGGCGAAACTAATAAAGAGTTATATAATAGAATGTTATATTTTAATAGAAATAAACCTAATGGTTCTGAATTAGGATTAAAACATGCATTAATATCAGAACTTATGATTTACGAACCTGATATAAAAATGTCCGATATTAAAATAGAACAAGTAAATGAAACGAATTTAAGAGAGCCGTATGAAGGTTATTCAGAATTATTAGATAAACTAAACGAAATGAATCGTGATGTATATAGATGGAAGAAGTGGGATTTAGATGAATGGATGTATGATTTTAAAACACTTGAATATCTTCCATACAAATGGAATGAGTCATTAAAGAAATGGCAAAATGGTATAGGTTATGACGATGATTTAAAAGTGATTGTTTCTTCTAATACAAATGAAACGGATGCTAGTATTACATTATATAAAAAATCACAAGAAAAGTTATTATCATATATACACAACAATGATATATATAGACCTATTAATTTTAAATTAAAACAATACAAAGATGTATTAAGTTCTATTCCTGTTAGTTATAAAATACAAGCATCTCCTATGACAGAAATAAATCCATTAGAATTTAAAATGAATATATATGAAAATACATATGTAGATGAAAAAATACCTATCGAATCTATATACTCAATAGGAAATGATGTTATTAAAGTAGATAATAGTACAATAACAGATATATATCCATATAAATTACAGTTTTTACCTAAAGATGGAGACTATGATATTGAAATAAAGAAAGCTAGAATATTATACAAGAAAGATGGACAAGTAGACCATATAAAAGATTTATTAGTTCCTAATGCATCATTTATTACAAACTCATTGGGATATCTTGTTAATAATACTAATAAAAAGAGCATAAAGAATTTAGCTAAATTAGACTCATATACTGGTCTTATTAATGAAGACAAAGGTGGTATAACATTAGCTAACAATACAGTACAAGGGTCAGGTAGTATTAATATCAACGGTCTTGGAGGAAGTATTTTAAGTTATTCTATCGAGTGTGCATTATCAGAAATGCCTGCAAAATATATAAATTATAATACTGCAGACTGTGAATGGAATAGTGCAACTAAACAATTATTCTTATTAAACAACGGTAGAAACAAAACAGTAGAAATAGATATAAATGCTAACGAGTTATCATTCTCTATACAATGTGACAATGCTGTATTAGTATATACATATAATGAAGAAACAGACAACTGGAATCCTGAAGAAGTTATTGGTCCTAATGCCTTATGGTCTTCTGAAGTATCACAAGAGCCTAGAAGCATTAAAGTAAAAATAGTTAGTAATTCAGATGATAAAATAATATTAGGCAACTTTAAATATTCTAAATATGAATTACAATTTAGTACAAATAAAAATGCTATATTTAAACAAAACAATACTACGTATCTACCTAATCTTATAGAGAATACATTATATTTTAAACTTATATCTTATTCAGGTAGCAACCCTATTATTAAAGGTATTTACATAGGAGAAGATATATCAAAAGCTGTATACACTACTGAATCATTTGGATATGAAAGTGGTTTTACTAGAGTATTAGAAATAGATAGTAATTGCACAGTCAATCTATTAAAAATGAATTTCTCATCAACAAGAATAGATCAAGTATATAAAGATTATAGTACTTATACATCATACAAAGGTACATCTAAAGATGCATGGATAAGACTTAATTTAAGTAATTATGATTCTATTGAACAAATACTTGCTCCTAGTGGTAGTATAGAAATGATAGAAGAGAGCGGAGTTATTTATTATAATTTAAAATTAGATAATGGGGACGCAGCAGCTTATGTAAGAGTATTAGGAAATAAGAATGTAGAAAAACAAGCGTTGACATTATACAACATGATTCTTACTTATAATCCTAATTTTAATATCAATAAAGACAAAGTATACTGTAGTAGATTGTCTAACGGATTAATAATAGCTAAGAATGGAGAAAATGCTTCATTAAGTATAATGCAATTAGATAGTAATTTATTCTCTGGACTTAACATACTTAAATATGAATTTGATGAAATACCAAAAGATTTAAATATTATATGGGGTACATCAGATAATAATAAAAACTATGGCTATTCTCATTCAGGAGATTTTAGTTATTTATCATTCTATAAAGCAGATACAGAAATACATACTGCTATTAACTCATATAATCTATTTATAAATAAAGTAGATGATATTAAAATCATAAATAATTTCAACCCTACGCTAAATACAAGTAATCTTAATTTTTATACTGTAGAATCATATAATAATAATTCTGATATAGATATAAGATTCTATGATGATAAGGAAACGGATTTTAGTAAATACAAGAAATGGGCAATAGGGCAAAGAACATTAAGTATTAGATGTGATTTAGACTTAACTAATTCAACTATATATAATATATCTGAATCATATGTATCTGAAGAAGTCAAATTAAATCAGTTAATACCTATTAAAGATTCTTATAATGATGGCACTGTTCAAACTAATAAATGCGTTATAGAATCAAGTAATGATATGCAAGTTATTTATAAATCATATGATGGCACATCTGATACAGAAGATTTATTAATTAAAGAAGCAGTTGAAATACAAAATGATGGATTTAAAAAGCTTGAATATGCAAACGTAGATAAAGTATTCTATATTGGTTCAGATATGGCAGGCAATATTAACAGTACTGATCAATTTAAAGATTACAGCATACTAAAAGATGAGGGTATTATTATATGGAACAACTTATCAAGCAACATAGGTAAAGTATTGTATGTATTATATACAATAAAGAAACCTATAGCTTTCTTATTATCTGATGAGTTTCTATATAAAACAATATCATATAATATAAATGCCTACAAAGAATTAGGAAGATATAATATAAAGAACATGGGCAATGGTCAAACATATAATTTAAATAAACTTGATAAGTTTAATGAATGTGACTTAGTTTATGTATCATGTAGCGAGCCTACATTTGAAGCTATAATGATTGATGATAAAATTAAGTTTAATAAATATAGCATAGAAAACAACGTATTAATAAAGACTGGTTATTACTATATCAATGGTAAAGAATATTACTTATTTAGTAATGATGGTACATTAGAACTTGATACAGATGATAATATGTATAGTGAAAATATCGATATAGAAGATGGACAAATATTAACATATAAAACAACAGATAATAGATTAAAAAACACTTCTATGATTCAAAAAGGCATGGATAACTTATTTAATTTTGATTATAGAGATACATTAATAAAAGGCATATCTAACTTTAGTAAGTTTACATCATGTGATTCATTTTATAAATGGCACACTAATGGTATGACTGTATCATTAACAGATAAGTATAGCGAAATAGGTTGTAATGATTTAGCATTATTATTCTCCAATGCAGAAAGTTGGGGTTATAGCTATATTAATATAACAGATTATTTATACGATGATAGAGCTTCATATATAAGCTTCATTTCTGCAGGTATAAAAGTATATATAGGACATGAAAAACAATTTCTCGATATAGAATTAAATGAATCATTTAATATTAAGCTTGATAATCAAATAAACTCTAATACTAATTTAAAAACTTGTATAGTTAATAAAGAGAAAGATACTAAATATTATTTAGTAGTAAAAGGTGCAGGCGTATTAGATGATATAATAATAACAGACAATGTAAAAGATTTATATATGTGTCATAATAGAAATATAGATCAACTTGGTTTTGTACTAGATGATAGTAAAACAGAAGGAGATACATATAGATTAGAATTAGATGATAAAGACGCATTGAACAATTATTGTGCAAGCATTGGTTCTGATGGAAGAATAAGAACTACATCTAAATTAGATTGGAATATAACAAAGATAGCTAAATACTCTACAAGAGAAGATTGGTTAAAATTCGATATAGACAATTTAATAGTCAATGATACATATATGCAAGCACCTGATAATCAAAGTGGTACAGCAATGATGATTAATCCTATATTTATAGAGAATCCTTACACAGTAAATAGATTAGTATTTAAAGTTAATGATATAGATATTGATGATATGAAAGGTATAAGAATATATATTTATACATCCAATGAACGTAATGGACAATATAGATTATATACATTTTTAGAAAATAATTATGGATTTGTATATGGTGATTATATATCAAGATATGTAAAAGTTAAATTAGAAATACCAAGAAATAAAGTAGTTGACAATTTAACAGTATATGCAGAATATAAAACAGATGATAAAAACATTATAAAAGCAGAGACATTAAATACAGGTTATTTAACATCTAATATTTTTGATTCTCAAGAATGTCTTAAATATAAAGTAAGTAATATAGATGTAGACGACATAAGTGATATACAAGATATAGAAATATCTATAAGAGCTGCAGGAAATAATATTAATGTATGGACTGATTGGAGAGAAATTAATTTAACTAAATCTAACAATATTACATTTAATAATGCACGTTACTTCCAAATAAAGATATTATTAAAATCTAAATATGCTTATGTTAAATTTAATAATATAGATTTAGAGGTGATTTAATGTTTCAATCTACCAGTAGAATAGAATCGGATAATGGCATCAAGTTCTATGAAAGAGATGTATTATTTGATGATTATGTATATAATAATGATTTAGATTTAGAATTAACTATAGATTATGTAAATACAGGATTTGGAATAATATTTATTAATAGCGAAAACTCGTCTTTAGAAGATAAGGACGAGAAGCTATTATTTAAATTATCTAATCAGAGCATTCAAGTATTATATAAAAGTAAATTGCAAGAACAAACATTGGTATTAACAACTCCGTGTACTGCAGTAAAAACAGTAACAAAAGATTTAAAAATAAAAATAGAGAAACGTAAGAATGTATATACACTATATACAAATAATATAAAAACTATATCATATACATCCAAATTTGATATAACAAGTTATAATTTAGCTTATTATTCTAATAAAAACAATGTAATTAAAACTATTAATATAGCATCACAAATACCATATAACTGGGTAGTTAATATGAAAAATACTAACGGAGGTTATATTTATTTTTCTAAAGATACGTTTGAATTAACCAATTGTAAAAATGAAGCGGAAATAGAACAGCTAGACATTAATTTAAAAGCAGGTAAATACTATTTAAAATATGAATCAAATGAGGATAACGATATAAAGCCATACATATTCTATTCTAATGACCAGAGAATTAATAATGATGAAAAGAATATCTTATTGACAGATAACAGTTTTATGATAGCAGAAAGTACTAACGTATCATTGAAGTTTGTAGGCAAAAAAGGTAAGATAAGCAAAATAGCTATCACATCAGCAAAAGACAATTCATATATAAGAACAGACTTGGATTCTGATATAAAACAAATGGAAGGCAGTAGAATTGATTTCGACTTAACACAAATAAAAAAGATTTCCTTCAAAGCGAAAGTAATTAATACACCCGGTTCTAATGATTATAATCCTATAGATTATTACATAATATCAAATGGTGAAACAAATTATGGAACAGGTGATTTAGCAATGGCTAATGACATTGTTTATTCTTATTTATACGAAAATAAAAAACTAACAATAACTATAAATGATAATAATCCATATAAACAAATATTAAATATTAATTCAGACATATTATCTATATTCTATAATACAAATGGTATTATAACAGATCTTATTATTATAGATATTAATGATAATGAAACTAATATGACAGTACAGAATACAATAATTAAATCAGTACCAGGATTAATCAAATCACCAATAGTTGTATTAGACCCTGATGAGAATCCATTAAACATATCTAGTTCGTATAGAATAATACAAAAGAATAACGAAGACTTTTATATCTTTACTAATATAGAAAGAGAATATTTCTATGTAGATGATATATTAAGACGAAATGGACAAATAAAACTAGCAGATTCTATCAATAATAATGGACAGATAATTATGTATGGAATACCGAAAGATATTAAATATGATTTATCTAAACTTATGAATATAAAACAACAAGGTAAAGATGATATAGGAGAATGCTGCAATAATAGTTTCCATACATTTAATGAATCAAATATAAAAAAGATAGGTTATATTGATAAACAAGGAAGAAGTATTTATATAACAGATACGGAACGATTAGATGATTATGAAGTAATAGTAGTAGATTATTTAAAGGATAACTCATACAGCATTAATTATAGATATGATTATAATTCATATGATGTAGAGATATCCACACAATTCACAGACGATGTGGATATCTTATATGATAATACAGAAAAGGAAATAGGAACATATGAGTATATTAATGAAAAACTTTATTATGATTCTCAAATAACTCCTAGCGAGAATTGTTATATAGTAATAGGAAGATAAGGTGGTGATAGAATGAAAATATATCCATGTAATCATAATGTAAAAGCCGTAACAGATAGTTATGTAGATACGGACCTTAATATTCCTTTGTCTTATATAACAGTAGATTATTCTAAATATAAGATAGATAAAAAAGTAGATGATAAGTTTAGTACAGATAAAAAAACTGTACTATTACCTAACGACACATTTGATAATAACAACATTAAGATATTTAATCAATATAATGAAGAGTTAAAAACAGATAATTTGTTAAAAGTAAATAATAATAAATATATATATTCTCCAACCAATTCAATTAAATTTGAACCTAAGAAGTTCTTATGGAGAACTACAATAAAAAAGAATCAAGAATATAAAATATCAAATACTTATAATATAAATCTATCTGCATCTAATCAAGGATTAGCAGATCGTATGGCTTTAATATTTTCTAATCCTTCAGAACGTGGTATTGTTCCTCCTAATATAAAAATAAATAATAATGAAGTGTCAGAGAATACATTTATTAATTCATCTATGAATAATATAGATTTTGCATTTGTAGAAACACCTAGTTGTTTATATTATGATGACTCAACAGAAAAAATAAACATATATGATTATTTAGATTATAATACAAACTTATGGATGTTTTGTAGAGATGCTAGAGGATTTAATGAAACATTCCAAGTATTAGGTACACAAGAAGTAAGAACATTTGAAGTAAAAAACCCTTTAATACATAGTGATGCATCATTTAATGGACAGTATTATTTTGATACAGGTTTATTATCATTAGCACCTGGTATTAAACTGCATAATATATTTCTTAATGAAACAGTATTACCAGTATTAATATTAGAATATGAAAATAAAGGTTTTGTTATTATATCACACTTCGAAATGACAAAGGATATAGAAAAGTTTAAAGATATCATATATGAGGTATTAATGTATGTCTATCTAAGAAGTTATAAAACAAGTGATACAAAAAATGAATGGATAACATTAAAAGTACCAGATTATGAAGTAACAAATGGCACATTAAAAACTAAGAAAAGTTTTATTTCTAATACAAGCTTAACTAATCTATTCAAAATATCATCAGGAGAATATGAAATAACAAAAGTTGATATTTTAACAGATGTAACACAAAAAGCAGCAATAACTGATAATGAATTATCATCTGGTACATCATTTATTAAATGTATTGGTATGAATAATGATAGATTGGTGTTTGATACAGATAGAGATAAAGACTTAGGAGGTTATGTAGAACCAGATAAACCTATAGGATGGGTAAGTGTATATAATAATGGTTTCATATATTATTTAAATGAATTGCATTATTTAATAGAAACAGACATAACAAATCTAATATATTTATTAGAAAATGATACTGATTTATCTGTACGAATATATGGATTTAAGTCTAGTTCATTAGGAATCAATATAGTGAATAGTACTAATTTAACAATACCATTTATAAAAGCTTCTAATGATTCTATCAATAGAATAAGAGAACAAGAGTATATTGTTTATATATATAATAATCATATTGAATATTGTTTCGCAGAAGATTATGAACCTATAGACAATCAATATATCTTATTTACTATTGTTGTAGGCCAAACGAATGATTCAATTGAGACTTATGATATAAGACAGCTTGGTGGAGGACTACCAGAATCTGAACCAGATAATTATAATCTATTTGATATAGGACATATAAACGGTAGACCATATAGAGAAGCGGGTACAATGATAATAACATTACCTAAGAAGTATGAACAATATAAAGATTTAATTGAATCTACTATAAATAAATGGAAAGTAGCAGAAAATTATGCAGTTATATATTATAAAGACAAGGAGGATGATGAATAATAAATGCTTAAAGTGATAGATTTTTCTAATGGCATACGCTCAGAAGAAATACAAGAAAATTTTGATATATTACAAAATGAAATAAATAGAGAAAGGGTTAATATTGGTGGTGTAGGAATAGCATCAGGATTAGAAATAACACCAATAATAACAGCAGATAAGTTTGCAATAAAAATAAGTGCAGCTAGTATAGTAACAAATACTGGAGAAGAAATATTTATTAATGAACAAACAATAGATATAGATAAGCCACAATTAATTAGTCAATGTGATATACTTACAGCTAATACATCTAATCAAGTTACATTAAAAGAAATACCATATAGTCTTGATAGATTAAAACCTGCAGAATATCTAGAATCATATAATGTTAATTATTCAGGCATTACTGTTAATTATCAAAACAGTGTAAAAGAAGATGACAATATAAGAGTAAAAGCTATAGATGGTTATACTTTGACATTAACAGGTCTTATTAAAAGAAAAGTAAAAGTTAATTATTACTATTCAGCTAAAAGATTAGATACAGTATATATAGACAACAATAACAATATACAAGTTAAAGTATCATCTATAACATCTACAACTCCATCATCTATCTTACCTGAATCATATAAATACTTAATAGCATTTGTATTAGTTGATGCGCATCATCAAGAAGGACAAGATGATTTACCACATGCTTATATAAGCATAAAGAAAGATTTGCGTGAATTAAGAAACATATATACAAATGAAAAAGGTGAACTATATATATGTGGTACACCGTTTAAAGATTTACAATTCATATCATTAGTTGAGCCAAAAAATCCTCAAGAAAATCAATTATGGCTTAATCCAGAAACTAATACATTATATATGTGGAAAAAAGTATATAATACTAACTACAGAAAATCATACACAATAACAGATGGATACAATGGAGACTATACCTACAAGGATTTTGAAACAGATATACAATACAATATCAATCTTGATACATTAAAAGTATATGTTAATAATGAAGAATTAAATGATGGTGAGTTTATAAAACTATACAACGATATACCAATAGATATACAACAAATAGATAATACCAAAACATCAAATAAGTTTAGGGTATACAAAATATTAAACAGTAATGATATACTTACATATAATATAAAAATACAACAGTCTACTATGATGTGGGTACCAATAAACAAAGAATCATATGTTAATACAAAAGAAGTTAAAATATACGGCGTAGATGATTCATGGAATGGTGGTAATTATTGGTCAAGTGTAAATGCTGAATGTTTAGGTGAAGATGCAGATGGTTATAAGAATAAATACAAATACTTCTTATTTGATTGGAATAAAGATAAAAGATGTTTATTCACACCTAATAAGAACGAACTATCCATACTAATAAACCAAGTACCATTACACAATGATCAGTTTGAAGAAATAACATTATATAACGCCTTCGATATTCTACCAGAGAATGTAATAAAAGCATTACAAAATTATTATGGATATGACGAATGGATAATGAGTTCGTTAAATGAAGAATATGATAATTTTGGTATAGGCTTTATGCTTAAAGAGCCGTTAGATGCTTTATATCTTGAAGGTACATATGATGAATTTAATAATAGAGTTAACGAAGAAGAATTATACGTAGAATGTCATATTAATAGAGCTGTATCAGAAGCGCCAACTAAACGTAAATTACAAAGATTTGCTACTTATGTTGCAGAAGATGTAATAACAGTAGAAGATACAGATGCTAAAACAATTAGAATAGCAGATGATACTTATTATAGATACAATGAAAATCAATTAGAAGTATACATAAACGGTATTAAATTAATAAAAGATGTAGATTATGAAGAAGGTTCAGACCTTAACAAGATAGATAATTCATATGATTTAAGATTAACTCATAACATATCAAGAGAGTTTAAGATACTTAAGCCTATACATATAGGAGATAAGATACAATACAGAATAACAAGTAGCTTTATGAGCTATGACCATATCAATTCTTTATTGGATCAATTAGATTTGGATTATAATAGTTGCTTGTCTAAAGTAGGAACATTATATACAGAAACAAGAAACCTATATGAAAGTACTAATGATATACTTAATGATATGCGAAAAGAAATAAATAAATTAAAAGAGAACAGTACGCTAGATACTTCGAGATTTTTAACTACTAATTCTGTCTTGAAGGAAGAAAATCTACCAGGTGCTGTAATCAATAATTTAATTCAATCAGTTAATCATATATCAGAAGTAATGACTTATGATGGTACAAATGATATTAATATAACATCAAGAGATATAAGACAGAAAGATTATGTAACAATGATTCATAGAGATTTTAAAAACAATAAAGATATATTCTTAATAAGAGGTCTTGATTATAATATCAATGATATATTCCTAAATGAATCATATAGTCAAACTAGATTAGTACTTACTAATAATTTAATATCATCAATAACATCAGGAGATTTAATAATAATATCTGGTATTAAAATAGGTAAGGAGGGCAGATAATAAATGCAAAACTTAAGACCTATATTTACATGGTTCGTACAAGATGCAGATACTAATGATTATGATGCATGTAAAGCATATACAGAACCTGGAGCATTACAGACTGGTGATGAATTAGTAAAAAATATAAGAATACATAATGGTTATGGAGGAGCTCAAGTAGATAATAGTTATAATACAAAACTTGTGCTAGCCTTTAAAGATTATGAAGATAATTTCTTATTAAATCTTATACAAGTTAAAGTAAATGATTCAGATTATACAAACCTTAACATAGAGTTAGATAGAGGCTATATTGATTTAGGAACTATATATAAGAATGATTATGTAGATCTAAAAATTAAGATAGGTCCTGTACAAGACAATATGAAAACATCACTTAAATCACTTATATTCTACCTAGAGAACGATAAATTTTAATCATAATCAAGTAATATTAGCGTAGATAGAAACTATACATTATGTGTAATTTTTGTCTACGCTATTTTTATGTAAAGGAGGTTAACTATGGCTTCAAAAGATGATAAAATATATTTTCTTGCTACATTATTAGCTCAATATTATGATGATATAATTCATGGAAATGTATTGCCTGGTGGAGGTAAACGTGGGCAAGCTCTTGTAAAACAATCAGATGAAGATGGTGATTATACATGGAGTAGTGCTACGAATTCTGTAGACGCTCGTAAAGATGAACCTTCAAATGAAGATGTTTTATTATGGTTTAATATAGATGAAACTACAAGCTTTGACGCTGTAGATGTTTATACTCAACAAGAAGTAGACAATAAACTACGAAACATTGAAGAAGAAGATATTGCAGTTGATAAAGAAGCAGGTAAATTATATATACGCAATGCTGATGGAACTATGAGAGGTGAAGGAGTACCTTTAAGTGACGTTGGTTCAAACAATGCTTCCGACATAAAAGTAAACGACATTGGTAATAACTTTATTCTTAAAGACCTCGAATCTGTATTAAGAGAAATAGCAGGCAAACTATCTACCATACAAACTAAAGTAGATACCATACAAAATCAATCAGAAATACAGATTATTACTGATAAGAATACACCTATAAATGACGGAGCTAAATTCATCATAGATTTAACAGAAGACTATGATGATATAAATAAAGATGAAAATAGTAGCGACAAAAATACAGATACAAATAATAACACAAATACCTAATAAGGAGGTGTGACATGGCCAGTTTTATTAATATAAGACAATCAAACGGTTCGTTTAAGGGCTTACCTTTAATACCTGGTAAATCGGCATATCAATTAGCAGTAGATGACGGTTTTACTGGTTCTATTTCAGATTGGCTCGCAAGTCTTAAAGGTACAGGTATATTAGCAGATACTACACCACCTACAGAATCACAAGGTAGGATGGGTGATTTCTATATGCAAATACCTAGTGAAAATGACGTAGGTATCATAGGCTTTTATAGAAAAACAAGTGCTACATCTTGGCAAAAGATAGGTAATTTAATAAGCGAAGATGATTCTATTATCCAAATGTTAACTGTAGATACAGAAGAACAACTGAATAATATAGATGTCACAAAATTACCAACAGGTAGTATGTGTTATGTATCTAGTTTAAAGAACTATTGCTACTTAGTTGAAGGAAAATGGACGATACTTAAGGACGGTGCGTTTACTACCGTACCAGATTATTCAGGTCTATCTTCTTTATCGAATAACGCTACTATAGTTCCAGGTACTATGGTATTTGTGGAAAATGAAAATGCTTATTATCATTATGACACAACTAATACATGGCAACAAAATAGAGCAGCAGTTATCTCACAAGAAGAACCTACAGATACAAGTGTAATATGGATACCAGAAGATGAACTCCCACAAGAAACGGTAGAAGATAATATAACAATAAAAGATGTATATGCAGTATTTAAAGTATATGATGCTCAAATGCAAGTACTTAATGATAAGATACAATCATTAGAAAAAGAAATAGCATATTTTAAAGAGAATGGTGTTACTGCCGTCACTACAAATGATAGTGGTGCAATTTTATTAGAAGATAGCAGTTCTGAATCTACTACTGATAAAATTGATGGAGCTACTCTTACTGGAGATAACAATTAAACCTAGATAGGTTAAAATAAAATACTAAATGAAGATATGATTCATTAACAATAAATTATTCAAAAATAAATAAAAAATTAATATTATAACGGAGGTGCTTAAATGAAAGGATATTCCAACAAGGAACGTAAATGGGTTGATATAAATACAGCATCTAATACACCTATAGCTGATTTATCTAACTCATACGATTCTAATAATGTTGAAGGAGCACTACAAGAGGCAGCTGCTAAAGACTTATTGCTTCAGAATAAACTTGATGAGCATGCCCAAAAGATAGAAGATCTAGACGAATCCGTTGAATGGCTTAAAAAATACGGCGGAGGAGGATCTGGCGGTGGCGGAGGTGGAGGCGGCTCTGCCTCTTGTTACATTTCATCATCTTTAGCAGAAAATTTAATGGTTAATACTGGTGATAATTTAGATATAGATATTGACTTCTCTTCTCCTAATATAGGAGCAGGTACTATTAAAGTATCTTTAGATGATGTAGAAGTCTATAGTGGTAGAGTAAGACAAGGAAAAACAGTTACTACTATAACCTCAGATAAATTTAAAAAGGGTACTAATAAATTATCAGTTTATGTAGTAGATAGAGTAGGTAATATGTCAAATACCTTAGTATTCTATGTTAGATATGGTGGATTAGAGATAGAATCATTATTCGACTCAAGTTCAGCATATGATGCAGGTAGTTCAGTAAGATTCTACTTTATTCCGTCTTCTGTAGATACATCTCTACCTTTAACTTTCTATATGGAAGTAGATGGAACACGAGATAAGATTTCATGCGTATCAGATGTAAGAACTTCTTACACATTTCCTGCTTCTTTATCAGAAGGTACTCATAAATGTAGAGCATGGATAAGTGACGGAAAAACTAACTCTAAAGTTTATGAATTTAATCTAGTATTACTAGGAGATTCTAATATAGCTATATCTACCAATACTAAAAACATGACAATAGAAGAAGGGAATCAAATAACACTAGATTATAAAGTATTTAAAAGGAATGCAACTTTATTTAATATTAAAGTATATATTGATGATAAATTAGTTACTACAGGTACTTGTAATCTAGAAACTCAGTACTATAAAAACTCAACACTAGATGAAGGCACTCATCATATTAAAATAGAGGCACTTGATATTACTAATACTGTGTCTGACTCTATTACTTGGATAATAACTGTTACAGCTAGTGCATATGAACTTATACAACCTACTACTTCAGGTTTATTATTCTCGGCTACTGCTCGAAATAGAAATAATACTGATGAAAATAGAGAAATATGGCAAGGTGTGGATCAAGATGGCAATAAAATAGATACTATCTTAAATAACTTTACTTTCAACTCTGAAAATGGTTGGATTGATGATGCTTTAGTTATATCAGGTGACTCTGGAGTTGAGATACCTATATCTCCTCTTAGTGAAAATGCCAAATATGGATTCTCTCTAGATATAGAATTTGTAACTAAGTCAATAGGTATAGAGAATTCTGAAGTATTATCTATATGGGATGATACTAAGAATGTAGGTATAAAAATAACTTTAGAAGAAGCTATAATAAAATCTACTGAAAATGAGAAGAGATTATACTTTTCAGAGAATGAAAATATGTCTATTATGTTTGTTATAGATAGAAATGAAAAGACTGCTAAAATACTACTTAATGGAGTAGTTAGTGGAGGTTTTGCTTTAGGTGACTATGTTGCAGATGGTGTTCCTCATTTAGAGGATTTTACAACTGACTCTCATGTATATCTTGGAGGTAAAAATACTAATGGGTATTGTGAAATTAAGAACATAAGAATATACTCTTTAGCTTTATCTACTAATGAGCAAATGAATAACTACTTAAGTAATATAACAGATAAATCTAAGCAAAAAGAATTATCTAAATTCCAAAAGGGTGATACTTTACCTACCTTAACTGTAACAGGTGACTTCGCAGGATTAGGTAAAAATGATAAGAAACCATGTGATATAGTTTATCAACCTGTGGATGTAACAACTCAAGGTGAGGCTTTTAGACTTGAAGGTAAATACTCTATGCTTCAATATCAAGGTACTTCATCTATGCAGTATCCTATAAAGAACTATAGACTTAATCCAAGAAATGAAAAAGGTAAAGTTAAGCTAGATCCATTCCATAATGGCACTAAAGAATCAAGATTTACTCTTAAAGCCGACCAAGCATCTAGTGGACATTGGCAAAATACAGGATTAGCTAAGTGGGTAAATGACAAACTATATCATTATGATGTAAATGACCAAAAATCTATGAATCCTAAAAAATGGTTTGACTTACAAAATGGTGGAAAGATAACTGACACTAGAGAAACTATAAATGGATTCCCTTGTAGATTGATATTAGTTAATGATGGTACAAATACATTACAAGAAGGTCAACAAGAACCTACTCCTGGTAATACTAAAGACATGGGTGTATTCAACTTTAATAACGATAAATCAAATACTAAAACATTAGGATTTGATACAGAGAATTTTCCATTCTGTGCTAGTTTTGAAGTTGCATCTAACTCAGATACAAGTGCGGGTGCATTTATGAGTTATAAAGGAGCTGGGGGTAAAGAGGAGGAATTAAAATATATCAAAGAATCTTTTGAACTTAGATTTCCAGATGAAGATGATGTTGGAGTAGAGTATGGATTCTTAGATATGAATGGAGATGCCACAAAAGGATTAAAAAGAGTAATAGATTTCGTAGATAAATCAACTGATGAAGATTTCAAAACTCATTTTGAAGAATATTTTAATAAACAATATACATTCAGATATTTCTTATTAGTAATGGCTCTAGGAATGGTCGATAACTTAGGTAAGAATATGATGCTTGATACTTGGGATGGACAAATATTCTATCCTAGATTCTATGATATGGATACAATCTGTTCATTCAACAACTCAGGTGTTATAACATTTGATACTGATATAGAAATGGCTCAAGGTTACTGGAATACTTCTAACTCTAGATTATGGACTAGAATAAGAGATTTATTTCATCCAGAGTTAGTAGCTATTTATAAAGATATGAGACAGTATGGTTTATCTTATGATAACTTAATGCATTACTTCTACGATGAACAAATTGCGTTAATACCTGAAGCATATTACAATAAAGACTATGATGTTAAATATGCACCTTATGCTAACCAGTATATGGGAATGGCTAATGGTTCTTCATATGAACATTTAAAGAGATGGTTAAAACGTAGATTATTATTCACAGATACATTGTACGACTATGTACCTAGTTATGCTGACTCTATAACTATTCGTGCTAATACAACTAAAGAGATGAGAATAGAGATAGAAACTTATGCACCAGTATATCAACATATGAGTTGGTATAATAATCAAATGGATAAGAAGAAAATAGATGGTAAGACAGCAGTAGTATTTACAGGTAAGGCTCAAGCTGCTACTGACCAAGAAGTTTTAATTTATGGAGGATCTAATATCAAACGTATCAGAGGACTAGCTACAATGAATCCTGATTCTATGATTATAGGTAATGCATCTAAGTTAATTGAATTAGATTGTGCAGGTTCTCCTATACTTACAGATATAAATCAATCTAAAGCAAATTTATCACCTAATATATACCTTACAAAAGTGGATATTAGTAATTGTCCATTACTTGGTGGTACTTTAAGATTAAATAACTCTCCATTATTAAGTGAGGTTAATGCTCAAGGTACTGCAATTACAGGTATGTTATTACCGACTTCTATAAAGAACTTAGCAAAATTAAAAGTTCCAAAAGGAGTTACGGAATTAACTCTGAATGATGCTAAGACATTAGTTGAGTTAGACCTTGAAAAGGGATATTTATTAGAGACATTATCTTTATCAAACTGTAATAAGTTAAAATCATTTGATTTAAGTAAGGTTAAAAATATATCCTTAGATAATTCATATAATGCAGAAGAGATAAGATTGAGTACTAATGAACAAGTTAATCTTAAAAACATGCTTACATTGAAAAGATTAGTTTATACTCCTAATAAAGAATCAGAAGATTTCAACTTAACTGCACTAAAGAATAGTCCTAATGTAACAGTTACCACATTCAACTGTCCTAAATTAAAAGACTTTATTACAACTGCTCCACAGAGAATAAGTTATGGTAAGAGTGATGATAATATTTATCCTTATAAGTTATTCATGGCTAATAAGTTAGACCTATCAGGTACTCAATTAGAAACAGTTAAATTCTTATGTACAACAGATGTATTTGACTTAAAATTACCTAAAACAGTTAAAAACTTCTATTGTGATAGTGCTTTTGATTTAGACACTAAAAAGATTACAGATGGTGCTTATGATATTATTCATAGTAACTTTATTCAACCTTATACTGAAGAGTATAATGAAAATATTTATCTACCTAAAGCAACAACAATTACTTGTAAATCAACAACTGATTATACAGGTATATGGACAAAAAGGTATGCAGTAAATGGAGGAGAAGTTGTAACTGGTAGAGATGAGTGGTTAAGTATTATTAGAAGTACTGATTACTTATTAACTATTCCAAATACATCGATATATCTCAAAACTTCTTCTGCTAATGAGTATGGAGTATGTATTATGTTTTTTAATAAAGATAAAAAATATATAGGATATATTAATAATAGTACAGATAAAAAATCAGTTGCTGAAGGGACTACTCCTAATGATTGTCAATACGTTATATTTAGTGTACCTACAGTTGCAGGTGTGTCAGCTGAAGATCAGCCTGATATTATAATTAAATATACAGCATTACAAACTCCGAATATAGTACCAACTTCAGCAAATGGTTCATTATTATTCAATATAAATCAAAATACACTAAAAAATAACAGTCCATATATATGGGACTTACAGGGTATGAAATTAAGTGATTTCCATACTTATGGTGTGAATAATAAAGTAGAAATACCATCTAATAGTTTTTTAACTAAAATTGACAGTAGTAAACTTTACAAGATACCAAAGTATAAATATTGGTATTATGAAAATTTCTGTAGTGGTCTTGGAGAAGAGCACTTTAATTCAATTTCGCCAATTGATTTAGGCTCAGAATTATCCATTTCAGTTTCAACAGATGGTACTACTGAAATGCTAGTTCATGGGGCATCTGAGTTGAATGGAAGAGCTATTAGACCTACAGCAGTAGGAACTGTTAATTTATCAGCAAGATACATCGGAATATCGTATCCAATGGATGCAACGTATGTAAAAATTTCAACTTCTGATAATAATTATTTAATTATGGTAAATGAGATAATTAATAATACGGAATCTTCTGGAATTACAAAGAAAGTTAAAACACTAGAAGAAGTAAGTGATTATACAACATTAGGTGATTTAAAATCAGTAACAATGCCAAAACGTTTAGCAGATTATAAAGTACAAATTAAAAATGCAGATATAACTCCTAACCAATATAATACAATGTTATACCCTAAATTAGTAGATACTACATTACCAATAACAGGTAAATTAGATTATTCTAAATATAAAGGTAAATACTTATCATGGGCATTTGCATACACAACTAATGATGTAGTAAAAACTCCATTAGATAGTAGAAAACAAGGTCAAATAATAAATGACTACAATAAATTATATGGTACAAGCTATATTGATATAATTGATGTATGGGCATATAAAGATGATGACTTTACCAACAGAGCGATAAATAATAATATTACTAAGGCATACATTGAATTAACTCAAACTAATTATAAGAGTAGAATTGATGAAGTTCTACAATGGTATCCTAATTGTGTCGAGGTGTATCTATTTGAAGATGGTAGTGTAACTAGTTTAACACATATGATTGGAATGGAAGGTTCAAATAATGGTAATCCTAATGCAAGAATGCAAGTAAAAATTATTAGATTTATGGAGGGGTACTTTAAAAATGTAACTTCAGTTTATTCAATGTGCAATGGTAATAAGATCTTAGAAGAAATTTATAATATTCCTAATAGCATTACTGACATGGGAAGATGCTTTAATGGGTGTGTTAAACTAACTCATATAAGCAATTTTCCTAGTTCTATGAGAGAGGCTTTCAATTTAATTGCTAATTGTAATATAATCAAGAAAGTACCAGAAATTCCTAATACAGTAACAAATTTAGAAGGTGCTTATGTTAATTGTTATGCATTAAATCAACAAATTGATTTATCGAATTGTATAAATATTAGTAATAATGGATTAAGATATACATGGCAAAATTGTGCTTCCTTAACTTATACTCCTATACTTCCAACTAACCATGCAGGAAGTTTAGCAAGTGCTTTCTCAGGTACTAAAATAACAACTGCACCTGTATTACCAAATGGAGTTACAAATTTAACGAGTGCATTTAAAGACTGTAAAGAATTAACTACAGTAGGCAATATACCAACTAGTTGTACCAATTATGATAGTTGGGTAAGTGGATGTAGAAAGTTAACCTCTGTGCCAGAAACAGGTTATAAAGGAGGATGTGCTTCTGCTTTTTATAATTGCAAATCTCTGAATCAAAAAATAGATTTAAGTTTAGCAACTAATAGTATATCAGGTGCATTTTTCTCTTGTGAATCCTTAACCATACCTCCTATATTGCCTATAAAACTAGGAGGAGATTATGCTAAGATGGAAGATACTTTCAGTTATTGTACAAAGTTAGGAACACCTCCGAAAACTCCAGAAGGTGTACTGTCTATGGCTGGTTGCTATTATGGATGTACTTCATTAATAACTGCACCATATATTCCTAATACTTGTACAAATATTAAGAACTTAGCTTGTTCATGCAATAAGTTAACAGAAATAACAATACCTTTAGAAAACCTAAAAATCTATACAAACGCATTGAATGGTACAGGAATACAAAATGTAAATTGGGTAGGCAAAAGAAAAACAGATTTTAACATTTATGTAAATGGTTTAGGTGGTGGACTTGTATCTACTAAAGAATATAAACCAGAGACTTTAAAGTCATTAGTAGATGACCACCTAGAAGATTTGTACAAGGATGAGATTAAGATAAATTATGGAAGTAAAATTATGATAAATAATACAGAAACAACAATAACTACTTAGGGAGATGTTATTCTCCCTAGAAAGGAGTTGATAAAATGAGTGATAATTTATATCTGTTTGCCAATAATAATGGAGGACAGGCAGAAAATAATGGAAGTTATCGACTTTATGATATGAAGGTAGAAGGTGATTCAGAGGGTGTTAGCAGTGGAATAGATTATGTTAATTATTTAGATTCTGATGGGGAATGCAGTATAGATACAAAATTGCCTTTCAATAGTTCATATAAATATGTATTTAATATGTATGTTTTAGAATATATTTCATCTGCAATATTTTCTAGTAATAATTTCACTTATAATGCAGTAACCAATAATTTAAAGTATGGAACATTTTATGGATTCCCTTCTTATCAGGGCAATGAAGCAAATCATAGAAATGCTTGGGGAACAGATAATCTTTTAAAGGTATTTGACAATGGCAAATATTATATTGGGAATACATTGGTATCAAGTGTAACAACTGACCCGTTAGATGGAGATAATGTAATATTATTTGGAAACTCTATTTCGAGATTAAGACGATATCAAGTATATATTGGGGATAATTTACTTCAAGATTTAAAACCTTGTTTAGATACAAAAGGAGTCCCTTGCCTGTATGATGAAGTAAGTAAAAAATACTTTTATAATAAAGGTACAGGAACATTTGGATATAAGAAAAAATTAAGAAATTTTCAACCAGTACTAGATAGTAACAATATGCCATGCTTATTAGATAAAATAAATAATAAGTTCTATTATAATAAGAGTGGAGAAGTTTTTAAGACTAAAGAGAAAGTAGTTAAAAAATTAACTTGTATAAAACAAGATGGTGCAAGCTATATTGATACTAATATTAAAAGTAAAGATATACTTGGTGGTACAATAGAAATTAAATGCGGTTCTGCAAGTTTTGATAGAGATAACAAGTGGGATAGTAACGCTGTGTTTGGGATTGGAGGTGGTAGTTCTACTGGTGATAAGTTCTTTTTAGGTATTCAATATAATTATGTATCTAATATAGCAGGCTTTGATTCTTCAACTGAAGAAGTGTCTGAAGATAAAATACATACTTATAAATGTATCGGAGTAAATTATTCTAGTGATAAAAATATCTATGTAGCATCTGTAAATGGTACTAAGGGTGCATATTGTGGCATCCTCTCACAAGGATTCCCAATATATAGTTTTAAAGTATGGACTTCAGAAGGTACTTTAATTCAGCACTTAGTGCCTGCAGTAGATGAAAATAACAACATAGGTATGTATGATGAAGTAACAAAAACATTTTTTCTAAATCAAGGAACGGGGACTTTTGGGTATGAAATAGAGGAGTTAAAGGGCGAATGTTATGAAGTAGCTTGTACAACAGAAGATATAGTTAATAATATAAATCCGTTATTATCCAATGTTAAATTTAAAGTGTTAGATAACAAAACAATATCAATGCCCAAATCTGGATCATGGACTATCTCACAATTTGATGGGCAGTCTAATAAAGGATTAAAATTAAAAGCTTATACAAAATATACTATCATAATGAAACCACTTAGTGGTAACTATGTACTTTCCAATACCACATGTAATGTATGTGTTACAGATAAGAAAAGATATACACTAAACTTAGATAAACCTACTATTGTAGAAACAGGATATAAAGGAGAATTTCTTTTATACCCTCATATAAGCAATTCTCCAGTAGAGAAAATAGGGATTATAGTGTTAGAAGGTGAATATCCAGATGCCATTTATAATAGTTTCGATAATATACAAGCATCAACTCATGCTGAATATATAGAGTCTAATGGAACTCAATATATAGATACAGGAGTAGTTCCTAATTCAAATACAGATATAGACATGACTTGTAGACTAAGTGCTATGCCTTACTACTTTGTAGGATATAAAAGTCAAGTAAATACTCCTACACAAAATACTAGTATGGTTATTGAGATGGATTTTAAATATGCTAATGCTAGAGGAGGACATGGTAATATTCTAGGTTATGATAGGAAGAATTTTTTTATCCTAGAGGATGGCACTTATAGCTTAGATGGAACAACTTCTACAAGTGTTAAGGCATCTACTACTAAGTACGATAAGATAAAATTAATACTAAATTTAGAAAGTAAAAAAGAAACATTATACGTAAATGACGTTAAGGTAGGTGAAGGTGAATATACTTATACTAATACTAGGCTTTTGGTGGGAGGAAGTTATATAGAATATTGTAGTTTTTATACTCATTATATAAATGCTTATCGTCTATCAGATATGACTCCTTTATTTTTACTAAGACCTTGTCTTGGTAAGTATACTTGGAATCAAGACAATTTTGAATATACTATACCTAAACTGAGAAACATATTAAATAATACTGAATATCAAACTGTCTATGGTGACGCTTTAGCAACTAAATTTATGGATTATGGATATGATAGTAATTACATTCATAATAAGTTAAAATTAATAAACGTATCAGCAACTCAAAACCCATCTGCAAATGAAAGTACTAAACTACAATATAGTAAGACAGTATATGAGTTTAATGGAACTACAACAAATACTAAGCCTAACTTAGTAGTATCAAGTGGAGCAACATTGACACTAGGAAATATCAACTTAGAAAAATTAAATGATGATGATATTGAAACTGCAACTAATAATGGTTGGTCATTAACATAGAAAGGAGGCAACTGATATGAGAGAACAAAAATCTTTTAAAACAATTCTACCAGATGAAGGTAAGAAGTTATTAATAAATGATTCCTTGCATGATAAAATAATAGTGGCACTAAATTCAAGGCCTCAAATAAAAGAGATAGAAGTTCCTAGCTATATAGGTAATGCATCAACATTAGAAGAAGTCAGAGAAGTTATGATTATGCAATCTAAACTAAATCTAGCACAGTATCTAGAAGATAATCCTTTATTCAGTAAGTGTAAGTATAAAGAAGGTAGATACTATAATATAACTAAAGAAAAACAAGATCAATTAACATCTACTTTAGCAAGTTATATGAGCGATATTCTTCCACAATTAGTTATTGGAATGTCAACTTCTCAAGTAAATATAAAATCTTTAGAAGAGTTTGTCTTAACTTTAGATAATCTACCACAAACATTAACTTGGAATGATATGGGTAATCCTTGTGAAACTTATTCTTATCAAGAATTATATCAATTAAAAAATGAGATATTTGCTACAGTCAAACCTTTAGTTTCTATGCAACAAGTAATGGAAGTAGAAATTAGAGAAAAAACTACTTGTATAGAAGACGCACTAAAAATTGATATATCTTATTCTGCTGAAAATATTGAAAAATATTTAAATACAATAAAGGCAAATCACACAACTATTGAAGGTGAAAAAGATGAAACTTAAATGGTTATGTAAAGATTTCTTTATATTTTTTATATTTGGTATAAGTTATTGCTTACTTGAAATATTATGGAGAGGACACAGTCACATAACTATGTTCTTTGTTGGTGGTTTATGTGGATTATTGATCGGATTAATTAATGAATACACACCAAAAATGCCAATAATATTACAAATGACAATAGGAACTATAATAGTTACATCGCTTGAATTAATAACAGGATATATACTTAATATTAAATTAGGATTAAATATATGGGATTATAGTAATCTAATGTTTAATTATAAAGGACAAATATGTTTAATATTCAGTATACTATGGTTCTTGTTAAGCTATATAGTTATTAAGTTAGATGACTATATAAGAAATGAAATATTATAAATTAGAGAGAGGACTGATTTAATAAATGAATTATTTAAAAAGATTATTTCAAGACGCAAGTGGTAAATTAATATCATGGTTTAGTACTGATGACAATGTGTTATGTGAAAATAATAAATATCTTAGAGAAAATCTTAACAATATAGATGCGCAATTTAAAGATATTGCGAAACAAACGAAAGATATAATAAGTACGGACGATACAAATATGGTAAAAGTTAAAGAGCGTTTATTTGATTTTAATTCAAACGATAGACAATATATATTTGTTGGAGATAGTTTAAGAGAAGCTAATGGACGATGGACTTTTAAAAAAATGGTATACAAATTAGCTAAATGTGGTATATCTCCTTGTTTGATAGGTAAAAGTGGATTAAAAGCCGAACATTTTAGTAAAATAAATAATGTTCAAAGTTTAGATTTTCCTACAACAGATGATGTCATAAGAACTATAAAAGGCACTGGGGCTAATTGTGTGGTTGATATTTGTTTAGGTACTAATGATATAGCTAAAACACCAACCGAAATAATGACATATTTAAAAACAACTATAAGTAATATTTCAACTGCTAAACCAGACACTTTATTTATTCTTACAACTCCACACAGATATATGACTAATGCTACCTCTAATATGGATCCTTCTAGTGAAAAAATATATAAAGTAATTAAACAGGTTGTTGATGATTTAGGCAATGTGGCTTTTTCTGACGTGCAAAGCAATGTATTTAAAAAGGGTGAAGATATAACTTCATATATGATAGATAATATTCACCCTAATAAATTAGGACAATACAAGATAGGTGAATATAAAATAAAACAATTATTTAATGAAGTAGATAGCAGTATATATGATATAAATTTTAAAGAGCAAATATTCACTAACAGTGATGGAACAATAACTACAATAAAATATGCGATTGATTATAACAACTCTGATAACTCTGTTATATATTTAAAGAAGGATTATGAAAATAAGTGGAGATTTGCTAAAATAGTAAGCAGTAAGTGGGTATATTTAAGCGAATTAATTAGTCACGAAGGACTACAACCTTTAATGCCTAGTTTTAATGTAACAGATAGTTTGTATGGCATAGTAGAAACTAAAAACATACAAGCATTAATTGATGATAACCCAACTAAAGATAATATTAAATTAGGTAGCATAAATAGTATAATATGCAATAAAATAACTCAACCAATACTACAAACTCCAACTACTATTGAAGATATTTTATCTCAAATAAAATATTGGGATATAAAAGGTACTTTTGACCCAGCAGATGCCAAGACAAAGGATTTAGCTGAAGTTTCTTTAAAAGTAGGATTTTATAAAACAGAAGGAGATGACCCTGCTGAAGTATATTTAAAAAGAAGTACAGAGAATGATTTTATGTTAGCTTTTGCAGATGATAATGCTATTAGCAAAACCATGTATATTGATAGGGACGGCATATATGATGTAAAGGCTATAACATGGGATACCGTAAGAGTTACTGGAAAATTAAAGGTTAAAAATGTAGAAAAAATGAAAGAAGTGATAGCAGTAGGGGAACATGTTAAAATTATAAACGCCCAACAATATTCTCCAATCATTCAAAAAAGTATTGTAGAATTATTGGATTATTAGTTCACAATTTTTTAAAATTACGAACTAAACTTGTTGCATAATTTTTCCTTTTAGTATATTATAATAATATAGTACAAACATAATAACAGTAAAATGTATTGTTATTCTTATTTATTATATATTCAATTTTATATATTTTCTCTTTACTTTGAAAGCTATTTTTTAGGAGTTATATACTCTTAAAGAATAGCTTTTTTAGTAATAAGAATAAAGAAGAAAGAGGTGAAATAATTGGCGGTATTTAAAATAGTAAATGATAAAAAAGAATTAGTTACAGTTCCTTTATCTATTGCTACAGATATATTATCTGATTTAACGATAGATAAAAATACTAATAAATTATATTTAAAAAATAATAAAAATAATACAGTTGGTGATGGTGTATCATTAAATGATATAGCACAATCATTCCCCTACAAAGATATATCAGATGATGTAGGTGACGGAGACATAACTGTTGGTACAGAGTTTACTATAAATAGTTTTACTATTTCATCACAAACAGCTCAAAAAGGGGCAAATGTAGATATAACTTTAGACTGGGATTACAATAAAGAAATAGATAGTCAAAGTATTAATGGACTTGAAATAGATAAAACATTAAGACAAAAGAAATATACAAACGTTAATCAAGATACAACATATACACTAAGTGCCACTTATGGCGGTACAATAACAAAAACAAAATCAGTTAGTATTAAATTCTATAACGGTATTTATTATGGCAAATCATCAAGCACTACTTATGATTCTACATTAATCAATTCATTACAACAAACATTAAGTGATAATAAGAAAAGAGATATAACAGTTACTGCTAATGAAAATGAATATATATATTATTGTATCCCTTCAAGACTAGGTACTCCTACATTTATAGTTAATGGATTTAGTGGTGGCTTTGCTAGAGTTAATACATTAGTATATACAAACAGTGCTGGTTATGGTGAAAACTATGATATATATAGATCAGATAACGCAAACTTAGGAGAAACAACAATTACAATTAAATAAAATATATAAAGCGAGGTGAGAATATGGCTATAGAAATTATAAGCAAATTGAAACAAAAGAACAATGGTAAATTTAAGATAGTTGATTTAGATGATATAGACTATGATGGCAATGGTACTTCTGCTAAAACATTTCTTGATAAGCAAATAGAAAGTATTAAGTCTAGTACTTCAACTGAAGTTGCTACTAAGACAGCTATAGAAAATGGTAAGCTATATTTACTTAAAGAGGATGATACAAAACTAGATTCTGGTACTGTCCTGCCTACAGGTAGAGATGGTCAAGATGGACGTAATGGTGTTGATGGAGAAGATGGTAGAGAAGTAGAATTAAATACATCTGATTCATATATACAATGGAGATATGCTGGTACTGAATCATGGAATAATTTGATTTCTTTATCTAGCTTAAAAGGTGATAAAGGTGACAGGGGAGATAAAGGTGAAACAGGTGCTCCCGGCGTTCAAGGACTGCAAGGTATTCAAGGTCCTCAAGGGGAACAAGGTATTCCTGGTCCAAAAGGAGATCCTGGTAGAGACGGAGCCGATGGTACAAGCGTTAAAATATTAGGTAGTTACGATTCAGTAGATGCATTAAATGCAGCACATCCTTCAGGAAATACTACTGGTGATGGTTATATAGTTAATGGTAACTTATATATGTGGAATGGTTCTACATTTAAAGATTGCGGTCCAATAAAGGGAGACAAGGGTGATAAAGGAGATGCTGGTACAAATGGTACTGATGGTAGAACTCCTTATCTACACATTAAATACTCCAATGATGGTAAAACATTTACTGCTAATAATGGTGAAGATGTTGGTGCTTATATTGGTATATATGTAGACTATAATAAAGCAGATAGTAATACATTTAGTGCTTACAAGTGGAACAAAATACAAGGACCACAAGGCTTAAAAGGCTTACAAGGCGAAAGAGGAGAACAGGGAATCCCTGGCACGAATGGAACAAATGGTAAAGACGGTAAGACTTATTACACATGGATAAAATATGCAGATGATATTAATGGTAAAAACTTAAGTGATAGTCCTACTGGGAAATCTTATATAGGTTTTGCATATAACAAAACAACAGTTACTGAATCTACTGTAGCTACTGATTATACATGGAGTAAATTACAAGGTGAAAAAGGAGATACAGGAGTAGCTGGTGCTAAAGGTACAGATGGTAAAACATATTATACTTGGATTAAATATTCAGATAATGCTAATGGTAATCCATGTTATGATTCACCTAAAGCTACTACATTATACATAGGTATAGCTGTCAATCAAACTACTGCTACTGAATCATCTGATTATACTAAATATACATGGAGTAAGTTTAGAGGCGATCAAGGTGTACCGGGTGCTAATGGAGCAAACGGTAAAACAAGTTATTTTCATATTAAATATAGCAATGTAGAAAATCCTACTTCTGCATCACAGATGAGTGAAAATCCTAGTACATATATAGGAACATATGTAGACTTTGTTGCTGATGATAGTGTAGATCCTAAGAAATATACATGGCATAGATTTGAAGGATTACAAGGTCCACAAGGAGAGCAAGGTATACCAGGCATTGGTACAGATGGTAAAACGAGTTATTTGCATATAAAATATAGTAATGACAACGGTAAGACATTTACATCAAACAATGGTGAAACAATTGGTTCTTATATTGGTACATGTACAGACTTTAATGTTAATGATCCAACTGCAGTAGATAGCTATACATGGGCAAAAATTAAAGGAGACGACGGTACTAATGGTAAAACATCATACTTTCATATTAAATATTCTAGCATAGCTAACCCTACCACATCTGACCAAATATCAGAAACTCCTGATACTTATATAGGAACTTATACTGACTTTACTCCAACTGATAGTACGGATCCTAAAAAATATACTTGGTATAGATTCCAGGGATTACAAGGCCCAAAAGGTGAACAGGGAATTCCAGGTAAAGACGGTGATGGAAGAACAAGTTATTTACACATCAAATATTCAAATGATGGAGGTAAAACTTTTACAGCAAGTAATGGAGAAACCCCAGGTAGTTATATAGGAACATATACTGACTTTGTTATAGATGACTCAATGACGGTGTCAAAATATACTTGGGCTAAGATAAAAGGAGACACTGGACCAAAAGGAGACAAAGGTGAACAAGGACCACAAGGACTTCAAGGACTACAGGGAGAAAAAGGTGATCAAGGCATTCCTGGTAACCCTGGAAAAGATGGGGTTAATGGTACAAACGGTAAAACTTCATATTTTCATATAAAATACTCCAGTGTAGAAAATCCTACGACATCTAATCAAATGTCAGAAACACCAAATACTTTTATAGGAACATACGTAGATTTCACATCTACTGATAGTACTGACCCTAAAAAATACACATGGCATAGACTTCAAGGTTTACAAGGTGAAAAAGGAGAAAGAGGAATACCCGGGGTTGGTACAGATGGCAAAACAAGCTATCTACACATTAAATACTCTAATGACGCAGGAAAAACATTCACAGCAAATAACGGAGAAGCTGTAGGTAGTTACATAGGAACTTATACAGATTTCAATCCTAATGATTCAACTACTGTAAGCAACTATACATGGGCAAAAATAAAAGGTGAAACCGGAGCTAAAGGAGATAAAGGTGATCAAGGATTACAGGGTCCACAAGGTGAACAAGGTATACCAGGCACAAATGGAACGAATGGTAAAACATCTTATTTCCATATTAAATATTCTAGTGTAGCTAGTCCTACAGCAGCGAATCAAATGTCTGAAACACCTAATACTTATATTGGTACTTATGTAGATTTTACTGAAGCAGATAGTACAGATCCTAAGAAATACAAATGGTATAGATTCCAAGGCTTACAAGGAGCAAAGGGTGAACAAGGCATCCCAGGTGTAGGAACCGACGGTAAAACATCATATTTACACATTAAGTATAGTAATGACGGAGGTAAAACTTTTACAGGTAATAGTGGTGAAGATACTGGTAAATATATTGGTACTTGTACTGATTTTAATGTTAATGATCCGACTACTGTATCTAGTTACAAATGGTCATTAATAAAAGGTGATACGGGAGCTACAGGTAATGGTATTAAAAATACTACTATATTATATTATGTTCATACGTCTAAAACAAGCGCACCTTCTACCTCTGCTAGTGGATGGACAACTACAATACCTACTTATTCGAGTGGTAAATATTTATGGACATGCACTAAAACAGAATACACTAATGGCACAACAACATATAGTACTCCTAATTATTTAAGTAGTTGGGAAGCTGAACATAAAGCAGATACGGCTGTTTCTGTAGCCAACCAAACAAATGAAAAATTTGAATGGATAGTAAAAAAAGGTTCTACGGAATCAAACATAACATTGACAGATAAGGCTATTCAAGCTATTGCAAATTCAAGTATTAAATTACAAGCTAAAAATATATCATTGGAAGGATTAGTTACAGCTAACGATAAATTTAAGATATTATCTGATGGCTCAATAGAAGCAACCAATGCTAACATAGCAGGTAAAATAAATGCTACTTCAGGAGCAATATCTTCTGATTTAGAAGTAGATGGATTAAATGTATCTGGTAGCTTAACTGCTGATACATTAACAGTAAGAAAAATAAATTGTCCAGATGTATCAATTGGCTTAACTGCTGATGTTAGTATTACTGTTAATCCAACAGTTACTAATGCTACAAATATATTTTCTAATAATGCAGTATTTACATCATTGCAAACTTGTATTGAAAGTATTCCAAAGAATCTTAATGGATATACAGTAACCATAACTGTATTAGAACAAATTACAGAAAATATCACAATTAAAGGGTTTAATGGTGGGACTATTCAAATAAAATTTAATAAGAATAGTTACGGATATATAATTGGTCGTAATTGTAGTGCTGAAATACTAATACAGGGCACACGAACAACTTCACAAACATTAGTCAGCAATTACAAAACTACAGGTAATGTCAACATGAGGGTAGCTGGTGACGCCACTGCTAATTTAGTTCAAACAGTACCCCCTGGAGCTGTATTATTACTTACTAATATTGACAGTAATGGATGGGGTTATACGACATATAATAATAAGTCTGGTTGGATGAGTACAAATACAAGTTATATGGTCAAAGATGAAGTATATCAAACAAGTGGAACATCTACAACTATACAACCAAGTAAATTGATAACTCAAGATGGTAAAAATTATGCCGTGGTATTCCGCAGCTGTCCATATGCAGCATTGTTTAATACAGAAGTATACGGGAAAACTGGTAGTGCTACCAATTACGCAGTAGGAGGTATAAGAGGTTCTTATGTAGAGTTAAAAAATATAAAAATATGTGGAAGTGAAAACGGGGTTGCTGCAGAACATGGTGGACGTGTATTGGAATCCGACATTACAGGAAAAGTAAATGGAATTGCTCAAAATGCTAATCATGGCGGTACTATTTATATTCAAGATGGTACAACTATAAACGGAACAATGAGTAAGGATAATTCTTCACAAATTATATATAGTAGTTCCGGAGTAACTCAAGATACTTCAAGTGATGTTGGTACTAATACTAATACAACTACTTCTACATCTACTATAACTATAGTTAGTAATGGTGCAGATACATATAGAAGTACAGTTTATAATAATTACAAACAAGATAATACAGCGCGTCAAGGTAATTATGGTTGGGGTAATTGTAATGGTATATGGTTATTCGGATCTAAATTTGCACAACAACTTAAAGGCAAAAATATTACAAAACTTACTGTAAAAGTTAACCGTATTCAAGGTGGTATATACGGTAATGTAACAGCTACGCTTAAAATGCATGCACATGAAACAAAACCATCTGCCATGCCTACTTATACAAGTGGTTGGAGTACATCTATAACTACTCCAATTAATACAAGCAAAACAATAGAAATAACAGATGCTACAGTATTAAATGCTATTAAGAATGGTACATGCAAAGGATTTGGTGTGCAAGGCTCATATGATAGCTCTCATTACGCAGTATTTGATGGTAACTGTACTATAACAGCAACTATATCAGGATAGAAGAGGGGAGGAACGATTAAATGAATTATATAAGAAAAAAGTTTGCAGATGCGGCTAATAAAGTTGTATCATGGTTCTCTACCGATGATAACGTGTTATGTCAAAATGGTAAATACTTAAACGAGAATTTAGATACTATTAATAATAAATTTAAAGAAGTATCAAAACAAATTGAGGAAATAACCAACCCTTTTAATATAAATACTTTTATAGTTACGCCTTCTATAGCACAAAAAGGTAGTACAGTTTCTGTATCTGTTAAATGGACATATAATAAAGAAATAACAAGTCAAACATTGAACGATACGTCATTAGGATTAGATACAAGAGATAAAACATTTACTAATGTAAAGGCAGATACTGTCTTTACATTAACAGCTACATCTACTAATAGTACTAAAACAAAAAGCGGATCTATTAAATTCTGTAATGGTATATACTATGGTAAATCATCTTCTACAACATATGACTCTACTCTTATTAATAGTTTAACTAAAACACTATCTGATTCTAAGGCTAGAACTATTACTGTAAACGCAGGTGCGGGAGAATATATTTATTACTGTTTACCTACAAGATTAGGAGTTCCTGGTTTTAACGTTGGAGGATTTGATGGCGGCTTTAATAAAGTAGCCACTATTAATTTTACAAATAGTAATAATTATACAGAAAATTATGATATATATAAATCTACTAATTCTGGATTAGGAAATACAACAATAACAATCAAATAATAGGAGGTGTTTTTATTGGGTGTAGAAATTATTGATCAATTAACACAAAAGAATAATGGTAAGTTTCCAATAATTGATTCTAACAATGTTAAAGGTGGTTATTATCAAGTAAACACTTTAGAAGAAAGAAATAATATTCCTATGGAGAGAAGAAAAGAAGGAATGTTGTGTTGGGTAAAAAATTCTTCTACTTATATATTATCCGGTGGAACAACAAATGACAACTGGCAAGTATTTAAAACATCTAGTGGAGGCAGCAGTTCTGGAAATGGTAGTCTTGTTACCGAAACAAAAGAACAAATAAACACATTAAAAAGTTCGGTAGGTGTTTTCATATATGTATTAAATGATGAAGATAACAATAATGAACCAAATATTTATATAGTAAAGAGCGTTGACAGTAATGGAAATATTTCAGAAATTAGTCCAATATCTAGTTTTTCAAAAAGTACAATACCAACATTGTCATATGATGAATCTATGCCTGAAGGTTCTAAAATATATAAAAGTACTAAAGATGATATAGTACTTAAATTTAACTTTTCAAGTGAGACTTATGGCGATGCAAAATATAAAATATATAGAGATGGTTCATTAATTAAAACATTGTCTGAATCTAAAGGTACTGTAATTATAAACTTGGGACCTATAACAAATGAAGGTACTTATGAATTATCAGTTACAGCTACCGATTATTTAGGAGTGCCAGCTCCTCAAACATTGATATTTAATACTATAATAGGTGGTTTAAGATTAACAAGTACATTTAATGAAACTTTGAGCAATACAGTATTTGAAGTAGGAGATCCTATAGTAGTACCATATACTGCAACTTCAAGTGATACTTCTGCACAAATTAATATATTATTTAAATTAACTGATTCAAATGGAATAGCGCATGAAGATATAATAAAAACCGGACTTTCTTCAGCTAGTTCTCAATGGACTTATACAGATACTACAGTCAATGGACAATATACATTAGAAGTTCAAGCATATACAGGTAGCAGTGTAGAAGATACTACAGTTGGTACTTTCGTATCAGATAAATTAAGTTATAAGTTCAGCATATTACAATCTGGAGAAATTGCTATTATAGATGAATCAACTAATTTTGATTTTGATACAGATACTTATATATCTATACCATTTAGAACATACACAAAAGTTGCCAACTATTTAACCATGAGAGGTAAATTATATAAAAAGAACGAAAGCAATGAGTGGACATTGTTTAAGTCTACGTCTGATACAGGTATTAGTTGTTCAGTAGGTGTAATTAATTATTGGAGTATAGGTAAAATAGAACAAGGCGAATATAAATATGAACTTAATGCATATACTCTTGATGGTGGTATTGAAAGTTTAACTCCTGCTACAGGAAATATTAAAGTAGAACAATCTACTTATACTAAATTGCAACCTGTAACATCTAATTTAATAGCTTGGTTTGATGCCAATGAAAAACGTAATTCAGATTCAGATAATAACATATGGTATAACAATAGTAAATTAGGAGATACTTTTAGAATACAATTATATAATTTGAACTATAAATCTAATGGTTGGAAGCATGTAGACGAATCTTTAACTGATGATCAAGATGGAGAATATATGCTAACTTAATTATAAAGAAACGTAGAACAATAGAGCAAGTACCTAAAATGTTTAAAGAAGAAACACTTGATATATTAAAACAAGATGGTTATGATGGATATGGAGACCCTTTAGTATAAATTCATAATTTAAAAATATTACGCATATAAATTAAACAATAGTACATACTATTATTAACCTCATAGATTTATTAATATTATTGTACACGATCAGCTAGCGTAACTCTAATTTACTATTTGTATAATAACGTGTGTTAAAGAGAAGATAATTAAGTCTTCTCTTTTTTCTTTTGTTTCAATAAATGTAGTAATAATATAATAGTAAATATTAAAAGAATGAGGTGATAATAATATTATGAAAAATAACCTTAGTCCCAATGATTTAGTAGTGCACCCTCATTACAATGAAAGTAAACATCAATATGATATTAAAATAGGTGATGTTGCTGATGGACTTACTAAAGCTGGATATAAAATAGATGGCAGTACTAATTCAGATAAAGATAAGAATTGGTGGGAAGATAAAGATTTGGCAGATAAAATAGCCTACAGGTTAGAGATACATAGAGATAATGGAGATTTTAAAACATCTCCTATTACGTTATCTGTCAAACTATTTTGCAATAATAATGATATAACGGATAGTGTGCCTGCAGATAACTTTTTATGGACAAGAACATCTGGTAATACAGAAGTTAGTAGACGTGAAGATAAACATTGGAATGAATCCCATAGTGCAGGTTCAAAATCTATTATAATATCGAGAGAAGATGTTAATTTACATGCACAATTTTCTGTATCATTTGTTAAATATGAAGATGATACAGAATGGCTTAAGAAATTATATGATTCATATATTCAAGCAATCACAAAAAATAATAATAATTAATATAAGGTGGTGATATAATTGGCAAGAAAATATGAAGCTATGGCTACTGCTAGTACTATAATTACAGATGAAACTGATGCATCGTATCTTACCGGGAATCTGACAATTATTAATAGTAGCAGAAATCAGATTTATTATACTGGTCAATCTAATCCTTATTCTCCTGACTGGACTAAAACTAATTTAGTTATTAGACCTTATTTATTAGCTACTAATATATACAAAACAGGAGATACTGGTAGATACAATCCTGATTTATTTAGTCCTACAGAGTACAGAACATTTGATGATTTAAGCGCTCACAGCTTTAATACTCCTATGATATCTGATATACATTGGTTCATACAAGATACAGCAGGAGTTGATACAGAAATAACTAGAAGTACAGAAGGTTATAGTTTTTCATGGACTTATAATATAGATAAAAATAATACTATTACATGTAATGATAAAAGACAATTAGTTATTAATCAAAATATACTTAAAACAAATAGTACATGTGAAATTATATGTAAATTTAGTTTCTATGATCCTTATGCTAGAATGACAATACCTCAACAGTTCTCTATATCATTAAGTAATATAGCGACAGGTGAAGGTACAAATAAAGCAGTTATTGAATCATTAAATGGTACTTCTATATATAACGGTACTCCTGAATATTTAGAACTAGAAGCTCATTATTATAGATCAGGACTAGAAGTAGACCTACAAAGTGAAATAGAAGATGCTACAACTTCCACTACGATTCAATGGTATATAAGAGATCCATTAAATGGTGGTTGGAAATTATTAGATGCAACAACACAAGAATTAGTTAATGATACTACAGATAATGATGGAAACAATTATGATATATGTAAAAAGGGTTATGACGCTGAGACTGAAAAAGAAATATATGTTATAACTAATAATGCTAAAGGTGGAACTATGCTTAGAATATATCCTGATTTAATTAGTGGATCTGATTCTATTAAATTAGTTGTTACAGATGGCAATCAAAACAATGCTAAATTTAATGACATTATGGTTGTATATGATAACACAGATGAAACAAAAGCATATATACATTTATCTAATGGAAACAAATTAAGACGTTCTGCTACTAATACAGGTACTACTGCTAAAGTAGTTATAACATATCAAGGTGAATTATTAACAGATGAGTCTGTATTGTATAACACTGAATTTGATTATTATTGGTATATATATAGTTTTGACAAAGACGAAACAAGAAATGTATGGCCCGATGCAGATAGTAGTAAACCATTAAAATATCAAACTGTATCTGTTGATGATGAATTTACTCCTGTCAAATCAAATAGAAGTATATACTTAACATATAACGATATAACTAGAGAAGAACAATTAACAGTAGATATAGTAGAAAAAAGTGCACAAACTGCTCAACAAGCTAAAGAACAATTATTAAATAATTTATTAGTTTCAGAAGACGAAATGAATGAAGCAGCTGCGTTAAATGAAGAGTTGGGAATAAATGATCCAGAGGCTCAAATATTTACAGCAAACGAATTAAAAGCAAATAGAGAAGTACAATAGGTGGTGATAATTAATGATTTCTTATAAAGCATTAACTTCCGCTAGTACTATATTAGAATCACTTGATGATTTAAAACTATATGAATCTGAAATATTTTCTTCTAATGGTTCTATACTGTATCCTTACGATTTAGATACTACATTAACAGGTGTTATATATGAAGATTTAAAAGATGTAACAGATAAGTTTGATGATATAAGATGGACTATTTATAATAGCGATAGTGGTAAATATGAAGCAGATGAAGAATGGAACAATGCCCACAAAGGTAAGAATCCTATTACTATTTCTAAAGATGAAATAAATGGAAAAGCCGTTATACAATTCGAAGCATATAAAAACTTATCAGGCATTCCAGGCGATGATACATTAGTAGCATGTTCTAGAATATCAATAGTAGATACTAATGATTTATTATCATCTGGTTTAAAACCTAGCAGTCCTTATATTGGACAAGTATGGATAGATAGTTCTACTGACCCTGCTACTATGTGGATGTGGAATGGTACTAAATGGATACAAATAGGTACAGTTACTGCTGTAGTTAAGAACTTATTAAGAAATTCAGCATTTTATACTTATAACTATAAGCACTTCGATATAGTAGGAGATCCTAGATATTCATTTACTCCTACTGTTAGTTTCTTTGACGGTAAAAAATGGCTCAATTTATCATCCGATACTACAGAAAGAGAGCATAGAGGTATAAGTCAAACTACAGAAGATACTGAAAAAATATATGTTAATGATACATACAGTTTTCAATTCTTAGTTAAAAACAATTCTAAAGATTCAGATAAAGTTAAATTAAATATATATTCTATTAACTCTAAGAAACAAGAAACACTTATATATGAAGAAGTTATACAAATAAATAATGATAAAATTAAGTCTTATTTTACTACATTTAAAACGTTAGATGATACTACTAATATAAAAGTAGAAATAATAGGGCTAGATGATTATAGATTCAATTTCTATATTACAGAGCTTGCTATATTTAATACAGGCAATGTATATCCATGGGAACCTTCACCTTATGATTCAGAAATAGAATATGATCCTGAAGCATTGTTTAATGCATTAACTTATAATGGTAAGATACAAGGTATCTATTCAATGATTGATCCTAAGACAGGACAATTACAATACTTCTTTAATGCTGAATATATACAATCTGGTACACTAAAAGGTGAATATATAGATGCTAAGAACTTAGTAGTTAGACGTGACGATGGTGTTAAAACATTAGAAATAGATAAACACGGTAACGTTAATCTTGTTGTTAATAGTTTAAAAATATCTGCTACTAATCAAACTATAGAAGATTTTATATATGATAAGTTAAATGAATTAACTCCTGAAGAATTAAAATATTTATTATATGAAATAACAAAAGACCACGAACAAATTAATTATGAATATGAACAATACTATAATGATACTAATTTATTTAATCAAATATATAAAGGTGAATGGTCTGAATATCTTGACAAAGATATGTTAAATAGAGCTGATGAAGAATTAGGAGATAAAGATGGTAGTGATGATACTGATACACAAGTTGAATCAATAGCTCTTAATAGAATTAAATTTAATGCCAACAAGACAATAACTATTAAACCCGTAGTAGATTCTACTGATGACAATAATATAATGGCATTAGATAATACAGAAGATACTCCTACAGATGATACTGAAGATAATAATAAATCTGATAGCGGTGTTATACCTATAGCTAATCGTAGTTTCTTTTTAGGTGAAGCAAGATTGGGCTTATATAGATTAGGATTAGGCGATGATTCTGAAGAAGATGGTAGAACATTAAGAAAGTTATTGTATTATTGTCATTTAGCATATGAAGAATCATATACCGATGTAACAGGTACAATTAATGAGTTATTAAAAAAATCTAATAAGACTAAATCATCTGAATCTGAAATAATAACTTATGACTTAGATACGGAAGTATATGCAGATGGTAATGATAAAGGATTAAAACAAGAACTAGCAGACAATTATACAGACTATAGTACTAAGAATGGTTTATTATGTAAATTATTTATACTATGTAACGATTATATAACTAATCATAAGATAACAGTTAAGATAGATGATTGGGCTAACTTAAATGTAGAAGCAAATAAGATATTAGAAGAAGTAGGACAGTTAAAGAAATACTATTTAGATGATACATTAAAGGGCGTTTTTATTAAAATAGCTAATAGAGAAATAAAAGCGGGAAGTATTATTGATAAAGTGTCTGAAGGATTAGGCGACATTAATGACCCAGACAATAAAAATATGACACAAAAATTTAGAGAAACAATAGCACAACAAACTGCAGGTTATTTTAACTGGTCTGCTGAAGATTATAGTAATACTATGAAATCATCATTTAAATTATCGACAGATGGTGTTATGTTAGATTCTAATGGTTCATTAATATCTATGAATGGAAACAGTGTTAATATATCTTCTGATAATATAAATCTAGAAGGTTATGTTACATTTAATAAATTAGCTAATAAAGACCCAGAAGATACTACTTATATTGACGGTGGATATATTAAAACTAATTCATTAGATGCAAGTAGTATTAAAGCAAATACATTATCTGCTAATCAAATAACTACTGGTACATTACAGAGTAAAAATAATAAGTCAGTATTAGATTTAGATAATGGTACGTTTACATTAGGTGATTCATTAGTATATAAAAATGGTAAGTTATCATTTACTAATGTTACTATAACTGATTCAACTATAGATGCAACAGCAGGATTGCCTGAATGGATACAAAAATGGGATTCTACTAAGACAGAAATAAGTGGAGAACAAATAGTATCACCTAGAGCATTTTTCGGTAGTTATGATCCTAATAGCGCTACTGGACTAACAGGTATTATGTTAGGTATCGATTTAGCTTCACGTAATACTCCAGGACAAGAAGGACTAATAGATGCTGGTATTGTAGGCTATTATTATAATGAACCATCGTTTAGATTTAATATAGATGGAACTGCTCAATTCGGAAGAGATACTGATAAAAAGAAGGTATATATTGATTCAGATGGTGCTTTACACTTTGGTAGAATAGATGGCGACGAAATAGATGCGCGCAATTTAAGAGTATTAAGAGATGGTACTACAACTACTACATTCTCAATAAGTAATAAAGGTGAAGTATTAATAAAACCTAAAACATTCTATTTATATAATGGTACAGATACAGCTATTAAGCTTGAGAATAGTGCTGTAACTATTAATGCAGATTATATAACAACTGGTAAAATGTCTGCAGGATGTTTAGATGTAACAGATGGTAGTTTTATAGTAAAAGATTCAAACGGTAATACCACATTTTCTGTAGATACAAATAGTAATGTTACTATTAATCCTAGTACATTTAATTTATATTCATCAAATGGTTCAACAAAGACTGCTATAATTTCATCATCAAATGGTAAAACAACTATAAATGCAGATGGTATAACAGCTGGTTCATTAGATGGTAAAAGAATCAAGGCAGATACTATTGAAACTACTGCATTAACTATAGGTGATGTTACAAAAGGTACAAACAATTTAACTAAAAAAGCTGATTGGTTTAAATGCACTTCAGCATCAGAATTAAATAGTCCTACAGCAATCTCTAATTGTACATTAGGGAATGCTCAATATACTAAATACTATACTTATACTGTAGATTATACAGGTGATATTAAAAATAATACAGAAAAAGTATACATACAAGCTGACCTTAAACAATTCTATAATGTTACAGCTTCTAAAATTTATTTTAAAGATAAGAATAGTAAAACATATTATTATAAAATCAAGTATTCAATAGATAATGAACATTGGCATGATTGGAATGCTACAGATGATTCATGGATGCAAACTAAAATAGATAATTATGATTATATTATTAATTTAAATCAAACAGGAGTTACTGCGCGTTACTTCAGATTGTATCTTAATGGTAATGAAACTAATGGTACTTCTGAATTATCTGCATGGGAATTATACATGGGTGGTGTTACTACATGTATAGATGCTAGTGGAATAATAACTGGTAAATTAAATGCAGATAGAATAGATACACATTCTATTATAATGGACCATATAAACATAACAGATAATAACTTCCAGTTTACTAAGAACAATAAGGTAGTATTTGCTATTGATGGTACAGATGAAAATAATTGTTCTGTTACTATTAATCCTGATACATTTACATTAGGTACTACCGATGGTAATGCAATAGTATTAGAAAATAATAAGATATCAATTAATGCAGACTATATTAATACTGGTAAAATAAGTGCTGACAGAATAGGTGCAGGTACTATTGATGCTAATGAAATAACAGTAAAAAATTTATCTGGTAGTAATATAGATGCTAAAGGATTAACAGTATATAGAGAAGAAAATAATCAAAAGATTAATACATTCCAAATAACTAATCAAGGACAAGTAGTAGTAGACTCCAATAGTTTCTTAATTAAATCTGGTAGTTCTGCGGGTAAAACAGTAGAAGGTTTAATAGATGAATATAATCAAGGTATATCAGAATATATAAAAATGGAAGGAAACACAATTACATTAGGTAGAACATCAGATGAGAACACCTACAAAACAGTAATAGATTCAGATAAGCTAGCTTTTATGTATCAGAATAATACAGTGGCTTATATATCTTCTCAGAAAATGCATATTAATAATGCTGAAATAAAAGAAAAACTTACTATAGGTAGAACTGGAGAAGACTATTATATGGGAGGATTCTACGATTTCACATATAGATCTAATGGACACTTAACATTGAAATGGAGGGGTGAATAATGGCATATGTAATACCTGGTACGTTTTCACTTAATAATAGGAATATGCAACCACAATTAGTATACTCCTATACACAAAATAAAGATGCGAATCAGACTACAATAAATTTAACGTTTAGAGTACAGAAATTAACATCCTATGCACAAACATGGAAAAGTCAAACATCATATTCTATAACAATTAATGGTTCTACAGTTAAATCATCAATAACTAATTTCGATATAAGAAGTACACCTGTAGGTGGATATACAACAGTTGCTACTTATACTGGTACATACAATCATAATGCTGATGGTTCATTATCATTAAGTTTAGGTGCAACTGTTAATCTATCTGCTACTAATCCAGGTGTTGGTACAGTAGGACCTACAACAGTACAGATAGCTGCCATACCTAGAAGCAGCTATCTTACTCCTAGTAAAGACGAATATACTCTAGGTGATACTTTTAGTGGTACAATACATACATCTAGTAATACATTTTGTCATAAAATAACAATGAAATTAGTAGATGACAGTAGTACTTCACAAACATTTAATGTAGTTGCGGGTACTACTAATGTAAGTCATACAATACCTACATCATGGATTAGTTCTAAAGCATTTGCCAATAGTACTTCCACTTTATGCTGTATAGAAGTAAGAACATATAAAGATAGTAATTATACAACACAAATAGGAGACATGGTTGATGTATTATGTACGCTTAATATCTCTACAAGTAGTAGTTCAGTAAATGGTTATTTTACATTTAGCGTGGGTTCATTATCTATTGTATCCAATGATTCGAATACATATAAGAACTATTTATTGAATAAAACTAAGTGTAAGATATCTAATATAGTAGTAACACCTAAAGCTGGTTCTACTGTTAAGTATATAAGAATTACAGGTTCTAATGGATACGATAGTGGTTTATTAACATACTCATCAGGTATGTCTCACACTACAAGTGTATTAACCACATTAGGTACAATTAAATATACAATAACAATAACAGATTCAAGGGGTGTTATTACAAACTATACCAATACCAATATGAGCATTAGAGTTATAGAATACTTGCCTCCAACGTTTAAGTCTGTAATAACATCAAGAGCCACTAGTGTTGAAGGCAACATAGAAGAATCAGATGACGGAGAGATAATTAAATCTGTAATAGACTTTAGTTATTTTACACAAGATTCTAGTAACAAATTATCTAAATTAGAAATGTCATTAACAACAGACGCAAAAGCATCAGTTAAAAAAACATTTACTTATCAGACTAATAACACATTAACAGATAATGACGATACATCATTAGTATATAATGGTATTAAGAATGGAGATTCATATTATTATACTTTATATTGGAATGCGGGATTAAAACAAGATGAAACATACACTATAACATATAAATTAATAGATTCATATGGCTCTACTTCTTATACGGACGAAATATCTTCTGCATTTTTTGTATTAGATATAAGTCCTGGTGGTAAATCAATAGCTATTGGTAAGGCTGCTAATGAAGATGAATACGGTGTTGAAATAAGTATGCCTAAAGTGAGATTTACATTTAATGGTGATGATTATTTATTTGACGGTAGTGGTATGTATGTTAATAATGATTTAGTCAAATTAATTAAACAAAAACATAATGCCACTTCTACATCTGGCAGTATTATTCTTAACAGCGATTCATGTTATTATACGTTTAAAAACGCATTAAAATCACTTAATGTATCTGTTGCTGATAATTTATCATCATCTACTTATGCCTGCAGTAAAGTAAATTTTATGACAGACTCTTCATTTAAAATGACCTCAAGCGATAAAATATATTATGTAGGAACAAACTGTAATAGCGGTACAATTACACCACAGAAAAATAGTTTTTATTCAATAGAATATGAATATGCACTTAGCAATGTATTAGGTAAAGTAACAGCTATGCCTATAACAACTACATCATCAGGTGGAAGCAGTGGTGGAACGACTGATGCTCCTGTTGTAAGCGTTAAAGATGGACCAGCTCCTTGTGCTGGTGTAGCAGAATTATTAGAAATAGCTAAAGGTTATTATAATATAGCTAAAAACAATAAATTCTTTGAATACGGTACTGAAAGTCAAACAGCATTAACATATGGTATTTCTGAAAACAATACAAAATGTAGTGGAAGTACTTGTGCTAATAAAACACTTATGGGAGCAGCCGGTCCTCATACAAACAGTTCAGGATTAAATAGAAGATATATAGATGATTCTACTTTTGTAGGCTTATGTTTAAGAGGTATTGCTATTAGCGCTAGTAGATATGCAGATTGGAATACTTATGATAGCGAATTTAGACCATCTGATTATGAATGGTCATCAGATTTAAGAGATACATTAAGTGTATCTACGTCTAATGGAGGAATAAGAACTGCTGCTGACATAGCTAAGTATTGTGATGCTAGAGGATGGATGATAGATGATAGCTGGCACATTACTAATTATAGTAAATTAAAAGCAGGAGATTTAATATTCTGGGATGACGATAACAAAGATAATGGTAGATGGAGTAAAGTATCAAGAGTTGGTATATGTTTAGGTACTGAAATATATGATAAAACAGACTTTAATAAAAAGTATCCAAATGAATCTACAACAACTGATATGTTAGTAATGGAAGTAGTAGATAAAGCTAATTATAGTGGTACTCATTACGGTATAAGAATAGTTAAATTAAAAGACAGTTCTCCTGATAAAGTAGTTCATGTAGCAAGATTACAGTATAAAGCATATGCTACTTGTACTGTTAATAATTCTGCAGGTGCTAATTTAAGGACGGGTCCAAGTAGTGCACTTAATTCAAGTGGATCTTATGTATATAGCGTTATAAAGAATGTACCTAATGGAACAGTATTAAGTATAATAGATGAAACAAATGGACGTAGTAAAACATGGTATAAAGTATTATGTGACTCTACTAATAGAAAAACTGCATGGGTATCAAGTTCTATAGTAAGTAATGTTACACAAATAAATAATAATGGTAGTAGCTCTTCAGCTACAACTACAGACTTTACTGTGCCATGCTATGGTATAGATGTATCTAAACATCAAGGAACTATGGATTTTGCAGCGATTAAAAAAGCTGGCTCTATTAATTTTGCTATATTAAGAATGGGATTTGGAGGTAGATCAGGAGCAGATCCTACATTGGATAGTCAATTTATATCTTACTTAAATGGATGCAAAGCTAATGGTATACCTGTAGGCGTTTACTTCTTTAGTTATGCTAACAGTCTTAATGCAGCTCAAAAAGAAGCAAATTGGGCAGTAGAACAATTGTCTAAATATCCTAAGACATTTGAATTCCCTATATTCTTTGACCAAGAATACGATAGTTTAAATACTACATATAATTCGTCTACTGGTTCATATACTACTAATAATCCAGGCAAAGCTGCATTAACTAGTTATATGAATGCATTCTGTAAAATAATTAATGATGCAGGATATATGGCTGGTATATATACTAACCCAGATTGGTTCGCTAATTATGTTAATTTTAATGATATACAATATAAAGACCATATATGGATAGCTCAATGGGGAAGCAGTTTAACATGGAATAAAGCAGATGTTAAGTTATGGCAAACAGGTGTATCTAAAATAAATGGATATAGTGGCGATGTAGATTACGATAAATGTTTATTTAATTATCCTAACCATGTCAGAAGCAATCATTTACATGGTTTTTAAAGTAATACACATATAGGCGGTGATTATTAATGGATAAATACATACCTAAGACTTTTAAAAATAGAGATATATTAGATGCTGATGATGTTAATAGAATAGAAAACGCATTGGCTGAAGTAGTAGATGATGCAATAAATGATCCTACAGTAGATGATATACCTCAAATAATGAGTATAGTAAAACAACGAATAAACAATAAAAATGCGGGTACTGATGAAAATATTAGTACAAATGAAGCGACTAAAATAGATTATCAATAATAAGGAGGTGTTAATACATGGCAAGAATAGACATGTTGGAGTACAATGACGGCACCAATTTTCTAAGAAAAAACATGTTTAGTAAATCCTTATCTTCTGATTCTAAAAAAATGACAATTAAATGGAACTGTTGGCCTCAAGCAGTTCCATATAGTTATTCATATTTCGGCAAGAAGAAGACAGGTTATTATTCAGGTGGTACAGCATCTGCACCTGGAGGAATATATAGAGATGAAGATAATGGTAAAAGAACAGTAAGAGAGGGTATCTTTGAGGGTGTAAAAACTGTATCAATTAAGTATAGAAAAAACGGTGGTCAATGGCAGGAAATAAAACCTAAGAGTTATAATGACCATATACTAACTCTTAATTCTACTAAAAACGGTGATAAGTTTGAATTAAAAGTAACATACAGTTTATGTACTATGGGATTTCCACATAGATGGTATCCTTTTATGTGGTTCGGTAATCAGAATCAAATACCAAAGAGATATAGAATTACTAATTCAGGTATTAAAAACTTTACAGATGCTAAACCATATTTTCCTGGTACTGAATATCCATGTGTACCAGATGCATGGAAACCAGATACTCCTATAAGTTATACATGGGGCGATCCCGAAACAGGATTAATATGGAGTAAGATTTATGGTACTGCACATCCTAAATACAGTCCATGGATTGACAAATACAAATGTGAACAAAATATAAGAGCAGCAAGAACTGCAGACTGGACAAGTGAAAAAGGTAATGTGCCGCAGTTAACACGTAAATCAAGTTATTTTGTATATCATAGAACATTTACTGATACATATATTACAAGTGGTATTATAGAAAGACCATTACCTATAAAAGACCCAGATATACCAGTAGTAGAGTGTATACCAGCACATGGTGAATCTGGTATTGTAAAAGTTAAATATAATCATAGTGCAGGATTAGACGGAAGTATTGATTTATATGCACTTCAAAAAGGTAAAGTAAATATAACAAAGAAAGTAGCAACTCAACAAGTGTTAGATGGTAGCACATCACAAATAAATGTAGATTTCGTAGCACAAGGATTAGGACGTAGTCAAGAAGTAAGATATTATGCAATAGCTAGAGTATATGATGCAGAATATAAAACAGATAGAACAAGTTGTTCTTGCAATAAAGCATGGAATAACTGTGCTAAAGGACATTATTTTAATGAAGAACCGCCTGCAGTAGATCCACAATTAATAGATGCAGCAGATACAACTAAAACAGCTAGAATAATGTTTTCTCCTGTAAAAGATCCAGACAATGACAGTGTGTCTTATATAGCATATCTTAAATCACAATATAAAGAAAACAATACAAACAGTAAAAGATTCTGGGGTGGTACAGTCAATGGAGTTAAAGGTGTTGATGGAATACAAGACTATTATATAGCTATGGATGAAGTTAATACAAACTATATAGATATAGATATGACTCCATTTGAAGATAGAGAAAGAATAAGTGCATGGATAGAATCAACTGATAATTATGTTAACAGCTATTATTATTCAAGTAAACCAGTAGAAATAATAAAAACTAAATCTCCTAATGTATCTATAAAAGTAACACCTAGCCATGGTGAATCTGGTAAGCTAACTGTTACATATAGACATGATAAAGGCGCAGGCGGTACTATTAAATTAATGGCTTATCAAAGTGATGATAGTAGCGGTATATCTGGTAGTTATAAATCTACGGTAAAAACATTAACAGTTGAATCATTGAATACTACAACTACATTAGAAAAAACATGGGAATTAGATATAGATTTTATTAAAGAAAACTTTACAAGAAGTAGGGTTATAGGTTACTGGGCTGAAGCTACAGATGTTGACGGTAAAAAATCATCTACTAATGCTCCTGATTGGATAGATATACCTAAAGGGCATTACTTTAATGAAGAACCACCACCTGTTACGCCTACAGTAGACCAAGATATATTAAAAGCATTAGAAAAAGCTTATTTAACATGGGGAGAATCTGTAGACCCTGATGGAGATCCAACTACATATGAAATATTTGTATATGATGGTTCTCATAATAATGAACAAGATGAATTCTTAATAGCAGGTAAGAAACAATTATTATGGTATACATTCTCTGCTACTACTAAGAATACTGAATATACATTTGATATGTCATCATATGATGCGAGTAAAATGAAAGTATGGATAAGAACTAATGATGGATATAAAAATAGTTATTATTATACAGGAAACATATTAGAATTCTCTAATACGGGTACTGCTCCTTATAAACCAATAGTAACTACAGTGCCTGCACATGAAGAATATGGTGATTTATATATAAACTACACACATCCTACAGGACGTTCAGGTAAAGTATATTTATATGCCATAGCTAAATATAAAGACGGTACTAAAAAATTAGTTAATGTGTTTGAAAAGATGCAATATACAACAGATGATTATCAAATACTAAGTAACGGTGTTAATCAACCATATACAATAGATTTCAGAAAACTATTTGGTAATAAACCAGAAAATAGAAGTTGCGATATACATTATTATGCTATTGCTTATACAGTAGGATTTACTGGTGTATCATCTGAAGCTGCGGGTTGGAAGCCTAGCACTGATATGTGGGATAAATGGGTTACTGGTCATTATTATAATGAAGAACCAGGAGCTGTAACAATAAGGATAAGTGATGAAACAGATTTACATCATAACATTGTATTAGAATGGAATGCTATTACAGACCCTGATGCGGATATAACTAAATACTATGTATATTTAAATGCTAAAAGTAATGACAATAAAAAAGAAGATCAATTCTTTTTAGGTTGTAAAGAAGATAAATACTTAAATTACACTCATGAATATGTAACAGAAAATACTAGATTAAATATAGACTTAGATGATTTTGCTATTGACGAAGAATTTGAATTATGGATTAAGTCGTCTGATGGTTATCCTAATAGTTATTATTATTGTTCTGATATGATTACATTCCAGAAGTTAAGTTATCATCCTCCTAAGTTAACTGTATCTATAGATGATGTACATGGAGAAAGAGGTAAGTTAACTGTTAAATATGTACATCCCGATTATAATCAAGAAGATAGACAGTTGACTGACTTTGTAGGTAAATTATCTGTATATGCATATGTAGATGATGTATATGCTTGTACTTTATTTGAAGATACAGTAATAAATCATAATGAAACAAAAGTATTTGATATTGATTTTTCTAAAGTATCGAAGAAACGTAGTTGTCATATATCTTACTTTGTTGTAGCACAAGATACAGTGCCAGGATTATTAAGTTCTGATACTAATAGTCATTTTGCAAGTTCTCTTGAGAGAATTGGTGCAGGCAATGAAGAAGATGATATTAATAGACACTATTACAATGAAGAGCCTACAAGAGTATTCTTAACTACTGGTCAACCTGATAGAGATGAAGATAGACCATATTATATGTTTGATTATGTTAATGTTGTATGGGATGAAGCAAATGATGATGACGACGATGATGTATTCTATGATATCTATATTAAAAGTATAGATGATAATGCACCTAAATATTCTAAATCATTTGACTTCGCAGATGAAACAAAAGTAAAAGAATACAATAAACGATATAGAATTAAGTTTGATAAAACTAAAGATAAATATGTAACATATAAATGGAATGCTGAAGCAGATGAATTAAGATTAATAGAAAATAGCGAAAGTAACTATTTAATGTTTAAAATAAATTATCTCGATGATTCTGAAGGTTACCCTGAACCTGATGCATGGAAGAATAAATATGGTGAAATGTGGGTAGTAACTACTGATGATTATACTAATAGTTATTATAGATGTTCTCCTATTTACCAATTTGTAAGACAAAAACATGAACCACCTGATAAAGTTATTATTCAATGTAAAACAGCACATGAAGAAAAAGGTGATTTAAGTATTACTTATACACATCCAGAAGATTTAAAAGGTTCTATTAATCTATATGGATATCAAGAAGGTAAATACAGAAAATTATTAAAAACAATAGAAATGAATAGTGGTACTACAGAAGCGTTAACTATAGAATTTATTAATAACTTTGATAGAAGTACTAATATAAGTTATTATGCTATCGCTACTGATACAGCTGGCATAGGATTAAAGAGTGACAATCGTGATCCTTCTGAAATAGGACTTGATGAACAAGCTACTGGTCATTACTTTAATGATGAGCCACCTGCAGTTAATGTTAAATTAGTAGAAAACTATACACCATTTAATAATGTTAGAGTTAAATGGGACTTAGTAAGCGATCCAGATAATGATGATACAAACTATTATATCTATCTAAAATGTTCTACATCTGATTTAAATACTAAGAAAGATTATTTCTATGGTGATGGTAATAATACTCCTATTGTATCTGAAGGTGCAGAACATGAAGGAGAAAATAAAAAGTCTATCGGTACTATTGAATATTATAATGTATATAAAATAACTCCTCAAATGGAAGCTGAACAACATTGCCATGAAGGATATGATATCAATATCGAAGCATTTAAAGAAGATGAACGTCTTGAAATGTGGATACAAACTAGAGATGATTATCCTAATAGTTATTATTGGTCAGGTGATATATTAGTATTTGATAGAGGACATTCAGCATTACCTATTCAACAAGCATATCCTAGAACTAATACAGTTGTATATGCTAAGACACCGAGAGTAGTTATTAAATGTCAAACTGATGATTTCCCACAAGAAGTAATAGTTAAATGGGGTAGCACAGAATATTCTAATAAAACTAATCCTGAATACTTTAGTAGTGAACCTAGACTAACAAGCTATTCTACTATTGTAGGAGAAGATGGTGAAATTGTATCAAAACCTGATCCTCATTATGTAGTATTTAGACCTCCAGTTCCATATACTACTAAACACAATAGTAAAGTGCCATATTCAGTTAAAGTTAATAATACATGTTCTACTAGTGAAGCTACTTATTATACTTATGTATATAGAAACTTTATGAATGATTTCTCTGATACTAAATTCATACCTCTTAAATCTAATCATATAAACTCTTTCAAAGAAGCAGTTAATGATGTAAGAGATGCTTATGAATTTGAGACTGTAGAATATAATCGTAAAATAGTTAAAGACATGGTTCTTGATAATGAAGACTATAATACAGTAGATGCAGCATTAAAAGATGTTAATAAATTTATTAATGATGCAGACCCAACAGATAGATTAGATGATAGCAGAACATATATAAATCTAGAAGATGGTGCGTTAGTAGGTTATGATTCTGAAACAGATACAGACTTTATTGAATGGCAAGTATTATTAGACTTATTAGAAAACATGTAATAAATATAAGGGAGTCGTAATGATTCCCTTTTGTTTTAAGGTAATATTTGTTTGAAATATAAATAGAAAGAGGTGATATTTTGGCAGGCAGAAAAATGAATAATGGACGCTTAAATGAACAATTATTTAACGAGAAATTATTTAATACTTATAATATGGTAAAGTATCTTGGTAATGGTAATGAAACACCTAGACAAGATAGACAAGCTGAGATGGCCAATGGTTCATTATGGAATGATACTAATGAACATAAGAATGTATTAAAAGCATATAATTCTCAAACTAATATCTGGGATGTTATGTTTAAGGGTTATTATCATCCAGCAGACTTAACAATAATGCCAGTTGATCCTGTTGAAGGACAATTATGGATAGATGGAAACAATGTATTAAGATATTATAAAGATTTACAATGGAAACCAGTATCTGCTGTATCTGTTAGCGATGCTATAAGTACAAGTGCAGGACTGGCTAATTTCTTAATAATGCCACAATTGAGCCAAGTAAGCGGCTATGCAAATAATTATATAGTTCCTAGTGTTAATCTTGGTAAGTTATTTGAAAATAATAATTATGTACCAAGAAGTAAATATACAGCTAGTGATGTTAATTTTTCATATACAACAACTAATCCTTTACGATGGATTCATGTTAATCCTACATTTATGTATAATGCTAAAAAAAGATTGGTAAAGATTAATAAAACTGGTGCTGATGCATATGTAGTTAATCTTCCTACAAATAATACAGAGTTTTATGGTTTCACTTTTGGTGAACCATTAGGTAAGTTATTAACATATGTACCTAAATCATATAATATCAATGAGACAATAAATGGGGATAGTATATTAGATGATACAGTTAGTGATTATGTACCTGTTACTGGAGGTATTAAATTAATTAATAATGGTAAGAAATATGATTATATATATGCTATAACATATGTATTTAATGATGTAACTAATACGTTCGGTTCTATGAAAACAGGAACAGTTAAAATCGGTTCACAAAATCAAGTTTTTGTAGGACAAATTAATGATGACCCTTTATTATTCTTAAATGGAGTTTATCTTGAACAGAGTAGTTATACTTACGATAAAGCAGACGGTGTCATAACATTTAGTGGAGATACTATTACAGAACGTATGGATATGGTTGTATTATCCTTCAAAAATATAATGAAGAATGATACAAATAAAATATTAGAGTTACAAATTACTAACAGCAATATAAAAAATAATAATATAGTTGTAACACATCCTAATGTAGCACAAGTATCTAACTTCGCTGAACCTATTGCATTTATATGTGGTATCGGTACAAGTGTAAGAATGCAAGACCAAATAGAAATAAATAATACTACAGTTACTATTAAAAATTTCGGTGCAATAGAAAGTGGCAATGTGTATTCTTTAATTATAGCAGACGGTGGTGCATCATATATGTCTACAGGTACTGTTACAGAAAATGCTATTATTGATTCTAATATAATAGAAGATGGAGAATATGCTTTATTTATCAATGGTGTATGTATGTCTCCTAGAGAATTTGAAATATCAAAAGGTAAAATACTTATCAATGGTGATTTAAATCCTACAAATGGTAAAGCCGTAGAATATTATTTATTGGACTTATCTAAAGGTGATGAAGGTACACAATTAATGTTTGATGCCCCTGTGTCTTATTTCACTACTAGAATAGAAGACTACAATGCTAGTTCTGTATATAACGATTGTAATATGGTAGTATCATATGCTTACAATAATGATAACTCTAAGAATGGTATATTAATTGATGAGAATTTTATAAAAGTACCGTTAGATACAGAAAATGCTTATATAACAGGACAGATATTAAACGTTAAATCAGAGGATAACTTAGGTGATCCTATATATGATTATTATATTTATAATGCACATGGTAATTATACATGGACTAAGTTTGAAACTGAATATGGTACAGATAACTTATATAAATTACAAGATATGATTACACAGTTTAATGAAAATGGTTCATTATCTATTATGTCTAATAAAACATTACAAGGATTAAATTTAACTTATTATGCTTATACATATATAGATGAAGTAGACGAACCATTAATGGACGGTAAACGTAATTGCATAATAAATGTAAATAATCATGTAACCAAAGCAACTCAAGATTTTTCAAGTAATAAAATGCAAACATTTATAGCTAATAAAGGATGTATATCTGCTTTTGTTAATGGAATACAAGTATACGACGTAAAAGATTATCCAAGCACTCAGTGTAAATTTACTATAGATACACCTATTTCTAATGGTTTCATTAATTGGAAAGATAGAGATATGTATAATACTATAAAAAATATAACAGATAGTACTACAGTAGAAGATTTAGAAAGATTAGGGTTTAATGAGTATGCATTTGATGAAGATAAGCTTAATGCTCTTAGAGTCTTGAAGGAATCTATTACGCAAATGGAAACAGAAAATGAATTGTATTACTTAGTTGAAAGAGTAGAAAACAATGAAAGTTATGCATGTAATAGAGTAATAACAGGACCTGAAAATAGATATGATAACTTCGATAATACATACACATCATCTAGTTATATTGGGCCTGGCGCTATTAATGTATACTTAAATGGTGTTTTATTAGAAAAGAAGGAATATTCTATATTTGATAACTGCAATGTAATACTTAATGATATACAAACAGCAGGTGGTTCTGATGAATTTACAAGAGATGATGAAAAAACATGGACATTAATCAAATACTATGATGAAGAATCAGGTACAGTTAAAAGAGTATATTGTCCTGAACCAGATAGATTATTATTAGAATTAAGACCAGATACATCTATTAAGAAAATAAGTTATGATATTAAAGAAGTATCATATGAAACACAAGCATTTGATATTATAGATTACGATTTCCCAGTATCATTAAAGAATACAAAAGATAAGATTAAAATATATATAAATGGTGTAATATACACAGGAAAATATACACTTATAAATGGAGTTATTACGTTATTAGATGCTCCATTACAAGTAGATCCTATGAAAATATACTTTGATTCACATCCTGATGAATATAAAGAATATAAAAAAGTAAATGGTGAATGGGTATCACCTAAAGATAGAGTAACATTTGAATGGAGGTAAGATAATGTCAATAAGTTTAGGACAAATGCCATTAGAAGCATTAGATGCATATTTGTCTGTTGTAAAAGGCTATACAAAAACTAATGACCGTGCAGTAGATACTAAATATGTTGCTGGTGTTGAATCTGAATTAATAGCCAAAGCTGCTACTAATGAAGATGGAGAACTTGTTAATGATAGAGAAACAGTTCAAAATGCTTTAGAATTAAATGGTAAATCTGCTGATAAATATTTATTAAAAGAAGATTCCAAATCATTACTAGGTGATACATATTCTGTATCTACTATAATAAGTGATGAATTAAAAGCATTAAGAGATGAATTGTATCAAACCAAAGCTGAATTAGCAAAGCTTGGATTAATTAAACAAGGACCAGTATATAATGGTTTTTATGATGCATTTAAAAATGATAATATAAGATATAATAATGAAATAATAACTACACTTGCTCAGACTAATAATGAGTCTGGAACTATATCTACTATAACAGTAGAAGATGCTAGTGCTTTTGTTGTAGGCGAATATATAGCAATTAAAACTTCAAAAGAAACTCAAGTTGCTAAAATAACATCAATAAGCAATAGTAGAATAGATATCACTCCTGCAATAGCAGGGCCATTAGGTAATGAAACAAAAATATATAAAACAGCAGGTACATACAATAGAGGTATGTTTGTGTTTGGCGAAAAGACAGGAGCATATGCTTCTTCTGATGTATTTAAGGTTGTAGTTAAAGATGGTAAGCGTAGACAGATAATAAAAACACTTAATACTCCTTTTACTGGATACGCATCAAGATGTAATAATTTATATTCAATAGATGGTGCATTAAATAAGATACAAGTATCGTTAGCATGTGATGGTAATCCAGGTATAATAAGAGCTTATTTATATAAAGTAACAGATAATACAGATCCTGCAGCAAACAATGAATTAATAGCAGAAAGTGATACAATAAGTGCTGCACAAGTATCAGGAGTATTAAACAATTATACATTTAATTTTGAAGATACAATTAAATTATCAAGAAATAATGAATATATAGTATTATTAAAAACAGAATATGCTAACGAATCAAATAGATGGTATATAGGCGGATTTGTTGATGAATGTACTGATGATTGTGTATGTTGTGCAGGAGACACATATGATTATATATCTGATGCATTTCAATTAACTAACGAAATGTCTGATATGTATATAGCATTTTATATGAGCGATATAATAGAAAATGAAATTAATTATATGCAAAAAGGTATTTATACATGCGAATTAGAAATACCAGATAAGTTTACTAGAGTTAGAACTGAATTAAGAATAAATAGAGAAGGTTTATTTACATCAGCAGATAATAATATACTAGTGTATAATGAATCTAATCCATTACAACTAGATGGTAATGAATATAGTTATGCTACTTTGTTTACCACAGGACAACAAATAGTTGGTGGTACATCAGTGGCTAGAGTTGGTTCAACTGTTAACTCTAATAATAGATTCTCTTTAGCAGAAAATACTTATATACCTTATGGTTCTGATGTTTATAGAGTAGGATATAAAGTTAACGCTATATTAAAGAATAAAGTAATAAACTTAAATAATCCTACAAATCCAGTATCTTATACTGATACTAAACTAGTTGAATTACCACTAGTTGCAGTAATGAAAGGTAAAGAACCTAACAAAGAAGCTACATCATCAGATAGATTAATATTTGAAGCAGAGATAGGAATTAATGATGACGTGGATGTTAACATATTAAATCAGTATAATACATTAGAGATACAAATATATTGGGAAAATAGTGCATTACCTGTATCTACTATAAATACTAATAATGATTTAGCAGGAAAGATATATGACTTATCTATATCAACTGATAAATCATACAATAAAAAACAATAAGGCAGGTGAATTAAATGAGTGAAGGAATTAAAAAGCTTGATGAGAACTTGGTAGCCAATGGGCGTTCATTTACTATAACTAATTCATCTGTTAGAGATAATACTAATTTCTCTGTAGGTACATTAAGATGTTATCCTGCTGATTCGGGTTTGAGATTTAAAGGTGCAAGTAACGATTATAGATTATTTGATGCTGCTAATCTTATAGAACCTAGAACAATCATAGAAAATCTAATAGGCAATCAAGAAATAAGTACAAGAACATTAAGAGATGGTTGTGTTACTACAGATAAAATATTAGATAGAAATGTAACTAAAACAAAAATAGGTTTATTAGCTGTAGGAGAATCAGAATTAGATAATAATGCAGTTACTACTATTAAAATATTAGATCAAAATGTTACTACAAGTAAATTAAAAGATGCATGTATTACTTCTGATAAATTAAGAGACGCTTGTGTTATACAAGGAAAGCTAGATAAAGACGCTGTATTAAGTATTAACTTAGTTAATAATGCAGTAACAAGTAATAAAATAGCCAATAGTGCTGTAGTTAATGAAAAGATAACAGATAATACAATACAAAACAGCAAATTAAAAGACTTTACTATACAAGGTGGCAATGAAAAAGGCATAGGTAAAATAGCAGAAAAAACTATCACTGCATATAATATAGCTGATTCTACTATTACTGGTAGCCAAATAAAAGATGGAGGTATTGTAGGTAGAAATATATCTACTAATACAATAACTGGTTCTAACATAGCACATAATACTATAGAAACAGGGAATTTAGGTTCTGAAATAGTTACATCAGAAAAATTAGCAACTGATTCTGTAATAACAAATAAGATACAAGATAAAGCAGTTACTAAAGAAAAACTAGCAGAAGATGTATATCAATCAGTATTAAATGCTGTAGTATATGAAGTTGATGCACAAGGCAATAGTTGTGTTAAAATAAAAGATAAAACTTATTTTAATGTGCTTGGTGGAGACGTAGATGTTAATGGTAATTTAACAGCTAAGAGAGTATATAACATGGCTTATTCAGATTTAGCTGAAGGATATATACCAGGTGAAGAATTAGAACCAGGTGACATAGTATACTTACATGAGGACGGTATGATTTATAAAAATAATGAAATAGGTCATAGCGTATATGTAGGTGTTGTATCTGATGAATATGCTATATGTTTAGGAGCAAGTGATGAAGAATTAATGAATGGTGATAAAGTAGCTGTTGCTCTTGTAGGAAAAGTTCATGTTAAATATAAAGGTTTATCAGCAATTACTATTGGTTCTACTGTAACAAATGGTTATACTGTAGTTGGACGTGCACTAGAATCTGTACATGACAATGATTATTATAATGAACATGGATATATAAAAGTATTAACTCTTGTACATCCGTAATTAATAAATCAGCTCTCATATTTTTGGGAGCTTTTTTAATTGTAATATATAATAGATAAGGCGGTGATTAAATGCTAAAGAATAGTACAGATTTTGATTATAATTTATCAGAGATTCAAAAAGACTTAGACGTAAATATAATATTACAAGATGATATTATGGAATCTGATAAAATGAATACTAGCTTAAAATCTATACAAGATAATCTTAATACATTATATGAAAAAACAAGATATCTTGAAGACGCTATAGATTATGCTAAGACTTTCCTTACTATTAAAATAGATAATTATATAAACGATATAAACTCTTCTATAAAATCAATAGAAGATTTGAGTATGATAGATAAAAATTTAGGATATATAGATTACAATGTTCCGTTTATTGAAAACACAGTAGAGATAAAAGACAGAAATAAAAACTATAAAGTTAATCCATGTAGTATAAGAAACGATGTATTAACATTGTCTAATAGAATAAAAGATACATATGATTATAGTTCTATAGGATTTAAATGTGAACAAGTACCACATTATAATAATTTAACTGCATTACAAACAGATGGATTTTATCGTTCAATATATCTTGAAGAGAAGCCTATAAAAGAAGGTATAGTAGAAACACTTACTATATATTTAAAAGAGCCCAAAGAAGTAAATGAGTTAAAATTAAATCCTGTTAACTGTAATGTTAAGAATATAAGATATGTATATATAAATGGCATTGAAGAACAAGCAGGTGATTTAGTTACCGGTATAGAGCTAGAATCGAGAATAGTTACTCACATCAAGTTTGATATAGAATGCACGGCTTATACGACTATTAAATACGTATTAGACAAAGATAAAATAACAATGGATAATCTATGGACCAAAGTAAAAGAATTAGAATATCCTATATCTGATTCAGAAGATAAAATAAATTATGAAGCGATTATAAGTAAAACAGAATATAATACGACTACGCAGACATCTACTGTTACAAATTATAGGAGAGCTACAGATAGTGATAATACGGTAGAAGTTAATATGTTTGCATATAGTTTTGGATTAAACAATTTAGAATCGAATAGAGTTGTATTATATGAGGATAATTATTTCTTATCAGATCCAATTGCTATAGGTAATATGGATGAAAATGAATACCTACAACTATATGTAAAGGATAATACAGGTATCAATAGTAGTATAGAATACTATATTGTTGATGGAGATTTAGATATTCCAATACTTCCTATAGGAACAGATTATGTATATAATGAGAGATTATTCCCTGAAACAGATTTAAGATTTATTGAATCAGATAGTCTAGAAGTATTATATGAGAAGATGCTAAAGAAAGACGGTATTGAATTACCTATATCATTAGAAGAAGCTAAATTAAAATACGATGGTAGATACTGTGTATCTTATACTCCTGCATTAGATAATACTTATAGACCATTAAATAATACCATAAGAGTTAAAGCTATTATAAGAACATTTGGAGATGTATATGATACTATACCTTATATAGAAATGATAACAATAAGAAAGTTTGGAGGTAATGCTTTATGGACGAATCTGTATTAACATCCAAAATAAACTTATTAGAAACAGATTATACGCCCACATATGAACAATTATATATACATCCTGAAGAAGGCGAGAAATTTGAAATAAATAATAAGTTTAATGATATTAAATATGATATAAATAACATAAACAATATTATTAATACAGCTGCTACTAATGTAGATACATTATTAAAGTCTACAGTAAATAGATTAGACGCAATTAATAAAAAGATTATTAATGAAAAAGAGCGCCTACAAGATATAAAAATATTATGTAACAAATACACAGACTTTGATAAAGTAGTGTTAATTAATCCTACTAATATAAACATATACGGTACAGCTAAATGGGAAAACAACGCATATTCGTTGTCTATTAATAATTTTAAACGAGTGCAATTAGCATTGGATAACGTAGCAGGTAATGGAGAACAAGGCAATAAATATGTATATAAGAATTACTTATACGTATCAGATTCGTTAGATACAACTAATGATGAAGCTTTGTTTGATGATTCTATTAGTACATATTGGGAATATCAAAGAATAACTGCATCATCTACAGAAAAATATTTATTAAATAACTTTTATATGGATAATGAAGAAGCCAAATGTACATTAACATTATCATGCAATAAAGAATCTGTAAATGAAATAATAGTATCTACAGATATAGAAAGTTTAAAAATAGTAGACATGCAGTATTCTAATGATAATATAGATTATTATCCTATGACAATTCCTACTATTACATTCAGCAAATTAGATTGCTATAATAATGAAGATTATATATATGGTTCTGGTGTATTATTAGTACCTAATTGTAAGTATGTTAAGATAACACTTCAATCTAATGGCTCTACTAATGATTCTATAGCTTTTGAAAAAGTAATGTTTGAAGACGAAGTATTTGATGAAAAAACAATAAACAATACTCATTCAGAAACTATAGAAGTTAAATCAGCTAAAAGACATTTAATTAAAATAAATGATATACAAGCATATAAAAACTTGTATAATAAAAACTCTTATTTAACTACTCAAGAATTAATACAAGATGCTAAAATGTATTCTGTAAGTGTATTTGCTAATACTTACATACCTGAAGGACTTAACGATGACTCTATTGAATTTATATTAACTGTTAATGGTATTGACTATCCTGTTGTACCTATTAATAATAATTCATTAGCCGGCACAAAAGTAATAAGATACTCACAAGGAAATAGTAAATCTGAATATACTATATTAACCAATGAAGTAATAACTTCTGCATATTTAACTATTAAACTTAAAGGAACTAAAGATTTATCACCTTATGTTAATAATGTAAAGGTTTTATTTGGAGGTGAAGTATAATATGGAAATATATAAAGATATGTTAGCCAAAGCTAAAATATATAAGAAACAAATAATAAATGATTTTACTAAACGTGGATACTTTCCTAGTAATGAAGATATTAAAAATAAATTAGAACAAATAGAAACACGTACAGCATTATGCGAAGCATATTTATCTAAACCAGGTACTTTATTTAATACTAAAGAGTTTAATTATATGTTTGAAATGATTTATAAAGATCTATCATTGTTATATGAAATCCTACAAGATATTCTACTTAACGAATACAACCAATTAAAAGTATATGTAGAAGCACATCTTAATGAATTAGAATCTAAAGCTGAATTGTTTCAAAAAAGACTAGATGAAGAAATGGCGGCAACATCATTAGGTAAATTATTATTTATACAAACTAATAATTGGAAAATAGAAACTAATGATACAGTTAGCATTGTCGATTTAGGAAACATTACATTAAATCAAGCTTCTAAAATAGCATTATTTGCAAACATAGATAATATAGAAAGCAGCACTGTATCATTTAAATTAATATGTGATAGTGATAAAACTAAATCATTTGATGCATTGCCTTATAATTATAATAATGATACTTATATTGTACCAGGAACAAAAAAGATAAATGAAACTGATTTAAGTTTAGATGGGCGTATTATAGTTAATGACACAATGAAGATTAATACAACTGTAGATATTAACAATGATTATAAGATTCTTGGAGGCAAAAATAAAATGATGGTTACATATTCTAATGGTCAAGAACTTGTTACAGATTTTGCTACACAACTTAATGCTTTCACGGCTACACAAGACTGTACTATTGAATTCTATTGTCATCATAATCCTACTATACAATATAACATGAACAAGAAACCTAATCATTGTAATTTCTCTATAGCAGATGGCTATATACATATAGATACAGATGATATAAAGAAAGTATATCTTAATGTATCCAAAGGTTTTACATGTTATTTTGTAGTAGACGATGGAGATGTATATGCATCATGTGAAGACGGTATTGCGTTATCTAATGAACAAATATCATATAGTGGCAATTGGGATTTAAGAGATTTTAAATTAATAGAATATGTTAACAATGAAAATAAAATAGATTATAATGTAAAAGTATTTATTAATTCAGATAAAGATATAATAGCTAATATTAATACAGTATGTATAAAACAAATAGGATAGAGGTGTATATATATGATATTTTATAATATGAGATATAGAGGGCCTTATGAGTATGATAAATTTATATTGAATATATTTCAATACTGCAATTTAATAAATGAAATAAAGAATGATACAAGTGGCACTTCTTCCTTCAAGACTCTACATGATTTACAACAAGAAGTAGATTTATTATTTGATAATGTCACAGGTATTAATGGATTCTCTGAACAAATACATAAGAATTTTATAATGAATGGAGATGATTAAATGACAAAGCCTATATTAAGTTCTCAAGAGTTAAATAAAAAGTTCTCTGAAGCAAAAGAACAAGGCGATAAAATGTTTGCTACTATAAATCAAGTTAAAGAAGAAGTAATAAAGAAAATAGTTCCAAAAGAGTTATTAGATAGCAAGACAAAATATTTTATAAATCCTACAGGAAGATTTGTAATAGGAGGACCTTTAGGAGATAGCGGGTTAACTGGAAGAA
>ERZ779643.87-NODE-87-length-88141-cov-16.958018_pt1 | contig 88141 bp, 85 predicted proteins | sample MGYA00511564_ERZ779643 | MGnify/ENA primary metagenome ERZ779643 (study PRJEB29588, sample SAMEA2147114) | human gut metagenome | biome: human gut; feature: human-associated habitat; material: faeces | place: Denmark | collected 2008/2010 ...
AACCCGCACGGCCATTGCTGGCCACAGGATTTTAAGTCCGGCGTGTCTACCTATTTCACCATCCGAGCAAATAATTAATAATAAGATTAAAATTAAAAAGTACTATTACTCTAAAAATAATATTAAAGAAAGAAGTGGCAAATAATCTTTATGACATATCGAATAACGGAAAATGTAATATTATTTTTATTAGAATGAGTAATAGTACTTGTGGGCCTTGTAGGGCTTGAACCTACAACCTAATGATTATGAGTCATTTGCTCTAACCTTTGAGCTAAAGGCCCAATATTATATTAATTAATACCAAAAATAGTTTTATAACTATTAAGAATAGTTAATTCTTTACTTAATTTATTATATTTTTCAGTAGCATTAGTTAATACTTCTATATCTATAGCATTTTGTTGTAATAGTTTTATAATATGTATTTCTGCAGCACAGATACTCATTTTGATATTAGAAATTCTTCTTAATAAAGCAAGTTGATTATTTTCTTTATATTCTACATTTTTATTAGCAAATGATTCTTTTAATCTATCAAGTAATTCTTTCGTAGAATTTTCAATAAATTTATTAGTTTTCATAATAATATAAATTTAATAATTAATATTAGTTGAACCATCTGGACTCGAACCAGAAATCCAAGAACCAAAATCTTGTGTGTTACCATTACACCATAGTTCAATAAAATAACTATTTCAAATAACTATAATATAATTAGTATAATTGCCTATCGAAACATAACTACTTATAGCTATTTAAAATAGTTAAATTAGAGCTTTTTGATTTTCCCCCGTAGAGGAGAGTTCACGAACTATTATTTTACTTGCTTTTGAATTTTTCCAATTCTAAAAGCTGCAAATGCAGCTACAATACCAAGTGCTACATTAACAATAACTACCCAAATAGGCATAGTTTTAATATCAATAATAGCAATGATTACAATAGCTGCAATCATAATAATTGACCACCAAAACTTATTCATAATATTATTTATTAATTAATAATTATATTTAATAGCGGACTCTTTATCTTCATCGCCTTTAATAATTTCAGGCTCAAAAGCAAGATCATCAAAATCATTATTTAATAATTCGCTATTAATAATTATTTCATTTTCATTTATATCAGACATAATATATTATTCAATATTAAAATCTGCATTTTCTTCTTTAAGAAAGTTAATAATAACTCCTTTAGAATTTGCAGCAAAAGAAGTAAATGAACCAATTAAAGCTGTGATAAAGAACTTTTCAGTATAACGATAATCACGAGAAAGACCATTACTTTTAACAGTAAATTTATCCCAAAGGAAATTTACATAATTACCTTTACCTTTAGCTTGTTCTTCTGCTGAAATTTTATTAATTTCTCCTTTTTGACAAAGATAATTAATAATAGCAATTGCAGTATATCTGCGAATTTGAGCATTGTTCTTAACAATAAGAGCAAGTTCAGTAACGTGATTGGGAATATTTTTAATAGTTCTTCCCTTACTGTTTGTAGGGGTATTCTCTTGTTCAGTAGCTATAGTATTTTCATTAACAGTATTAACTTCTTGTGCTACTTCTTTAACTTTAACAGCTTTTTTAATAGTTTTATTTTCCATAGTAGTAAAATATTTAAAATTGTTTGTTTATTCATAAGAATACTCAAATATAAATCTATTATTTAACATATGCAAATATATAATAATTTTTTTTCTTCATATATTAATAATAGTATTCTTATTTGAATATAAAAATTGATTAAAATTTAGTAACTTAATTATATAAATAAAGAGAATAGTTTAGCTATAATAATATAACTAAAACTACTCTCTTTATAAACATATTATTCAAGCATCTTATCCATAAGACGAGAAGCGCCAATTTGACCAGCTTTACCAAGTTTGAATTTGATAATGTTATTAATAATAACAGCGTGATCGAAAGTAACAGGATCTACATTATCACGAGTAGAAAATACATTCTTATATTCTTCACCTTCTTTAACTTCTTTTTGAATAATATCAATGGTAGCACCATTGAAAATAATAGGAAGAGCTTTAGGGTGTTCAATAAGATAATTAGCCATCCACGATAATTCTTCATCTTCTTTCATAGCTCCAGTAATAGCATAAGTAGAGCTAAAAATAATATTAGTAAGACCTTCTTTATAAGTAAGACCATTGTCTTCACTTACAAAACCTTTAATCTTACTTGAAAGAGTAAATGATACCATATCATAATTATCTTTCTCAGTAAAATTAACATTTTTTACTTTAAGACCTGTGATTTTCTTTGCTCCAGAAGCAAGAAGAGTCTTAATAGCTTCTTGATAAGTACTCTGTTGAACTTCAGGCTGAACAGCACTATCCTGTTCTACACCTTGTAATACATCGGTTTTCATAATAATTTTATAAAATTAATTGGTTAATCTCCTATTAAAGCTGGAGAAATAGCTTATAATTATTTTGTTATTTTTGAATATGTTTTAATTTTCTTGAAAATAGTGGCCATTTTAATAGTTTATATAGTTGAACTTCTTCTTTTGTATATCCGATAGATAATAATAATTTTATATACCCTTGTGCAGTATTTCTGCAAGTCCATATGGATAGTTCTTTATTATTATATTTTTCAGCAATAATTAAATATTTAGATAATATCATAATATTAATAAAGGTAATAAAAATAGTTTTATTTTAGATATAATTACATATAATATTAATTGAATAATTATTAGTTATAGCAATATTGATAATAATATTAATAATATTTGTATATTTAATGTTAAGTTAAAAGTTCAATGATTGAATTTTAAAGTTTAGATTGAGAATATAATAGAGAATTTATTAAATTATTTGATTCAGAAATTAAAATATTGAATTTTTGGAGGATATTAAAGCTTGATAAGGTTGAGATGCTATTGATTTTAGAGGAGGAGAATAATGGAGAAAAGAAGATGGAGAGGGTTCTGTCCCTCACTGATACTCTCCAGCTCCTTTATCCTTCTATTTTTCCTCCTATTTTTCCTATTAAAATCATTTAATGATCTTCGTTAAAGCTCTAACTTTCCTTTATCCTACTCAAAATCCTATTGCTAATCTTTCTCCTATTATTTAATAATCTTAATTATTGCTATTCAACTTTATTTTATTTCTTAAATAGCTATATAAATAGCTACTCAAAATCCTACTAAAAATAATCTTCCATAACAAAAAGTTATTACAAAGTACTTATAATCACAATTCTATTGTTCTTGTTACGTATAATTTTCCTTTATATCCTCTTGATTTTAGTTCTTCTATTAACTCTCTTGGAGTGAATTTAGCTAATTCTGTATTAGTAGAACCTGTTGTTTCTTTAAATAATTTTGTTTTTTTTTATTTTTTCATTTACACATTTTTTACAAGTTGCGATACCATTTATAGCAAATGGTGATTTTCTAAATTCAGATAAAGGTAATTCTTTTCCGCATACTTTACATACTTTTGTTTCCATACTTTCCAATATTTATTATGATAATTATCTTGAGGTTATTTCAATCTTCAAAAATAGATTTAGTTAATGCTACTATTCCATATAATAATATAAAATATAGTATTATTAAAGCGATAGCTTTTAGTATAGTTAATAACATAATTATTTCTTATTAATGATTTTAAAGATTATCTCTATAATTATAAATATAATAATAGTTATTAAAATAATTATCATTTTTCTTTCTTTATTTGGATGTATCCAATAATTGCTAAAATAATTAAAATAGCTATTGTTATTACTTGTCCTAATTCTACAAAAAGGAAATATTCTGTTAATACTCGCTCGTTTATCATAAATAATAAAAGAAATAAAATTAATAAAAATAAAAGTAGGCTTAATTGGAAATATGATATTTCCCTCGCCAAGTTTTATTTTGACTATTATAAGAGGTTGTTAAATAAAAATAGTGCTTGTAGGATTTCTCCCACAAGCACTATAATATCAAATGCCACCAAGCATAATACGGTCGATAGCACGATCAACAATGCGTTCAGCATTTGCAGTAACTACTATATCTTTGATAGTAGTAGTGTACCCATCAAATTCGTGAGTACGAACTTCTCCATCACTGGTAGTATATTCCTCTCCAGGATGAAATTCAGTTCGTTCGAGTGTAACATCTGCATCAGCAAGATATGCTTGCAACTGTGCAGCATCGATACCAATACGTTTGCCATTTCCGCGCAAATTCTTTTCAACAAGATAAGCGTGAATAATGCCAAGATTAGGCACACAACGAATAGTCTGTGCAATTAAAGCACTTGGAGCAATATCAATATAATTGATAGTACTCTTGACTATTTGTCCATTAGTATCTATTTTATAACCAGGAATATCCTGATCAAGAATGACACGATAACGAATGTTATCAATATCGCCATAAACACTAATACGCTGGAACTTTACTTTATAAGTTTCCATAATTGTAATACGTGCTCCTTTAGCACGAGCTTCATTATTATTCGCAATAACTTCGCTACGATTACTGCGATCGGCATAACCATTATGCCAATATTTATTTTGACAAGTATAAGAGGTTTAGTGATAAAAAGAAAAGGGAAGAATATTACTTCTTCCCAAATATCTTTGCAAGCCTTGTACCAAGATAAACTAAATTGATTGTAAGCATAGCTGCTGTTATAATACCAATTATAGCTTGTTCGTATTCACTATTGAATATAAACTTAGCTCCACTATTAACAATAGCAATAAGACTAACTATACTAACTATTGTAGCATTAATAAAATTTAAGATACCTACTTTCATAACAATATTAAGATTAGTTAATTGTATTCCAAGATTTATTTTGATAATTATAAGAGGTTGGAGTAGTTTTAATTATATCTTGAATATTATTATTTTTAATAACTATATTTATAATACTTGAAATAATATATTTTCTAATATCATTGACGGGGGACTTCAAGACCGATAATAGTAGCCGGGGGATCATTAGAAATAGCCCCTCTCTCGCATCTATATAATATATTATCTAATTTCTCTATAAACTCCATCTTTAATTTCTTTATCATTAACAATTAATCCTAAAATATTATTTATTACAATTACTTTACTATTATAAACATTTTCTTTTATACAATTTATTATATTACTCATATTTTTATTCCAATATTAATAGTATTTTTATCATATAAACTATATAATATATTATCCATATTATTATTTAACAACTTCACACTTTATTACTATTATCTCAATTTTATTCATCATTATAAATAATTTATCTACAATATTCATTCTTACTACACTAAACATTATTTTGCTTATTGTCAGAAATAGCCTCTCTTTCACATTTATATACTATATAATGTCTACTATAAAATTCAGTACCTTATTTCTATAATTTCTTATATTTAATAAACCAATATTCATTTTTAATATTATTGTCTTTAACAATATTTATAATATTTCCATTATTTTTAATCCAAGTTAAACCTAATTAATAATTATTTATTATTTATCCTAACATCTATAATAGTAGTATTAGGAGAACTTCCCTTATTCTCTTTAACAAAAGTATTAAAATATTCAATATATTTTAAATAACTATTTCGTTCAGAATCTTTTCCTATATTATTAATATATTCTTTACGAATAGCTTTAAGCTCTTTATATTTAGTTTCTGAAACTATATATAATTTATTATTTATATCCACAATTTTCATAAGTACTAAAATTATATTACGTTAAAATAATATTATAGAATTTTAAAAAATTATTATATAATGTTCTATCAATAACTTTAATAGTTATACTATAATTATCTCAATAATTTTGTTCATTAAATTTAATTCCATATTCTCCTTCATAAATCTCTTTAATAGATAAATCAGCAACAGCTGGTTTATTATAATGAAGAATTCTATCAATAACTTGTTTAATTTCAGTTTTACTTGCTTCTCGAAGTAGATATTTTTCTACTTTATCTTTTATAAAAGTATAATCTCTATCTGTAATTTTATAAAGTACATCGTTAATTTCAATGACGTGCATATCTTCAAATTTTACTATGATTAAAATTAATACTAATTTTATATGGTTTAACAATAAGATAATTAGGATTTCCTCTTTGCATTTCCTTTACGGGGGAAATGGTAAAAGCTCTAATAAATTCATAAATAGCTATTTCATTAGGTTTAACTGGATTAAAATTATAAGCAACAACTGGATTATCAGCGGAAAATCTATTAAAAGAATTAATAAGATCTCTTTCGTGATCCTTCCTTTACGGGCGTGATAGTAAAAATAAGTAATAAAATCTATAAGATTTTTATATATAATATCCAGATTATTATCTTAATTATTAGCTGGAAATATAACTGGATGAGTAATATAATTAATTCTCTTCACTCCATCCCCCGTAAAGGAAACAGCAAGAGAACATCTTATTACCTTATTTTGAATCATAAGTAATAACTGGAAGTTCGTCTGGATCAATTTCAATAATAAGAATAGTAAAAGCATTAATAGCATCTCTGCTATGCTTTCCTTTACGGGGGAAAAGTAAAAGCATTAATTGAATTTCTTATATAATTAGCAATAGGTTTAGCTGGAGGTTTAGCAATAACAAAATCTGGATTAAGAGCTGAAAATCCAGCTCAAGTTTCAGCATCAGTAAAATTATAAGTAAAAATAATAAGAAAATAAGTAATAAAAATAGTAAGAAAATCAATAGTAAAAATATTTTTGTAATTTTCCGTGTAAGTATACAACGTTTAGATTATTTTATATATATATTATATATAATATATTTATATATTATATATAATATATATATAAAATAATCTAAACACAGCATAAAACCAACAGGGCATTTTGAGTATTAATATATATATTAATAATATATATTTATATATATTATTAATATATATATTAATACTCAAAATGCGTATAAGTAATAGATATAATATATATAAAATAATTATATATATAAATATATATAATTATATATTAGATATTTATATATTAATAATAATATATAAATACTTCTAACGCGCGCGAGCGCACGTGCACGCGGTACATTGACGCGTAGCGCACGCGAAATAAAGCTAAATTTTTCAGCACAAAAATCGTTAGCACGATCTTTAGTTTTTGCGTTAGAAGCACTTCTAACAGCTTTTTCATAACATTTAACAATTTAAGAAAAATATTTGATATTTCAAAAAAAATACTTACTTTTGAGATGTGATCTAAAAGTTATTAATGCTATGGTTTGTGAAACTTTTAATGGAAAGATTATTAACGAAAATACATTTGATGTTATAGGAAATAATGAAAGTTGTTTTATTCATAAAGCAAATAACAATAATAAAGTTGATACTCTTATAAAACTTATAAAAGTTTTTGAAGATTTATCTAAAGGAGAATGTATTGTTTTAAAATATATTATAGAATCTAAAATTAGATTATATGAAGAATATAATAAATTGTCATATACATTTGATGCTAATAGTGATTTTTATATTGATATAAAACAATCTACAGGATATGGTTATATTAATGCTAAAGATTCTTTAAATAATCTTTATAAGAAAAATATTATTATCAAACAATTTATTCCAAATTCTGATAATTTATTTAAAAATAGATATTCTTTAAATTCTCAATATTGTCCAGAAAATATTATTACAAATAAATGTAAAGCTATTGTTATAAATTTATAACTATATAATATCATTGATGCTGGCGATGAAAAATAAATTTGGATAGTAAGAATTTTATGATTATAATTAGTGAACAATCTAATTTTAATTATAATTTTATTATGAACAAATTTATTAATTATCTTAAAGCTGGCGATAGCGAAGACACAACTATTAACAAATCTAAAAATTAAATTATTATGATTAAACTTGAAAGTAATCTTAAAAAGTATTCTTTACTTATTCCAACAAGTATTAATGAATTTACTCAAGAAATATTAAATTCAATGACAAGTAATATAAATCTTGCTCCTAATTATGCAATAGTTGCTATTATTTATAAAATCAAGTTATTTGAATTTAGTGCGGCAATTGATAAGAAATATCCTACAGAAGTAGGAGTTATTCCTATTATTGCTAAAATTTCTGATGAAGACGCAGATAAAGTAAATACTCAAGTAGGATATAAAGTAAATATTGTTCGTTCTGTGATTGAACGAGGAGAACATATAAATCTTCCTAATAATGCAATTAGTATTGATAAAGTTCGTTCATTTATTAAAAATGATCCTCAATTAAGTAAAGATATTATGACTGGAGAATATTTTAAACAAGATGGTAAAACTATATTAGAAAGCAAGAATAATTCTCCCTATTGTTATTTTCCTGAATTTAAAATTATTCCTGTTTGTGATATACACGCTTCTTATGATATTACAACTCCTATTAATGAAGTGTTTGTAGAACAAAATAAAGTTAATTAAAATATTATGAGAATTAGATATTGTTGCAACTCTCCCTTACGGGCGTGAATGTAATAATATCTAATTCTATTAATTATAATTAATATGGCAGATATTAATGTTGCTAATGACACTGAAGTTTTTAGTGATGATTATCCTATAATATATAAAACAGAAGATGATATTATTAGAGAATTAAATTTTAAAAATCCTGAAGATGAAGCTATAACAAGAGCTATTGTAGAAAGTCTTGAAAGAAATATTGCAAAACATTTACAATTAGACAAAGCTGTAGCTATTCCTTATGTTGGAGTATTAAGAAAAAATCCTCTTCATAAGGCTATGCGAAAGCATACTAAAGAAATGAAATTTGCAAGACGTACAATGGTTAAAGAAGATTATGCTGAATATTGTTATAGAATATATAAATTAGAAAAAGAAAATATTAGATTAAAAGCGAGCGCTAAACAAGCTATTACAACTATTAGAAGAAATAATAGTAAAAAATATTTTTCTTTATTGAATACTTACGGAAAAGGATATGCTGATGCTTATATATTTAGTATTTTCGCTTGTAAACCTATTGATTTTGATCCAGACGTTCAAGAACAATTTGATGAAATTTATAAAACAAATAAATGACCGGACTTATTATAGAAAATCTTATTTCTGTTGATGATACAGGAATACCTAAAGCTCCTAAAATAAATCAGATTATTGATAAAGATGTTTTTCTATTATATTCAAGAGATACATCTAAAGATAAAAAGAAATATTTACAAGAATGCGGAGTTATATATTATCTTGCTGATCCAAGAAGCCCTGCAAAACAACAAGGACTTAATGATTCAGAAGCTTTAAAAGAAGCTATTATACAATATGATCTTCCTAAAGATTATATGCCAGATATGTTAGTTTCTAAACTTATTAAGAGATATTATGATAATGCTGTAGGACCTGCCGGCATTGCTATTGAAAATTTATTAAGAGCTTTACATACTACAAGTGTAGTGGCTAATAAATGTAACGAATTATTAAGTAATAAACTTGTTGCTGGAGTTACTGACCAAGATATTCCAGCTATAATAGCAACTATTAACAATTTAAGTTCTCAAATAAAAGAAATACCTAATCTTCAAAAAGCTCTTAATACTGCAAAAGATAATCTTCGATATGAAGAAGAACAAAAAATTGCTCGTGGAGGTATTTCAGTATTAAGTAGTATGAAAGCTGATTAAAATATAATTATTATGGATTTTAAAATACCTGACGAATTTAATTTAGGAGGATCTAACATTAAAGTTAATATTGTAGATCGTTGTGATAATAATGCTTTAGGAATTTGTTTACTTGCAGAAGGATGTATAAATATTGCTAATATATTTAATAAAGATAATAAACAAAATAATAATGTTAAAGTAAATACATTTTTTCACGAACTTACTCATGCTATATTAGATACTATGGGTGAAGTAGAATTATCTGGAAATGAAAAATTTGTTTGTTGTTTTTCATCTTTTTTAACTGAAGCTATTAATAGTTTTAAATATAATAATAAATAATATAGTTATGTTACAATTAAGAGATACCAGATATAATGACATTAGACTTATATTTAAAGAAGCTAATCATTCTTATACCGATACATTAGGAAATTCTTATAAATCTGTTACTACTCTTTTACACGAGTATCAACCAAGTTTTAATAAGTCTTATTGGCTTAAAAAGAAAGCTAAAGAACTTGGTATCTCTGAAAGTAAACTTGCCAAACAATGGGATGCTATTAGAGATGAGGCTTGTGATAGAGGAACAAAAACTCATAATAATTTAGAAGACGGTATTAAATCTGCTTCTAAATTTAAAGATGCTATAAGATATATTTTACCTAAAGAGGGTGAAATGATTACAGTTGCAGATTTACCTAATATTAATTTAAATGTTAAAGAATTAGATATTGATGAATTTATAGATGCTACTGAAAATAAATATCCAGAAATATATAATGTATTTAATTATTATAAAAATAATGGATATAAAATTTATTCTGAGATTGGAGCTTTTCTCATAGATTATTTAGTAAGTGGTACAATTGATGTTCTTTGTTTAAGAGATGATCAATTTGTTATTGGTGATTGGAAAACAAATAGAGGTGGACTTAAATTTGAATCTGGATATTATAAAAAAGATAAAACTCAAAAACCTCATCAAGAAACTGATATATGGGTAGGCACTAATGATAGATTATTACCTCCTGTAGGAGGACTTCCTAATTGTAATGGAAGTATTTATAATCTTCAACTTTCTCTTTATGCTTTAATGGTTCAGTGTATTTTAGGTTTACCTTGTGCAGGTTTATGGCTTGCTCATATAGATAGTGATTTTGTTCTTAATGAATACGGTATGCCTAAAAAATATCCAGATGGAACTTTTAAAGTTAAAACTAATCCAAAAGAAAAAGTTACTTTACATAAAATGATGTATCGTTTTAATGAAGTTAAATCTATTTTAGAAGATAGACGAAAAAACCTTAAAGCGAAAGAAATTAATGCTCAATTTAATTTAGATTTGTAAAATGATAAAAAATATAATTTTATTATTATTTATAGTTCCTATTATAAATACGTCTTGTAATAATACTATTCCTGTTGAAAAAATAGTATATGTTCCAGTTAAAGATACTATAAATGAACAAGAAAATATAGCTAAAATAATTAGATTAGAATATGAATTATCTTTATATAAAGATAGTTTAAATTATATTAGAGATAGTCTTGGACAAGATTTATTTATAGCTAATTATAAACTTGCTAAAATTAAAGAATATAATAGATTAGCTGGTAATGGAAATAATATTAAATTTTTAAGAGGTTGGATTAATAGAACTCTCAATGAATAATATGAGTAAAATTAGAATAATAAACATTAAAGATAATGGATATAAGACTATTCGTCTTATATCTAAAAGATTTAAAGTAAAATATTATGATCCTCCTGTTAGTGATACTATTATAGAATTTTGTATTCAAATTAAGTTTCCTTATATGATTTTCTTTAATAAATTTAGAACAATCAAAATATATACTTATTCTAAAAATACAGATAACTATTGTAAAGTAGTTAATAAAGCTGTTAATTATTTTAATAAAATTTGTAAAGATGGCTGATTATAAAAAAGCAATAGAAAAAGCCCTTAAAAATGAGGGTGGATATGTTTTTGATCCTGATGATGCAGGAGGAGAAACATTTGCAGGAATAGCAAGACGTTATCATAAAACTTGGAAAGGTTGGGAAATCATTGATAATTATAAGAAAGAATTTAATCTTCCTAAAGATAAAAAACAATTTAATGATAAATGCTTTTCAGATAATAAATTAATGCAACTTATTTATTCTTTTTATAAAGATAATTTTTGGAACCCTTTTAAATTAGATTTAATTCCTTCTTTTGATATATCTTTTTTAATATTTGATACTGCTATTAATATGGGTCTTGTTAAAGCTATTAAATTTGCACAGCAAGCTGTTGGTTTAAAAGAAACTGGAAAATATGATGATGAGTTATTTAACCGTTTAGTTAAATATGGAAAAAAATAATAATATGTTGAATATAATAGCTGTTATTATAATAGCTATTATATTTTTTATAATAGGATATGTAGTTAAACAAAAAGAAATAAATAATGATAAATATATAATTAATAAACCAGATACTGTATATAATAGAATAGTGATAGATAGTCTTGAATATAATATAATTAAAAAAGATAGTATAATTTATAATATTAAAGAAAATGCTAAAGAAGAAATTGATTTTGCTATTAACGCTGATGATAGCACTACTGTTATGTTGTTTCAAAAGCTGGTGTCAGAATAAAGTTAGTGAACTTTCCTTTACGGGGGAAATCCAATTAGCTCCTGATAGTACTTGTATTGTTCCAATTAAACTTATAAAACAAGCTAATATTAAACTTATAGAACGAAATTCTTTTATAAAAATTATGCAAGAACAAGAAGATATTATTAAATTGCAAAAACTTGAATTAAAAGAATATTCTGTTATTGTTGGAGATATGCAAAATAGAATTGTGTCTTATAATACTATTAATAATAATTTAAATAAACAGATTGAACAATATAAAAAAAGAAATAAAATACTTATTGGAACAAGTTGTGGGATTATTGCTGTTGCAGCACTAATATTAATTATAAAATAGTATGGTAGATAATTTAGATGCTAAAGATTATCCATTTCTTAAGTTTATAGAAGAGGATAAATCTAAATATAAAACTGCTACTGAAGCTGGATATGTCGATCCTGATAATTTGTTTCTTATAGGTGATAGTGGCGGATTTTTAATGAATATTGATTTAAAATATAAATTTGTTAATACTGAGCTATTTTATGAAGTTGGAAATTATTATAGAAGATATAAACGATATTGTGAATATAAAGTAGATAGTATTCCTCATAGACAATTTAGAAAAAGAGAAGAATATAGACGAACTAAAGGTTTTAGTGCTCCTTGTTTATTATGTCCAGATGGTACTATTAAAGAAGTTAGAATAACAGGTTCTCATTATAATTTTCTTAATTATACTCGAATGGAGCAACTTGACGAAAGTACTATTAAACGAGGTAATACTAATACTGCTAAAAAAGTTTATGATTTTCCTAAATTTATTGATAGCCAATTTTGGATGTTTCACTGTATGGAGTTTGCAGAAAATAATGGATTTCATTTAATTATTGATAAAACTCGTCGTGGTGGATTTTCATATATGATGGCTGCTGATAGTGCTAATAGAGTAAACGCTCAATCAAGAAAAGTTGCTATTCATGTAGCTATTGATAATAAATATCTTATTCAAACAGGAGGTTTAACAGATTTTTCTGTTAATGATCTTAAATTTTATGAAGAGAAAACTCCTTTTGTTAGAGGTATATATTCTCCTGTTAAACAAGATTTTCGTCTTGGATATAAATTACCAAGTGGTATAGAGGCTGATGATTCTTGGAAAAGTTCTTTGATTTCTGTTAGCGCTTTAAATAATCCTGATTGTGCTATTGGTAAAGATGCTGTCTGTATCAAAGTTGAAGAGTTATCTACAATGGACAACTTTGATGAATTTATGAATGTTACTGAACCAGCTATGCGAACTGGTGCATATACTACTGGTATTCTCATGGCTTGGGGTACTGCTACTTCTGGAAATATGCAAGTCTTTGAAGAGAATTTTTATAATCCTCGTGCTTATAATTTTATGCCTTTTGAGAATGTTTGGGACAGAGATAGTAGAAATGAAATTTGTGGATTCTTTAAACCTTATTGTTGGGGGCTACAAGGTGAAATATCTGGTATTTATGGAGTAGATAAGGATGGTAATAGTAATTTAAATATAGGACTTGCTATTGCTAAAAAAGAACGAATAAAAAAGAAAAATGATTCTAAAACTTATGCAGAATATATTAATTATTTAGGACAGTACGCTAATTATCCTGCTGAAAGTTTTAGTAGTGCAGCTGAAAATATCTTTACTTCTGAAGAATTAACTGCTTGGGAAGAAAGACTTAGAACTGATAAAGATTTTGATTTTTATGTTGATGGAATGCTTGAATTAGACGATACTGGTAGAATACAATTTAAAAGTAATGAACGATTAAGTAAAGAAGGCAAAAAAGTTTATGATTATATTATTGGAGTTCCTCGTAGGGCTAATGAAGATCCTCACGGATGTATTAGACGATGGTTCCCTCCAGAATATGATGAAAACTATACTGAATACGGTTTACGAAAAGAAATTCCTGCAGGACGATATAGTATTTCTTATGATCCTGTAGGTATAGATAAAGATAAGAAAGAAATTACTAATAAGCATTCTCATAATAGTATTAAAGTTTGGATGAATCCTTGTATTAAAAATGGATTTAAACAAAAACTTGTTGCATCTTATTATGGCCGTCCAGATTCTCTTGAAGAAGCTGATAGAATTTGTTATTATTTAGCTGTTTATTATAATTGTATTGGAACTACTTGTGTCGAGGTAAACCGAGGAGAAACAGTTAAAAACTTTAGAGATTGGAGAGCTACAAAATATTTAGCTAAAGAACCTTTGTTTGTTTGGGATAATACTATTAAAGGAAAAATTTCTACTACTTATGGATATAACATTGGAGGTGGCAATCAACGAAAATTAGACGCTTTACGATTACTTAAAGAATTTTTATATGATGAAATAGGTAAAGATGAAAATGGTAATCCTATTAGAAATTTTCATAGAATATATGATTATCAAACAATACTTGAATTAAAGAAATGGAGCGCACTTGGAAACTTTGATAGAGTGTCTGAAATGATTATTAGAGGAATAGAATATAAAGCTATGGATATAGCTGCTAAAGATGAAATGGCTCATAGAAAGAAAATAACAACAGAAACAGATGATGATAATAAATCATTCTTTAGTAGAGAATGGTATTAATATAAAACTTATATAATTAATAATATGGCAGTAATTGATTATTTTTATGCTAATAATTTTCCTTCTCAACGAGTTTCTAATGCTGAAAAGGAAAAACCTGAATGGTATGCTCAATGTTGTGACTATGTAATAGCTATGGGACAATCTTGTGCAGATAAAGATAATTTAGAAAAAAAATATCTTATATTGAATGGAGAAGTTCCTGATGAATTTTATAGAAAAATACTTAATCCATATAATGCTAATAAAGAAAAATATACTCGTTTTCCTGCAACTCTTCGTAATTATGATATTATGAAAGGTGTAATTCGAAGATATGTTTCTGAATATATTAAAAATCCTCACGATTTTATTGTAGGGGCTAATAATCCAGATGTAGTAATGGCTAAAGATGCAGCTGTAAGAAAAGAAATTCTTTCTATTTTAGAAGCTCAATTAGCTGCAAGAATTACTCAAAGTTATCAACAATATATTAATGAAGGAAATGATCCTAAACAATTTAATCCTCAAGAAAGTATAGATATTGAAAAATTTACTGAAGATTTTAAAAATAATTATATTGATGATATATCTGTTCAAGGACAAGAATTATTAAATGTTATAGATGATATTACTGAGTCTACATTAATTTATGCTAAAGCATATTTTGATTTTGTATCATTTGGGGAATGTTATACATATACAGATATAGTAGGAAATAAACTTATTAAAAAAGTTATTTCTCCTATAGACGCTTTTCCTGTTCCTAATAATAGTATGTTTGTTGAAGATTATGATATGTTTGCTGAACGTATGAAAATGACTTATCAACAAATTATAGATACTTTTGATGAATATTTAAATGATAAAGATAAAAAGTTTTTAGAAACATACTATGCTCAACATAGCTCTACTGATGCTTCATATATAACTTATGCAGATTATTATTCTTATTATCCTGATATATGTAATAAATTTACTGAAACAGAACGTAGTCTTTATAGCAAATCTCCATATTTAGTTAGAGATACTAATTCTAATTTATATGATGTTTGGCACGTTGTGTGGAGAGGAGAAATTAGAAGAGGAGTTTTAACATATATAGATAATGGTATTATAGCTCAACGAGTTGTTGATGATAATTATACAATTAATACAGAAATAGGAGATATTTCTATTGAATATTTTTATGAGCCTCAAGTATATGAGTCTGTTCGTATAGGTACTCGTAATACAGCAATCTATCCTTATAAAGCTCGTGCTATTGCATATAATCGTAAAGGTAAACTTCCTTATAATGGTTTATGTGAATTACTTCCTGGATTTGGTAAGTTTTCTATTGTAGAGATTGTTAGTCCTTATCAAGTATTTAAAAATATAGTTGCATATCATAGAGAAATGGCTTTAGCAAAGAATAAACTTGCTGTTCTTGTTATAGCTAAATCTTTATTAGGAGAAAATCCTGATGAAACTATTTATAGAATGGCTGCTGATGGAGTTTTATATATTGACGATGAAGAAGATACTAATATGCTAAAGTCACAACAAATACGTATGGTGACTGCTGATATTAGTGCTTATATTAATCAACTTACTCAATTGATGATTGAAATAGATAATGCTGCTAAAGATCAAGTTGATATGACTCCTCAACGATATGGTCAAATAGCTAATAGTGCTGGTAAAGGAATAACTGAAGAAGCTATTATGAGAGGATCTATGGGTTCTGTTATAATAGAATTTATATTTGATTGTATGAGAGAACGAGATTGCGCTCGTGATTTAGATTTTAGTAAACTTGCTTGGATTGATGGATTAGATACATCTTATAGAGATAAAGATAAAAATCTTAAATATATTAGTTTAGACGTTGATTCTCATATTTATGCTGATTATATTATTAAAGCAAAAAATAGTGTACAAGAAAAAGAAAAGTTAGATCAAATAAAACAATTTGCTTTTAGTGCTGCTCAAAATGGAAATATGGATATGGCTATTGCTGCAATTGCTGGAGATAATGTTGCAAGTATTAAAAAGTTAATAATGAAATTTCAAGAACTACAACAACAACATGAACAATCAATGCAACAATTAGAACAACAAACTAAACAAATGGAAGCTGAATTTGAAATTCAAAAGATTGTTGCAAAAGGAGAAGAAGACCGTAAAACTGTTGAACTTGAAAAATATCTTGATCAGCAAATCGAACTTATTAAAGCTGATGCTAATATGATTAGTTTCGATAATGGAGTTTCTAATCAAGATAAACAAGCTGGTATGGAACGCCTTGAACAAGCAAGAGCTAATGTTGAAAGAGATAAAAATCAAATAGCGAGAGAAAAGAATATTTTAGATTTTCAAAATAAAGCGGCAGATAGAGCTGTTAAACTTAAAGATATTGAAACTAAATTAGCTATTGCTAAAGAAAATAAAAATAAATATGATAAACCTAAAACTAAAAAATAAATAGTATTTATAGGTATATTTGATAGTCCGGCATATATTGTCGGACTATTTTTGTATAAATATAAGCTATTTTAAGCTTAAATTTGGCGTTAAATGAGAATATGATGTAGAATATTCGAACGCGAAATCTCTCCTTTACGGGGGAAATGGTAAAAGCCACTTAAAATAGCTTTATAATTTTTTATATGCTGGAGCGAATAATATTTTTAATTATTTTCATCTAATTATTGGATATAACAAATTTATTGCTTATAATCGGTTATAATAATTCACTTAAAACTAATTATATGAATGATTTTGGTTATGGTGTTACAAATAATGCTGATAATGCAGATGTAACAAAAGATAATAACGGCGATGCTGTTGATTTATCTAAAAGTAACGGTTTAAGTTCTCCTGATGATAATGATTCTACTACTGATTTAGATAAAAATAAAAATAATGGTAATAATGATGTAGATAATAATATTGATAATAATAATAATGATAATAATGACAATGATAATGATGATAAATCTAAATCTGAATTTGTTATTGAACCTGGTACTGTTTTAGATATTGATGATAAAAAATATACAATAGACGATAACGGTAACATTGTTGATGAAAATGGAAATATTTTTAAAGAAGCTAAAGATGTAAAAGATTTTATTGACTCTTTTACAGTAAATGATGATAATTCAGAAAATGAAATTTCAATAGATAGTATTCGTAAACTTTTTGATGTAGAAGTTGTAGATGAAAATGATAAACCTATTGAATTTGAAAATACACCTAATGGTATTAAATCTTATATAGATGCGGTAATTGATAGTAGAGAAGAAGAAATTGCTGAAAACGCAATTAATACTCTTTATGATAAAATTCCTATTCTTAAAGATTTAATTCCATATTATATAGCAAATGGAAATTCATTAGATGGATTTTTAGAAATTAAAGATAGAAGTAATATAGTTTTAAAAGATGATGATGAAGCACAACAAAAAGAAATAATTAAAATGTCTTGGAGTGAGCAAAATCGTAAGGGAGATGTAGACAGTTATATTAATTATCTTAAATCAACTGGAACTCTTGCTGATGTTGCTAAAGAAGAACTTGAAGCTCTTAAAGAAAAAGATGAAGAAAAACGTAAAGCTATTGCTGAACAAGCTGAACAAGCTGAACGTGACGCTATTGAACAAGAAGAAAAATATTGGAAAGGAGTTAAAGAAGTAATTGATAGTCGTAATATTGCTGGATATAAAATTCCAGATACTATTATTATTAATAAAGATGGAAAGAAAATTTCTGTTACTCCTGATGATTTCTTTAAGTATATTTACCAAATAGATAAAAATGGTAAATCTCGTTATCAATATGATTTAGAAAATGAAACTCCTGAAGCAAGACGTAATGATAGTATTCTTCGTGCTTATTTAAAATTTGTTGGTGGAAGTTATTCTAACCTTGTAGATATGGCTATTAATGATAAAGAAGTTAAAAAACTTAAACTTATAGCTAAAACAAGAAACACTACTGGAATTAAAATAACTAAACCTAATTCCGATAAAAATAAAGGAAAAATTGATTTTGGTTATTAACAATTAATTATTATTTGTATTATGTATTCAATGCGAGTTCTTTCGAGAGGTAATTATGATGATCGTGGATACTCTAATGAAGAGAGTATTGCTAATCTTCAATTACAAAAACCTGTCGAAATAAATTCTTTCCTTACCTATAATTATGGTATGGACGATGATCGTTTTCCGCTTCTGTTTATGACTGAGGGTCAAGGCAGTGTTGGTACAGTAGATATTGATACTGTTCAATGGACTTGGAAGACTATGGGTCGTATGAAATTTGATGATTTTATTACTCATTTTTCTGGTGGTGATAAACCTGGTCTTGGTGGTGCTCCTGTAGAAATTCATACTTCTACTCATTGGTTTATTGAGCAACATACTCTTATTGGTCCTGATGGAAAAACTCAAGTTCGTATTCAACGAGATTTAGGTGAGAGCGCTTATGGATATGGTTATATAGTTAAACTTATGTCGCCTAATCCTGATGCGTTTATTGATCCCGCTTTACTTGCTAAAGGTAAATATTGGTCAATGGGTGCTCCTCTTATTTCTGAGTCATATTCTAAAGGAAACCGTAGCAATGTTATGGGGCCTGGTCGTATGACTTCTCAACTTGAGTTCTATCGTAAATCTAAAGAAGTTGCTGGTAATATTAGCAATGTAGTTACTGAATATGAATTTAAGGATGGTGCTGGTAAGGCTTCTAAATTATGGATTAGTGAAGAGATGCGTCAATTTAATATTGAGCGCCGTGTTTATAATGAAGAGCGTCTTTGGATGGCAGAATATAACCGTTTACCTAATGGAGAAATAACTCTTAAGGATGACGATAATGGTAAGCCTATTCCTACTACTGCTGGTATGTTAGAGATTTGTCGTGAGTCCAATTATGATACTTATGGCGAATATCTTACTTTAAGCAAAATTAAGCGTACTATTGGCGATGTTCTTGATCGTGATACTGATACAGGCGAAATGAACATTGTTCTTATGGGTGGTAAAGGCTTCATTGAAGATTTTGATGAAGCTATGCGATTAGATGCTAAAGAGAATGGTTTTGTTACTCCTCTTGGTGATAAGATGATTGATGGTTCTGATGCAGGTTTAACGTATGGTAAATATTTCCGTCGTTATAAGACTGTTGATGGTCATACTATTACAGTTAAGCATTGTGCTTTCTTTGACAAGAGTACTATTGCAGAAGCTGCTAAAAAGAATGGTGAAATCCATCCTCGTACTGGTTATCCTATTACTTCGCATCAAGCTTGCTTTATTGACTTCTCTATTTACGATGGAACTCAAAATGTTCGAGTTGTTCGTCAAAAAGGTCAAATTCATAAGGCTAAAGTATTTAAGGGGCTTACGGATATTCCTGCATCTTGGGGTGTACCTGAAACCAATTATATTTCGACTGAAATTGATATGAGCCGTTATGAGGTTAAGCACTCTCAAGGTCTTCAAGTAAATAACTCTTCGAAGATGTTCTTGTTAAAGTGTGTACTCTAATTTAAATTAATGAATATTTAATTATGGAAAATAATACAAGTAATAACAGTGCTAAATTAAACTTTGGATTATCTGATAGATCTAAAGGAAGCTCTGATAATAAAGTTGCTGCTTTTGGTGGTTTCCCCGTAAAGGAAAGTGTAGACGAAAAACCTGAACCTATTCCTGGTAGTGTTGAAGAAAAGGATATTAATGTAAAAAATAGAGAATATATAGATAAACGTAGTGTTACTATTGCATTAGTTAAAAATTATTCTTTATTTAGACGAGCTAATGATAAATCTTTAACTAAACGTAGAGATTTTATTGGAAGTTCAGTTACAAGTTCTCGTACATTATCTTCTAATAAGGGTGAAATTGAAGCCTATTTTCCTGATTTAATAGGTCTTTCTCCTAATAACGAAAATTTTATTACTCGTGTTAAACAGTATTTAAATAATATTCAAATTTCAGTTAATGAACTTGGCAAAAAATTTGATATTAGTTTTCGCTATTATAGATACATAGATTTTAGAGCTATTCAAGATAAAGAAAAACTAATTGAAGAGAAATATCGTCAAGCTGATAAATCTAATCTTGGAGAACTTAAGAAAGCTCTTGCTGCTAAAATAGCTGCAATTAATGATCTTGAAAGTTCTAAATATCAATTTGGTCGTCCTGTTAATATTGAAGATTATTTAATGTATCGTCATTGTCTTTTATATAAAGATATTGCTAAAGATACAGCTTTAATTAATAGTGATCCAAGTATTCGTTTTTATTTTAAAGATGACCAAAAAGAAGCTGATTTGCAACGTAAACTTCGTTTGGAGAATAATAAAGCAAAAGCTAACTTTGTTAGTATGATTGCTGATGATGAGTTGTTTGATGCTATTTATGCTCAATACTGTGTTAATGTAGGTAAACCTGTTATATTATCTTCTCTTGAAGATCGTATGATAAAAGAGAATGAATTAGATAAATTCTCTTCTGATGAACCTATTAAATTTAATAAGATGTTTAATGATGCTGATATTAAAATTAAAGCTACTATTGAAATTTTAATTGAGCGTGGTGAATTTGTAAGGAGTCAGTATAATCAAAATATTATTACTCCAGAAGGAGAATTTATAGGTGCTAATGTTAAAGAAGCTGTTGCTTGGTTTAAAAATCCTGCAAATGCGGATGTAGTTAATGCCTATAAAAATAAATTAAAAAACGTATAATTTATGACAGTAGTAGAAATGCACGTAATGTTTAGAGAATTAGCTCAACAAATGGGAATGCAAACAGTACGGGCAATTCTATCCGAAGATATTGACACTTGTCTTAACATTGCAGTAAATGATTATATTAAAAAAGTCATTGCTGATAATGTTAAGATGAGTGGTAATAATAAAATTTATATTGATAATGCTAAAATAGGTCAAATAAATGTTTTACGCACATTAATTGATAAGTTAGAAATATCCAATATTACTATTAACGAAGAAGAAAATAAATTTACTGCTGAAATAAATAATAATAATGTTTTTTTATTTACAAGTTCTTATATATATTATAATGATATATTTGGTGGATTTTCTACAAGAATAGTAGATAATGATTATTTATATTCTACATTATACGATTTTTGTAATAGAGCTACATTTGATTATCCTATTATAGTATTTACAGATAATTCTGATTCTAAAACTAATACTATTATAATAGATATATATACTGGAGATAATACTAAAGATATTAATACTCATAAAAAACCTTCAAAGGTTGTATTAAATATTATTAAGAAACCTAATATTATAACTTATATAAATGACACTTCTTCTTCGAATATCAATTGTGATTTACCTGAATATACACATATTGATATTGTAAAAGCTGCGGCGGAGTTATATTTAAGAAGTGTTGTTAGTACTTCTAATTAATTATATATAAATAGATATGAGAAATTTTCTTCTTGCTGGTAATGTTGCAGCTATTGCTGCATCTACTACAATAGATAAAGCACCAGCCGGAGCACTTGGATTTTATTATATGAATAATGGTGTTCCTACTGTTGATGCTACTGGCAAATTAATTACAGGTTATGGCCAAATAGTTATGGGTAGAGCAAGTAAAGATGGAGGTCCTATAATTATTCCTTTTTATAATAAAGATTTTAGTTATAGTAAATCTACTTATTCTGCCGCTAAAACTTTTACTGCAAAATTTACTGTTCCTGAACCTGTTATAATGTGCGATCATACTGTTATTTTTACAAAGAAAGGTATTCAATTTAATGAACGTAGTAATTGGACTGCTTCTATTCATGTATTTAAAGATACTGAAACTGCTGAACAAGTTGCTGCTAAAATAGCAAATTATGTTAATAATAATACTGCTATTTTAGGTTTAACTGCAACTGTATCTACTGCAACTGTAACAGTTACCGCTACTAAATCTGCTGTCGATTATGAAATTACTATGGCAGACGCTTTAAGTGGTACTACTGTAACTTATACAACTCATGGGGAGCTTGGAATTGCTGATGCAGAAGCAATTAAGAAGATGGCTAATATGGCTGCTGCAGATGCAGGATTTGAATATACTTATATGGACGATGTTCATTATTTATATCCTAATTATCCTCTTAATCCTAATGCTGGAACAAATACTACGGATACAGGTTATACAGTTTATACTTTACGATTTGCTGTTCCACGCGACGTTAAAACTCGTGATGAATTAGTTCATCAAATTGTACAAATTGCTATTCCTACTGGAGCAGCTCAAATAAGTACTATGGATACTATTCTTGCTGGTATTAAATCTGTTGCATAGTATAGACGCTTTCGTATTAATTTTAAATATTAATAAATATTAATCGAAGAGAAGCTGTTGATATTATTTTAATTAATAATATTAGCAACTTCTCTTTTTTAATTTTAACATTATATGGATTTATTTGAAACAGCTATTTCACAAGGTATTGCTCCAGCAATAGTAGTAGCTATTTATCTTATAGTTATTAAAATTATTGATACTAAAAAAGAAAAAAATGCTATTAAAATAACTAATGAATTATTAGAAGCAATTTCTAAAATAAGTAATTTTTTAGATAATGTAACAAATAATATTATAGATAAAGATAAAGATAAATGTAAAAATGCTATTAAAAATTCTTTTGAAAGTGCAAGAATGCACATTACAGAGTATGTAGTAAACGTAATTGCTAAAAATAATATAAATGATAACAAAGATAATATAGTAGATAATATTAAAACAATTATAAACGCTGAATTTTATAATACTTATAATACATTATCTATGTATACTATCAATGGAATTAATGTAGCTACTATATTAAAAGAACAATGGAAAAATGATTTAATAGATAATACTATAAAATTAGTTTATAATAATAAATTAGATAAAGAAACAAAAATATTTAGTTATGTTAGTAAATTATCTATTTCTTTTGAAAATTATATTATTTATATAAATAATAAAGTATTTAAATGAATATAATTAATAATACAGATAAATTAAGTGAGGAAATTATTACTAATTTAACTGACTTATGTATTAATAATATTAATCAATTACAAATTGGTTATATTCCTACTGAAAAATCTAATTGTGTTATTAACTGTTTAAATATAGTTAGAAACGCAATTTCTATAAATAAAATATTAACAAATAAACAACAACAAAATATTATTAATATTTATCATAAATTAATGTATGTCGGAAACTAATTTCTCACAAGTTTTTACTAATTCTGAAGAACTTGTTGAAACTAATCCTGATTTTGTATATATGGTTATTCCTGCAAAGTATGTTTGTACATATCACAAATTATTAGTTATGCTTGCTGATGTAGGTATAGAGATGTTAAATGATTGTACCGCTAATTGCAAAGGAAATAATAAAAATATTATTACTTGTTGGAATATGTTTCAAACAGCTTGTGCTGCATATCAAATTAATAAAACTAAAGAAGCTGATACTATAATAAAATATATAAATGCTCAAATAAAATTAATATATAATGGTACTGAAAAAGAAACTATTGTAGGAAATATAACATTACCTATTAGCGAAGATGGAATATTGAAAGCTATTATTAGTTGTGGAGGAGAAAGTCCTAAATTTGAAGTTGATGAAGAAACAGGACAATTATTACAAGCTAATACAAGTAGTAATAATTATGATGAAGTTTATGCTTTAGGAGAAGATGATTATAATAATAAATAGATTGCCGTTGCTCTTCCTTTACGGGGGATAAGGTAAAGAGAATTATGAAAACAATAGATTTAATTATTAAACAATTAGGTAAAGTAAGACTTACTTGCAATGGTAAACATGATGTAAGTAAGTCTTATGATGATTTGTGTTTGGTTCATAATGGTAAATTAGCAAGTTATATATCTCGAAAGAAAGTTCCTGCTGGTATAGAATTAACTAATGAAGAATATTGGCAACCTGTTGCAGATTTAAATGGAGATGTTAAAGAAGACTATGAAGGTTTTAAAGCTGAAGTTTTACAATTAATAAGTAATATAAATTCTAAAATAGCAACAGGTAGGACAGTAGTAAATACTATTGATGAGTTAGAAGCTCTTGAATTTGGGGAAGTATTAGTAGGAACTGAAATTTATGTTATAAATGAGGATAGTTCTTATATAATAGATTCTATAAATGCCTTTGATAGTACAAAAACTTATCACGAATATATAAAAGACGCTATTGATGCTAAACCTATATCTACTGATTATGCAAGATTCCCTAATATAGTTGCAGATAGAGCTATTTCTGATGAAGATGGAAGAAATATAAAAGAAACTTATGTTACTAAAGAATATTTGTTTAATTTATTAGGTAAATAATATATGTCTAATGATAATACAAATGCTGTTTATATACAGCAATTAAGAAAGTATTGTAAAGAAAATAAAAAATGGAATGAAATATTTCCTGTAACTTTTATTCAAGCTATATATAATGCTGCAAATGGAAATAGATTAGATACTTTGTTAGCAATGTATAATTCTATTTTTGTTGAGTATAAAGGTAGTTTTGCTACTACTGTTGCAGCAATAGATAATATTGTTAGAAAGAAAGGTCTTATAATTACATATTTTGATGAAAATAATTTATCTTGGACTCGTAGATATAAACTTCATGATATTTCAGATATTAATTTTCAGAATGAAGATAATTGGGAAGGTTATAATTTTGATATTTTAATAGATGAAATTTATAAAGCTATTAAATATATATTTAGTAATATTGATAAATTTCCAGATTTAAAAAATGTATTAATTCAACAAATTACTGAAGTTACAGAAAACATATTTAATAATATTGAAGATTATGCTAATTTGTATAATATATTTAAAACTTTAATAAAAGAAAATATTAATAATGTATTTAATAATATTAATAATTATAGTGAATTTAAAAATTTAATTAATATAAATATAAATAATCGAGTAGATTATATATTTAATAATATAGACGATTTTGAAGTTTTATTAAATAAAATTAATATAGCTATTTTAAATAGAGTAGATTATATATTTAATAATATTGATAAATATCCTGAATTAAAACAATTAATTATTAATAGTTTACAATCTAAACAATTATTTACTATTGAATTTAGTGTAAATGGAGATACATTAAATATTATAAATAAGGATGAATTAGAGGCTTATATAGAAAATAATAATATTAATAATAATGCTTTAATTACATTTATAGGTAAATTTTTTGATGCGTTTAATAATAAATTATTGTATAATTTAGTTTTTACAGCTTTTATTAATACTAATAGTAGTTATATAGAATTAGATAATTGTTATGGAGAAACATTAGCTATAAATAATGGAAAATTATATAAATATAAAATTAATTTTAATATAGATACTGAAACTGAAATGAGTGATCCTAATTGGATTACTTATACAAGAAAATATGATGATATTCCTACTTTTGAATTTAATTATGTTTCTACAAATATTTATAGTATATCTGATATAGAAGATTATAATAAGTATGTAAATTCTTTTAAAGCTAATACTTTAGTTAGATTTATATTTAATGAAAATAGTAGTGTAATCAATGAGTATATTGGATATATTAATAAAGTAGGTTCTACTTTAAGAGTATTAATTTATTTACAAGAAAATAGTGATTTTGTTAGTGATACTATTATATCTGGTATTATTGAAAATAATGAATTACGTATTAGTAGATTATCTAATGGTGATATATTAACATACTTATATAATGCTAATAGTTCAGGAGGTGTAGTTTTATTAGACGATGAAACTTTAATTCCTTCAAGATTTTTACCTTCTTATGTAGATGATGTTATAGATTTACTTGGAGGAATAGTAGAAACCACTCCTACTTCTGGAATGACTACTGGATATAAATATTATGTTACTTCTACTAAAAAAATATTTACTGCCTCTTCTGCAACATCTGGTATTACTTCCGATCCTGTTTCAGACGTTATATATGTAGTTCCTGATGATACTAATGGAGCAATTATGTATCGTTGGAGTGGTACTAATTTAGTAGAAATTGTTAATGGTGGAATAGTTATAGGTACTACGATAGGTACTGCATTTGATGGTTTTCGTGGTCTTAATAATGAAAATATATTAAAAAGTGTTCCTAATAAATTAATTACTGATGTATCTGTAATTGCTCAAGGATCTAACGATGATGTTATAATTCGTACTACTTATTCAGAAAGAACTAATAACAATGGTAGTTATACAGCTAATAAATATAAAGACTATGAACTTCCAGAAGCTAATCAAGGAAGAGCTGGTCTAATGTCATCTTCTGATAAAGTTAAATTAGATAGTATATATAATGAATATATTATAAATGATGAAAGGTTCTTTAGTGTTACTCAAGGACAAGCATTTACATTAACTACTTGGGGAAAATCTAATTTTACTGCTTTTAGAGATGCTATTTTCGATGGCAAAAAAGTAGAGCTATATTTATCTTCTTATGACGATGGAGCTGAAGCTAATATTAATGTTCCTTGTGAAGTAGCTGTTAGCGATAAAACTTTAATTATTACTTATGTTATTCCAGATTTATTAAAACAAGTTAAAGCAACTTTAACTATTAATGACAATAATGATAATGTTTCTTGTTCTATTACTAATGTAATAAATTTAACTGAAGTAGGATCTGGATTAACTATTGGTACTACATCTGGAACAGCTTTTGAAGGTAATAGAGGTTTACAAGCTGAAAAAGATATTGATAAACTTCAATCTTATACTAATAATGGAGTAGTATCCAATGTAGAAAGTAGTAGTAATAGTAGTGGAGAACTTAAAGTAACTCGTCGAATTAATGATGGAGGTGCTATTATTACTTCTGAACAATATATCGCTTTACCTCAATCAAGTTCTTCTAAAGCTGGTTTAATGTCATCTTCTGATAAAGTTAAATTAGATAATATATATATAGTTAAATTAACAGGAAACGATTTAACATCTAATGGTGAAAATGGAGATATTAATAATACTGATATATCTGTTTCAGATTTTAATACTTTGTTAGAATCTTTAAATGATGGAAAAAATGTTAGAGTTTTTATTGCTGAATATAGCGATGGTGCAGAACAAACTTTTAATATAAATTGTGATATAGCTTTTAATTATAACACTAAAAGAATTTATTTACAATATGATATATATGATCTAAATAAAAGATTTTATTCAATACTATATACATATAATAATAGAGTTGTATTAGAAATAAACACAGTAAAAGATAAATATACTAAATTTTATTATATAGATTCTAATATATTATATAATCCTACTAAAGGACAAAGTGGCAATTTATCTGCATCGCAATTTAGTATTCAACAATTTGATGAATTAGTAAGTGATATTCAGAAGAGAAAAGATTTTTGTGTATATGCTATAGTATATGCGTCTAAAAATAGTAATGTAAAATATTATAAATATGTTATTAATTGTATTGTAAATTCTAATACTCAATTATTGTGTAATTATATAAATCCTTTAGATAATAGTTATGTAAAATTTATAATGAATAAAAATGCTGCAAATGTAGAAATAATTATAAATCAAAAATATAATATTATAAATACTGTAGATGTATTAAATACTGTTATGTCTGGATTAGTTTTAAAACCTACTTCAGGTAATCAATTTGAAACTAATCAAAGATATTCTTCTTCTGATACTTTAATTCAATTAATAAATAAATTTATACAAAATAGTGGATATAATGATTTTAGAATTGTTCATTCTCCAACTACTATAAATTTTGTATTTGGTACTACTATAGATAAGTCAAATTCTGTTGTAAATGTATTATCTTTTGTTTCTAATTTAAATATTGGAACTCCTAAAATAAATGTATATACTAAAACTATTAATTTTACAGAAGTTGCAGAATTAACTTATTCTGAATTAAATACTTTAATTAGAGATGGAACTTGGCAAACATTTTCATTAGATTTAACTACAATAGGTGGTAGTAGTTCTGGTTATACATTACCTACTGCTTCTTCTACTACTTTAGGAGGAGTTAAAATACCTTCTAATGGAAATATAAATATTGATAGTGCAGGAAATATAAAAACTAATGTAGCTACATCTACGACTGCTGGAGTAGTTAAACCTGGTGTAGGAAGTGGATTAATAATGAACGGAGAAACTATTAGTGTTACTTTAGGAAGAAGAGATATACGTTTAGGAACTCTTACTCCTGGAAGCACTATTAATGGAGGACACTATTATATATATAATGATACAGTTGTAGGAAATGCAAGTCCTACATTTAATTTAAACAATAGTATTAATAGTTGGAGTGATCCTTTAGCTATTATTATAGTTAATAGAAAAAATACTGGAGGAATTCGTTTTGAAGGTACAAATATAAATATGCTAACAATTACTAATGATTGCACTAAAATTGGTGCTATTTTTATAAGATATTTTCAAAATGCTAATGAAAAGGGATATTTTGTGTGGGCAATTCCTAAAATAATACAATAAAAATAAACAGTTATTTTAAGCTATTATAGATTAAAAATTTATAGTTTAATATATTTATATGTTCTATATAAAATTTAATTTATAATAGCTTAAAATAGCTATAAAAACTATAATATTATTTTAATTATGTCTGGAAAACAGTTATATTCTAAAACTAATAGTAATTATGAAGAAATTACTCCTTTGACTTATATTCAAAATGTTATTGATAAAAATAGTAAAAATTCTTTAGATCAAATATTAAAAATTTATAATCATATTTATATTGAATTTGAAAATAATAATACTACTACAAGAAATAAAGTTCCTAAAGAATTAAGACATTGCGGATTAACAATAACATATTATGATAATATTAATAATAAATTAATTACTGAAAGATTTAATAGAAATGATAATGTAGCAAGTAGTAATACAGCTTGGTTATTAAATAAACATTGGGATACTCTTTTATATGATAGTGATATATTCGAAAAAGGAATTAAAGTTCATATTCCTGATTCTTCTATAACTATTAATATGTTAAGTGACTCTCTTAAACAATTATTTAATAATAAAAAAGGAGCTATTATTAATTATCCTGATGAAGAAGATTTAACTATTCAAAAATCCACTTTTAATTATAATACTTCTGTATTGCAATTTAAAGATAGAGATGTAGATACAGTTAATTTTATTAGTGAAGGAATTAAAATTATACGTCGTAGATTTTCCCCCGTAAAGGAAAACATAGCGGAAGCTAATGGAGTGTATACTTTTGATGATTTTATTAATACTGATGGTTGTCAAGATAATTCTGTATTATATATTGATAATGATATACTTACTTTAGCTAATGATGATATTATAGCATACGATATATATAATCATAGATTTTGTGCAAGATCGTATAAAACAATAGATAATGTTAAGAAAACTGTATATTATATTAATTGGAAGTCATCTATTGATATATACGCTGATAGTAATGATTATAATAATTATAATAAAATAAATAATAAATTTTATCCTTTATTAAATAATATTTATATATGTAGTTCTGATCATAAAAAATATTATTTTACTAATGAATATAATATTGAAGAAGTAGTAAATGAAATATATACAAGTTATAAAAATATTATTACTCAAAAAGATTTTGATAAACAAAGTACTAAATATATTATTAAATATGATTTTGATTTAAATGGTAAAACTATAAATATTCCAGAAGATTGTACTTTAGTATTTAATGGCGGTAAATTAAAGAATGGAATAATAAAATTAAATAAAACTTTTATTGAAGGTGCTATTAAGGATATTAATGAATATTTACCAGAAAATACAAGTCCTAATTTTGGAGATGGCCAAATAATATATAATTATAAAGAATTACATATATGTAAAGTACAAGAAGATGGTACTTCTGTAATGTTTACTATTCAAACTAAACAATAAATATAATAAAATTATAAAATTATGATTAATGAAGATAGAATGTTAAAAACATTAACATTTGTTAATATACATAAACATATTAAAGCGTTATTTATAATGATTATAAAATGGCTTGGAATTATTGATGATACATTAGAAAAAAAAGCTGATTTAATTGGTGGAAAAGTTCCTGCTGAACAACTTCCATCTTATGTAGATGATGTTATTGATATTGCTTCTTTTGTTACTAAAACAGAATTAGTTAATAATATAGGAAAAGCTAATTATACTAATAAAAGTTTTATTGTAAATAGTCCTACTTCTGATCCTTTATATAATAAAATAGTAATTATTAATGCTAATACTTCTCAAAATGATTGGGAAATTATTGATCCTGAAGATGGAAAAATTTATATAAATGAAAGCAATAACCATAGTTACAGATGGAGTGGTAATAGTTTTGTAGATTTAGATAAAAATTTTAATGATAGATTAAATGTTATTGAAAATAAATTATCCATTATTACTTTAAGTGGATTAACTAATAATTATGATTTAAGTACCGCTACTAATGGAATTTCTACTTTAAAAACTAAATTATTAAATAATGATAATAGTGCTAATATATTATTAAAAATAGTAGATACTAATAATAAATCTTATTATTGCAAAATATTAACAAGAGATATTACAACAGTAAGTACAAATATTAGTGTAAATATTGATATAGAAAATAAAGGATGTATTCAAACTTATAATATTACTGATGATAATATTACTTTAATAAATAATAGTGCTACTTTATTTATTACAAGTAATACTAATAATAATAAATTAGAATGTAATAAAATTATTTCTGGTGTTACTACTGCACATATAAGTTATAATAATATTATTTATACACAAGTAGATTTATCTGACACAAATGCCGTGAGATTTATTGGCTATAATAGTAATGGTATTTTAAATTATTATGCTTTAAGTAAATCTACTGGAAATGTACAAAATATGAATAATTATAATATTAATAAAACTTGTTTATATAAAGCTAATTTATCTTTAACTGATACTGAAAAACAAAATATAAAAAATAATATTGGTATTTCTTCTGAAATACAAAATAATTTATTTATTGATATTACAGGAAAACTTGGAAATATTACTAATGAATTACATAATCAAATTATTAATACTCCTGCAATAATATTTAACAATGTTATATATTTTAAAACTTCTACTGTTAATGGAATTAAAATTCATTTTATAAATTATGAAGAAAATGGAGATCTTAGTGAATTAATATATACTATTGCAAGTAAATCATTTACTACTAATTCTGTTAGTAATACTATAATAAATAAAGAAATTAGTATTAATAAAACAATGAATAATATTACTCCTACTGATATATTTACTATAAATTTATTACAAACTACTAATATTGTCGAAAATGCAAATAGATTAAATATAGTAATTAAAGATAGTTCTTCTATAAAACAAACTTTAACTATATTAAATGTTTCTAAAACATTGCAATCTGCAGATATTTCTCATAGCGATTATTCTATAACTTGTGCATTTAATGGTGTTATATATTATGGTAATGTAAAAAATAATATATATAACACAATAGCAAATAAAACTTTTTATTCTTTATTATATTCAAATAATGGAGGTACAATAGATTAAAATAAATATGTTTAACTTATAAAAATTACAATTATGAAAGATTTAATTAAAGCTATTTCCCAATTAAATATTCCTAAATGGATTAAACGAGTATTTATAAATTATTTTGAAACTAATAAAAATAATATAAATATTATTAATTCTGAAATTACTTCTATTAAGTCCAGATTAGATGATTTAGAAGCTAAATAATTATGGAAGAAAATATAATTAATAGTATTGTAGATAATTTTGACTATGTTTATATTTTAATGGTCAATATTATTACGTATGGGTTAATAAAAATTTTTGATAGTCTTAATGGGCCAAAACCTGTTTCTATATTAACTAAACGAATAATTACTGTAATATCAATTATAATAATGTTTTGTATTTATTATTTTAATGAATATGAAAATATTATTAAATTAATAAATAGCTCTATTGCTGCTCCTTTAATTTGGAGTTGGATTTTACGTCCTGTTATTATGAAACTTAATCTTGGCTATAAACAAAATGATATTAGTAAAGAATAAATGGTTTCCATTTGGAAATTATAAAGCAATTAATATTTGTGGAATAGTTTTTTATAAAGGTAATGATTTAAGTAATAAAACTATTAATCATGAAAAAATTCATACTAAACAAATGATAGAAATGCTATTTATATTCTTTTATTTATGGTATGGATTTGAATATTTAATTATTAGGCTATTTCATAAAAAACAAAATGATGCTTATCGTGATGTATCTTTTGAAGAAGAAGCATATAATAATGATGATAATTTAAATTATATTGATACAAGAAAACATTATGCTTGGTTTAAGTATATTAAAGTCAAATAGACCTATATTTTCAAGAATTATAAATAATAATATAGGAAAAGTAAATCAAGCGTTATCTATTATAGCTGATGAAAATGGTATGATAGATGCAGATGGAATACTTAATGATATGATAGATAATTTAATAATCTCGCCCGTAAAGGAAGAGAGAGGAATTAAAATTGGAGCTGGAACTGTTGAAATTAAAATTCCTTTTATTAATAAAGCAATTGCTTTAGATAAAGATGATATAAATGAATTTAAAGAAATGTTATCTAAAATACAATAATAAATATGAAAAGTTTTGAACATATAATAGATCATTATAAAGATCATATTAGATTAGATAATGAAACTGCTTGGAATATTATTTGTAGATTTAAAGATATTGTAGAAAACAAAAATGATAAAGATAATGAAATGTTTTGGTGTATAATGAAAGATATACATGAAGAATTAAGAGGAAAACATTTTGATGAAGTATATGCAACTTATCAAGTAGATAATATGTATCATACTGATAATAAAGGTAATAAAATTACTTCTCCAATGTTTACTCCAATTGACGTTAGAAAACTATATGATAAGAAATTTAAATCTATAAATAGTAATATTACTTTTTGGGATGTTTATGTTGCTCTTAATGCTCAATATCACGATAATATAGAATTATATAAAGAATGGTTTGGAGAAGATAATATAGATAATATTAAAGATAAAATTATAGAAAGCACTATTGTTAATTGGTTTGAAGATGAAGATGCAGGTATAGAAAAAGTTTGGAATTATTTTAGAGCTATTTAAAATTATATGATTATTATTATTGGTAAGCGTCGATATATTAGTATCGGCGCTTTTATTATTTCCGTTAAAAAAATATTATTAAAATGCAAGTAATTGCAAATAATTTTTATATATTTAATCGAATTACTAATAATAATATTTATATTATGTCTTCTATTAATCAACTTGTTTCAGAGATTGCTCATATAGCGCAAGCTCCAAATAATGTTCCTCTTCGTCGTTCTATTAGACAAGAAATTATACATTATAGAAATGAACTTATTAGAAAAAGTTATAATAATCATTCTATTTCTGATAAAGTTTTACAACAAAAATTTGTTGCTACTTTAATAGATATTCCTGATGGAGATATTGAAGAAGCTAAAGACCTTAAACTTCCTTTAATAAAAAGAACTTCTCAAAAAGTACCTCGTCCTACAAGATTACCTATTAATTTACCTTTTCATTCTGTTAGAACATTAGGAAGTGTTAATGTTTATGAAATACCTTTTACTAAAGAGGCAAGCGTTAGATTTAATAAATATCTTCCTGGTATGTGTAATACTATTGCTTATGATTATATTAATGAATATATTTATATTTATATAAATCCTAATACTGAATTTTCAGGTATTAATAAAATAGTAATTGAAAGTATATTTGAATATCCTCATATTATAGAAACTGAAACTGTTGATGGAAAAATTGATATTAATGATCCTTTTATAGATGATAATGAATTTTTATTACCCGAAGATCTTATAGGGCCTATTAAAGATATGGTTCTTCAAAGACTTCATTTAGAAATACCAAGAGAAGATAATACAATTTCTGTTCCTAATAAATTAAACGGTTAATATAATATGAAACCAGATATTAGTAATCAAGAACATTTTTATACATTTATTGGAAAATCTAAAATAAATGCTAAAGAAGCTGCAAGAAGTTTAGAAACTTCTCGTACTGTTAGAGATAATACTTATGCGTATTTAACAGAAAAGAAAGAATATATTAAAAATACTTTTAATATTGATTTAGATAAATATGAATCTGAATGGGTAAATAAAGTTTATAACAAATCTGAAGATTTATATAATATTGCTAAAAAGTTATTAGAAAAATACGAAAGTGGAGAGGAACGAATTGTTTTATTACAAATAATTAAATATTGCGTAGTACTTAAAAAATGTTATAATAGTAGAATAGCTTTTGAATTATATACTAAACAAAAAAATATTAATTATAGACAATATTTAAGTTATTTAAGAGATTATTATTATACTGTTCATAAATGTGTTTTACAAGGATATGCTTATAATTATGCTCATGGTACAGGGGATTTAATTGTTAGTATATTTAAAAATGTCAATCCTAAAACAGTTGTAGATTGGATGGCTACTAAAAGAAATAAGGAAAAGTTAATTAAAGAAGGTGTTAAAGTTTATAATGAATTAGAAGCTGCTTGGTATAGCGCTCGCGGAATAAAATATGATGGAGTAGATTATAGAATATTTAAAAATTTAACAAGTATTCATAAAATTACTTTTATAAATAGTAAAATTATTGTTAATAAAGAAATTGATTTTGAGTGTACTATGTATGCTAAAAAAGATATTAAACATTATAGTGAACAAGAATTAGCAAATATGTGCAATACTCGTGATAATATTTATTATTTACCTTTATCTTTAAATAAGAAAATAAATGTTCTTCTTTATCGTTTTCCAGAAGATTATGTTAAATTTATAAGAAATGAAAGTCAATATGAATACGAACTTGGAGCGCATAATAGCAAAAATAGAAAACGATTTCAATCCTGATAATAGTGATTGGATACCTCGTGTTGCAGCGTGGACTATTGATGCTATGGCTCAATTAAAAGTATTTAATACTATTAAAAAACAAAGAACTCTTTCTGTTAATGAAAGAATAGCTATATCTCCTTGCCCTATTTCAGAGCAAGGATTTGCTGTTTATGATAGTAATGGTTGTAAAATAAATAAATTAGATAGTAAGAATAATCATTGTTGCTCTTCCTTTACGGGGGAAAATCAAAAAGCTATTTCTGATACAGTTAGTATTAATATTAATAATTCAGCTAAATATGCTCCTAATGAATTAGCTGAATATACTAATTCACCTAAATTTGAAGATAGACATATAATTAAAGATATTAATTCTAATTTAATTAATACTAATAAAAATTATGTTATTATTGAAGATAATAAAATAGAATTATCATTTGATACTGATAATATTACTATAGAAAATATTGAATTAGAAACTTATTATAGTGATTATTTTAAATGCGATTTACCTGTTATTCCTGATAATGGTAATCTTATAGAAGCTATAGCTTCTTATTGTATGTATAAAATGTTATTAAGAGGCTATAAACATCCTGTTCTTACTCTTCAAGGTAATAATCCTGCTATAAATCCTTATGTAAATTGGATTACATTAAAGCCTAAAGTTAAAACTTCTATTGTATTAGATAAACAATTAGATATTTCTAATACTAATGCTTGGAGATCATATTTTTATAATTTTACTTTTATACCTAAAAACTAATGAATATTACTCCTAAATTAAGTTTAAATAAACATCCTAAAGATTGTGATCCATTATCTTTAGTTAATGCTACTAATGTAAAGGTTACTAATGATTTAACTTTAATTAGTAATGAAGAAGATTTAAAACGAAATGAAATTATATATAATACTTTTAATAATAAATTTGGAGGAAGTGTATATAGTATAATAGGAATAATACCATGTAATGATGAAATTATAATATTTGCAAGTGGACAAGCAACAAGCACTATTGCTCGTTATAATGAAAAAGAAAATAAATGTAAAATTATATATAATGGATATTTATTAAATAATATAAATAAAATTAAAGGTACTTTTACTTATAATATAAATAATGATTTAATAATAGCTGTATCTTTATATAATACTAAAGCTGATGAACCTTTACGAGTGTTTAATTTAGGAAAATTTAATGATGCTAATATAGATAGTAGTCAATTCAATAATACTATTTCTTCAATTATTCCAGAAGTTAAATTACCTTCTATTACAAATCACTATTATGTTAAAGGCTCTTGTTATAAAGGTTGGACATATTTATATATTAGATTTAAAATAAATAAAACTGATTATACTCAATGGTATAATTTTGGTTATCCTATATTTGTTGATGATATTTATAGACAGCAAATATTTAGATATTGTTTTTATCAATATAGGACTGGAAGAAATAATGCTGAAACAGATTTATATAATGTAGATGATGTAGATGGTCATAGTGCAGTTCCTATGGACGGATTTGGTACTGGATGTTATGATGGATTTAGTAATAATTCAGAAATATCTAATACTACTTTTGCTATAAATTTAAATTTTAATAGTTTTAATAATTTTAGTCAATATCAATTAGGGTTTGTTTGTGCAAGTAAAGCTTATACTAAAGCTTTTATTACTAATGATATAAATATATCAGATACTAATTATATATTTAATCCTAAATATTTATCTGAGGGAAGTATTACTGAATTTATTACTGCGTATTATAATTATTATAATGTAAAAAATATAATTAATTATAAAAATAGATTATACATATCTAATTATAAAGAACAGACTTTAAATAAAAAAATAGATCAATCTATTATAGATAGCATTTCTATATCATTAAAAGTAAATACTACTAATTTTGCTTTTTCATCTACAAATAAAGATACTGTAAGTACATTAAAACAAATTGTTACTTTAACTGAAAAACGAAAGGATGTTCGATCTGGTCAAGAACAATTAAAAACACCTAAACAATATTTTTTAGATATAAATAGTATTTCTGACATTACAAATCAAAGTATTCCTTTTAATAAAATATTAAATGTAGATAATTCTATTGATTTAATAGTAAAAATTACTAAAGAAGAAACTACTACTAATAAAGTTATAGCAATAGATACTATTAATATAATAAAAGACCCAAGTGATAATTCTACTCTTCCTGGATATTGTAAAATAAAAATAGAAGAAGATGTTTATGATTCAATAGAATATTGTTTTGAAACTGATGTAGATAGTAATGGAAATCATACAAATTTTAAAATATTTGATGCTACTAATTATATAATTAGTTTTCAAAAAAAATGTATAGATACTATTAGTTCATTTAATGATAGATTAAAAGAGTCTACATTAATTCCTGGAGAAGTGTATAGTTTTTATATTCATTATATAGATAAATATGGACACGCTACTAATGGATATAGAATAGATAATAAAACATATCTTACTACTAATACTGGAGATGGATATTTTATACCAATTAAAATACATTTACCTGTTCAAAATCTTACTGAAGGATATATAGCTGTTAATGAAAAATATACTTTAAAAGAATTTAAAGATTTATTAAATACAGATGGAAATTTAAATATTTATAGTTTTAATAAATATACTAATAAATTAATTAGTTCTGGAAGTGCTGCTAATAAAAAAGATGTAAAAAATTATTTATTATCTTTATATGGAGATTTATTTGCTGATAGTACTACTAAATATGATGATATAAAAATAGCTAATATATTTAATAGCGGAAGTGTAAATGGAGTTAGTACTGGTAATTTTGGAGTATATATTAACGAAAATAATGAAAGATTATTTAAAATACCTGAAGAAGAATATTATTCTACTTATGAAGGAATAGTGAATTATAAATACGGATTGCAAGTTACAGTTAAAATACCAGAAGATTATATAGGTTATTTTATTAGTTATGAAAAATTTGAGTCTACTAAAAAAGTAACAGGTTTTCTTACTAATAAAGATGCGAGAGAAATTAGTGCAATCGAATATAATATTGGGGAAGGAGCTACTTTTAAAAATTATGAAAATAATAAAGTAAGCTCTGATATGTATTTATATAGTAGTACATTTGATATTAAAGATAATTTATCTACTGATTATAATTTTATAAGAATAAAAGCTAAAAGTACTAAATATTGTAAACATAATGATAGTGGAAATATAACTGTTACTACTGAAAGAAATGATGGATTTATCGCAGAAATAAGTAAATCTGATATTCTTTACAGAAACAGTTCTATAAATTATGCTTATGATTTAAATAAGTCTTTAATTAATTATACTGCTATACAAGATAAAATATATCCTATTGACAATTATAAATTAGTAGTAGCTGATTCTGTTAAAGATGATAGAGGAGGATTAAGTACCGCTATTAAATTAAAAAATATAGAAAGTCTATTTATTTCTGATGATAAATATAGAGTAAATACGTATATTGCAAGTCTTTATAATTATCATAATAAATTATATATAAATAAAGAAAAAACTCTTATTAGAATAGGTAATATAAATTATGCCTCTGGTACTATAAGTACTATTATAGAAAATGGTTTTAATGGTGTATATACTTATGATGGGGTAATTGTATATAATGGAAACGGAATTATGTTCAATTCTGAAAATAATAATTTATATAATATTCGTGGTAAATTAAGTAGAAGTGTTCCTGACAATTCAGATAAAAATGTAGGATTGTCTGTACTTGATGAAACTTCAGAAAAAGTTTTTCATTTAAATATTCCATTTTTAAATTATATTCAGTTTCCTGTTATAGATACATATTATTACGAAAGTAAATATTTTAATAATAATCCTCAGAATGTTATATTTTCTATAATGAAACCTGATGAGCAAGATGTTGATGCTAAAGGATATTGGCCAGGTTTAATTGTAGAACCAAAAAATTCTATTGATTTATTTAGTAATTCTCAAGGATCTCAAGATGACTTTATCCCTACTGTTTATAACAATTATAGAGATGATATATTAAATATTACTCAATTTGATAAGACTATTAGAAGAAGTAATGTTATTCAAGATGAAAGTGCTGTAAATGCTTGGAGGCAATTTCCTATTGAAGGTTATAAAAATATTAATGAAAATAAAGGTATTATTACTAATTTAGTGGGTATTGGTGTTTATTTATTAGCTCATACTGAACATAGTTTATTTATGTTTAATGGTGATGCTACATTACAAACTAAAGATAAAAGTTTACAATTATTGCAACCTGATGCTTTTGATACTAATTATGTAGAAGTATTTACTTCTGATTTAGGTTTTGGAGGATTACAAGATGATTTATCTTTTGTTGTAGATCAATTTGGTTATATATTTTATAATAATGATTTTACCAGATTTTATAAATTTGATAATGGTCAATTATCTTTAATAGATCAAGATATTTATTTATATTTACAAGATAATAAACCCACTAATGTTAGATTTGGTAATGATAAATTTAATAAGCGTTTATTAATTAGTTTAAAACTTTCTAATAATACTACTAAAACTTTAAGTTATAATTATGAATTAGGTAATTTTGTTAGTTTTCATGATTATAATTTTATTCAAGGATATAATACTAAATCTAAATTATATTTAGTAAGTGGCAATGATTTATATAATGATATATATAATTTTACCGATGTTAAAAGTTATGGCACTTATGAAAGTTTAAATTTTTCTACTACATATCCATCTTCTATAAGTATCATTCTTAATGAAGATTATGATGCTATAAAATTTTTAGAATTTATTAAATATAATGTTCGTAAAGTAAGTAAATCAAATAGTCTTGTTAGTATATCCCCCGTAAAGGAAAGTATGCAGCCTTATGCTGGAGATATATTAGAAATATTTAGTGAATTTACAAATACTGGAGAAATAGATATTAATATAGATACTACTAATAAATTTAATAGATATTCTAAACCTTGGTTTGAATTAGGTAATTGGAATTTTAATTATTTTAGAAATAAAATTTCTACTTATAATGGTAGTGGTTCTGATAAACTTACTCGTATTTATGGAAATTATATAGTTATTAAATTTACATTTAACAATAAAGATAAAGTTTGTATTGAATTTGAAAATTTAAACGGTAGTGTTTCTAAACAAAGAAAGTTATGAAAAAAGTAATTAAAACTGATAATAGAAAAAAAGCTTTTCTTGGTGCTTTAATTGGAGGAGTTGCAAGTATTGCAGGTTCGGCTATTGGTGCAGCTAAAAGACGTAAAGCTGAAAGAGAAAAATTGAAACAGCAACAAATTGAACAAAATCAAAATGATGCTAAAGCTCAAGCTCAAGCTCTTACTGCAAGTGTGGCTAATCAAGATTATGTAGATGAATATAATAAAAAAGTTACTTTAAAAATGGGAGGAGATAAAAAATTTAATGATAGAATTAAATCTAATAAAACTAAATCTAATCGTATATTTAAATGTGGTGGACGAAAGAAAGCTGAAATGGGTTCTTTAATTGGACAAAATGGAGTTGGTGGAGAAATTGGAGATGCTATGTCTGGAATCGGAGGATTAGCTAATTCTTTATTTGCTCCAAGTTCTGCTCCTAAACAAGTAAAGAAAGCTGATGGGTTTAGTACTACTGGGCCTAAAATTAATATTAAAACTCCTGATTATGTAAATAGTACTAACAATAATAATACTAATACTGCTGCTAATCCTAATACTCAACAACAAAATAATCAATTTGTGGATCGCTCAAATACTTTGCGATGCGGAGGCAAAAAACGCATAAAGCGTAAATAATAACTATTTTTAGGCTGTAATATTGATTTAATATTGAAAATAAACCAAATATATCTATATAGAAATACATTAAATTAAACAGCCTAAAATTAAATCATTAACTATAATATTATATGAAGAAATATATTTTAAAACCTAAAGTTGTTCGTGGAGGAACAGCTATTCCTCTTGGTAATAACTTTTATTATATGCGAGGCAGAAAGCACGAACAAGGAGGTATTGATTTAGGTGCTGATGATAAGAATGGCCTTGAAGTTGAAGGTGGTGAAGTAGTTCACACCTCTAAAAACTCTATTAAAGTTTTTAGTGCAGTTCCTATGCTTAATGGTAAAAGTCCTGCTGAAAAAATAATTAATGGTGAAAATGCCAATAAAGTATTTAAGGAACAAGAAGAATTTAAAGATAGAAATAATTATAATGATGATGGAAGTAAAAAATATCAAAATGGTGGAAAAAGAAGATATATTGGAGGTAATACTAATGAAGCAAGACAAAAATATTTTGATACAGATAAAGAATTTACTGATAGCGTAAAAGTAATTGCTAAAAGATATAATATTAATCCTAATCTATTAGCAAGTAGAATGGCTAAAGAAGGACCAATAGATAACGCTATCAATTATTATAATAATACTAATGGAGAATTTGATAGAAGAGAAGTTCATGGAAGAGATTGGGGATTAGACGATACGGGTAATAATTTAAATGAAGGAATTATTACTTTAAAAGAGCCTTATTTAAATTATTATGATGAAGAATTTTTTAATGAAAAAGATAGAAAAGTTAATTCAGTATATTCTCCTGATTGGAATTTTGGTATTTCTGCAACTGCTGCTGAATTAAAATATAGAAGAGATGAAATGAAAAAAAGATTTCCTAATTTATCTGATGAACAATTAGATGCTGCTGCATCTGCTGCATTTAATAGAGGTATATATGGAGCAAGTAAATATATAAAACAAGGTAAGGATTTAAATGAATATTCTCCTTTTATAAATATTAAAAAAATGGGTGGACAAACTAAAAAAAATATATTTGTAGAACTTAATGTTGGAGGTAAAAAGAAGTTAGTCCCTGCATCTTCCTTTACGGGGGAAAGACAAAAAGCTCTAATGGGAATTAATGAAGATGTTGATTATATTAATACTCCTAAATATAAAGGTATAATAGAAGAAATAAGCATAACTAATCCTCGATTATCTCCTAATAATGTATATAAACAATTAACTAATGTCGCTGGAACTACTGATACTTTAAAACTTAAAAAATTAAATAATATTCCAAAATCTGCTAATAGCAAATTTAGTCAAGCCGCTGGCCATTTTAATGAATTTACTATTGGAGATCTTATAGGAGGAGTTACAAATACTATAGGTTCTATTACTAATTATAATAGTAATAAACGTGCTTTAGGTAAAATGAAATATAGTTCTGTCCCTTTTCCTATTCAAGCAAGAAAGCTTAAAACTAAATTTAATATTAATCCTCAATTAGATAAAATTAGAGAATATCTAAAAGCTACTAATAGAGATATTGATGCAAATACTGCAAGTTCTCGTGTGGCTCTCGCCCGTAAAGGAATAGCTCGCACTAATGCTTTATTACAAACTAATAACCTTTATGCTACTAAAGAAAATACTGAAACTCAATTATTAAATCAAGATAATATGAATCAACAAAATGTTGCAGCTCGTAATGTTGAAACGTATAATAGATGGAGAGAGGGTAAAAATAATTTTGATAATATGTTATTAGAAAAACGTGCTGAAAATACTTCTGATTTAATTAGAGGATTAACTACAACAGTACAAGATATTATTGGAGGTGTAGAACAAAGAAGAAATATTAATAATACTTTATCTACAATGGCTGCAGCAAATCCTAATGTAACTGCTGAAATATTACGAGATTTAGGTGTAAACTTTAGTTATTTAATTAGAAATGGTAAAAGGATTAAAAATAAGAAAAATTAATTTATAATACTATGAAAGGTTTTAATCCTATTATAAGACAACGAGTATCTCCTGTTAATTTAGAAACTGTTGCTAATACTTATAGAGAACTTGAACAAGGTCATCAAAAAAGTATGCAACTTGCTTCTCAACTTCAAACTGCAATGGCTCAGCTTCCTCTTAATGAAGCTGAAGATGAATGGAGGCAAAATAAAATTCAACAAATTAGGAATACTCTTGATAATAATTTAAATTATGGAAATGCTGCTGGAGCTTATGATGATTTAGTAAAAGCTCAAGGTGATATTACTTCTGATCCAGGTTTAATAGGTCGTATTAGAGCACAACAAGATTATACTGTATATTTAAATAATATTAATGAACGACAAGACTTAACTGAATATCATAAAAATTATTATAGAGCAAATACTAAATATCATTATAAAGATATTTATAATGATAAAGGACAGATTGTTGGAGGTACTAAATGGGAACCTAACGAAAGACCTGTATCCAGTATAGATATGAATAAAATATATAATGAAGCTCTTAAATATTTGTCTTATGATAAAGGTAAATATGAAAATACTACTTTTATAGATATTACTACTGGACAAATATCTAATGAATATAAGGAGGGTAGTACTATGGCAAGATATAATTCTATAACTGGAGAATATGAAATTCTTCCTCCAGAAAAAATTAGAGCTGCTGTAGATGCCGCAATTAAAGCAAACCCCGCAATTAGAGCAAGTTTAGAACAAGATTATAAAATTGATAAATGGTATCATAGTCAAGATCCTAATATTGCAAATGATGTAATTGATCCAAAAGGATATACTAAATCTTTTGATCAATATGTAAATGATAAGATAGATCCATTTATTAGAGCTAAACAATATAGACGAATATATACTTCTACTGCTTATAATGATTCTATGATAAATGAAATAGCTAAAGCTAAAGTAACAGCTAAAGCAAATAATAGTGGAAATAATCAACAAATAAATAATTTTTTAGCTAATACTATTGTTGAAAAAGGCCCAAAAGCTCAAGTTAAAGTTGATCCTGGATTAGAAGTTTTAACTGGCGTTAGAAATATTGGAAGTACTTATACTGAAAGATTAAATGAAAAATATCCTAATGTAAATATTCCTGAATTTAATTTATATACTACTCCAGATGCTTTAAGTACTTGGGCAAAAAATAATAATATTTCTGGTGAAGTAGCCATAGATGTTATGAGAGAATTTGATAATTTTAAAAGAGCTACTTTACCATATAGAGCTACTATTAATAATGTTATTGGAGATGTAAATGATCCAAATAAAATAGATGCTTTTAATTTTATATCACAAGTAAATAGTGGAATTATTGATGATATATCACCAGACGATACTGATACTATGAAAGAATGGAAACAAAGTTTTGCTAATATTACTGATAGACTATTCGGAGATAATTCTGCTGGCATAGCCATAACATTAAAAAATCAAAGAGATTTAGATACTTTTAAACGAAATATTGGAGATTTATGGGATACTTATGAAATTAAACAATATAATACTGAAAATGGAGATATAAGATTAGTTCTTTCTTCAGATTATAAAGATGGAACTTATAAATTTGTTCAAGCTGCAAAAGCTACAAATTTAGATAGTAGAGTTTTTGGAGGAGGATTAAGAAGAGAAAAATATACTTCAATTAGACGAGTGGATGAAAATGGAAATATTATTCCTCTTGAATTTCATTTTAATAATCCAAATAGAGAATTACTTATATCTCAAGCTGATTATCTTTATACTGATATAATAAAACAAGCTAATAAATTACAAGAAGATATTCTTCCAGTTGGAGATGAAGTTGTTGTTGATACTTCAGTTTCTTCTCATACAAATCCTGAACATTATATGAGAGATCAATTATATCAAACTATTAGTAATCCTGCTGATGCTAAACTTGAAAAAGATCGTAGAGATGATATTGTAAAAAGATATACTAATATATTTAAAGCTAATCCTCAACTTATGATTTCAGGCGATTATTTAGTAGTTGATAAAAATGGAACATTAAGAGATATGACTTCTGACGAAATAGAAGATGCTCGTATTAAAATTCCAACTTATAATGATAGTAATATAAAGCATCAATTAACATATGTTCCTACTATGGGATGGAAAATTAAAACTACTGTTACAGATGACAATGATGTTAAAGAATATATATTAAAAGAGGGATTAAATGATCCATCTATTGATGCTGTTAATAATAGTATAAGCACTCAAGCAAAATTATTATTAGATAATGTTACATATGCTTATCAAGCGTTTTCTTATGATACTCCATATGGTACAGATATTGTTGTTAAAGATAAACATACCGGTAAATTTATGTTGCAAGACGAAGATTTAAGAACTATAAAAGAAGATATTTCTCTTCAAGATGTTGAAAAACTTGCTTTATGGAGTATTGTAGAAAATAAAATACGTAACGGTGAATATACAGAAAATGATAAAGAAGCAATAGGTCAAGCTTATTATAATTCTCTTATAATTAAAGGTTTTGATCCAGAAACAGCTATGATGTTTACTAATGAGTATATAGGAAAATTATGAAACTTACACGTGAAGAAATGAATAGAATAATGAAAGGAGAGGGTAATAAACCTTCTCCTTTTTCTGGTTTTGGAAATACTGATAATAAACCTTCTCCTTTTCAAGATCCTTATGGTTTTTCAGCTGTTAATAAACAAATTGAAAATCTTCCTCGATTTTCTGTTAGTAAAGAAGATTATGAAAATTTTACTGATTATGATGTTTATTTAAACGCTTATACTACAAAAGAAGAAGCTGAAAAACAAAGAGCTAAAAATCAAAGTTGGATTGAACAAACAGGTCGTGCAGTTACACAAGCTGTTGCAAATGAATTTATTCTTTCAGGTCTTGAAGCATTTTCTAATATTTATGATAGTGTTTATAATCTTATAGCCAATAAAGGCTATAATGATTATACTAATGCTGTAAGTACAGCACTTGAAAAAGCTCAAGATTCTATTAGAGAACGTTTTGCTATATATCAAGAAAATCCAGGAAAATCATTTGATGTTGGAGATTTTGGATGGTGGGCTAATAATGCTATTAGTGTTGCATCTACATTATCTATGCTTATTCCATCTACTGGTATTGTAAAAGGAATTAAAGCTCTTGGAAAAATAGGCAAAGGAACTAAAACTATTGGAAAATTATATAATAAAGGAATTTATGGTATAGGTAAAATTGCTGAAAAAAGTCATCTAACTTCTAATCCTGCAAGAACTGCTAAAAGTATTAATACTGCTTTAGATCTTGGGGCAACTGCTGTATTAAGTAGAACTATGGAAAATTATATGGAAGCCCGTGAAGTTTATAAAGATATTTATGATACTTCCATAGAAAGACTACAAAATTTTAATGATATACAAAGAGAAGAATTTTTTAAAAATAATCCTGAATTTGTAGGTTTAAATGATGAAGAAATAGCTAAAAAAATTGCAAGTGATTCTGCTGGAGAAACATTTATTAATGACTATGCTATGTTATTAATGGACGTTGTTCAATTTAAAGCTATTAGTAGTTTATGGAAAGGAGCTTTTAAACTTAAACCTACAGCTAAATTAAAATATATAAATAAACAAGCTACTAATAAATTAAATGTTGATGCAGCTAATATAGATATTGAACAACAACCTTTAATTAAAAGATTATTACAAGGTAATTCTACTTTTATTACAGAAAATTTATCTGAAAGTTTTGAAGAGGGTTATCAAGGTGTTCAAACTGAAAAAGGAAAAGAAGTTGCAGAACTTATATTTGATCCTACTTATAGACCAAGAGATTTAAGTTCTTATTTATCTGATCCTAAAATATGGGAGCAAGCTGTTTGGGGTTATCTTGGAGGAGTAGGTTTTCAAGCTGCTGGTAGAAGTTTAGGAAATCTTCAAAATAAAATTCAGGGAAAGATTAATAAAAAACATATGTCTCCTGAAGATTATAATCGTAGTCAATTAACTTTTGAAAAAATTAGAGAAGCTGAAATTCTTGGTCGTAGGGCTAAAATTAATGATTATCTCGAACAATTATCTTTACTTGATGAAGGAAAAAATCCATTTAAACCTATTATGGAAAATGGAACTATTTCTGATTATGAAAATATAACTCAAGATGAAGTTGATATTGTATATGATAGATTAGCTAATGAATTTGTAATAGATATGGTATTAAATGCAGCTGACGCAGGAAATATTGAATTATTACAAGAATATGTTACTAATCCTGAATTTAATAAGTTTTTTGATGCAGCTAATATAAGTATTGCTAAAAATAAAACTAATTTTACTCAAGAGTTAGTTAATAGAATGAACAATACTATTGAATTATATCAAAATGAAATATATAAAGGAATTCATTCTATTGATGGAGATAACGATCAAATAATTAGAAATATTGCAAGAGAAAATGTTAAAAAATATTTTAATTTAGATTTAATTAATCAAGCTATTAATAGAATAGATACAGATATTGCTAAATTAGATCCTAATGGCGAATTTAGTAGATATTCATATATTGATGAATATCAATTTGGAATACAACAATTAGTAGAAATTAATAAACACATTGATGATATATATAAACTTAAAGATACTGATGATATTGTAAAAGATCAATTAATAAAAGAATTAAAAGAAAAGAAACAAAATATTGTTGATAGATTAAATAAAAATATTATTGTTACAGAATTAAAAACTAAAGACTCTGGAAATATTATTATAAATGCTGATGAAAATTGGTTATTAAATAATGTAGATAATGATTATTATAATAATGATTTTTCAAATGTTCCAGATGCTATTTCTAAATTTATAGGAAATAAAACAGTTTTATCTTATCAAACTGATGATATTAAAAAATCTATTCCTACTACTAAACAACAGTTACAAGAAAGATATAACCAAATTAATAGAGTAGTAGATCAAACTGTTTCTAAAGCTCTTAATGATGCTTTTACTAATATAGGCCATTATATAGAAACTGCTGCTGATCCTACTAAAGCATTTAATGATGTTCTTGCTAAGCAAGTACCTGAATTAGAAAAAGATATTGAACTTTTAAATCTTGGAGCAAGTAACGATCTTGAATATTATTATTTACTCAAAGAAGTAAGAGACGAAGCTATTAACAAAATAGAATCTATAAAAAATAATAATAATGATAATGAAACTGTTAATAAAGAACGAGAAGAAATATTAGAAAAACATCCTATTCCAACTGAAAAAGAAATTATTGATAATAATAATGAAACTACTAAAATTATTAATGATGTACAAAAAGCCACAGGTGAGCCTTCCTCTACGGGGGAACAGGTAAAAGCTCCAACCGAAAGTACTAATCCTATTATTCCTGATTTAATTGAAGATAGAACAGTAGTAGGTTTTGAGGAAGAACAAAATCCAGCTGAAGCATTAGCTTTACAAGATGCTATTAGAATTAGAGAAGCTATAAGTACTCCAAGTAATGATGAATTAGGAGAAACTGATGTTACATCAAGTGCTTCTTTGTTTGCTCTTCAGATGTATAGAAATAATAAAGATTTATATAAAGGACTTGATGGAGAAAATTTTAATAACGATAACGCTAAAACTCTTCTTTCTCAAATAGAAGATAAACTCGAATTAGAAGGATATAATAAAGATCTTATTAAAAGTGGAGCTATTAAAGGTTTAAAAATAGCTATAAAACATATTAATAATAGATTACACGCTAAAGGGCTTCCTAATCTTGCATCTCAAATAATTGATAATATTGATGTAAATAAAAATGCTGTTAGTTCAGCTATTCCTACATCTAAACTTAATGATACTATTGATAAATTTTTAGATGAATATATAAAATCTGTAAATATTAAACCAAATAAAAATGGTAGCACTCTTATAGATATTGTTCAATTATTTGATTATTTAATTAATAATAAAGATATTGGTTATGAACAAGCAAAATTAATTTATATTAATATGTATGATTATATAATTAATCATACTTCTAATAAAGAATATAATAAATATATATTTAAAAATATTAGATTAGTAAAAGATAATTATATTACTAATAAATCTTTTACTAATGCTTTAGAAAGAGCTAATTATTTTTTACAACAAGTACAATATGCAAAAAGAGAATATGAAATTGTTAATCAAAGATTAAGAACAGCTGTTGCTAATAAAGTTAGAACTGATAGTAAAGCAAGAGAAATATACTATAGTCTTAAACCTGGAGATAAATTAGATATTGAACGTAATGGTAAATTATTATTCTTTAAAAAAGACGGTGTTGAAATTGGATATTCTATTATTCCTACTACAAGTTCTGATGGTAATACAGTATATATGCCTAAAGAAAAAGGTTTTAGATATAATATTACTAAAAACGGCTCTACTTATAGTAGTCCTTATTTTGATGAATTATTTACTAAATTAATAGAACAATCTGAAGATGTTCAAGATTTACTTAATATATTAAGTATTTACGAATCTAATATTGAAGTTGGCGCTATAATTAATGAAAGTCTTTCTGAACAAGAAACAGATGATGTTTATAACTCTATTTCTGAACAATCTAAAAAACCTTTTGAATTTATTAATAGTAAAGGTACTCCTATAAGTAATATTGATGGTGCTAAAATTATTGTAAATCATCCTATAATTAAAAAATTAATAGATGATGGATATATAGGAGTTGATACTTATAAAGTTGTTGATGCTGCTAAAACTATTGCTAATGAAATATTATCTGTTCTTAATTATGATAGAATAAATATTAGTCCTGAATTAAAGATTAGAAGTTATAGAAGATGGTTATCTTCTATGTATGCTAATTTACAACAAACTAAAGATATTGCAGATAATGGATTAAATTATAAAATAAGTATAGAAGATACTGTTACAGGAGTTCCTATTACTTCTCAGCAATCTTTGCCTATTAATTCTCCTGCTTTAAAATTTACTTATGAGAATAATCCTGTAATAGCTGTTATGAATAGTGGTACTGTTAATATTGAAGGATCTAAAACTACTTATCCATCAAGAGGTATGACTATAAAAACTATGGGATTATTAATTCAAGATAATGGAACTCCAGCTTATGCTTTATTTACTGAAGAAAATAAAGTAGATAAGTCTAATCAAATATATAATGATCTAAAAGAAGAAATTAAAAATATTATTAAAGAAAGATTATCTGGAGGCAATTTCGATGAATTTACTGATAAATTAACTTCTTTATTTGGAGGAAATAATAGAGGATTTAATAATTTATTTAAAGGTTATAGCGTAGCTTCTACTGGAGATATTACGGCTTTAGCTTTTAAAGGAAGAAAAGATAATTATACATTAGTTGCTTATAGATATAAAAAAGACAGTAATGAAGAGAGTACTACTATTAGATATTATAAGAACGGGAATAGTTCTTCTCCTGGTAAGATTATATCTAAAGTGGAGGGAAATGAAAGAATTATTGATGATATTGTTGAGGAAATATTAAGTAACACTCAATATTTTAAAAGTTTTGTTGCTATAAGAAATCAAGATGTTATTAATGGTAAAATTAATAAATATCTTTCTAAAATAAATGGTAAGTTAGTTCTTACTCTTAATGGAAAAGAATTTGTTTATAATAATTTTACTGAATTTATACTTAAAAATAACGCATTTAATACTAATCAAGACGTTGATAAATTTGGCCATTATTTTGAAGTAAATAAAAAAGGATTTTTTATTAAAGCTGAAAGGAGCACGCCCGTAAAGGAAGAACAACGCGATCGATTACTTACTTCTGATGATATTTTTGATGGAGATAGTTCTAAAACTGTTTATTCTGGAAGATCTATTGCAGAAAAAGTAGGAATTGATGAAAGTATTATTAATATTGCAGAAGATTTAGATTTGCTCCCAAAAGAAGTTAGATATAGTAAAAGAAATACTAAAGCTAAAGCACAAACTAATAAAGATAGTATTCTTTTATTTAAACATTTTGTTACTGCTATAAATAAAGATAAATATGAAGCTATGCGTATTCTTATTCACGAAAGACTTCATCAAATTCTTAATGAACAAGTTGGAAATCGTAAACAAGAATATGTTAATGAAATATTAGATATTTATAATGAAGCTAAATTAGCTATTAAAGCTAATCCTGATAAATATGGTCATTTAATTTCAGCTTTTGATACAATTTTAAATCCTGATACTTATTTTAATTATCTTGATAAATCTGCTCAAGAATATTGGAATAGTAGAAGTAAAGAAGAAAGAGATTCTTTATTTGCAGAAGAATTTCTTGTTGAAAGTCTTACTCAGCGTTCTCTTATTGATGCTTTAAATGAAATTAAAAGTACTTCTGATAAAGCTATTATTGATAAACAAACTCCAAAAACTCTTTGGCAGCGTATTATAGATGCTTTAATAAAAATATTTGGTATAAAATTTGATAATATAGAAAATAATACTATATTAGCACGTGAATATAATTTATTTGGAAATTTATTTAATGATACTATTGCTGAAACTCAAACTGTTGAACAACAAAAAGATATTACTATTGAAACTAAAGAAGAACCTGCTACTATTATAACTAAAAATCAATTAGAAGATATTGAAACTGATACTTTTACTGAATTTGAAGATGATGTTTTTGCTGTTACTGATAAACTTATTGAAAGTAATGAAAATATAACGGCATCAGTAAATGAATATTTGAATAATTATAATGAGCAAGATAAGCCATTAATGGCTCGTTTTGTTAAAAATGGCTGGATAAAAATAGTTTGCTGATGATCTGTATATAAATAAATTTTAATTATAGGAAACGGGCTAAAAACGGCTCGTTTCCTATAATAATTTTCTGAACATATAAGGTTAAAATCTTAATGTTTATTCTGGTGAAACTAATAAACTTAAAATTATGCCGTGTACAATTAAAGGACTTAATTTAAATCCTAAAGAACTTGCTATAGTAGAAGGTGTAGCAAATGGTAATGACAAGAAAGCTGCTATTATAGCTGCTTATTTGAAAGAAGATGCTAATTTTATTGAATTTGCATCAAAAGATTCTAAATGGAGAGGTAGTATTGAAAATACTCCTCATAATACTTGTGTACGATTACTTAATGAATATTATAAAAAACAACATCCAAGTGTTGTTAATTTTCGTCGTAGTCGTATAGGTACAGAATTAAACGGTTTTAGTTCTGTTCATGCTAAATATATAGCTTATCGGCATACTGCTGGTATAATATCTGCTTTATATTACGATTTAGCAAAAAATAAAGATGTTAATCGTAAAGATAGGGCAGATATTTTGCGTAGATGTAGTACTACTATTCGTTCTAAATTTGTTACAGAATATATTAATCCTTTGATTAATTCTGATGAATTTAAGAATAATTCTACAGGTAAAAAATATATTGAAAAAATTAATGATCTTCGTAGAAAAGCTAATCAATATAAGGCTATTAAAGATAAAGAAAATTTTGAAAATACTATTAAAGAATTATATACTATTTATGGCAATATTGCAGCTAAATATGGAGATATTAAAACTAAAAATTATGGAAATCTTGTAAATAAATTACTTGAAAATAAAGAAGCTTTTTATGAAGAAGTAATTAATAATAGTAGTATTACATTTTTAACTAAAACATTTAAGGATGTATCTGATATTATTAATGCAGAAAAAGCTAATAATGAAGAAGATATTAATTTTGTTGATGAAGAAAATGATGGTATTGATGAAATGATGAAATCTCATATTGAAGATTTAACTTCAAGAGGTAGTTATTTAAATACTGTTTCTCAAAGACTTAAATTATATTTTGAAACTATCCCTAATTTAGAAAGTGCTGAGTCTAAAACTTTAGATCTTAATAATGAATTAGGAGTAGAAATTCCTATTGGATATAATAAAGCTATATCTGCAATTTATAGTTTTTGTACTTTTACTTCTCCTAAATCTTTAATTGAAGAAATTAGAAATGTTGCTAATAATATTTCTCATTATGCAGGTTTAATTAAACTTGCTGAAGATATGGAGAACGATATAGTATTTAGAAATTATGTATTTGGGCAATTAGCTAATCCTAAAGTTAATAAAACTATTATTAGTATTTCTGAATCTGGTATTGAATTTAGTAATAGTAATGCAACTGCTGATCCTATTACTGCTATATTTTATCAATATTATAATGCTATAAAAGGTACTATTCGTACTAATTATCCTGCTCAAGATTTAGAAAATATTCAAGAATTATATGATTATATTAATTTAGCTAAAAAAGAAGAAACTGGAAGTAATGCTCAAAATGATATTTTATTAAATCTTCATAATAAGTTTTTAAATATTTATCTTAAATATTTTCCTAATGCAGAAGTTTCTGCTATAGATAAATATATTAATGATGGAAATAAAATAGATAATTATACAAAATTTATTAGTATATTTGATGGTTTCTTAAATGAAGCTAAAAAATCTAAAGATAAATATGAACAAGAAATTTTAAGAAATAATAAAAATTTAGCCGATTATTATAATAGAAAAAAATATGCTATTGAAGCTGGAATAGGTTTTGACGAAGAACGACCGGTTTTTAAGATAGATGACACTATATTTGGCGATGCGTTTATTAATTCATTATATAGTATAAGTAATTCATTAGTTAAATACAGTGTTGTAAAAGTTGATTTGAATAGTAGAAACGCTGATGGAAATTTAGGCGCAGATTTTATTGGAAATAGTTGGATTACTAATTTATTTAAACAAATCAATTTTTCTACTGAAGAAGATCTTAATGCTGGTCTTAATAAATTAAAAGAGTTTGTTTCATTAAGTGATCAATATAAATATAATCCTATACTTTTTGATCAATATGATGAACGAGGTAGAAAAATTAGTAAGGGATTATTTGATATTAATGAACAAGGAGAAACGTTTGTTAATTCTTATGCAAGACAATTATTAAATTATACATTATTTAATGGTATTAAAGATTATGTAGCTGATAAGTCTGTATTATATTCTACAATGTCTAAAACAGACTATCTTATAAGCCAACTTATTTCTTATACTACTGATGATAAAATTGCTGATATTAATAAAGGATGGTATTTTATGAGAACTCCATCTGACGCTCCAAAGAATTTTATTATAAAAGCTCCTAAATATAGTATTTCTGGTTTATTTAATGAAAAATCTGTTAATAAAAAACATCCTATTTTTAGAATATTTTATAATTATGTTCTTGGAGAATTAGAACAAGGTTTTAAACAACTTACTAAAGTTGGCACTATTGATAATAATGGTATATTTACTCCTAAAGATAATACAGATGGTTTGTTTGAATATTATCATTATAGAGGAAGTATTATTAAAAATGGAAAATTAACCGGTAATGTTTTTCAATTTAATAGATTATTCCCTGTAAATGGATTTAATCCAGCTGAAATATTAAGTAATGAAGAAGCTGGAGTGCCTTTCCTTTACGGGGGAAAATTCATGAATACTATTTATTCTCCTGATGGCGCTAATGGTTATACTTTAAATCTGGATGATGGTTCTAAACAAACTATTGAAAATATTGTTGAAGAATGGCTTATTAATTATAGTAAAGAAATAGAAAAAAGAATTAGTCAATATACAGAAGCTATTGGAGATAGATATAATATAGATCAAATAAAAGAATTTGCTATAAATTATACTATTAACACAATAGCTTTTGATGACATATTTGAAGGTGATAGTAAATTTTATAAAAGTTATCAAGATTTTCTTAAACGAGCTAAAGAAGTTCAAGCTCAAGGAAAAGCATATACTGGATATGATCTTTTAGATGATTATAATGGTGAATTAAAAACAATAGATCAATTGTCCATCCCCCGTAAAGGAATAAGCACTGATAATATTACTATTCCTATTAGAAATGGATTTAAAGCTATTACGATTAATAATACTGTTAGAGGCTCTAATAAATATGTAGCTATTAAAAAAGAACTTATTAACATATTTGAAAAAGAATATGGAAATAAAGAATTAACTGATAAAGAAAGAAAGAATATTGAAGATAGAGCTGAATTTATAGCACGAGGATATAAAGAAGGTATTATTACTAATGATGCTCAATCTTATATAACATTTGAAGAATTTATTAGACGTAGAGTTGCTGACGGCACTTATTATGAATATGCCGATTTAATTACTCAATTATTAGATCCAAATATAGATGTAAAAGATATTGATTTGGATAGAATTAATGCTAAAATTCAAGTACAGAAAAACTTTTATTTTGATCATGCTTATGATGCTATTACTGAAACTTATTATCCTCGACAAATTAAAAATGCCGAATTTGTATTAATTCCTAAACTTTTACCTAAAGATAGTAGTTTGTATCAATTATATGAATTAATGACTGAATATGGTATTGATCAAGTAAATACTAAAGAAACTGATAAAGCTGCTAAAAAAGACGTATTAACATTTTGGGATAATGAGGGTAATATAACAGAGGATAATTTAACAGTTTTTAAAGATAAACTTAATGAAGGCAATGTAATAGGAACATATTATTATAGATATTTATATAAACAACAAGATGTTCCTCAACATATGGTAGATGCAAGTAATAAAGTTGCAGTTCAATTATTTAAAAAGATTATAGATAATACTACTGAAGAAACTGCTAAATATGTTAATACTTTATTCAAGGCATATTGTAAAAATATTGAAGATAGTTTTAATGAATTACTTAATAATTTAGACTTGAAAGTTGATAAAAATGGAAATATTGTAAATAAGAATAATTCTGGAGATTTAATTGATTTTAATTCTTTTTATAAAAGAGCACAAGAAGAAGCTAAACGATTAAATTTAGATAGTAATTTTTTAGATTATGTAACGCCTGATCCTGTTACGCATATTCCACGTATGCCTAATTTTATGAATTATGCTTCTATTAAATTACAAAGTATTGCTCAATCTATATTTAATAATTCTATTACAAGACAAAAATTACCTGGATGGCACGCTGCACAAATTACTAATGTTGGATTTAATAAAAAATTAGAATATCATCCTGCTAATGAAAATGGATCTGGTAATGAAGCATATATTCAAGTAATGCTTCCTCGTTGGAGTAAATTACTTCCTAAAAATCTTACTCAAGAACAATTAGACCAAATAAGCAAAGAAGGGCTTGATTTGCATTTAGGTTATCGTATGCCTACTGAAGGCAAACAATCTATTGCAGTTCTTAAAGTAGTTGGTTTTCTTGATGATTCTCAAGGTTCTACTATTGTAGTTCCAGATGAATGGGTTCCGCAAACAGGTTCAGATTTTGATGTTGATAGTGTTTATGGAATTTGTTATGAAATGTATTTTGATCCAAATGATAATTTAGTGCATAAAATAAATTATAATGATGGAAATACAGATACTGATATTCAATATAGATATAATATTTATAAAGCTATAAAAGATAATAAAATTACTTTAGATGAATTTAAAAAATTAAGTATTGAAGATCAAAATACTCGTGAAGCAAGAAATAATTTAATTTTAGATTCTATTATTAATATTTTTAAATCTCAAAGTGCTAAAGAGGAAAATTATTCTCAAAGTAATTTTAGGGCTTTAGTAGAGGCTAAAAATAATGTTGATAAACTTCGTAAATATTATGAAGAACTTATAGAAAGTTCTAATGCTGTTATTAATCGTTCTACATATAATATATTTGATCAATTAGATTCTATGGAAGATGCTATGTCTGGCGCTCGTCTTAAAGCCGCATCTGTAAATAGAGATACTTTTGTAAGTATATGTAATTATGCTAAAACTAAATTATCTAAAAAACACAGTATTACAATAAAATATCCAAATAATGAAACTTATAATTTTAATGAAATTAAAAAGTCCTGGCCTAATGCCAAATTAAGTAAAGATGGTAAATATATAATTGTTGAACATGATAGTATAGGAAATACTGTTAATAATAAAAATATTGTAGGTCGGTTACTTACAACATATGGTTCTCAAACTACTGCGCATATTCTTGACGCTATTAAATCTGGTACTGTATATAATGAGAATGAATATACATTTGGTGTATTTAAAACTTTATTAGATATAGGTTCTGATTATACTACTGCAATTGCGTTTTTACAACAACCGGCAATAACAGAAATAGTTAATGCTTATTTTAAAACTAATTCTATATTTTCTAATATTGGAAATAAAAGTCCTATAAAAATTGCTATTGCTGAACTTGCTAAAAAGTATAATATAAAAATAAATAGTAAAGAAATTACTGATTTTACTTCTACTAATGATATATTTGGAGAATTAGATAAATTATATGGAGAAGAATTTAAAAATAGATTTGGTATCGATTTGAATATTGATTATTTACATTTAACAAATAATGTAAACGTAAATTTAAGTCAAGAAGATTTATTAAATAGATTTTCTGTAAAAGATGATTTTCTATTTGATTTATATATTATTATTCAATTTAATAAATTAAAAATTACTTCTAATAATATTGAAAAAATTCTTCAAGTTACTAAACCAGATAAATTTGGAGCAAAACAAACTATTAGAAGTACTCGTCGTATACTACAAGATGCTAAAAAATATACTTCTAATAGAGATTTAGTAGGTTCTACTTTATATGTAAAAGATAAAACTTTTGTTGATGCTTTATATCCTAATATTATTGATGAAAATATAAATATTGAAAATAGTGTTTATCCATATTTAGCTGCGTTTATGCAATATGCGACTATTCCATCTATTAAAATAAATAGTCAATTATTTACTATGGAACGTGAAGACGTTGCACAAATAATTGATAACATTGAACAAAAATTAAATATTAAATTAAATGATGAACAATATATTGATTTAACTCAATATATGGTTTCTTATCTTTATAAACTTACTCCAATTCTTACTACTCCAATTACACTTAATGAGATGGGTAAGTTTATAACTGATACTAAATATGGAGAAGAGTTAGCCAATAAAAATATTGATTATTGGAAAAGTGAAGAAGCAAGAATAAATGGTTTTACTTATTATGAAACTACTAAATTTGATACAGTAGATATAAATAATCCTACTCAAGAAGAAATAAATAATTTTGCTAAACTTACTCCTGTTCAAAAAGTTTTATATATTAAAGAACATTTTTCAGAAGATCCTGGAATATTTAAATATATTGATGTAAATACTTATAATCAACGTAATGTTAGAGAAAAAGGATATACAGGACAAAGTTTATATTTTCACGATAATATAGAAAATATTGAAGATATTCTTATTCAATCTAAATTAGATTCTTTTAATAAACATCCATATATTAAATTAGCAATGCTTGATATAGTTAAATATGCTTTTATAGTAGATGGATTTAGATTTAAAAGAAATTCTATTACAAAACTTGTTGTTAATGAATTTTTATTAAAGCCTATTCAATATAATGGTACTAATATTGTTCCTACTATAATAGATAATTTTGCTACTTTATTTAATGTTAATAATTTTGATTCTAAAGGCACTGATATTTATAATATGACTGAACGATTTGTTAGAAGTCATAGTGGTATTATTAAAAATGTATTTTTAAGTAAAAAAGATAATAGATTTAATAAGTTCTTTAAATCTGATAATATTGTTCAAGTTCCTTATACTGAAGATGGAATAAGTTTTATTGAATATACAGGAATTGGTAAATGGGTTGAAGAAGATATTACAGGTGAGTCTTCCTTTACGGGGGATATACAACCAGGATTTATTTCTTCTGATAGTCTTCCTTATATTCGTATAACTCGTAATATTAATAAAAAGTCTGTTACTACTTTATATAAAGTAATAATTAAAGATAAAGGATTATATTTAGCACCTCTTAATTTATTAGATAGTAATGAAACTAATGAATATAGCATAAATCCTAATAATAATAAATTTAAAAGATTAGAATATTATCTTGGAATTATTGATGCTGCTGCTGCTTCTGCTGAATCTGATGTAAATATAATTATTTCTCAAGAAGATGGGCCTGCGAGTGCTGAAAATAAAGTTAAATATACTATTAAAAGATTTATTCAACCTAAAATAAATGATGTATTAAATAATAGAAATTATTTTACTGAAAACTTAAGTAGTACTGATCCTAATGGATTTATTAATAAACTTATAAATAAATTTAAAGAAAATCCAGATAAAGTATTAATAGCCGATAATAATAAAACTATTAACTTTGCTTTACCTAACATTGGTAGTGCTACTATACAAACTATTAATGGAGAAGATTATTATATTAAAAAAGTTAAACCAAGTAATAATTTAAAATTATATTTTAAAACTAAACAAGATAAATATTATAATAAACTTAATGAACAAGAAAAAAATATAGCTGATACTGTTGGTCAATATTCATTAATAGTTCCTAATATTTACGAAGTTTCTCAATACTTTTCCCCCGTAGAGGAAAACATCGAGGATATAGCTCCATTTGCTATTACTGATATTATAGGCGATAGTTATGAAACTATTGATTCTTCTAAATTAACTACTGTTGAAGAAATATCTCTTAAAATTATTAATGACATTAATAGGCAAGGTATTAATGGTAATGAAGTTGCAGAAAAAGTTGCTGAATTATTAAAAGAAAGTGATATTGATAGATATTCCGCTGTTTCTATAAAAAATCATACAAGAGAAATATATTCTCGTGCTGCTGGATTTTATAAAACAGTTTCGAATATGCTTAACAAAGAAATTAATAATTTTATTCAAGATGAAAATGGTGAATGGTTATCAATTGATAACCCTAAAGTTATTGATATTATAAAAGATAAATCTGGAGAATTAGATAGATATGTTAGAACACTTCTCAACGCTCGTTCTTTTGGTACTTCTTTAAGTGGATTATTTGAATTTGATATTGCAAGTGTAGATAAAGTTATTTCAGATCAAATTCAATCTATTAGAAATTCTATTAATAATATTCGTAATAACCCTAAAATTGTTTCAGCAATGAAACTTATTATGGATAATTATTTTGGAAAAGAAGTTTCTACTAATCCTTTAATTCGTAATAATATAATTAGTATTCGTACTCAATATTCCGATGCTGATATTTTTGATAGTTTATTTAGTTCTGTTTCTGAATTAAGTAATAGTGAAGTTCAAGTTATTGTTAAATTTATTGGTGGTATTATTAATGGTGCTAATTTAGTAGATGCACCTAAAGCTCGTCAGGAATTTTTAAGAAAGTATGATGAAATAATGAAAATGCCTGGTAAATTTGTATGGAGCGATATTGTTAAGAATGGTAAATTTATTACTTCTTACACTCAGAAATTTATTACTGATAGAGATCAATTAAGAGATGCTGTTAGAGAAGCTAAAGAAAAACATGGTAGATTTAGTGTAGAATATTATAAAGTTCGTCTTAATAGAGATAAATGGTATGCTGATAATGTTAATATGGAAGTTGTTCCAGAATATTATATTGCTAAAAATAAATTAGATGAAAGTATTTTAAAAACTGCTCCAGAATTATTTGTTAGATATAAAGAAATAATGACTACTATTTATGAAATGACTCCTGGAGAAGATAGTGAATTAAGTATTGAACAACAACAAGAAAAAATTGCTCTTATTAATGAAATTAATTTTATGACTTCTTCATTAAATAAAGATTATAGTCCTAAATCTGATGAAGAAATCGTTAAAGCAAATGCGCTAAAAGATTATATTGATAAAATTAAAAAGCTTAATGGTGAATATTTTGAATATTCTCCTATTGCTGGATTTGATGAAGACTTAAAATATTATCTTGATATTATTAAGAAATATGATGAAAATAATCCTAATGAAGTTCTTGAAGAAAAACTTAAAGATGAAAATTATAGAAATGCCTTTAATTGGATTAATTTAAATGCTCGTAAAACTATTAATAAAGAACTTAAAGATAAAATTGATTGGGCATTTAAACAGTTTAAAGATAATGCTGATAGGCAAAGTGAAATTGCTACTATTCTTAATGATCATCCTGAATATAAAGATAAATTAGGAATTATTGATGGTAGAAAGTTTACTAAAGAACAAAAGCAAATTATTAAAGATGCTGCTCTTAAAAAATATGGTTATGATTATGAGTCTTCTTTAAGTAATGAAACTCTTATAAAAGAAATTCCAGCTAATCTTCCTATATTAAGTTCAAGATTTTATACTGAAATTAGAAGTAATGATGAAGGAAAACGTAGTCCTGAAAGAATTGAAACTATTCGTAAGATAAATGATATTTTACAGCATGCTGTTGATAGAAACGGAGAAATAAGTACTAAATTATTATTTAATCTTCCTAAAGAACGTATAGAAGAATTAGCTAATTTATATGATGTTCTTCGAGATATTAGAAAAAATAGACCTGATGATGATTCTCTTGCTGAAAGATTTAAAGATAGAGTAAATTTTAGAGTAAATAGAAAAGCCTTTAATAGAGAACTTTCATATGCTTTACTTAATCTTAAAGGTACTGCTAATTATGATTTATGGGAACGTATATTTTGTGCTATTGGTAAAAATGGAGAAGTTATTATTAAAAATAAGAAAATTGTTCCTAATAGCGATTTATTTGGATATTATGAGCCTAAAAGTCAAGACTATATAGATCATAATAAAACTCTTGCTAAAAAGATTATATCTGACAATGTAGATTATATTACTACTGAATATTATGAAAGAAGTAGAAATGAAGCTATAGCTAATGATAATTTTGAAGAATGGTTTGAAGAAAATCATGTATTTAATCCTTATACTCGAAAATATGAACCTCTTCGTATTTGGACTACTTTAGATGTTAAAAATAATCTTGATAAATACGATCCTAACTATTATGATGCTATTGGTTCTAATAGAACAAGATATGTAAAAGAGGAATATAAGAATAAAAATTATAAACCTTATAGTGTTAATTATAATGGTTCTGAAAAATATAATAATAAAGTAAATCTTTCTTCTAAAGAAGTAGCTATGATTGAATTACTTCAATCTACTTTAAATGAATATGCTACTACTAATCCTATGAAAAGATTTATTGATAGAGGGTATCTTCCCCGTAGGAGAAAAGATGATATAACTACTCAGAGTCTTGCTAAAGATCTTATTGGTTTAACTGGATATACTATTAATACTCCATCTGAAAGAAGATATGAAGATGATGTTGATTATGCTCATGATAGAGAAGTAGATTTTCCTATGCTTCAATTATTAAAAGCTAAAGGCTATAAAAAACGTATTATTCCTCGTACTAAATTATCTACTGAAAGTCAAGAAAGTTATAATGAATATCTTGCAGATATTAAAAAACAAAATAAAGAAATTGATGAAAATAATGAAAAATTAGATAATGCTATATTAGATGATAATTGGAAAGAAGTATTTCAAGAATATATTACTAAAGCTATTGATTATAATGCTCGTCAAAGAGCTAAATATTATATTTATTTATTATTAGATGAGCTTAAATCTAATGATGCTTATAAGACTTCTTATTTTAGTGGTAAACTAAAAAGAGATAATGCTAATTCTACTGATATTGAAACTAAATATCAAACTGAAAAACAAACACGTACTATTGAATTAATTAATAATTTTTATAATCGTGTTGTTCTTGGAGAATTTAAGAAAGGTAGTAAATTAGATAGATATGCTAATTTAATGCAAAATATTACTTCTGCGAAGTATATGATATTTAATGTTACAGGAGGTATTGGTAACGTATTAACTGGATGGACTAATATTGCTGGAGAAGTATTTGCTAAAGAATTTTTTGATAATAGTACTTGGAATAAAGCTCAAGCAAGATATTTTGGAGCTTTACCCGCTATTATTGCTAATTTATATTCTCCTAAAGCATTAAATCTTACTGATGGTATTATTAAATTATTAAGAGTTGTTGATATTGATAATATGCTTGAACTTAAAGGTGTTGAAAGTGCTACTGATAGAATTAGAAAAATTCGTGATAGTCTTTATGGATTACAAAGTTCTGGTGAACATTATATGCAAAACACTGTAATGCTTGCTATGCTTGAAAGTCACAGAGTTATTAAAGATAATAATGGAAATTGGTATATTGGTAGTTTTGCTAATTTTACTCGTGATTTAGAAATTCAAACTATGTGCGATCTTGTTAAAGATGATCCTGAATTACTTGCTTCTTATAGATTATTTATTGATAATATTCGTTCTGACGCTAATGAAGCAAAAAGTTATGCTGAATTTAGTAAAGACATAAATGCTGAATTTATTAAAGCTCATTGTAGCAAAGCTTTTGCTAATGAATATATAAAAAATCGTGATGCTAATCTTAAATCTGCTAAAAAAGAATTTGAAAAGTTTGATACTCTTGCAAGTCAATTTGAATTAGTTGATGGTGTAGCAAGAATTAAACCTGATAGTGTTATTACTAAAGATATGTTTGGTAGATTTAGAGATAAAGTTATTAATGTTAATAATAAAATTCATGGTATTTATGATAAAATTGGTGCTGCAAAAATAGAAGCTGAATGGTATGGAGGATTAGTAATGCAATATAAAAAACATTTATATCCTGGTATTCTTAAACGCTGGAGAGTTAGAGGCTATTATAATGAAATGCGTGAAAGTATTGAAAGAGGCTCTTATATCGATCTTATTAGTTTTCTTGCTCATGAATTTAAAGATGATATTAAAAATGCTAAAGCTAAAGGAGGCACCACTACTGATATAGTTCTTCATAGTATTCAAAATATATTTAAATCTTTTATTGATACTTTTATTAATTTTAGATTTAATTATAAAATGCTTCCTGATTGGCAACAGCATAATCTTCGTAGAATTTTAGGAGATAGTATTGCTATTGCTTCTGCAATATTAATGGCTATTGTTCTTCATTTAGCTACTGATGACGACGATGAAGAAGTTATTAATAGTACGTGGTATAATTTAATATTATATCAAGCTGATAGATGGGCTACTGAAAGTAGAGCTTATACTCCTTGGGGATTTGTTGCTGAAGCCAAAACTCTTTATGGTAGTCCAATTGCTGCATTATCTGGACCTAAAGATTTATTTAAAGCTATGAGTCTTATTATTGATGCTATGATAGATCCTGAATTTAATCCAGTTTATGATAGAGGTCTTTATAAAGGACAAAATAAATTTACTATTTTACTTGAAAGAAATATTCCTTTATTACGTGTTATTAGAAGACTTCAAAATCTTGATAAAAATAATCAATTCTATCGTTTAAGCGATAATAATCTTCCTATGGATATTGCTACTAATGTTGCTAATTGGATTGAAGATTAGTGGGACCTAATTGTTAAAAAAAAGAGAGTTAATACAGTTTTTAATACTGTTATTAACTCTCTTTTTGTTTATAGTAATGTTTATTTATGCTTGGACAATACTGAATAAATAGTCTGTATTTACGAATAAACAGTATTTATAAGCTATTATATCAATTATATATTAAAAGTAAATAGTTTATATATCTTTATAAAATAGTTTGCCAAATCAAATGATTTTCAATTATTTTCTATAATATTATATTTCATACTATTAATAATTCTATAATAAATATTATAGAAAGTAAAAGTATCCTTTCTTGCTTCTTCCTTTACGGGGGAAAAGTAAAAGCTGGTACTATCATTAATGACAATACCAGCTTTAATTATATATAATTATTTATTAATAAGAATATCTATTTCTTTTTGTATTTGAATAAAAGGAACAGTACCTAAAAATGTAATAGATTTTTTATAATCATTATCATATATTATAATTGCAGGAAAATCAGTTATATTATTTTCTCTTAATATATTTCTATCAATAAAATCTTTATTACAAATATTAATATTTATATTTTTATTATCATCATAAGTTTTTTTAATAGATAAAATAATATCAGTCATTATTTCACAACCAATACAATCAGATTGTGTTATTAATAAAACTTGTATCATATTATCGTCCAGTACTACCGTGCCCTCCAGCTCCTCGTTCAGTTTCTTCAGGATTAAGTTTTCCTTCTACAAATTCAATTTTATAATAAGGAAAACAAAACATTTGACCAATACGTTCTCCTACTTTATAAGGAGGATTATTTTTAATTTTATTTTTAATTCTCATAAAACCTATACCCATTTTATCAAAAAGAGTACCAATTGTATTTATTATTAAATTTATTGTATTGTAAACATCAATAGAAGTGCGATCTTTAAAACAAAATAAATATTCTCCTCTATAACCGTAATCTCCAGTTGCAGGAGTATTAGCTAAATAACAATCTGTTTTACGATTAGAAGAACGAGGTCTAAATTCAAGAAACCACCCTTTAGGCGGTTCAAATCTAAAATTAGTACCATAAATCCAACAATCATTCTTTTCATCATATCTACAACTCGTAGCGTAAATATCTGCTCCTGCATCATCAGAGTTTGCATAAATAGGAAGAATATTATCTATTGGAGATTTTTTTTCTTCTTCTCTATAAGCATTTACAATTTTAATTGTAGTTTCGTTTACTTTAGAATCTACAATTTCATAAGTTACTTTAACTGAATTTTGAGAATTTTGTTCCATAATTATTCTTGAAATAATTCTTCTTTTAATTTGTTATTTAAAACTATATAATAATTATCTGTTAATCTAATAATCCAATCATCAATATCTATTATAATATTAATATAAACTAAAATTTCGTTATTTTGAATATAACAATATTTACAAAAATTTAATATAGATAAAGCATTTTTCCCATTATATTGAATAGCATCATAAAAATGACGTCTAATTATCAAAGTTTTAATATCTTCCATATATTACGCGGCTTGAGCTAATTTCATTGCAGAATCAAAACTATTAATAATTTTACGAGATTTATCTCCATAAAGGATACTATCCATACGATTAATTCCTTCACTATTATCAATATTAGAATAATATCCAGTAATACTATTTACAGCCCCCCATAAAGTACCAACAAATTCTTTTTGTCCAGGGCCTTCATAATAATAATTAAAAGTTTTATTTAAAATATTAACTTTACGCATAGAAACGCCACTTGCATCAATAGCTCTCCAATTTTTATTAACTAATGCTTCAAATGTATATCCAGAATCAATAACATCTTGATATTCTTTATCTGTTAATATATTACTACAAAGCCATTCTATATAATTATTATCAGAAATAGATCTCTTTGCAAGAAGATTATAACATTCGTTTATATGTTCGCTCTTTTGTTTACAAATGCCAAGTATTTCTTTTGCAATATTTATTTTAGAATGAACACTTTTAGTATGTCTAAAAGTTATAAAATTAGAACTTGTAGCGATAGCAGCGGTTAATGTATTTTCACAAACAACTCTAATAGGAGTAAACAATATTTTAACACCAGAGCTTCCATCGTGAGAATTAGTAAATACTAAATAATTATCTACTGGATCTCCATTAACTAATATGGTATCTGGTAATTTAGCACTTACAAATATACATTTTCCATTTCCAAAAACTCCAGCTGTTTGCCAAATTGCTTTATCTACTCCAATAGCATCATCAAAGAAATTAAAAGCATCTATATTTTGAACAGGAATATATTTATTTTTAACTATGCCTAAAGGAATATTTAAATCTTTACGATAAGTGGCATAATTATTTTCAAAAGTTCTATATACTTCTCCCCCGTAAAGGAAAGCATCCGCATTTAGATCTTCATTAATATTAGCTGGCATTTTACCTACAATATTACATTTACCAACTTCCCAATTAAGTCTTGCTTTTTTAATAACATCTGCGGCAGTTTCACAATCTGAAACATCTACAACTCCTTTATAATTAAAAGGAAGTCCTTTAACATTGAAACTCATAATATAAAAATAATAATAACAACATTATAAAATTAAATCCAAACATTACTAAAAATTTAATAATAGGAGCGGCTGTAGTTTTTTTAATTTTATTATAATTATTCAAAATACCTTTAAAAATATTACTAACTTGTTTATTTTTATTAGTATATTTATCTTCAATATAATTTATAGCCATAGTAATACCTACACTTTTTCCAAAATAATAACCAAATAATAGTGACACTATTATAATAGTTATTATTAAAATTACTGTAACAGTTGTTATCATAACTTTTTAAATTTACGAATATCTATATATTTATATTTATCATCTATATTAATAGAAACATTATAAAATTCTTTAAGAACTTTTAGTTTAGGAGAACGAGAATCTATTGTATATATATTAATATCTCTATAATTAGTAATTCTTGAACAATTAATAGTTACAGGATCTCTTGGATAAAAATTTAAATTTTTAATATAACATTTATTAATATATTCTCCAGAAACTACTCCTCCTCTTGTAATATAAATACGTTCATTAAATAATTCTTCTTTTCCAGGAAGATAAAGTTCTTCATTATTAGTAAGATTATATAATTTATCTACAATAATTTTATAAGCTCTATTATAATACCATTTATTATTAATTTCATCTTTAGCAATATAAATACATTTATTATTTTCATTATCTAAATTAATAGATGTTATTGGATAATTATTTATAAGTCTATTAACTTTATTTAATATATCAGTATAATTAATAGTTTTAATATTATGTTTATATACTAATTCTACAATAATATTAAATATAGTATCAGTATAATCTGTCCCATAGTCTTTCTCTAATTTGTTTAATTCAGTTTTAAGAAAAACCATAAAATCAGAATTATCTTTTTCTATTTTATACATAATGAATTAGTATTTTCAATATTTGCAATAGTAATATTATTATTTGTATTTTGATCTTCAACTATATATTTTACAGTATTTTTATTTATATCTATATCTACTTCAGTAGAATAATCTAATCCATAGTATGCTTGTAATAAATAATTATTACTTTTAATTAAATTCTTTAATGAAACAGTAAAGTTAAAAGTAATATTTGTATAAATAAAATCATAAATAGTAAATGGAATAAAAGCTTCTCCTCTTTCTGCAATACATTTAACATTAATAGCATCAATTAAACCTTGAATATCAATATCATCTCCTGTAATTAATAAATCATTTTTATATAATTCTCTACAATATTCAATAAATTCATATTTTAAAATATCAAGTCTTTCTTTATTTTCAATAACAGAAATAGTAGATTTTGTAAATAACTTACAATCTTCTAATTCAATAACTTTATTTCCAGATTTGCCATCACTACCAAAATTAATAACAGCATTTTTCATTGTATTTCGTAAAACTTCAATTCTATTAGTACGAGTCTTTTTAAGTTCTTGAAGTCTTTTAATTTCGTTACTAATACCTTCATTATAATTCTTATAAACTTGAATAGCTTTATTATAATCTGAAAGTTTTTGTCTAAGATTTTCTTGATTAATATTAAGTTGCTCTAATTGTTCTTCAGTAATTTCGCCAGCATTTTCTTCAATTTCAATAAATATTCTATTTATATTTTCTTGAATTTTATAAATATTATCTTCCATATAAATTTGTATTAATTACTATTTTAGTTTTTAAATCTCAACATTTTTTACATTTAAGAACAAATACTGTTCCTATAATATTTCCTCTTACATCTATATAAGGATCTTCCTTATAAACTTCATATTCACAACCTCCATATAATAAACATTTCCAACTCATAATGCAATTTCATTTTCGTTAATATTAATAATTTTTATATCTTGTATATTTATATTTTTAATAATAGATTTAATTTCTTTTACTTTTAAATTAACAATAAAATAAACAGAAAATTTAGTAGCTAAATTTATATCTGAATTAAATTCTATTTCAGATTCTTTATATACTTCTCCACAATAATATTGTTCAATATTATCTATTATTGCTTTAATTATATACATATTAATCTTTAAATTTATATCCTAAATAAATAAGTTGATCTCTAATCATACCAACTATAATTTTAGCATTAGGATGTGATTTTCCAGTAATTCCATAATAACGAAGATCAATAATATGTCGCCACTCTCTTACATTATAAGTATAAACTACTTCAGTAGCAGTGCATAAAGGAAGAAATTCTCTTGCATCTTCAGGTTTCCATCCTCTACTTATTCTATTAAGATAATTGCCTTCATATTCAGACATTCTATTAATAAATGCTAATTGGTCAGCAATTTCTAAATTATCATAATAGTAAGGTTTACAAATACAAATTTGATTACCAAATTTATCTTTACTGTAATTACAATACCTTGTGCTTCTTTCAGCAATATTATTAGGACTAACTCTATTTAATTCTCGTGATGTACTAATTTGAGTAATAACTTTAAAAGTAAACCTTTTATATTCATTAAGTTCATTAGGTAAATCTTTTATAATATGACTATCAATTTTGAGAGTTTCTGCAATATTATTTCTTTTAAATTCTAAATAAGATTGGCCATTCATTATAATATATAAATCTCCAAGATAAACAACATTTATATTTTGCGCTAAATGAAAAATATCTACTGTATATTTATCCCAATCATTTCTATCATATTTACAATAAATAGTACTGTGACGAAACATAGATAAATGATTATTTGCAATTAAAACATTTTTACAAAATTGTTCATCACTTACATTAGAATTATTATTAGAAGCATAACAAACTCTTGCACAATTAGCAACGTGAGAATAAAAATTATCTTCTTTTAATAATTCTACTTTAGGTTCAATTAAAATCATAATTAAATCTTTTTACTTTATCCCCCGTAAAGGAAGGATGTCAGCTATTATTCTTACTTTCTATTATTTCTCGTTTTTCTCTATATACAGTATTAATAATATTAAATATATTATAAAACAAATTAAATTTAGTGCCATTATTATCTATAATATAATCTTCTTTAATATTATCTATATATTCTGAAATATGTTTATCATTATTATTACTTTCAATATTTCTATTTATTTTAATAATTATACCACCTAATTTCTTTATAGTTTCAGCTTCATCAGTAAATCTAACATCTGGAATAATACATAATCTATATTTAGTAGCTTTAGTACTTATAGTATTAGCAATTAATTTTACCCATAAACTATTATCAATTAACTGTTTTCCTATATCAGTTCCAATATATTGTAATAAAGTTCTAATTTTAATACACATATTATTATTTAACATCCAATATGAAAGAGGAAGTCTAATTAATTCATCATAAGTAACTATTAAATATTTTTTATCTTTAGCTTGTTCTTCACTTATAAAAGCATTTGTAATAGTACATTTTCCAGAAGTATATGCCGCTAATTTAATATATTTATTATCTTTATAATTTCTATCATAAAAATATTTAATATTGATATTAAATAGTTTAGATATAAATTCTTTTAAAGGATCAGCAAAATGAACAATAGTTTTTAATTCTTTATCTTTATTAGCTACATCATATAAAACCCAATCTTTATAATTTGCTCCTCTAATATTTCTTTTAACAATATAATCAATAATAGCAGCAGTTAAATCTTTACCAGAACCTTTTTGTCCAGATAAACCTATAATTAATCTACTTTTAATATCCATAGATACAAATATATAAATAATATACTACTTTACCTAATATTTTTTGAAAAATATTATATAACTTGAAGTCAAAATAAGCTATTTGAACGCATATATTTTTAATCCATATAAATATATTAGATTTATATATTTTGCTACAAAATAGCTTAAAATAGCTTATTTTGGTTATTTATTATATATAAATATTCTCGCTAATCAAAAAAAATAGTGCTGAACATATAGTCCAGCACTTGCAATACCTCAAATAGAAATACAATAAACATCATATATATCATAATTATCTACTAAATCCATATTAATATTAAAATTACAATTAGAATTAGAATTAAGATAATCTTTTAATTCTCCTCTAACAGGAATCTTTACTCTTCCATAACCATCAACTTGACAAAGCCTACAATTTTCATTAAATTTATGATTAGATAATAGAATATAATATTGTCTACCTAATTTATCAACATTAAGAGCGCATTCAACAAAATATCTATAATTAATATTAGTAGGCATAAATATTAATCCTTTTTTAATATCAAACCAAGCTCTTTTTTTATTAACAACAGGATTAATTATATTATAAGAATATATATCAGTTAGCATATTATTATTCAAGACGAACAGTTTTTACGTGAAAAGGTACACGAGAAACACCGCTTCTTTCACCAAAAGTAATATATAATGTTTTACCTATAAATTTATCTTTAGAATATAAATATTTTTCTTGATCTTTTAAAGTACCATTAATATGAACTTCAAAAGTTTCATTATTTATATCATTTTTACATAAAAATAAAGGAATATTTCTTGAAATTCCTTCAGGATAAATATCAATAATTTTAAAAGATCCTTCCATAACATCTTTAAATTTAATCATAGAAGAATTACGTTTACCTATTTGATATTCTTTATCAGGATCACGAAGAATTAAACCTTCAAAACCAAGATTAATAAATAAATTTCTATGTTTTACAGCATCATCTTCATTTTCAATAGTATAATTGTTAATATAAATAAATCTTTCTTTATTATTTAAATGATTATTTAAACTTGTAAATTCATAAGTTCTATTTTCAAATACTTGGTCAAGAATATCAAGTCTTCTATATTGAGGGGTATCGTCAATTATAGCATCATAGCACCAATATTGAATAAATTTATTTTCTTTACATTTAGAATCTTTAACAAAATGATTAATTTCATTAACTTTATAACCAGGAAGATATAGTTCACCATCTAACTCCCAATCTTCATCAATCATTTTATTAAGAAATTCATTAGGAATAACAGTTAATAAATAATCTTCAAGATTAGAAAGACTATTCCAATAAGTTCCTTCACGAGATTGAAATCTTAAAGTAATAGGTTTAAACATATCTGTATTATTTCGTTTAGCACTAATAATACAACGAAGTCCATTAATTTTATATTGTCCTATTCTAATAGGAGTTTTATTAAATATTTTATTATTAGTATTATCAAATGTTTTAGCTAACATTGGAAGTAATGTTCCATCAGCAGTAGTTCTATCATAAGGTAAATAAGTTTCAAGATAGGTTAGGAGTGCATCTTCCTTTACGGGCGTGCTCCAATTATCATCTTTTATTTCATCAAGAAATTTATATCCTTGTTTTCTTTTTTGTTTATATCTTGACTCAACTTCATCTTTAGGATTACGAGCGACATGTATTTCTTCTACTTGAATAGCTTTACCTACTATTCCGTGAGAAACAATAATAATATTTTGAGTAGGAGAACCACTAACTCTTGCTTCCCAAAAACAAGGACGGCCTAAATTATTTCTACGATATAAAGGCTTATATTCGTTCATATATTAATATTCTTCTTTATTTGTAAAATCAAAATACATTTCAGATAAATCTCTACCTGTATATTTTTTATGTTTATTTAAAATATTAGGATCTTTATTAATTTTATATTTTTTAGTTTTAATATCTTGTATAAGAAAAGTATCTTCTCCAGTAATAAGATCTTTAGTTTTATAAGTAATAGTTTTTCTTTTAGATTTTTTAGATTTAGTAATAGGAGGAATATAAGGATTGTTAATTTCAAATTCTATATTTTTAGTATGAATATCAATAAGTTTATTTATATGTTCTTTATATTCATCACTATTTTCAATATAATTTAAAGTTTCTAATATATAAAAATAAGCATTAATATTTCTTGCATACATAGGATAATTAGTCATCATAGGACGGCCACAACTAAATTCTTTAGTACAATCAAGATCATTTAATAAAGAATTAAATATATCTTGAGGAATTTTAGTTTTAATACGATTATCTAAATCTCTATAATCTAAATAATTTAAAGTATAATCAGGAAAAGAATATTCTTTTTCATCTATGATTATTGTCATAAATAGCTTTTAGTAGTTTTATATACTATAATTCTTTTAGGTTTTCCTATTAAACAATAATTATACATAAACCATTTAACAGGATCAACTTCAATAGTCATTTTATAAACATTATTTATTGGAGTAGCTATTCCAGATTTATAATCAAATGTACTATATACAATATTACTTACTATTTCTGGAAACATTAGATTTTTGTTTTTTATAAGTTTAATATCATTTTTATTATTAATATCTATTTCTCCATATAAAATAATTTTATCTCTTTCTATAAATTGAGTTCCAGTATTAAATCTTAATTCTTTATCAATATTTTTTTCATCAGTTTCAGTTATTTCTTTCATAACAGCTAAATCACATACTTTCTCAAAATGGCATAATATCGCTTGCTTTCTTATCCCTAATAGATTTATCTCTTGTAACATAATCATTAATTTTATTATAAGTTTCTATAATAAATTCTTTACATTTATTAAAACCATAAATACTTCTTAATTCAAAGAAATCTTTGGCATTATATATTTTAGGGATATAAATTGGCAACATACCAAATTCATCTCTTAAATATATTGCCTCTAAATATCCAGATTTGTCATTATCCATTAAACATATTAATCGCTTACTATCTTTAATAGCAAGTTTATTGTACAACCAATAATATTCAGCAGTACTTAATTTATAATTTTCAGCAGGAATATTAATAGTTCCAATTTTTGCTTTTACTCCATCCCACGTAAAGGAAGACATCGCCCACAGCATTTTACTTAAAGCTACTCTATCTTTAGTAGATTTAGTAATTACTATGTAATCATAATCATCTCTTTCAAGATTATAAATACCTTCTAAATGATTATAATTAGTAATAAATTTAGTATAATGTTTATCTCTTTTAGGAAAATACAATTTAACATCATGTATTCCTTTATTATCTCTGCCTGTTACATAAGCGTAACAAGGATCTTTTTTATCATAAATATATTTTGGTTGAGGATTAGTTTTTCTATTTATATAATATTGATCAACAGCATATATAAAATTAATATTTAACCAATTTAAATCTACTCCTCCTTTTTCCCAATATTCAATATCATATTTATTCCATTCTCTAACTACAAATTCTATAATAGGTTTACTTTTTTTAATATTATCTCTTCCTATAGAAAGATCTTTTAATACATTTTCATCTTTTTCGTTTCCATAAATAATATTTCCAAAAGTAAATGCAATATGTTTTAATACAGATATAAAATCCTTTTTATTAGTAATATCAATAGATCTATTATATGTATATGAAATTACATAGGCAGCTATATCAAAACAATCTCCCCATATAAATCCTGCAAAATCTTTAAATTTAAGTTTTCCCCTATTATCATATCTAAATCCACAAGTAGGATGACGATCATATCTTAAAGGAGAAATAATTAGTTCTCCAGTATCAATACAATGTTTAATATCTTCTTCACTTAAACCTAAATATGCAGAAAATATATTTATTTGACTTATTTTAGAAAGAATAAAATTTTTATCTAATTTAGCATTATTTATATTTCTTTTCATACTATAAATAAAGAGGGGAGGCATTTTATTAATGCATCCCCCCAATATGAAATCAAATATACTATCGTCGTTTATTATTTTAGAAAGGAAGCCCGTCTGCAGGAGCACCAAAATCAATAGGACTTTCAGGCATAACCATACCAGGAGCAGATTGAGTAATAGGCACACCAGCCATACCAGGTGCAGAACCTACATTAGGCATAGTAGGAGTTTTAGCTATTTCTTGCAAAATAATACTTTCTTTGCTTACATCTACACGAAGAGTAGGAAGTGCGTTAGCTTTATAAATTTCAATAATACCTTCTCCTACAAATCCAGGAACAGCTAAATCTCCTGCGTTTCTTCCACTATTAATAGCTTTCCAAGCTCCTTTTTGTTTAATGCAACAAAGAAGTTTAAGCCAAATAGTAATAAATTCATTTGCGGATTTCTTATAAACAGGAATACCATTATCTACACGATCGTTTCGCATAATTGCTACAAAATTAGTAAATAATGTTTTCCATCCAGCAATAACTTCTTCTACAGGAACAGAAACATATTCTCCATTCTCATCAAAATCTTCAAATGGTAAAGTAAGAGCATCTTCTTCCTCTTTAGTCATTTCACGACCTTTAAGAATAAATACATCCATATAATGTTTCATCATTTGAAGAATAGAATTAACTTTCCATTCATCTTTACCACCAGGAATAGTATCTACATTAGACTCTGCAGGCATTAATTGTTGAGTAATATAACGACGCTCACTAATGTTTTTATGATTACTTGCAAATATAATTTGAATTTTAGGAATAGTCATTCCTGTAAAAGAGGGAAGACCTACAGAATCTTCTCCAATAGTAGCTTCCGTAACTTTAATATCTTCAATATGAGCTAAAAACAGTCCATTTTGAGGATTTGCATCTCGCTGCGAAAATTTAATACGCGCAGCTCCTCGAACTTCATTTGTAATACCACGACGGGCTTTTTTAATTACTTTAGGCTCAGCACTTTGATTAGTAGCGCTTTTACTAACTTTTTCTTGTGTCATAAATTTGCAAATTTAATTGTTTAATAAATAAATATAAAAATGGCTAAAATACCATTAAATATTAATAGTATTTTAGCCATCATTTAATTAATATATGAAACGGAATTACTCTTCGTTAGCTGTACCAATACGAGCGGGAGCTTTATCGGTATACTCACCCATCATAACAACATTTACCTTAACATCCTCATAACCGTCGAATACGAAAATCTGTTCAACAGTCGTTACATCAGCATCAAAGATACGATTAATTTTACTTGCGTTATCACCAAGATCATACTTGAGCTGGTTCCATACATTAGTATCAGTAAACGTAAGATTAACACCAGCACCGGTTACTTCGCTCGGACTTGCTACTTTTGAACCACGATATTTAGGAATTTCACGACCCTTAACAAAAGGACAAAGAATATTCATCTTTTCTTCAAGAGTTGCATCTTCACGAGAAAGAGCGGCTTTAAGCTCATCATCATCTTGAGCCATAGCAGCATTCAGCATCTCTTCGAAATTCTCCTTTACAAACTTCATACGCTCATCTTTAGTAAGACGCTCATTAGTAGTACGAACATTACCTTTGGCATCCTTTTCTACAATACCCTTTGCGATACCCCATTTATCAAATTCCTTATGAATAGCAATAGCTGCCTCCGGAGAATCAAAATCAATACCATTCTCATCACAGAACTCAACAAGTGCTTCGTTACGCTCAGCAATAGCCTGATCAATACCAGGAATATTATTAATAAACATAATATAATCGCCGTGCTGAACATTCAAAATCTTACTTACAGGAGAAGTAATACGGAAACCACCGGGAGTAGAAACTGCAATAACCTGCGGATCATAATTAACATTACGCTGACCTGCATTAACAGCCGAGAAACCAAACTTTACATTTACGCTTTTCATAATAATTTTGTTTTAAAAAATGTTAATAAAAATTAATTTGTTTATAATGTTTTAGAGGAATATTAACTACATTTTAGTAGTTGCAGATAAATCCTCTACTTCTGCCAATTCTATATTATCTAATTCTTTACCACTTATAATCTTTAATTCAGTAGTTTCCATACAACCCATAATAACATCAGATGCTATATCACGAGCGCCATAAGTAAAAGCTCTATGACTAATTAATATTTTAGGATATTTAGCATAAGTATCTTTTTCAAATAATTTAGCTGTTTGAGCTTCTGAATAAGTAAATTCTCCAATAGCTGTTACAGTATTTCCATTTATAATTCTTGTAAATTCATATTTAGTAATATAATCTACAGGTTGATTGGCTATTCTATAAATAGGAATTTTTCCAGATTTAATAATACTATCTGCGTGCTGTCTATTAACAGCAACTTCAAACTTATTTGTCAAATTATAGCTTTTATAAATATTACCTGAAAAATCACTATACCAACTAACAGGATATATATATACTGTTTCATTAGTAATTCCATTCTTTTCGTCGGCAATACGTTTCTCATTAGCTTCTTTTACAGATTTACATCTTTCAACAAAATCTGGAAGTTTCCCATCAATATAAACATTAATACCGTCTGTATATTCATACAGAGGTGAATAATTATTAATACAACGCCAAGTAACACCTGCCCTCGATAATAATGCTTTAATAACGTGAATATCAACACCAGTTTTACCATTAATAACGTGAATATGTTCAATAGCTGTACTAAAAGGCATATTAAGATCTTTAGCTCTCATAAGAATGGCTAAACCATCATTTACACTTTTAATACCACCTTTATCACTTCTCATAATCTTATCTAAAAATGCAGTAGCGGCAGCTAACTGTTCATTATCGAAAAGATTAATTGAAGAAAGACTATTACCATTAAAATTATCACGAACGGCAACTGAATGTTGAACTCCAGATTTGTTATTAGTAATAACAGGCGTATCGTTATTACTAATACTTTCTTTTTGTTCATTTATTCCGTCCATATATCAAAGAACCGTATTAGTTTTACATCACAATTATAATACATATATTTATAATTACCAAATCTATTAGCAAAAAAAATAAATAAAATTTTATAAAATTATATCTCCGCTTTCTTCATCGTATAAAATTTCTTTTTCCGTTTCATTAATTACTTTATATATCGGAGTTTCTTTTGTTGCAGCAATAGATTTAGCTTCAATAGTAGAATTACAATAAATAGTATATACAAGGTTAGGTGTAGTATTAAATTCTATTTCTTTAAATTTATTTCTAATATCAATAACACTATCACAAAGAGGAGAAGTAATTATCAATCCGAAGCAAGCTAAATTTAGCTTATTTAATGATGCGTTTTTAGTTGATAATACAGTTAATCGGTTATCATTATAATATCTTAAATTTGAGCTGGAAATAGCTTGCGAACACACTATTTTCGGTTTACCTTTATCTTTACCTGATTTAATCAATATGGGCACACCATTATCATCAACAGCAATAGCACTTTCAATATTATCGTGATAATCTCCACATTTAATATTATTATTATTTAAATATTTAGTAATTTCTGCCGCAAATTCACCACGTTTAGATATAACAACAAATTGTTTGTCTGAATGTCTATTAATAATATCTAATATTACAGATAGTTTATTTTTATTATCAGTAACTAAATCTCTACGATTTTTCATTATTTCATAAATAGTACAAACTCTTTCTAATAGTGCATTAGGATTATAAATTTCATCTATTTGTTTATTAAAAGGAATAGACATATCTAAATTTTCAGACCATCCATTAGATTTAGCAATATTATATCTAACTTCAGCAGCAGATAAATTTAATTTATAGTCACCACATTTAATTCTTTTAATGTTTTCAATATTTCCTATTACAGTCATAGAATTATTAATAAACGCAGTTTGTTTATCATATTCTTTTTTATCATTATCATCTAATTCAATTGCTATGCGATGTTCCTCTACGGGGGAAAATCTTTTAGCTTTAACTGCATCTTCTTTACTTATACTTGTAATTATAATAGGTAATGTATTATTTAATAAATTAGTATTATCAGAATCAATAATAGTTTTAGTCATTATAGAAAGAATAAATTTAGTACATTGTTTTAAATAACTAATTCTACTATCATAATTATTAATTCCTATCAATATAATTAAATCATAATCATAATTATATCCTTTCTTTATATAATCAAAACTTAAAACTTTAATAGTATCTTTATCAATATTATTTTTATAAAAAGCATCAATAATAGATTGTCTTGTATTAAAACAATCTGTTACAATAAATATTCTTGAATTTTTATTTTTAGCAAGAACTTTATTAATTATATTTATAGCTAATTTAGAATAATTAAAAGGCTTAAGACAATATACACTTCCAATACCTTTTTGACTTTTCCATTTATTAGCTACTTCTTCATAATAGTTATTTAATACATTCATATTTAATCGTCAAATAAAGTATTAAAAGCCCCACTATACTTTTTAATTAAAATCTTTCCACTTTTAGTTTTTTTAACATTATTTCCTTTTAACGCAGGACTAATTCCTAATTTAATAGGATTAATAATCTTAAATGCTTCATCATAATAATATTGATAATTAATATCTCTTAAAGAAATATCTTTATCATCTAAACTATTAAGAATAGTAGTTTTAAATCCTGCACAAAGTTTTCCTCTTGATTTTTCAGTATTATGTACTTTTTCTATTATAGAACCATTATTAGATACATAAAATCTACAATTTCTTTGACTTTCTTTATAAACAGTATTCCCATTTTTATCTATAATAGTTTCTTCTACATGAAATTGTCTTCCTATATTTTGAGTTTTACAAAAATCTAAAATATTTGTAGCTTTATATAATGTTTCAGTAATAGGAGTATTATTAATAAAATATTCTACAACAGCTTTAGCTACAATAGGCATATCATATCCTTTTTTCAAATCAATAGCATATTGTAAAGGATGTAATGCACCTTTATATGTAAGTTTACCATTAGTTTCTTGACAAAAATAATTATTTATATCTCTACAAGCATAAATTTTATAATATTCACTATCAGCACTTAATTTTGTATCTTTTTGCCACTGTTCAGTAATAGCTTTAAATGTTTCGACTTTATTTTCAAAAAGTTTAACAACTATACCATCAGTATTCGCAGATACTATCTCTATCCCATTCAACTCCAATTCTTCACATAGCATCATAATCATTAGCTGTCCATTAATAGTAACTTTAAGCACAGCAAGTCTATCGCAAATATCTCCATAAGCAAAACCTAACTTTCCATAAATACTATTAATGACAATCTTTAACGCTTCTGCAAGAATATTTTTAGGAATACCATCTATAATATCTTGTTTGCTATGTTTAGCTTCAATACGAGTATCTCTTAGCCAACGAATAAGTTTACTAAAAATATTAACATTAAGATGTTCAGGGCCAATATTATATTCAGCCATAATAGAAGGATAAAATGAAGAGATATCATAATGAACATAAACAAAATTATTATTATCTTCATTATTTCTCTTTACCGTTTCCCCCGTAAAGGAAGATGCACCGTCCCAAGTACTTATTAATACTCTCGGAACATCTTGACTATGCAATCCTCCTGTTGCAATAGAATAAGTTAAATTATTTATAGTAATTTCAAACCAAGCATTATTAATATCACTTTTTAAATATTTAAAATTAGGATAATTAGGAGCAACATCTTTTAATGCTTTTTTACCAATAGAATAAATAACAATTTGTTTTAATTCTTCAAGCATTTCTTGAAGAGCTGGAGTTTTAAATTTAATAGAATCAAATATAACTTTTTTAAAAGATAATGCTTTTCTTTCAGTAATTTTACCTTTCCATTGAGAAGGATGAAGTCCACTAAATTCAGAATAAAATTTACTAAATAGAATGTCAGCCATTTTACTACGGCTGGCACTTAAAACATTTACTTTATAAGAGTGCGATATAGTATATCTTAATCTAATTTCATCAATATATAATCTAACTATTTCACATCCAATAAAACAGTCATTTTTATTATAATACATCATAGGAGGAATATATTCAGTAAGAATATAACGATCCCATTCATTAATAAGATCGTTTAATTGAGCAATAGACATTCCTCTATATCTATCTTCTTTATAATAATAATCTACATCTTTCTCACAAATAGGAGGAAGAGTAAATTCTAATAGTTCATACCATTGAATATTAATAGAAGTTTGTTTAAGACTTTTAGGTACAGGTTTTTTATCACCATTTTTATCAATAATAGTATTTGCTTTATTTAAAGCAAAAATAGTCATTATATCAACTCCTATAAAAGGTAATTTATATTTTCTTAAAGAATCAATATAAAAATCTTTTTTAGCTAATTCTTCATTATTTTGTAAAGATATTATTTTTTGTGAAGTTTCATATAGCATTCTAATAAGTTCTTTAGTAGTGTTATATTGATCAAAGTGCATTAATAGTGCAGCAACCATTAAATCGTCATATTTAGAACTATTATAGCCATATAAATGAGTAATAATATCTATCTCATTATTATCAATTATTTCTTTATGATAACGCATATTATTTATAGCTGAAACCATAGATAATAATTGACTATCATCTGTATCTGTAATATAATATTGTTCAACTTTTACTTGATTGAGTAATTCTTTTATTTCTTTTACAGTATATTTTTGAACTAAAGGAATAGGAGTTTTTACTTCTTTATCTTTTTTAACTTCTATTTTACAAGCATCTTTCATTATATTAAGATAAGAAGTAATATCTACAATAGTAATAGAAAAGAAGTTTTTTAAAACTTCAATATCATAAAATTTAGTAATAATCATATAAAAGAATTTATAGCATTAGCAAATAATACTTTAAAATTATTATATCTTCCTTTTTGATTATTATTAAATATTATTTTAATTTGATTATATGGAAGATTAACATCATATTCACCATTATTAGTATATAAATATAATATATTTCTAAATATAAATTTTTCAGTTTCATATTTAAGAAAATATTTACAATACGGAATAGATTGTAAATAAGTATTATAATTTTTATCAGTAATACATTTTACTTTTGCTGTAATATAAATATTTTCAAATATATCTAATCCTGTAATTTCAGTATATTCTTTAGATAATATATTTATAATTTCTCTTATATTATTAAAAGTTGGTAATATAAATAAATTTCCCGAAGATGGATTACCAAAACCAAATTTTACGTGTTCTCCTGTATGAAAAATTCTATTAGGACAATTAATACAAATATTATTTTTATCAATAGGTATAGAAGTATAATTATTATGAAATAATTCTATATCTTTATTTATTTTTTTTCTAATTCCCATAGCATAATATAAGATTTTTTCTTGCTCTTGAACAAGCAACATATAATCTTCTTAATAGTTCATCTTGATCTGCATAAGGAATACCATTAGAATTGAATACCATGTTATTTACATCAACAAAAACAGTATCATAAGTAGAACCTTGCATAACCTTATAACTTTCATTATAAGCCTGACTATATCTTAAATTATTCTTTTTATAATATATCCTTTATAATTATATGGACAATTACATTTTATATATTTATATATATTATTCCAAACTTGTTTATTAAAAAATTCATTTACCTCAAAAGCATAATTACATTTACATACAAGTTCATTTTTATAATATATTCCAATATTTCTCTTAATAGCCATAGGATTATTAGCACCTTTTCTAATAAAACTTAAATGATCAGCAAATCCAATAGGTTTCTTTTTACCTTTAAGTTTTTTAGATATTTTCTTACCAATAGCTATTTTTTCATCAATAGATTTATATTTATGAGTATTACCTCCAATTCCTCCATCTGTTTCATTTAATAAATTTGGATTTAATTCTTTATATTTTTTAATATAAATTTTTTCAAATCCATCAGGATCATTAAAAGGTTTTTCAGTATCACATATTTTTAAAAGTGTAATTTCTGCTTTTATAGGTAATAAATCATTAAGAAAATGAAATAATTTATTCCAATTTCTTTTTCCACGTTTAACTTCATTAAGTTTCCAATATTTAGTTTTAATATAATAATCTAAATTACTTGGAGTTTGTCCTATATAAACAATTTCTTTTGTAATTGGATTTATAATTCCATAAATATTTACTTTCATATTTGTATAAATTTTATATTCCAAAACAAATATAATATTATGAATTATAATATCCAAATAATATTATGAATAATTTTCCCCCTTTTCCCAATAATAGTTATAATACTATTATTAGTACTCCTTTCGGATAGTCGATGAACCTTACTATTATTATGTTTCACAACATAATGAGTAGTCTTGGCTGCTGATTGTCATATAATAATAGTTTTTCAAGCATTCACACTTGAATTTTCATTCTATGTTGTAGCACTATTATCTTCACGATGTTCCAGCAATTAAAGGGATTTTATAAGAGCCAAGTTACTAACTCTTGTGTCCACTAATAGCAAATCCATAATCTATATCTCTATAATAAATAATTTTACCAGACTTATTTATTACATTAGTTGCTAATAAATATTTTTTCTTAAAATTATAATATTCTTTCCATCTTGTCCCTCTTGTAGAAGAAGATGCAGATTTAGCCGCGTTAATAAGTTCACTTATAACTTTATCATATTTTTGAATAGTAAACTTATCTCTATGATCTATTATAAATAAAGGTTTAGTTATATGTCCTCCGTGTATCATTTGGAATTTAACAAGAAAACCTTTAAAACCATATTTATCATCTACGTAATTAGTAATATCTTTAATAATATATTCTTCACTATTATTAATAATTATACTTAAATATTCATCAACAATAGTTTCATATGACATTATTAAATCATTTTTAGTAATTATAGCTTTATCATTATCTTTAATTATAGTATGACGAATATAATTATTCCAACTACTAACACATTTATTTGTATAAGCCACAATTCTATACATATCAATATTCTTAGTATATTCTTCATCAAGAAAAGATTTATCTACTAATTCTTTAAACTTATTTATTCCACAAACAAAAAAACCTTCATTTACATCATTATAAAAATATTTATTTCTGTTTTTAGAAATAAATTCTAAAAATCTATAAGTTTTATTTTTAATATCTTCTCGAAGAATGTTTAATATATCTCTTATAGGATTGTCATTTCCTTGTCTTACAATTTCATTAAGATAATTTGTTTTATAACATTGTGTAAAAGCATAACTTTGCTTTTCTCCAACAGGAGGAAGTTGAAAACTATCTCCTTGAAATATAATTTTAATATTTAATTTTTTACAAGTACTTATAATATATTTTACTAATTTAGCTGGAAGCATACTTGCTTCATCAACAATAAGTAATTTAATATTATCTAATTTAGGCCCAGCAATGGGATTAAATTGTGGTCTTTCTGGATCAAAATCTTCTAATTTTAAATCAAGTCGAAGACCAAACGTGCTTTGTATAGTTTCAACATTTCTAATATTTCCAATAGCATTATTTAATACACGACAGGCTTTATGAGTAGGTGCAGTACATTTAATTACACTATGACTATACTTACAATTTTCAATAATATATTTAGTAACAAAAGTTTTTCCAGTACCTCCTGGGCCACACAATCCTCTAATAAAATCTTTATCAGACCAAGAAGCTGCAATAAATGAAATTAATTCATCTATTGCAGCACTCTGATCATTTGTAAATATTACGGATTGTTTATTTTCATTTTCATTCTTATAAAAATCCATTTATTTATTTTTATTTCTATTTCTTTCTATTTCTTCATAATTAGTTTTCCAATAATTAAACGCAATTCTACTTTCTTCATTATCCCATTCAATAATAACTTTTTTTATATTGAATAAAGTAGTTCCATAAGGATTAAGAAGTAAATTACCATATACTACACAACCTGGAGCAAAAGGTAAATAATTCTCATTTGTATAATTTAGCCTTTCATTTTCATTTCTAACAATACATAATCTTTTAGAGTCTTTATTTAATTTAAGAGAAAATATTTTCTCTTTTCCAATAGTATTATAACAATCTTTTAAAATAGGAATAACAGTATTATTAACATTTACAAATAGCATTCCTGTAATTGTTATATGAACAACTCCATATATATCTTTTTTAAGAATTATATATTGTTTTGCTTTCTTATGATTAGTGTTAGTTTGTTTTTTAATAACACTAAAATCAAAATAAGGCATAATAGTTTAATTATTGTTTCTTAAATATACTTTTAATAGAACTTACAAAACTATTTTTATTATCTCGTTTAGCAAGTTTTTTATTAATAGTATATTCAGAATTAGTAGAAGCAACTCTTGTTGCATTTTCTTTACGGGCGTGATAGTGATGATAATTCACAAGATAATCTATCTTTCCAAAAGTGTGAATACCAGCACCTTCATAATAACTAATAGATTTATTTACAGTATCAACTGTAACAAAAGGATTTTTAGATAACATCCTTACAACTCCATTTTCATCATAATGACGATTAGCCATAACTTTACAATGTTTAATTTAGTTAATAAAATTAGTTAATTAATTATTTTCTTGTTTTATTTCTTTATTTACAAGATCAATCATAAGTTTTATAAAAGTTATTCTATCTTCATAGCCTTGCATAGAAATATCAAACCAAACTTCACCTAAATAATCATAAGTATCATTAAATCTATTTTTATATTTCTTAATATTATCTCTATTAAATTCTTTAAGTATATGTTTATAATTATTATTTCCACCATATAATCTATGTAATTCTCTTATATGTATATTATAAGTATCAGATAGATAATTGTGCGTTGCAACACATATAAAATACTCTTTATGAGTTTCAATTAATTTTAATACTTCAATATATATTTCTTTTCTTATAATGGCAGGAATAACTTTTTTATTTAATATACAATCTTTAATATACTCTTTATCATAAGTTTCTATAATATAATAAATATAATTAATTCTTTTTACTATATCCCCCGTAAAGGAAGATCAACTATATTATTCTTTTACTTTCTTTTTATTCCGTTTATTATTATTTATTTCTTTACTAACTATATCTATAATATCTTTATATGTACTTATATAATATTATATTTAATATAGCTATTTTAAGCTAAAATTTTGAATATTTTATAAAATAATAGAATTGATCTAATTTTATATTTAATTAAATCAATTCTATTAAAATAAGCTATTATTAGCTTTTATTCAAGTTTTGATCCACATATCGGGCAATATTTGATTGGATAGCCGATATTACTATTTTCAGTAGTACAATATATATAATATTGATTAACTACATAATCATCTATTTTATCTATAAATCCAATTCTTAATTCTTCTCTATTATTTTCAGCTAATAAATAACTTTTATCTTTTATATTATTGCAAATATTACACATATTAGTATTTATATTTATAAGTTGTATCTTGATTTTCTATAATTATTATTTCTTTAATTTTATTAGATTTATAATCATTAATTATTTCAGTTACAGAATTAGTATTATAAATAATAGTCTTTAACATTTCTGTGGTACAAAATATAAACATAATAAACATTATAATACCAATAATAATTTTAATTTTATTAGAACTATCATTATTTATCAATTTAATAAATGATATTAAAAATATAATAGTTAATATTGTAAATAATAAAATAAAAGTTCCCATAATTAATAATATTTTATTTATAAATTCTTAAATGAGCATTTTTAGTTCTATTAATATGAATATAATAACATATATTATTAATTAACCATTTAGTAATTATTTTATTAATAGAAATATAAAATATACTACAATTAGCACTATCTTTATGATATTCAAGTTTACTATATGGTATATCTTTTATATACATATAAATATATTCTTTTATTTTATTAATAATATTTTTCATATCTTTAATAGAAGTAAATCTATAAGATTTGCCTATATGAAAATATTTTTCATTAGCTTTTACTTTAATATATTGATTTTTATATTGTATTATAAATTTCATATAATTATTTATTTTTATAAATTTTATAATTTTCTTTAGCTATATTTAAACAATAAGATAATTTTCTATCTAAACAAAGCCATTTTACTACATCATAATAATTATCTTCTTCAATTTTACAAATTGCTAAATTATATAAATCATTATCAAGTATTATATTATCGTAACCAATGTATAATTCATACGTATAATGATTATTTATTTTATATGTATAATGAGTGCCTACTTCATCTTTATAACTACTCCAATTTTCAATGTTCAATATATTACTTTGCATAATATTATAGTTTATAAAATAAAAATAAGTATAATAATTATTAATAACATAATAACTATTATACTTATTAAAAGCATTTAAGACAATCTTCTATAATATCTATTGGAAAAGCTGTAATAAAATCATCTTCATTAAATTTAGAATATCCATTTTCTCTTTTATGAATATAAATAAATGGACGATCATTAACTTTTCGTAAACACCAAGCAAATTTTCTTTCTGTATCTGTGCCAAGAGTAATCATTAGCCAGTTAAATTTTCTTTAATTTCTTTATCCATAATTATATAAATTTTAGTACTCGGAGCGGGAATCGAACCCGCACGGCCATTGCTGGCCACAGGATTTTAAGTCCGGCGTGTCTACCTATT
>ERZ779643.88-NODE-88-length-88110-cov-5.641292_pt1 | contig 88110 bp, 95 predicted proteins | sample MGYA00511564_ERZ779643 | MGnify/ENA primary metagenome ERZ779643 (study PRJEB29588, sample SAMEA2147114) | human gut metagenome | biome: human gut; feature: human-associated habitat; material: faeces | place: Denmark | collected 2008/2010 ...
TGCCACACCGCACCGCCTTTCAGCCCCGAATCCAACTCACCCATTCCTTTTATTCCTTCATTCCATAAACGAAATTATGCGTAACATTATTTAAAAAATTCGGTTGCGGACGAAAGCAACCGTAATTTGCACAAATACAAAAACAAAATATAACAGCAAGCTATTTATTATGCGTTACTTGCGATAAGGCGCATACGCCCGCATATTGCATGTGAAACCAAATGTTTATCGTTTTAGCTTCCATATTAACTATTTTAGTGGCGATAAACCGATTTTTGCGGCGCTAAACGATATTTGCGGTGTTTTTTCGGCAGCACTTATTATATTTATTCTGTAGTAGCTGTAAGCCGTCTAACTAATAGAAACGATTAAAAATATTAAACCCCGGCGGAACTATTCCCGTCGGGGCTAAAAGAATAAATCGTTATCTGTAAATTACCATTTGACTATTTGTCCGTCTACATAATGCCAATAATTGCCCTCTCCCTGAGGCTCGGTCTCACTATAGTAGTATCGTGTAGCAGCATAGAGGGAGTAATTTTGTCCGCCGTTAGTGATGGCATTCCACTGCTCCTCGTTCCCCGTATAATATACTTCTTTTAAACTCGTGCAGCCGTTGAACGCAGAACCGCCGATTTCTGTTATACTGTTTCCGATTGTAACGCTTGTTAAACTCGTGCAGCCTCTGAACGTAGTCTGTCCGATACTCGTTACGCTGTCGGGGATTGTTATGCTTGTAAACGCAGAATAATGCTCAAAAGCCCCGTCAGCAATCATTATAGTATCGCTATGAATAACGCACGACGTTATCAATGAGTGTTTCCCCTTGATAAGCGCAACATAAGGATTAGAACTATTCCCTAAATAAAGAGCATTGTCATATTCGTTGTATACCAACTCATTGCAGTCATTGAACGCACCTTTGTTTAACCCTGTTAGAACACTTATAATGAAAGCACAATACCTTCAATCTATAAGTATTTTGAGTGTAGTTAGACTAATAAATAAGCCATTGATCCTTCAGCCATTTAGTGGTACAATGATTTCTTAACCAATCTTTTGGACCATCTAACGACAAGAAACAATCAGATTCAATTGGATTTTTTATATCCGAAATAAATTTAATGAGCTGTTCTTTAACTAAAAACAAATCGTTACAAACTTTTTCATCAATTAAGTTTCCAAACTGCCCTATGTGGATATCAATTTGTCGAATTGCTATCTCATAATAAGAAATATACAAATCAGCTTGCCGATCTATGAAAGGTTTAAAGTTAGGTAAATTTCCCTTTAGATCAGATAGCGGTCTACACATAAAAACTTGCCAAAGCGTAAGATGAATATTTTGAATACTACAATTATAATTATTTATTTTATCATTATCAGCTTTCAACTCGTTTGACAATTCAATTAAGTATGCCAAGATTACAGCACCAATTATTCCCGCTCCAATAGACATTGTGGTTGATAAAGCATTTTTGGCAACCTTGTATGATGTAGATACAAATACATAAGGTATCACCAAAATAAAACCGAGAACCATCAGCCCTAAATATATCCAAAAATGATTTTTTTCAACTTTGATAATTCGACCTTTATTCAACATTTTATGAGTCTTTTTTTTGATCGCTTTTAATTCCTCATTGCTAAATTTCAATTGATTGTTTGAATAATAGTTTAAATCTTCATTTTGCATAATAATTACCCCATTAGAGATTTCTCTTCTAAGTTGATTATATCATTTTTTAGAAGAAAAAGCAATGAATACAAATTGTATGACAGAATTAACATCAATACTCCATATTTTATTGTCTTCTGTCGTGGCTGTTGTAGCATAAGTCAGCGAGAAAATCAACTGCACGGAAAAATACTACTTAAAACTTTAATATTGAATAACAGAGTCAGACTCGATAAAGCGTTTGGCTCTTTTTCTTTTACGATAGTATTTTTCGCTCAAATCCTTTGGCTGTTGATTTTCCCCATTGTAATGAAATTTTCATTATGACTGCGTTTCGACTTATGCTCCTTTGCCCCTGCCAGAAGGCAAAAAATAAAAAATGGAGGTAATCCAAAATGAAAAAAGTAGTTTACTCAATCAAAAAAGTTAGAAATCCTAACGAAAAATTATCCGGTTTCGGATTTCTTAACGAAGAAGGAACGTTGCTATGTAAGTGCGTTTCAAAAACAGGCAAGCGTTATACGAGAGCCTTTGAAGAAGTTGAACAGCATTGTCACCCTATAATCGGAAAAGAAAATCAGTTTAAGGGTTACATAACTGTTTATTACCAAGACGCTTGTATTTACAACAAAGAACACGACAATTACGACGTAAGAGATATCGAAGTCGAATACGAAGTTTGGTACAAAATCGTGGAGGAAAATTAAAATGCCCGAATTTGATTATTTTAACGGTGAAAATTTCATAACATTCGATTTAATCGAAATCGACGACGAAAAATGCGAAGTAACGGTTGCCGTGAGCGACACCGGAAGAATAAGCATTAAAACCTTTGACCTGTTGTTCGATGGTAATCGACGTTACTTTGAATACGGTTGTTCATACACAAAAATTTACATAGACGAATTTACGGAGGAAAACTAAAATGTCAGGAAATATCAGTATTGTTATCGGATCTTGGTGTTCGTACAACGAATGCAATGAGCGAGCCTTAGGCTCGAAATGGCTTGACCTTTCGGATTATTCCGATTGGGATGAAATTGTAGAAGAACTTAAAAAAGAAGGCTTTGAACTCGACGGTATCGACGAAGAAGTGTTTATACAGGATGTCGAAGGTATCGAGGACCGTTCGGTAAATTGGGATTACGTCAACCCCGAAACGTTGTTTAATACGCTGAAAGAATCGGGCGTATTAGATAACGATTACAAATATAAAGTCTTTTCTGCTTTTCTTGAAGTTCGTTGTTACGATGATTTTGAAGAAAAAGTTAAATCTCACGGCGAACATTGGGACGATAACATCAACTTGTGGCAAGGCTATGACTGGGAAGAATACGGCGATGAAATGCTTGCCAACTGTTGTTACAATATACCCGAAGAAATAAAAGATTTTATCGACCTTGAACGCTACGGAAGATACTGCGGCGAAGAATACCTGCAAGAATACAGCGACGGCTTAATCGAAATACAATAAGGAGTTAAAAAACTATGAATATTACAATCGAAAACAAAAAACAAAAAGCAATCGAACTTATGAACAAATTAGACATTTACAAGCCCTATATTAAAGGTTTCAAAGACAAAAACAGCGTTTGTTTCTACGAAAACTTTGGCGGATTCTGGGCTTACCAAGAGCCTGAATTGATGGCTAAAATTAAAGAATTTGAAGAAAAACACAACGTTCTTGTATATGCCGTAACACACGAATACACCGAATTTGGCGAATGTTACGACTTCCTATACATACCCGACTATGAAGAAGAATGGGACGAAATGCTTTATCCGCAAGGCAATATGTTTTACGCTTATGCTTACGTCTGGAACAAATCCGATGACTTTTGCTCGGAGTTCGGCACAATCGGTATTCGCTCGTTCGGCGGCGGAATTAAAAGAGTTGCGTGAGGTGAAAAATATGAAAATTTATCTTGTTTTATTTCAATATTGCACAGATGATTGCGACGGCGTAGATACGCAAGCCTTTTCCACTTATGAAAAAGCCGTTGAACGCTTTAATGAGATTATTAAAAACGAAAAGAACACTGAAATAAGTTGGGCTGGAAACGCTTTTGAAAACGATAAATTGCAAAAGAACTATGAATTGGATTGCAACGAAGCTTTTACCGACGGCGAAGAACACGAACTTTGGTGGAATCTCTCTTGCAAACTTGACTGGTATTTGCACGAGTTCCTTGAATTACGTATTTTGGAGGTAGACTCAAATGAGTTATAAAGCAATGGCACATATTCACTCGCTTAACGGCGAAATGGCGGAAATAACCGTCTTAGAAGAAGTAGGAAACAATGATTACATAGTCGATTATAAGGGTGTGAAATGTCACGCCCTTTTTAATTGGTTTGTTTGTCAGTTCTATGTTGACGATATTTACAGGAGAGTTGAAAAATGAGATACATCTTCTATCACCACAATCAGTACGGCACGCTCGTTTTCGACTATTACGACGAAGAAACTCACGTTTCGCAATCTTATATGTTCTACACATTAAAACAGGCTGTAAGCAAATTCAGACGGGATAACGGCTTGCAGTATAAACACATCAAAATTTCTAAATTATTTTAAGGAGATAATCATTATGGCTAACATCAAAGACTTGAAAAAATACGTAGGTTATGAATTTTCTTCGGGTTGTTACACAGGCGATGATTACAAATCGTTTCAGACCAAATATCTCAATTACCTTCGTTCTATATGCAAACAAAACCATTGGCAACTTGTAAACGTCGGTAAAAACCACTACTGCTTTTCTGCTTTCATAAAGAGTGCGGAAAACAAATGCGTTTATATATCTATTTCCGACGTCCGCTACTTTTCTAACGAATGGTATAACCACATACTTATCCGCACGGCAAAAAACGAAACGGATTATCGAGGCGGGTTCAACAATTATACGACTCTTGAAGAATTAGAAATTACAACTGCCGAGTTACTCATGGATTTACCGTTTTAGGGGTGGAAAATGAAGATTTCAACAGAAACCTTATATCGCCTTTGCAACAAATATCAATGGTTTACAAGCGGCGATTGCACGCAATACGAAAAAATGTTTGAGAAAAACCGACAAGGAGCGAGCCTTGAAACATTGGCAACGATTATCTGGCTTTGCTCGGTCGGATACGAAGAAAAACAAATATTAGAAATACTCGATAAGGAGTGTAAAAACGATGATTAAGTTAAATCTTACACCGCAAAATAAGCAAGAAGAATTGATACTCAATTACTTGCAAAACAACGCGAGCGAAACTCTTGCAGACAAGATAAACAACGGCACGCCGTTTGAGAAAGACGGAAAGCCGCTTATCAACAAAAAAACTCTCGCAGGTTTCACGGATTACGCCTATGAAGAGGCAAGAAAACTTGCGAGAAAAAATGCCAAAGTAATGATTATAGACGATCCGACAGTATACGGCTGGGCTATTCATTACTTTGAAGAGGATTCGATAGAAGGAACTCTTTACACGATAGACGGAGAAGAATATAAACCCGCGCCGAAAAAGGTCGTTACCACAAAGCCTGCGACGGCAAAACCGCAACCGCCGAAACAACAAAGCCTGCAATTCTCGTTGTTCGACAAATTCGACGAAAACGATGTTAAAGCACCAACAAACGACTGTTTAAGTGTCGAAAGCGCAGAAATGACGGTCGACACCAAAGAAGAACCAACGTCCGTAAAAACGCCGACAAAGCCTGTCGTTGAAGAAAACAAAGGCAATGATATGTATCAAAAATATATGTCGTATCAGGCGGAATACAAGACCGCAATCGTAGCATATCGTTTGGGCGATTTTTACGAGGTTTTCGGCGACAATGCGGTAACTCTCGGCAATGAGTTAAGCCTTACAATTACAAGCCGGGACGTAGGCTTGAAAGACCGTATTCCGATGGTTGGTTTTCCGTATCACGCCGCTGAAAACTACTTCGCAAAGATAGTCAAAAATCACGACTTATATATCATCGAAAACGACGGCGAAAAACAATTCATTGAGCGTATAAAACCTGTAGTTAATCGACTTATAGATGAAGATACAGGCGAAATATTATCCGAAGAAGAAATGCGTGAATTTGACGGTGATATATACGAACCACAAGGCATCGACGAACCAGAACCGCCAAGAAACAAAACCATACCGAAAGAAGTTTTCGCCCTGTTCGGCAACAAAGTTGAGGTGAGATAAAATGAAAATCGAAAAGATAAAACCTATACCGAAATACATACAGAAAAAGATTAAACTTTACGACGATCAATTAAAATCCGCACCGTTCGGAAGAACTCGCTTTTATGCTTACTTTACTAAAAACGACGGCGAACTTGTCAAAGTTACGGTAGCCGTTCGAGAATATAAAAAGCAATGGTATTGTAAGCCGGTTGTCGTTCACGGCGTCCATTCCGACAGATGTTTCGGCAAAGATATTAAGTTTACTTTTATCGCCGGTTATTCTGTCGGTTGGCACGAACAAGGGCTTTCTAAATATCCCGACTGGTATGAAAGCAACGACTGGGGTTGGTCGTCTGACGATTCGTTTGATCCTTATGCCCCGATAGTCAACCGCGATTATATCTTGCAGCATTTTCCCGAATACAAATACAGCGCAGTTGACAGATATACTGGCATACACGTTTTCAAATACTTACGGCTTTATGAAAAATTTCCGCAAATAGAGTATCTAACTAAACTCGGATTGCATAATATCGCAATGTCAACGCAGATTTTACAGCTTTGCGGTAAGGACAAAAAGTTCTGCAAATGGCTTGCAAAGAACAGGCAAGATATTGTTCTATCCGACTACTATGTTTCTTCTATCATAAAGGCGTATAAAACCGGCAAGCCCATATACGAAATCAACAATTTTGCTAAACGTAAGATAAAATTCGATCACGCCGACCAAATGGATAATGTAAAAGCACTTGTAAAAAACGAAGTTGGCAAGTTTTTGGATTATATCGAAAAACAAAACACAAACTTCTACAGCTACCGAGATTATCTTAATGCTTGTGAGTATTTGGGGATTGATATGACGGAAGATAAAAACCGCTATCCCCACGATTTCAAACGTTGGCACGATATACGCATAGACGAATATCGCTCCGCACAAGCATTGAAAGACGAGCAGGAACGCAAAGAGTTTTACGAAAAATTCGCCGCCGTTGCAAGCAAATATTTAGGGCTTGAATACGATAAGAAGTCGGTCTATATAGCGATTATCGCACAAAAGCCGTCCGATTTATCGCGTGAAGGCGAGTTGCTTCATCATTGCGTGGGGCGTATGGGTTACGACCAAAAGTTTGCTCGCGAAGAATCGCTTATATTCTTTATCCGAATGAAAGACGAACCCGAAAAACCGCTTGTAACGGTCGAATACTCTTTGAAAAACAAAAAGGTGCTTCAATGTTACGGCGACCACGATTCTAAACCCGACGACTGCGTTATGGAGTTCGTAAACAAGAAGTGGCTGCCTTACGCAAACAGAAAACTAAAACAAATAGCGGCGTAACCGCAAAGGAGATTTTTACTATGGAAAACAATTACTATCGCATTACCGCCTATCACCCCGAAAAAGATATTTCTATTATTATGGATTCTTTCGGTCTTTTTGAAAAGAAATGGCAATTCTCAGCAGACCTTATAAAGAAAGGTTTCAAAATTCTCGAAGTATCGGACGATTCACAATTTACCGAAGGCAATATTCCGCTTTTGGTAGCACCTTCAGACAAATATATTCTTCGCGCCTACGCTACCGGCAAACCGGATATTGTCAGCTCAAAAGTTACATTGAACGACAAATACTACATTTGCAATAACTAATTTCGTATTTATTTCACAGAGGATCTATAAGCCACCCTTTCGCAAAAGAATTAAGGTCAGGGGATTTCTCCCTTGACCTTAATTCTTTATGGCTTGTTATTTATATTACGGACCTACATTTCAATATGCCTTTGGATATTTTTCTGAATCCTTATTCTTGATAGCCAACTTTTCCTTCATCTACTTTAAAGCATCGATCACTTTGATCATACCAACCTATAAAATGCCAATAATAATAGGATATATTGTAGCCCATATTTGTACTACAATCACTATACACGCCTTGGTTATGACCAACAACAAGTCCTAATGAGGGTAAAATATCTCTGTTATTACTTGTACTATCCCAATTAAACATACCTGAGCTATAGCACCTAGATATTGTTCCTGTTTCTGCATTATGTCCAACAATTCCACCTACACGTCCATTAGCTGTATTCCAATAGTAATTAATTGTAACATTCGAAGCATGTGAATATTCAACATTTCCTCTGTTAACCCCCACAATACCACCAGCATATCCTGAAACATTCATTTGAGAACCATAATTATCTGAGTCATAAACATATCCGTTATTTAAGCCAACTATTCCTCCAAGATACGCCTTAAACAATCGAACATCATACGTGCTACTTCCCGAAACATCACAATTCAAGACCTTTCCGCTTGTGCCGCAACATCCAGCCACTGCGCCAATATACATTACAGTATCGGCAGCAGATAAATTACTCGTTTGAATTTTCACATCGGAGAAATTTAAATTTTGAATTGTTCCATATAAATACTTAACAAAACCGTAATCCCCTCCGTCGGTCGTAACCAACACTTTCATGTTATAAAGCGTGTGATAATTCCCATTTATTGTTCCACTGAAACTTTGAATAGGCGTCCAAATATAACCATTCAAATTAATACTTTGCGTTAACTTATAATAAACCGAACTTGATGTGCTTTTCCTAATATTATTTAAGTGTCTATAACAATTTATTGTATATGGGGACGAATTTGTTCCTGACCCGCCAGCAAATAAGTTATTTACCGTCTTACTACTAACATTTAAAAAATCAGTCCCATTATTGAAAGTAATCCCATTTATTACAACACTGTTAAGTTTAATTGTTGTACTTCCTAAAGATGTTGGAAGATAACTTGTTATGTCAAAACTGGTTATGCTCTTTGATAACGTATATGATCCATTTTTATTTGTTATAGTAAAATTGATTCTATCAAAAGTTTCATTTACGTTCCAAGACAATGTAACCACATCGCTATTTGACACAGACCAACTAAATTTATTATCATAACCAACTTGAACTGTCAATAAATAGTCTGGGGCAAGCGTTGGATAAATTGTAATATCATATCCAATTAAAGCTTTTTTATCTATACTTAGTTTATTGTTTGAAAATACAAAATTAGCACTAGATGTATTGACATAAGGCGATGTATAATCCACAATCGTGCCATTATAAAGAACCACCAGTTCAATTGTATACGAATCTCCTCTCGGAAGTTGAATGCGATTAGTGTCATAAAGCGTACCATCTATTCGCCATCTCAATTGTGTGGGATTGATATACAAATTTGATGTAATTGACGAGTCTGTACTAGAATAAATCACATAGCAAGTTTGTCTGGCACTTAATGTAAATGAGTAAGTCTTGTTTGTTCCACTTGTAGTTACAGATCCAATATAGCTTCCATTAGAATTATATACCGATGCATATTTTGATCCGCTCGGCCAGCTTATATCCAATTTATAAGCCATGCTTGAATTATAGGGATTCGTGAATTTCATCACTTTTTGATTGCTATTTATTATCTGAGTTGTTTGATTCAAATCAATTTCGTTCGGAGTATATACTTCAACATTGACAGTTATTGAGTAAGCCGCCGAATTGGTCAAGTATATATATTTAGCTGTATTAGCTTTTAAATGTACATAATACTTGCCCGATGTAATATAAGTGGCTCCAGATAATGAAATTTTCGTGTTACTAACCGAGATTAGATAATACCCTGATACGGAAGCTGTTAATTTGTAAATTCTTTTATCTCCAGAACCCACCTCAACAGTATTATCTCCAAGCTCCATTTTATCTTCGAGGCTAAATGAAATCCCCACATTATTTATCGAATCCGCCTCAACAATCAACAAATATCGTATGGAGCTAACATATTCATAAGTTAAACTATTTTGTACGGTTTCAATTACCTGTAAACAATTATTTGCATCATATTGATATAATTTAATCGTGCATCCGTTTGCCGTAAATTTTCTTGTCCCTTTATGTGTAGGCGTAAAACTAAATGCTTTACCTAAATTGAACAAGTATGATCCATTAAAATCATCAGATAACCCAACTATTGCACTTGTGGGGGTTCCAAAAACTAATGAATTTGCAATATCGTTCATATATGTTTCATTCATAATTTCCAAATTATGAACTATGCCCGGTTGTGTTGGAATTGCCCTATTCTCAGTATAATCCTCCGCTCCAAAGATTTTAGTATAACGTTTGAATCCATTGTATGATATTCCATCTTCAAAACCATATCCTAATTGAGAGTTCAAATCGATAAATAGGTCATCCATAATAACGACTTCGTTATTTATTACATTTACCAAGCCGAGCACATCACTTACTTCTTTGTAAGTAATTTTCCCCTCTAAATTTGGATCTATTTTTGTAAATAAAACATCAAATAAATCAATACCAAAATCATTAAATATTTTTGCGAGACCATCGACAAAATTTAGTGTAGTACTAGTCAATCCAGGACAATCTTCAATAACATTAATTACTGAATTAATGAGATCAGAATAATCATTTACAAATGTTCCATAATCCCTCTCATATTTTTCATAATTTATATCCATATCCTCAATTAATGCTTCCAATAAATGAATCGAGGTCATAGAGCCATATGCAACAACATTCATATTTACATCGGCCGTATAAGCACTATTCCATGCGTCACGAATGTTTTGTAACTCTTCTTCATTCATTATGCTTTCTACACCTTCATTGTCCACCACATAATTTTCATCTGTGTAGCCCATCATTCCTAATAAAATTTCAAGTTCGCCCAAAGCAGAACCACTATAGGGCGTCCCTAAGCTGAACACCGAAGCTACGTTATACGGATGTTCAGCTGCATACATAATATTTGTGATACCGCCTCTACTGTGGCCAACTAAATTAAATCGTGGTAATACACCTGTCAGATTTTTATATTGTGCAGAAATATTGTCTAAAATAGTGTGAAATTCATTATAAACCGTATAATTAGAACTATCTGCCACACTGCTATTAAAAGCTATCACAATGTGTTTTGATACGTCATCTATTACGCTTGTAGGTTTTCCGTCATTTGAATTTATGTAATCTTCATAAGAATATTTCTTTAATTCAAAATCAAAATCGACCGAACTTCCTTTATCTACACCTTCTGCAAGGTATAGTGTCATTTGTCACTCCAAATCCTCGTAAATTTTATTAATGAGCGAATTTGAATTATATGCTAATTTTCTGCCATTACTTATACTATAATCATTGCTCCAATAATATGCCTTTGAGCCTAAGCCGTGTGTCAAAACAGTAATTGTTGGAGCGGAATTTACATAATCGGCATAATCTTCGCAACCATCAAAATAATCCGCATTATTTGAGTTATATATCTTAGTCTGTGAATGTAAGTTATCAGCGGTTCCTGCCGCAAACACATCCAAACTATTACCGTAAAATCCCGCTACCGCAACAAACAAAAATATTATTACTATAAAAATTTTAAACTTCAAATGCTTCATCATTTCACCTCTTTCTAATAATAGATTCTAATTACAAAACTGGTAATCCTATTCATAAAGAACGGATTAAAAGAAAATACCCCCCCCCCCTTAATTCTTTACGCATTATTTGGCTATCCATTTCGCATATAATTTTACCTCCTGTTCTTCTTTTGTAATTTGCAATGTATCGACATTGAAATTCCATTGATTCACACAATTGGTTTCTTTAAACCACCCACCAAACGAATAACCATCTCTTTGCGGTTCGGGGGGAATATACAAAATTTTTTCGCCGCTTTCGTAATAATCAATGTAGTAATAATTATTCCCATCGTAATTCAAACAATAGGAAACATTAGCCTTTAACAAACTACCTCCAAAATATTCCGATAATACCTCTTTAAATAATGCATATTTTTCACTTGGAACATATATTTTCACTTTTTCGTCCGCATTAAAGTTGTTTAAGTCAACTATTTCACCACAATAAAAGATTTGTAGATTTCCCGATGTTAGATACATATAACCGGAACCAATTTCCTTTATAGAGCGCGGGAAATAACATCGCCTTATAACTGTCCCGTTTTGGTCAGACATATGAAAATATCCATTTCCACCAAAACCCAATCCAGAATTAAAGCCAAGTTCCGACACTGTATAATTCTCAATTTTCTCCGGAAAAAAGACTGCTCCCGATTTTGGATAAGTTTTTAAATTACCTATCGCAATATTATTTTCATCTATAACTTTGCAATAGAAATTTTTATCAACGACATCTTTATTTTGTTTGCCTAAACGGCACCCTGTAAAACAACAAAACAATGTAAAACATATTAATAAAGTAATCAAGCGCTTCATTTAACAACCTCCGTTTATTTGCTTTTTATAATATCAATTGGTTTTTTATTTGACAATGTTAAGAGTGGTATTAAACTTGAAATAGCTATTATCAATCCTGCCAGCAATATTGTAAGGTAAGTTAATAAATCAACATCAAAGAAAATAATATTGACAAACGGTTTTGTTTGCAGTAATAAATTTGCGATGTGTACACCTAAATAAATGATAGCTAAAGTCATTAAGAACGAGAACATAATCATACATAGCATAGAAAATAGATATATGAAAATAATGTCTTTATTGTTAAATCCAATTCCCATCAAAATTCCTATTTCTTTTTGATTATCACGAATTTTTGCGTTAACCAGATTGAAAGTTGAAATTATCGTAAGCATTGAAAGTATAATTGAGATTACAATTAAGAAATAACTCATTTGACTTATAATATACTCTTTTTCATAAATCAACATAGCTTGTACACCAGCTATTACAATTGATTCATTCCTTAAATCCTGTAATATTTTTTGTTTGCTATTCAGTGTCGTCCATTGTAATTCCGAAACGTAGTGTTCGGCAAGATTTGTATTCTCAATACTAAAACATTTTTTTGTTCCATAAGCAGAATAAATAGCATCACCTTCTATATCATTTTTAATAATTGAATTTACGCCTACTATTTTTTTCTTTAAAATATCAATTACAATATTCCCGTTAGAATCTTTGATTGAAATATCAATCGTTTTACCCAAGTTTGATAATTTATCCGTCAAAAGATTACCACTATCGATTCCGTACTGATAATTCATTCTAAATTCTTCCCAATTAATATTACTTCCAAATATACAATTATATAATTCACCATTTATTACTATCTCATCGTCCTGAAGTTCATTAAACAATACCCCTTCGCCACTATTACTTTGTTTGGTGGTATTTAAATACCCTGAATTATCAAAATATTGTAAACCTTCTACACTACTGTTATAGATATGAATGTTCGTTAAATTTGCTCGATAATTAGCTTCCGTTGTATAAATTTGATAACCTTCATCTTGATAGTAATTACTACTGTTTTTTCCTATATACATCTGATTAAAGGCTTCGAGTGTGGTATATATGGCATTGTACTCGTAATTTAGTTTGTACTTATATGTATTAGTATAATTTTTTTTATCCTCAAAAGCTGTTATCTTATTTTCCTTTTGATTGCCTCTTTCATCTAAGAATTCCTTATAATCAGTTTTTAATATCCCTGCAATCTTAAAAAGAACTATATTTTGATATACAACCTCTTGTCCCAATAAATCCTCATAATTCGTATAAACTAAATCTCTGTAATCGTCATTCAACTTGATTATTATATCAACAAAATAATCCGAAATATAAGCTTCGTTTTTACCTAAATCCTGTTTAACGTAAAAATCTTTGCTTATTTCAGCATTGTTACAGATAAATACTGTTCCGTATATCGTGCGATAGCCGTCATAAAATTTATTTTCCGGAACATATTTGGATAAATTCGCTTTAATTGGATATCTTTCTGAAACATTAGATATTCCACTTGTTGAATTGTTTTGCAGTACGACTAGCGTTTTTTCACCAGATAAAGATTTCGCAAGATTACGTTCCGAATTATAATTAAGACAAATTTGCATAGTACACAAAGTTACCAATGAAAGCAACAACAATAAAGACGCTATCAAAGTTTTAAATTTTTGTGTAAATAAATTTTTAAATCCAAGTTTTAATTTGTGTCTGAACGGCACATTATTGACCGTTTTATTACTAGAATCGTTGACTGTTATCTCGCTTACATATTGTTGATCTGAAATAATTTTCCCATCGGCAATCCGTATCAGTCTATCTGCGTATTCTTTTGCTAATTCTTCATTGTGCGAAACAACAATTATGGTTTTCTCAAGAGAAATCTTCTTTAATAAATCAAATATTTCTTTGCTTGTATGACTATCCAAATTCCCCGTGGGTTCATCACAAAGTAAAATCGATGTATTTTTCGCTAAAGCTCTAGCAATTGCAACTCTTTGCTTTTGCCCACCAGACAGTTCGTTCATTTTTCTGTTTTCATATCCGGAAAGATCAACTTCTTTTAAAACTTTAACTATTTTTTCATTCAGTTCTCTTTTTGTACAACTAGACACTGCAATAGCTATATTTTCATAAACCGATAAATTTTCCAACAAATTGTATTCCTGAAAAACAAATCCTACATAATTTTGCCTATATTTTTCTAATGGAATATCTCCACCTAAAACATGTTCTTCAACAAGTATTTCTCCTTGTTCCGGCATATCCAATCCACCAATAAGGTTCAATAATGTTGTTTTTCCACTGCCTGACTGTCCCACAATAAAAACAATCCCGCTTTTATCAATAGATAAACTAACATTTGATAATGCTGTTACTTTTTCTTTCGACGCGGTTTGATAAATTTTTGTTACATCATTTAGTTTTAACATAGCTTACCTCTTGCAATAATTTTTACTAACTTGCATATTGGGTTAAATCTACTGAATTATCATTACACAACACATCAAATTTAACCCTTGAGATCTACCACCATTATTAGTATAAAAACAGCGCATAGGAAACAGAGACACACAATGTCCCGCAATCCTATGCGCTATATTGTCATTTACCAAAATTATCTATATAGTTTTCACAGTATAGACCACTCGGCAAAATATAGCATATACCTTGTCGGGCTTGTGTTACTATCGAAACCTTTAATGTTTCTACTCTATTTACTGTTCTATTGTATTATACTACAAACTTTTCCAAAAGTCAATAGTTTCTGTGAAATTTTTATAAGTTTTAAAATATTTGAAATATTGGTTGTGTTATTTTTATTTATTTTTTTCAAGCGATTTTCCATAACAATACACCGTCATTCATGTTTATACGGACAACTACATAAATCCTATTCTGTTATTTTATCTATTTCTATGATATTTTTGATTGTATAGACCTCCATCAAAACATTGTAAAACATCAAAAAAGTCAATTTGCAACCGTGGCGTGTGCTTGTCTTGATACGAGAGCGCCGCTTCGCGGCGCAGACAAGCACACGCCAAAAACTTAACCGAACCGACCGAAATAACGGAAAACGGAAGCGTAACGAAAGCGGTGTTCGCCGCTAACCCGCTTGGCGAATCACCGCTATTCTTCGTTTACGGCAATTTTCCGTTTTTAGCCCGTATTTTTAGGTGCGGATTTCCGTTTAATTGCTTTTGCGCATTTGTGCTATTACTTCTTTGCTCACCGGTCCAACAAGACAGCCTTCGTCCCAACAATTAAAATTATCGTAAAGCAACAGTTTCCTGTCTTCCTGCCCTATCGTGCATACGACGTCTTCGTCCAGTATGTCTGAAATAAAATACTGTGGCAAGCCTTTTGAATACACAATCTTCTCGCCCGTCTTTTCCATATATTTCGTCAGATATGCGACAGCCTCGCCCAACATTCGCCTATCTACTACGGGCTTAAAATCGGAACGTCCGAACCGTTCGTTGAAATATGTATTCTGTATCGTATGCTGCACTTTCTTCTTTATGGGAGAGTAATCGTGTACCTCTATAAGCTCGCCCACCATTGCGCCGTCGGGAATATAAAATAGTCCGTGAAAGTGTAACCGTTTCTTTTCCGGCGACCGCTCCCACACCCCAACGTATTTCCAGTTCCTTCTATGGCACATCATCTTAAAACAGCCTTTTAATTTCCGCATAAAACTTTCTTCCGTATGCTTCGCACTATCGTAAGTAAAAGTGCAAAAATAGTTGAAAGTTTGCAAGTTGACTTTACGCATAAGTCTGACTCTTCGGCAAATAATGTTCCGTAACTTTCTTTCAAACTGTGCGTTGACAAACTCCGCCGTCGCTTGCTTATTCCGAAAATACGGCAACATCTTTTCCGTTATTATTTTCTTTCGTTCGCTCCGTTTTTTATCTCGCGTTTCATCATATAATTCTTCAAACAATTCCTTACGAGTCAACTTTCGCTCAGCCTTATTTTTTACTTCACCGCCGCTTTCGACGGACTCCGCCACAGACGTTTCGCCCTTTTCAGAAATATCGTTAGCAGGTTCATTTGCTTCGGAAAGTCTGCCTATAGTTTCATTATCAGCATTTTCGTCCACAACAGTAATCTGTTCTTCGGGCGGCTTTGGTCGTCGCCTTCGAGGATTAGGAACATACGGTATTGCTATAAAATGACTTCCGTCGTGATAGATTTTGGCTTCTCCGTATGGCATATCACACCTCCTCGTCACGGTAAAGACCGTTGATAAAATAACTGTTTTGTGCTTTCAGTTCTTCCACGCTCGCCTTTTCCGTCGCGTATTCTATATAGTCCATAAGTCCTACGTTCGTGCGGCTTGCCAAGTCGTTGAAATAATCCGAAAAGCAGTCGGTTGTGAAACGATTACGGTAAATTTTGTAGTTCATCAAGAAATATTTTTTGTTTTCGGGTTTACCGTCCATCGTTCCGCGTTCCTTTTCTATTTTGACGATAGAATAACCGTATTTGTTGTAAATTCGGGCGTTGCGTTTCCATAGCCACGAGGTTACGGATTTCAGAATATGCACGAGCAAAGTATTGTCGCCGCGGCGGTATCTGAAATCGTAATATAGGGCTATAAAGCGATTAAACGCTATTTCGGACACCATATCTTCTATCGTGTAGAACGGCAGAGCAAGTTTCGTATCCCCGGCGGAAACGATATTTATAATGTCGCATAGATCTCTTGCGTCCGCACCCCAACTTTCAGGGCGTTGTTCGTCCGTGAATACCTTTATGAACGGAAAATTATCCACCGTTGCGGAGTGTCTGCACATTTTCAGCCACGAATTGAAAAGGTCGTTCTTTTGGTTCGTTTCGTCGTTTTTTTTCTTGACTTCCTTTAATTCGAGGTTGTTTCCGCGTTCTTTGCCTATTTCGGTTATCGCTACAACACCAAACTCAAAACTGCCTGCTTTCGGGTTATTATCCAAAATCTTTTTGCCTAAACGTAATACGTCGAAGTCCAAAATATGGGAGTGTCTGCTGCACCTTTGCCCGTCGGTGAAGAAGTCCAACGCCCACAACGGGAAATTATCTTCCGATAATACCTGATTGTCCGTTCGTATGGAGTAGTTCGCCACGATAAGGCTCGTTTCAAGGGCGTATATGAAAAACGCCTGCGCATACGTTTCCAAAACGTCGAATAGTCCACTCGTTTTAAGTGCGTCGTTGTATGTAAGACCATATCTTTGACAGTCATATCCGTATAACTGCCACAGAGCGTTGCCGTGCTTTTCATATCGGCTACGTTTTAGGTTTACCCATTCTTTGACGGTTGCAAGGTTGTAAACCGTTCCGTATTCGATACACGAGGCGAGTTCTTTTTCAAAGCATATCCACGGAAAATACGGGAATTTCATATCCGCTTTCTGCAAAATGTCGAACGCCTTTTGTCTGAACATTACTTCTTGGGATAACGCCATATCCGTTATCATTGTCGTTTTGCGTTTCCCCATACTTCCGCAGGTCATCGAAACGATAGGTAAAGCGTTTATAAACCCGCAGTTTTTCGCTTCGCATTTGCGTAATTTATTAAGCGCAACCTTTTTACGCCAACACTCGAACAAAACATAGCAGATAATAAGCAGCGACCACCACGGAAAGAACCTGAAAAACGGTTGCAGATCTCGCGCGAATTTTACGAATTGCGTATATATCGTATCCGCTCGGAACGATACCGCAAAGAAGAAGTAATAGGCGAAAAATTCTATCACGATACTTGCAAGATTTAAGTGAAACGCCCACATAACCGCCCACGAAATCCATATCCACGAATGCTCGCGCAAGAAGTCTATATACCCGCATACAAACCGCTTAGTCGGCTGATACGTTACGGCAGATATCTTCTTGAACACCCGTAACGGAATTGTATCTACGTTGTGCTTTGTGTTGCCGCTTGCATACATTCTTTTTATCGCTATAATCAGCACCAAAAAGCACGGCAGAAGTATGGTTAAAACCTTTGCCAAAATACTTGCTTTTGTTCCTGTCGCAGATAGCCAAGACAAGAAATTTTCTTTGCTTATGAGCATTGAAAAATACGTCGTCGCATTGACCTTAAAACTCTCGAAATCCGACGGCAGAATTGCCGTCCATTCCATAACTTTTGAATAGTCCGTTACGCTCGGTAAACCGCTTGTCGGCAAATCGAATAATACGCGGAAATAATACTTAAACCCGCCGTATAAGTCGATTAAAGCCTCGATTGTGCGACAATAAGATTGTCGGAACGTGAATATACCGAGCAGAATAAAAGCCGTTGTAAGGGTTGTCGTAAGCGTAATATTAAATCGTCGTTGCCACTTCATAAAGCACCTCCGAAATCGTATTTTCGGGCGGGATTTGCTTCGCCGTATAGACGAAATAACTTACCGACAGAACTATGATGATAAGCGATAAAATCGCTATGATTCTCTTAAATGTTTTCAATGTAAAACCTCCTGAATTTTCATAAAAATAACGCCGACAGAATTTTTCCCGCCGGCGTCAAATGCTTAGTCGTAATCGTCGTAATTTCCGTAGTCCGGCTCGTCAATCGTCGCTACGACTCTTTCGTAAATTTTCCGTTCTTTTCGTTCCTGCCGCTTTCGTTTGCAAACCTTTCCGATTGCTGCAATTCCTTTAATCGGGAGCGATACCACAAATACGATTGCCTGCAATACGTATGGCAACACGGGAGCGAGCAAAACAAGCAAAAGTATGAGCATAAGCAAATATAAAATCATCTTTCCGCGCTTGTTCAGACTTATGTCGATGTCCGTTTCGTTCGACGGTTCTTTTCCGCCCGTTTGTTTGTTGTCTATAACACCCAAGTTGTAGGTTATGCCGTCCGTTTCAAACTTCAATCGAAGTATCGTTACGTCGCCCACGAGCGTATAACTTTCAAACGTAGAACCTGTTGTAGAATAGCCGCTCAACGAGTAACTCGTTTCTGCAAAACGTAGCACCCATTTCTTGCCTTTGAGTTCAGTCAAGGCTTCGTCCGTCAGTTTCGATGAAGTTTTTACGTCAAGGACTGCGCCGTGGTAGATATTCTCGCGGTTTTCGCCCTTAATGAAGGCGTCAATCGTCTGAATCCTATCCCACTTATACGTTCCCGCGAATAATCCTCCGCCGGTATGTTCAACTTTATCCGTGTATTTGAGATAGGCGTATTTGTCCGCTTTATCCCCGAACGTTTCTTTTACACCGACAAAGGGAACGGAAGACCAATCGTAACTTTGCGTTGTATAATACACGTCCGCTTCGAGAAGTTTATCTATGGGCCTGTCCGTGTTGAACGCCACGAAATGGCTGTCGCACGCTCCGACGTATAGTTTGAAACCGTCTTTATACCTTACAAACCCTACAAATTTATCCGTAACGACGATTGTTTCGATGTCCACGCAATTGACATACGGTTTACCATTTATTGAACCGAAAGCATATTGCTTATTGACAGCATAATTGACTTCGGTAACGGTATTTCCGCCGCTTGCCTGTTTATCTATACTTTCGTCAAAAGGACGGTATATTGAACTGATTGCGTAATATCTCACGCTTTCGTCCTTTACCGTAAGCCCCGAAACTTTGTATTTGTAAAACACGCCGTTTGAGTTTAGCAGTGCCAACTTATAGTTCGTAAAACTTATCGCGTCGTTTATCGTCGTTGAAATATTGACAGATGACGCTTTTAAGTCCTTACTTTTACCGCTCGGCTGATAGACATAAACGAAAAGTTCCTTATTTACGCTTTCGGCAAGTTGAATGATTTGCAATGAATAATCGTCGGCTTTGGTCGGGTAATTGCCCGGATTAAACGACGTATCCTTTTTCAAATCTTCCATTACTCCCGAATAAGTTATGCTTTCCGCTCTTGCCACAAGGGGCGTTTGTGCCGCCGTGGTAATGACGGCACATATTCCCAAGACAAAAGCGAGAAAAATTGATACTAATCTCGTTTTTGTCGCTTGCGTCAAAACTCGATCACCTCCTTGTCGAACGTGATACCCGTAACCCTGCGTTCAAGCGCGAAATTGAGTTTTACGCTCGATTCGCCGTTATACGAAGTAACAATAACCGTGAACATATCGTTGTAACCCTTGCTTTCGCAAGTAACTTCACTTTCGGGATAAACCGCTTTGAGTATTTCGAGCGGTGTTCCGCCTTTGGGAACGACTGTGAAAGATTGTTCCCGCTTGTCGATTACAAAACCGTTTGTAAGGTCTTTTTCGTCGCCAAAGAAACGCGTTTCGCCGTCAACGGAGAAGTCGAAATCTTCATCCGTCTTGTTCGGAACGATTTTTACGGAATAACCTTTCGTTTCGTTTTTATTGAACGCAAAAGTGTATTTCACGTCCACTTTCAAAGGCTCGCTCGGCGTAACGACGTAACCATTTTGAGATGTCATAACGTCTTTGCCGTTTACCGAAACGTAGAAAGTTTTGAAGTCGGTTGTGAACCCGTTTGTGAAGTAGGCGAAAACGCCGATGACGGCTACGATAACAAGCAGTATGGCTATGTAAGAAACAACTTGTCCTATTTTAGATTTTGTCATTGATAGCCTCCTTGATTGTTATTTTTGGGTTAAAACGAATACACGGTGTCCGAAAGCGAAATGCTCGTAACGGTGGACTGAATGTCGATCTGAAGGAGAGATTCTTCGCCGCTGACTTTATCTCTTACGGCGACATACCAGATACAATTATCCGGTTTCCCGCCGGCACGCGGATCGGTATACGTTCCCTTGTAGGTAAAACGATAACCTGTTCGGGGATAAGGCGTCGCATAGGACGATTCCGACTTGATTGCCTTAATCGTAAGTTTGTTACCGCTTATGGACGCCGTGAAGAAATCTTCGGGCTTGATGGTAAGGGTTAAATCGTTTCCGAGAACTTCGTCTTTATACTTGTAAACGCCTTCTTCGAGGTTGAACACGACTTCCGATGTCGAACTTACGCTGCCGTTTACGATATACTGTTTCGTCAACGTAAATCTGCCTTGTCCCTGAACCTTTACGATTTCAAAGTCGCCGTATTTAGAACCGACCGCTCCGAGAGTGTTTTTAAGGTTGAGCGTGATTTCGTTTGTCGTGCCTGCCGTAAGGTTGACCGTGCCGGTGTTGGTTATTTCCTTGCCGTTATGGATAAAGGAGAGCGATTCGGGCTTGCCGTCATACATAATAAGGCAGGTTGCCGTGAAACCGCCGACTCTGGTTGTTGCGGTAACGTATGCGCTGCCGCCTTCGAAACCTTTAAGAGCGGTTATAGTTGCGGTAAGTGCGCCGTCGCTTTCGGGCGTAAGCGTAAGATATTCGCTTATGTCCTTGCCCTCGATAGGAGTGCACCATTTGATAGACCAGTCAACTGATTTGTCGGGCGCGTCCACGGGCATAACGGTTGCCGTTATCTTTTTCGACACGGTTTGCTGACCGTTTGCCGCCGCTACCGCATAACTCGGACTCATTCTGAGCGAAACAAGACCGTGGTTTTCGTACTCCGTCGGGGTTTCGGCAGACTGTTCGATTACGTCCGAAACGGTATCGTTTGCCTTTGCCGAAACGGGCTTGTTCTGAATTGCTATTGCAAGCGAAGTGATTACGCCCGCAAGGATAAGAACGATTGCCGTAAACACGGCTATCCATCTGATTTTATTGCTTTTTTCGTTATACATTTTTTACCTCCTGTTAAAACGTGATGGTTGTCTTGCTCGGCGTGACTTGACTTACTTCTTCGCCGATAAAGAACTTATACTGCGCGGAAAATCCGAGCGTTTTGTGTTTGACCGTAACAAGGAAATACGGTTTATTTCCGTCGGAATCGGTGTTAATTGAATACAACTTATTAGTGTAAGTAGTCGTTTCGCCGTTGCCTTCGACTATTTTTGTTTCCTTGGATTCGTAATAATCGTAAAGTGACCTTGTTACGTTAATCGAAAGCGTATTGCCGGAAGTCGAACAAGTTACGAACTCTTTTGCAATTTTATTGAACTCTACAATGTTACTGTGAGAACTCCAACCTGCGCCCCTGCCTGATTGAGAATAAGAGCCGCAAGTAACAGATCCTACTCCCGTAACGGTTACGGTAAAGTCATTGAAATTACTACCTACGCTATGAAAAATGTTATCCATTGCGAGATTAAGAGAGTAAGACTTACCGACATAAAGCAAATCCACGGAATCTTTGCCGAGATTGTATTTCGTAACGCCCGTAGGAGCGGTGATAGACATACTTGACGGCACGCCTTCATAGACGATATCGACAGTTCCGGTTTTACCGCCTTGTCTTGTGGTGCAAGTAAGAATTGCCTTGCTGCCTTTGAAAGACTTGTAGCAGTTGACCGTTGCCGTAAGATTGCCTTGCGAATCGTCCGTCACCTTGATATAGTCCGAAATGTTCTTGTCTTTGAGCGGAGCGTCGTTTGCCCAAGCAACAGACCAAGTAACGTATTTATCCACGACGGTAGACGGCGTAATGGTTGCCGTAACCGTTTGAGATACGTATTGCTGTGTATTGTCCGCAGCGAGAGCAGGCGATTTCACGCTCATAAGTTTTGGTTGTCCGAGAGTGAGAACTACCGCCGCGTTGGATTCGTCGGGCGATTCCTGTTGCATTCCGTTCTCTTGCGGTTTGATGGGCGTGGGTTTGTCAAGCGACAGAATAAGTGCCGCGACAACGCCTGCCATAAGCACGATAATGAGCGTAAAGGCGATTATCCACTTAACCGCGTCGGACTTTTTGTGTTGATTGAATTCTTGATACATAGTGTTTTTTACCTCCGAAATTTAGATTTTTAGTAAAAAAACTACGATCTGCTTAAAAGCAAACCGTAGTTTTTACAAAGGTTATGCTTATCTCAAAAGCATATTCAAAAGCGCTTTATCCGAACTCTTGAACGGTTTTACGGGGCATTCGTAAATTTCACCGTTTTCGTCAACGGTTCTTACGGCATAAGTATTGCCGGTTGCCGTTACTTTGCCCGTTTTTTCGTCTTTCAGTTCATACGGCTTAACCACAAGTTCGCCTTGATTGGTATCGCTGAAAAGGATATCAAGCACTGCCCAACCGCCTTTATCGGGCGGCATCAACGCTACCTTTACGTCCTTGCCCTTGATTTTACCCGCAATGAAATACGAAGAATATTCCTTGTCGTTGTATTCAAAAGTGCCTTTTTCTACGATAATTTTGTTTTCCATAACTGTTTGTCCTCCTGATTATTATTTTTTACCTTTCTGTCTGGAAATCTTTTTAGCTTCCGCCTTAGTTTTGCCCTCGACTAAAGCCTTTTTGTACTTGAAAAGCCCTGCGTGATCGGATTGAGCCTGTAGATAGCCCGACCTCATACCCGCTTCGTAATCGGTAAGTTCCTTACCTTCTTTAGGTCCGTGCTGATGGACTTTTGCCTTACGTTCTTCCGCGTAACCTTTCGCACGCTTGGACGGAACGCTCCAACGTCTTTCGTTGTTGTTTGCCATTGAAAATTCTCCTTTCGTTTTTATAATATTGCCCATAACGCAGGGCATCCGCGAATATAACCGTTGAACGATATTTTACGAAACATTGCGTTTCAGCCGATAAATTTCTTAACGCGCGGCCGCTGTGCGTCGAATTTTTTATCGCTACACCCTTTTATCGTTCAAGAATTATCTGATGTTCAAAAAGGTAAATATCCGTAAAACTCCATTAACTCTTGTTTTGCCGAATATTCCTTTTTAGCAGCACAATGATGATACGTTACCTTCCATAATTCCACCTGCATATCTCTTTCTATACATTTATAAAAGTACCTGCGAGCATTAAAGATATCGTCAAAATACTTACTGCCGAAATTACATTCAACTCTGAATCGTTGCATTTCCTTACGCCTCCTTTTCAACGTTCTCACTATATAGGCTCGAAATCCGCGTTTTGCTACGGTCTACGCCAATAATTTTTTTAATTTCGCCTTGATACGCTCCACCCTTTGGCTGATTGCCTGATGGCAAACGCCTTCTTCTTTCGCAATTTCCGTTATTTTCTTGCGTTCGACAAATACCTTTTCAAACAGAACCCTTTGGCAATCCGTCAATGTAGTCAACGCAGCGGCTATTCTTTCTTTATCTATTTTCGCAACCATTTTTTCAAACGGATCTGCCGAATAATCGGCAAAAGTTTCGCCCTCATAATCCACTTGGGAAAGCGGATAATTATGGCGTTCGTAATTATATTTTTGCTTTCGTTCTGCCTCGTCCATTTCTTTAAGAAGGTCATACCATTTTTCTTCGACTTCTATGGTGCTCTTTGTGCCGTCTGCAAAGTAATAAGTGTATTCTTTCATTTTTTCGCTCCTTGAATTTGATAAAAATCCGCAGAGCCGGTACTTTTCCGCAAACGAAAAGACGGCATAGAAAAAGCGTTTGAGATTTGCTTTCCTTTGCCGTCTTGCGGTCTGCGGATTATATGATTTCAGACACTACGCAGTCTGCGCGTTTTTGATTTCGACCGTTCCGTCGGACTTAAAACATATCGTCGTTTTACAGCCTTTCATTACGATTTCTACGAGTCTTTCCGTCCTGTCTATGCGACATACAAGTTTGTCGCAACCGTTTCTTACGTCTTCCATAGTTTCACCTATCCTTTTTTTGTTGTTCTTTCAGAATGTTTTCGAGAAATTTCTTTGCTATCGGCTCTAAAACAGCCTTCGGTATATTCGCATAGTTCGGCATACCGTTGACTTTGACCGTATAATCCGTTTCCGCTTTCTTCGTCATTTTTTCGCTCCTTCTAACCCGAATGTTTTTAAGATTGCTTTCATCACTTCGGCGTCTTTGCCGTCAAGCCCCGGCAAAAGCCTTTCCAATAGTTCTTGTTGCTCGCTTTTTAGGAACACCTTGCCTAATCTGAAATTTTTGTCTACATAGATTCCGCCTCCGTTACCTTGGGCGGTGTAAATCGGATATTCGAGCGACAATGTTAAAATGTCGCGACGGATCGTTTTTTCCGAAACGCCGAATTGAAACGCAAGATTACTTACTTTTTCATATCTGCGCATACACAAATCTTCAAGGATCGCGTTTCTGCGTTCGCTTGCTGTCATATCCGATTTCACCTCCTTTCGCTTTTCTTGGCGTTAGTCTAAAACTCAAACCGGACAGTTTTTGTCCTGTTTGAAAAACTTTTTTGATTTTTTTAATTTTTTCTTGAAACGAAAAAAGACCGCCGACAAACGACGGATTCTACAAAATTATAGAAATCCTATCGTCTATCGGCGGCCTCTCATATACGTCTGGTTTAACCGTCCGAAAGAATTGTTTATCCTATGGCTTTACATTGTCTCTGTTTCAGACCGACCATAAGCCTACGCAATTCCGTATTAAATTGTTTTACTTTTACATATCTTCGTCCAGCAGTTCTTGTCCTGCGGGCGCATATACGTCTAATTGAACGTGCCTTCTGCCCATTACTTTCGATACGCTTGTTGCTCCGCATCGCGCACATTGATACTTGACAACTCCGTTCTCGTCACGATAACCCGTAGTTATTCGAAAACAGTTGTTACAAACCACTTTTATCGCTTTTGGTTTCAATTTAATGCTTCCCATAGCGTTCTATTGCTCCTTTCTCCCGTAATATAATGCCGTTTGTATTTGACAAACCTACGATACGGTCGGGAATTCCTATACCAAAGTAAGCCACGGCGTTATACCTCGAAACACAAAATCTTCAGGACTGAATTTGCGTTCGTTATTATATAAAAACCGAAAAAGGGAAAAATCGGCTGTTATATCACGTCTTTGATTACCTTGACGGCTATACCGATTACGTCTATATGCTCGGCATAAAAATCTTTCATATTATCGTTTTCGGGGTGCAATCGTAAACGCTTATTCTTATCATCCCGATACACTCTTTTCAAAGTTGCCATACTTTCGTCCGAGCAATCGCTTTCCGTAAGCACTACCGCTATTTGTCCGTTTTCAAAAGTGTTTTGCTTGCGTATAAGAACTAAATCTCCGTCTTTTATATCGGCATTTATCATCGATTCGCCGCTTGCCACCAACAAAAAGTATTCGCCTTTGCCGAAATAATCCATATTCAGCGGCAAATACCCTTGAATATCTTCTACCGCAAGCTTCGGTTTTCCGCACGCAACAATTCCGAGAATCGGAGCATACCCCATTCCCCAGTTATTTACCGAAGAAGTTATTCGTCCGCGCCCTGCCGTATCTATAAGCCCTTCGTCTTTTAAGCGTTCCAAAAATTTATATGCGGTCGATACGGCACAACCGGCGTTTTTTGCTATCTCGTTTATCGTCGGGCTTACCCGATTATTTTTTATGTATTCGTTGATATACTCATATATCCTTATCTTTGTATCTTCATTCTTTGCTCTCATAGGTGTTTCTCCAAGGGGCGAAATTATTTTCGTGTTTGAATTATATCATAAAGGCAAATCGATTACAACCACTACCTGTCCCGATTAAACGACACATTAAAAATTTTTATATACGAAAAAGCGGCTCACGAATGAACCGCTTTCCATATCAATAATTATCCGTTATTTCTTTTACGAATGAGTCGAACCTTTCATTTACGTTATTCGGCTCGATTATTTTTACCTTTCCTAAAGTTCCTACAATCCATAAGAAAAAAGTTTTGCTTACCTGAACCGAAAGCGTGGTTTCCAACGCGCCGCCATACTTCCGTTGTATCTCTATATCCGTGCCGAATTTATCGTATATATCGCTCAAAAGTTCTTTATCGAATTGTATAGTAACTTCTTCGAGTTCTCCACCGAACATTGAAAAGATTTGCTTTCTATACGTTTCCGAATCGAAATTGTTGAACTCTTCTTTTTCAAGTATCGGCTCGGCTTCCACCGTAACATCTTCCATTTTATCTATTCTGTAACGAGAAGTTCCGTCGTGCCTGTCGTCGTAACAAAGCAGATAGTAATTATCCTTGCTCCATATCAATGACAGCGGATTGAAAACGTAACGCTTTTTATCCCTATGATAGACTTTCTTTTTATTTTCGTCCAGATGATAATACAAGAACGACACCTTTTTCTTTTGTTTTATTGCCGTTTCTATGGCGTCGATATTGTAAATAATGCTCGAATTACCGTGCTTTTTAGAATCCAAGAAAATGATATTGTCCGTGTTATCGGCGTTTTTGTAAATTCCTATCGTGGAATACAACTTGTTTATAATCGTTTCTTTTCTTGTTTCAGTGAGTTTTGACGCTTTTATTACGTCGGTCAGCATTGTAATTTCCGCCGTATCGAAAAGTTGATGCACGGCATAATAATACCGCGATTTCTTTACATACGAACAGATTTCATACCCATATTTATTCAGCAAGTCTATATCCGACGGCAAAACTTTTCTCGAAACGGAAATGCCGCGCTTTTTCAATTCTTCTATGATTTCATTCGTCGAAAGAGCGTGTTCTTCGTCCGTCGATTTTAGCAGTATGTCGTATAAGACTAATAATTTAATCGAACTATCCGTGTTCTTTGCCATATTTTCTGCCTTTTTACTGAAGTTTTTTCTAGTCCGCCATTATAAGAACATTGTCATATAAAACGGAATATAAGTTGTGTTACCTTCTCTTTTAACGTCTTTACTGTAAATAACATAAGAGTTTTTAACTCTATCCGAATACTTTTCTTGAAATTTATCCAGCGATTTATGCGTACTATACGATGACGATTTAACCTCGATAGGCAACAATTTTTTGCCCGACGTAAGCAAAAAATCTACTTCGTATCTGTCAAATCTATGGAAAAACAACTCATATCCGGAACAAACCAGTGCTTGCGCAACGACGTTTTCCATTACCATTCCGATATTTACGCCGAGTTTATCTACTATAAGTTGCTTATAAATCGATTGTTCTATGGGCAACTTGGAATCTGCGAAAATCGACGTAACCAAAAGTCCCGTATCGCCCATATAAATTTTTTGAGTCGAATAATCTTTAGTTCTGTTCAGCCCAACGCTCGGATCGGTGCAATTATTAGCAATATTTACTATCATAGAATCTTTGATTGCTTCATACGAACTATACGTTTTAGACGCTCTGCTGTTCTTGCCTATTGCCACCGAACGGAACAATTTGCTTTGAGTAGACAATTCCGACGGAACGGCATCTAATATAAGCGACGTAGAAAAGTGATATTTCAAATCCAACTTCTTCAAATCATCTCTGTACAGTTTAAGAATATCTCGTTTTACTTCGTCAACGCGCGAAAAATCATTCGATTCTATGAGTTCTATAACCGCTTGCGGCATACCGCCGACTGCAACGTATAACATAAAATCTTTCAAAACTTTTCTATGTGCAACTTGCCCTAACGGTTTCAAATTCAAAAAACAGTCTCTGATAATATCCGCCGTAATGGTATCGCCTCTTGCCCACAAAAACTCCTCAAAATCGAGCGGATACATATTTATAGACTTTTCTTCGCTCGGAATCAAAATCTTTTCCACGTTCTGCTTTAACGTTATGAGCGAACCCGTTTCGATATAATCGTATCTTCCGTCGGCAACAAGTTGTTTTATAGACTGTCTTGCAAGCGGAAACAGTTGAACTTCGTCAAATATAATCAATGATTTTCTTTCTATCAGCCTTTTTCCGTATAACAACGATAGATTTCGGAAAAAAGTATCGAGATCGGAAATGTCGTTCTTAAAAAGTTGTTCTACTTTACCGAGATCTGACTGAAAATTTATAAGTATATATGTTTCATACTCGTTTTTTGCAAATTCTTCTACAATCGTCGATTTCCCGATTCGTCTTGCACCTTGAACAAGCAAAGCTCTTTTGCCCGCCCAATTTGCCTTCCAATCCAAAAAACTTTTGTATATCTTGCGTTTTAGTACCATATCTCGCCTCCGAAACTTTTTATATTAGGATTATAGCATACTTCAATCTAAAAATCAATAACTTTTGGCGGACTTTTCCCCATAAATACAAAATGTTTTTGTTGGTATATCCGCAAATATCAAATATTTCACTATTCTTCGACTAAATATTCGTTCGGTCCTTTATTGTTTTTTAGACGAATAGTTTTAGTGTCCATTTCAATATGCTCGATTACAATGTCTTTCTCTTTTTTTTGCGTATCAGAAAAAGTCTTGCCGTCAAGTTAAAAAAATATGGCTTAAAACTCAAATTCATATAACTTAAACGACAATATTTTTTTGCCGTAAGCCTCTTATTGTTTATACCGCTTGACTGCCGCGCCTTTTTCTGATTTTTCGTGGTTGTCGAAAGACAGATCAAAGCAAAAAATTGCTAAAAGAGCAAAAAATAATTTCAAACCGGTAAAAAAGTGTCCGGTTTGAAGGTTAAAATGTGCTCAAAAGCTAATACAAGGAGGCTTCCAATGAAGACAGCGGTCATCTACGCCCGTTATTCGAGCGACAGACAAACAGAACAATCAATCGAAGGACAAGTCCGTGTATGTAACGATTATGCCGAAAGAAACGGTATTCTAATCGTTAATCAATACATAGACAGAGCAACTACGGGAACGAACGACAATCGTGAAGAATTTCAAAAAATGTTGAAAGACAGCGATAAAAAACAGTTCGATTTCGTTCTCGTTTACAAATTAGACAGGTTCAGCCGTAACAAGTTTGAAATGGCTATGCACAGAAAACGCCTGAAAGACAACGGCATTAAAATTCTGTCAGCTATGGAGAATATTCCCGACAGCCCCGAAGGCATACTGTTGGAAAGTTTGCTCGAAGGTATGAACCAATATTACAGCGAGGAGTTATCCCAGAAAACCAGACGCGGACAAAGAGAAACTCGGATAAAAGGGCTGCATTGTGCAGGCAAACTCAATTACGGTTACTACACCGAGAAGAAAAAGGTCTTTGTCCACAGCGAAGAAGGTCCTGTCGTAAAAGAAATATTCGAGAGATATGCCGCAGGTGAACGCGGCAACGAAATTGCCATAAGTTTTGCAGAACGCGGCATCCTCTATCGCGGCAAGCCTTTCAGCGCAGCAAATATTTACGTTATTCTTCACAGTGAAAAATATACGGGAAGATATGAAATACACGGCGAAGTTTACGATAATATTTATCCGAAAATTATCGACAAGGAATTGTTCGAGCGTTGCAAAGCAAAAATAGACGCCAACCGTTACGGCAATCATATTCCGGACTATTCCTACCTGCTCCGAAAAAGAGTTTATTGCGGAGAATGCGGCACAAGAATGACTTCATACAGCGGAACTTCAAAATCCGGTAAAGTGTCAAAGTATTATAAATGCTGGAACGCCATAGGCAAAAAGAACTGCAAAGCAAAATTTATGAAAAAGGATTTGCTTGAAAGTATTGTCCTAAAATCCTTGCAAGAAACGTTGACGGGTAAAAACTTATCCGTAATCGTAGACGAAATATACAAACAACATAATGCAAAACTGTTAGGCGATAATCCCGTCAAAACGCTTGAAAAAGAGTTATTGCGGATAAACAAATCAATAAACAACATTATGAACGCCATCGAACAAGGCATTATTACCGACACGACAAAAGACCGTTTGCAAGAACTTGAATCCACACGCAAAGACTTACAAGAAAAACTCATTTTTGAGCGTATGCAAGAAAAAACGGTCTTGGATAAAAAGACTATTGAAACCTATCTTAAAAAAGCCGTCGAACAAGAGCCTGAAATGATGATTGAATTGCTTGTCGAAAAAGTGTATGTTTACAGCGATGACCGTATCGAAATTATGCTACACTATGTAGATACGCCAATCGCCCCCAAGCCAATTGAATACGATAAAGACGAGAGCCCTGAAGGTGAAAGCCTTCGGGGTTCTCTTATTTATACGACTAAAATCTTCGTCGATAACAATATCTTTAAGGGTATGAATAAAAAAATCCTCGAACCTACGTTCAAGGAAACTCAAAAAATGCCCGTTTTAATTGAAATTAGAGGATAAAACTATGGTTTTTACTATTAAAAGGTGTTCGTGCGAGGTTAAACAAACGCAGAACCTCCGATACTTGTTACGCTGTCGGGAATTACCACGCTCGTTAATCTTGTGCAGCCACGGAACGCTTTAGAGCCGATAGTCGTTACGCTGTCGGGTATCACCACGCTCGTTAAGCTCTCGCAACCACCGAACGCATCCTTGCCGATAGTCGTTACGCTGTCGGGTATCACCACGCTCGTTAAGCCTCTACAGCAATAGAACGCCTCATTGCCGATACTAGTTACACTGTTAGGTATTACTACGCTCGTTAATCTTGTGCAGCCATAGAACGCTCGTAAGCCGATACTAGTTACACTGTTTCCGATTGTAACGCTCGTTAAACTCGTGCAGCCATTGAACACATAATTACCGATAGTCGTTACGCTGTCGGGGATTACCACGCTCGTTAAGCTTGTGCAGTCTCTGAATGCTGAATCGCTGATAATAGTTACGCTATTCCCGATGAACACACTCGTCAACCTACTACAGCCACTGAATGAGGATTCGCCGATAGAGACGACTGAATTATCTGCAATGATTACCGACACTAAAGATGTACATCCTTTGAATGCAACTGTACCTATCGTTTCTATTCCACGGCTAAAAACTACCTCTTCTATAGTTTTACTCATGCTTAGCGAGGTGACCGTTTTAACGGGAAGTCCGTTATGCACGGACGGAATTATAATACGTGTATTTGTTTCTGTACCAATGCCGGTAACGGAATAGTATGTTCCATCCTCACTAAGCGTATACGCAAGATTTTGAGCTACTGTATATCGGCTATAACCACATTCAGTGCAAACATAATCAACGATATTGTGTGGCTGCGTTTCTCCGTACTCAAACGTTTCTGTTCCCTTTTGATGACACCACTTGCATGCGTAGTAATAAGTCGCTTTGTGTGTGCATGTTGCAGCAGAAGCTAAATACTCGTTGTCAATTATCTGCGCACTGTATACGCAATTCGTAACGTCCCCGCTTTCGTACGTATCGGTACCTTCAGCACTACACCATTTGCATTTGTAATAATAAGTTGCTTTGCCAGAGCATGTTGCCTCCATGCAAAGATAATTCTTAGTCACTTCCTGTTTGCTATAATCGTGAGCTGCATAACCGCCATATATAAATGTGTTAGTACCCTTCTCATCACACCATTTACATACATAGTAATAAGTTGCCTTTTTTGCGCACGTTGCCTGGGAAGCCAAATGTTCATCATCTATTATTTTCTTAATGTATGAATGAGCTGCCATTTCGCCATATTCGTACGTATCGGTGCCTTTGGCTCTACACCACTTGCATGCGTAGTAATAGGTCGCTTTACTCGAACACGTTGCCTCCATACAAAGATAAGTCTTAGTCACTTCCCGATTGCTATAATCGTGAGCTGCATAATTGCCGTAGGTAAATACATGATACCCTTTGGCGCCACACTTGCATGAGTAATAATATGCAGCGCTATGCTGACAAGTCGCTTCTTCGGATAGATATTGTTCGGATACAATCTCTTCTCTATAATTATGCGCTAACGTTTCGCCGTACTCGAACGTCGCCGTTCCGTGTTCTCCGCATTCGCAGGATAGGTAGTACTTTGCCTTTGTAGTACACGTTGCGTTTGCCGCAAGATATTTGCCTTCCGCAATCTGCTTGTCGAAAGTATGAGGTAACGTCTCTCCGTATTCGAACGTTGCCGTTCCCTTTGCTCCGCACTTGCATGCGTAGTAGTACGTCGCTTTACTCGAACACGTTGCAGCCTTACAGAGATAATCGTTTTCTATCTTCTGCTCGTTATAATTATGCGCTATCGTTTCGCCATACTCGAACGTCGCCGTTCCGTGTTCTCCGCATTCGCAAGAGAGGTAGTACTTTGCCTTTGTAGTGCATGTTGGCATTTCTACCATAAATCTGCCCTCGGCTATCTGCCTATCAAAAACGTGCTCATGTTTTTCGGCGCAAGACGCAAAACCCATTAAAGATATGGCAATAACGACAAGTGCCATAATGATTTTTAATGTTCTTTTTAACATGATTTACCACCTCTTATTTAATTTTTTTATTTCTTTACCAAAATAATAATCGGTCTACAGCAGTATGTACAACACTTATTCCTACCACTTGCCATGTCGTGTATTTATATTTTTGCTTACGATACCGGCAAATTTTACAGGCAAAACTGCTCATTTTTTACGAATAATCTCGACTTTACACTGTACTACCGAAATGCAACCTTATACAGCCAAAGTATACATCATTATGTGATGTGTGTCAACACTTTTACATCAATTTGTGGCATAATGGCTTTAATGAACATAGCAAAACAAATCGGGAACAATATCAAACAGGCACGCAAATATAAAGGTCTGACTCAAAGACAGGTTGCCGCTATGCTGAAGATGACGCAGCAACAATATAGCCGTTTCGAAAACGGTGTTTTTCAGTTAAACTACGAGCAAATTGTTTTTTTGTGCAATTTATACGAAATTACGCCCAATGATATTTTTGAAATATATTAACCGATAAATACTCTCAAAAGCTGCCTCCGATTATTACATCATCTAACCGTTTAACCAATAAAAAAAGTACTCCGCATATCAAAATGCGAAGTTCTTTTTAATTTTAACGGTGCCGACTTAATAGCGGCGTACAATAATTGCGAATTGAAAATCTCTCGAAGTTCTTTTGTATACTTTTCTTGCAAGAAAAGTATGAAAAAACAACCGATAGCTTTATGCTTTCGGTTGTTCTGATTCAAATATGCTTTAGCTATGAGACGCACGGGCTACAAAAGTCTATAACGCCCCCTTAAAAGCTATTAAACCAATTCGATTACTGCCATTTCTGCAGCATCGCCACGACGGAAGCCGAGCTTAATAACTCTCGTATATCCGCCATACTGATTGTTGTTTGCTTTAGCGCGCTCGTCATACTTCGGAGCATACTCGTTAAAGATTTTTTCAACGAGCGGATGCTTGATGTTATGAGTTCTCTCTCTAAAGGACTCCTTAGATTCCTTAGCCTGTCGCATTTCGGGTATATCGTAAAGCTGACGCATAATAGCTCTTCGAGCGGCAAGTTTTTTAACTCCGTCGTTTACTATTTCTACGTTGATATCCTTACCCTTAGCGTCTTTACGAACTTCCACCTTTTTAACGGTATCGCGATAAGTATTTATAGCCTTAGTAAGGATTTTTTCGGCATAGCGAGAAACTTCCTTAGCTCTGTCAAAAGTAGTTTCTATTCTTCCGTACCAAAGCAGTTGAGTCGCCTGATTTCTGATAAGCGCCATACGCTGATCGGTAGGTCTTCCTAATTTTCTTTGTTCCATTGTATTTCTCCTTAATCTTCGTTGCTCTTAAGATCCAAGCCGTATCCTCTAAGCTTGGCAATAACTTCATCGAGTGATTTGCGACCGAGGTTACGAACTTTAAGCATGTCGTCTTCGGTCTTTTGCGTAAGATCCTCAACCGTATGGATATTTGCTCGTTTGAGACAATTGTACGAACGAACCGAAAGATCCATGTCTTCGATGCTCATCTCAAGAATCTGAGTCTTGGGATTTGCCTGCGTTTCTATAAGAATACCCATCTTAGAGATGGTATCGCTAAGCGAAACAAAAATACGAATATGATCTTCTATTGCTTTAGCTGCAAGCGAAAGTACGTCTCTTGCCGAAAGACTACCGTCGGTCTTAACTTCGAGAGTGAGCTTATCGTAATCGATGCTTTGACCCACTCGGGTAGTGGTTACCGAATAACTTGCAGCCTTTACGGGAGTAAATATGGAGTCTATTGCAATGTATCCGATAGGCTGAGATGCGTCTTTATTGTTTTCGGCAACGACATATCCTCTGCCCTGAGCCACATAAAGCTCCATATTGAGTTTTGCGCCTTCGTCAAGCGTACAAATGTACAAGTCGGGATTAAGAATCTCGATTTCCGGATCCTGTTCGATATCCGCAGCGGTAACTATTCCCGGAGTATACCTTTCGATTTTAAGAACCTTTTTGAGTTCCTTATCCGAGTAATTCGCTTTGAGGTTGAGTCCTTTGAGGTTCAAGATGATATCCGCAACGTCCTCTTTTACACCTTTAATCGTGCTGAATTCGTGGCTTATTCCCTCGATATTGATACCGACTACCGCCGTACCGGGAAGCGCCGACAAAAGCACTCTTCTTAGAGCATTTCCTAAAGTAATTCCGTAACCACGCTCCAAAGGCTCTACAACAAACTTACCGTATCTAAAGTCTGCGCTTTCCTCTAGTGTGATTTCCGGCTTTTCGATTTCCATCATTATAAATCATTCTCCTTATTAGGTATGCTTTAATATTAAATTTTTATTAAAACAAATATTACTTAGAATACAACTCAACGATAAGCTGCTCGTTTATGCTGAGGTCGATATCTTCGCGCTTGGGATTCTCCACAACCTTACCTACAAAGGTTTCGGTATCGAATTCCACCCACTTCGGCATAACGATTTTTGCGCCTCTAAGCTCCTTAAACATAACGTTGTCTTGTTTTACTTCCTTAACGCCGATAACGTCGCCCGCCTTAGTATGGTAGCTAGGAATATCCACAACCTTACCGTTAACGGTAATATGTCCGTGGTTAACTATCTGACGAGACTGAGCTCTGCTCGAACCGATACCCATACGGTATACTACGTTGTCGAGGCGAAGTTCCAAAAGCATCAACATATTTTCACCGGTAATGCCCTTCATACGTTCGGCTTCTTCGTAGTACGAATAGAACTGCTTTTCGAGCAAACCGTATGCTCTCTTAGCCTTCTGCTTTTCTCTAAGCTGGACAGCGTATTCGGAATTCTTCTTTCTGGATGCGCCGTGCTGTCCCGGAGCTACCGGTCTGCGTTCCATAGCGCATTTCTTGGAAGTGCAACGTTCCCCTTTAAGGAAAAGTTTTTGACCTTCTCTTCTGCATTTTTTGCAATCTGCACATGTAATTCTAGCCATTTATATACTCTCCTTATACTCGTCTGCGTTTGGGCGCTCTGCAACCGTTGTGCGGAACGGGCGAAACGTCGGTAATCGAGGTTACGGTAAGTCCTGCAACTTCCAAAGCTCTGATGGAAGATTCACGTCCCGAACCCGGACCTTTTACAAATACGTCTACACTCTTAAGACCATGCTCTTTTGCGGTGAGCGCTGCCTTTTCGCACGCCTGCTGCGCTGCGAACGGGGTAGACTTTCTCGAACCCTTAAATCCGAGTGCGCCTGCCGAACACTGGCAAATAGCGTTACCCTGATCGTCGGTAATCGTAATAAGCGTATTATTAAACGAAGATTGAATATGAACCTGACCTTTGTCGATGTTCTTGGTAATCTTCTTTCTGGTTGTTGTCTTTTTAACTGCCATAACGTATGCCTCCTACTTCTTGGATCTGCCTACAGTACGCTTGGGACCCTTGCGAGTACGAGCGTTCTGCTTGGTGCTTTGACCTCTAACGGGCAGACCTTTACGATGTCTTACTCCGCGGTAGCAGCCGATTTCGGTAAGACGCTTGATGTTAAGAGCGATTTCACGATGCAAATCACCCTCGGTCTTAACATTGTGCTCTACATAACTTCTGATTGCGTTAACTTGATCTTCGGTAAGATCTTTAACTCTGATATCCGGATCAACTCCGGTTGCCTTTAAAATTTTATTTGCCGTCGGTCTTCCGATACCGTAAACATAGGTAAGTCCTATCTCTACGCGCTTCTCTCTCGGCAAATCTATACCAGCAATTCTTGCCATCGATTTGAACTCCTTAAATTTAAAGTAATTATATATATAAGAAAACGCCGATTAGCGTACGCCTGGAATGATGCGCACGCTACTACGATCGAGTATATTCTTATCGTTAACCCTGTCTCTGCTTGTGGTTGGGGTACTTGGAACAGATAACCATTATCTTTCCGTGTCTTTTGATAACCTTGCATTTATCGCACATGGGCTTTACAGATGCTCTGACTTTCATAATTGTATCTCCTACTATGATTTTAGTTTTTGTTACGGTACGTTATACGACCTTTAGTAATATCGTACGGCGACATTTCGATTTTTACGGTGTCGCCTTCGAGAACCTTAATGTAGTGCATACGGATTTTACCGGATATCGTGCATGTAACTATGTGTCCGCCGTTATTTAACTTAACCTTGAACATTGCGTTACGCAAGCACTCTACTACAGTACCTTCAGCTTCGATATTATCACCCTTAGGCATTACGCTCCTCCGTCAATTTTATTTGCATAGCGATTTCATCGTTATTGCAATCGAACTTTGCACATCTCAAAAGCTTTATGTGCTTTATCCGCTTTAGTTTCGGGTTGTCGACCTTACGCAGTGCGCCGTCGGCAAGCAGTACGAAGTTTTCGGAAACAACGGCTACTACGGCATACAGTCTGCCTTTGTCGTGTCCCTTTGTAGACATAACTATATTGCCTACGCTTAATTCATTTTCGCACAAAACACCCATTATGTTATTGTAGCACAAATTTCAACGAAAGTAAACCGTTTTAACGGCCTTTTTTGACCTATAACGTTAAAATTTCCACTCCTTTGGAAGTAATTACGACTGTATTTTCGTAATGAGCGGCAGGACTTCCGTCAATCGTGCGACAAGTCCAGCCGTCGGAATCTATCCTTATATGATAATCGCCGAGCGTTATCATAGGCTCGATAGCCAAAGCGTATCCTTTTTTTAGCGTAAATCCGGTGCCGGCAACGCCGTAATTGGGAACTTGCGGATCTTCGTGCAAATGCTTGCCTATACCGTGTCCTACCATTTCACGAACTATGCCGAAGCCGAATTTGTTTACATAAGACTGTATGGCATGCGACACGTCGCCGAGCCTTCCGCCTTCTTTAACGAATTTTACTCCCTCAAAGAAAGATTGCTTTGTTACGTCTATCAAACGCTGTTTACTCTCGGAAATTTTACCTACCGCAAACGTACGAGCTGCGTCACCGTGAAATCCGTTTTTTACCGCTCCGACATCGATGCTGACGATTTCGCCCTCTTTGAGAACTCTCAGCGATGGAAAACCATGCACTACTACGTCGTCTACGGATATGCAAGACGCCGCCGGGAAACCGTTGTAATTGAGGAAAGACGGAATAGCTCCGGCAGATCTTATTACGTCCTCCACTATAGAGTTTAACTCCATGGTGGAAACACCCGGTCTGACGTACTTTTCCACTTCTCTCAGTGCATCGCCGACTATTACGCCGGACTGACGCATAAGTTCTATTTCGCTATCCGTTTTTACGGTAATCACTTAGCACCTTCCTGACGTCGCTCAAAACGTCTTCAACTTTTCTGTTTCCGTCGATTTTGGCGAGCTTGCCTTTACTTTCGTAATACTGCTGTATGGGGAAAGTTTTCTGTTTATACTCTTTAATTCTTTCCCTGATCACTTCTTCTTTGTCATCGTCCCTTTGATGAAGCTCTGCGCCGCATTCGTCGCACTTGTCGCCATCAAAGGAATGCCTGTTAAAACTTTTTCCGCAACCGCTGCAAACCATTCGATTTACAATACGGTCGACTATTTTTTCTTCATCGACGTCGAGATCTACAACAAGGTCGATATCCGTAACGTCGTCAAGAAGTCTGGCCTGCGCCAAAGTTCTCGGAAAGCCGTCCAATAGGAAAGATTCGCAATCGGATTGAGAAAGCCGATCTTTCAAAAGTTGAACCGTAATTTCGTCCGGGACAAGATGCCCTTCGTCAATATAGCTCTTTGCCACCACGCCTAAAGGCGTTCCCTCTCCGATGTGTTTACGGAACAGATCTCCGGTGGAAATATGCGGAATGGCAAACTCGTGCGAAATCATCGCCGCCTGCGTACCTTTACCTGCACCCGGGGCTCCGAATATAACGATCTTCATTATCAAACACCTCTCATCGTAATTCCGTTGCGGCATTTCGTAGCCGACGAAACGGAAACAGCCAGTGATAAATCGCTCGCTGCCGTCAGTAAAACCATCTAACGTCGGCGTGTTTTGAGGGCAAAACCCTCAAAACAACCGACTTAGAATAACTATTTGATTTTTGACGCTTTCCCTTATCGGGTTTGCATCTTATTTGAGGAACCCTCTGGTTCTCTTCATCATCAACAAACCTTCAATTTGCTGATTGAGTTCGAGCGCTACCGATACTACGATAAGAAGTCCCGTTGCGCTGAACGCATTGATAAGGTTGTTACCGAAACCGATCGCCTGGAAAATAACAGACGGAACAATTGCGATAATCATAAGGAAAAACGCTCCGAACAAAGTAAGACGCTTGCTGACTTTGTCAAGATATTCTCCTGTCGCCCTACCGGGTCTTACGCCCATATCGCCGAGCATACCGCCGTACTGCTGAAGGTTACGCGCTATGTCGTAGGGCTTAAACTGAATAGTGGTATAGAAATAGCTGAACAGCATTATAAGTATACCCAAAATTACAAAGTAAAGAATAGAATCGGTGCCGAGCCACCTAGTCCACCATGCATAGAAGCCAGTAGAAAGGTCGGCAGAGAATATTCTCGCTATCATCTGCGGGAAGGTAAGCAAAGCCGTCGAGAAGATGATAGGCAATACGCCGTTAGCGTTAACTTTAATAGGTATATAACTCTTTTGCCCGCCGTACTGTTTTCTTCCCTTAACCTGCTTAGCATAGTTAACGGTAATTTTTCTTTCCGCCTTATCTACCCATACGATAAAGGTAAATATAACTATTACCAAAATAAGGAAGACGAGAAGCGACCAGAACGCATTCGCTCCGGCGTCACCGCCATCTGCAATAATGGGCACCTGCTCTGCTATCGCAAGACCTGCAGAAGCAATAATACCTACGAAAATTATAAGCGAAATTCCGTTACCTACGCCGAGCTCGGTGATACGATCGCCTATCCACATGGTAAACATAGAACCGGCTACGAGCATAAACGCAACGAATATCGCAATCCAAACTTTATTATCCGAATTACCGAATATACCATCGCTTATTCCGCCGCCCTGATACCAGCTCACGGCAATACCTGCAGCCTGCGCAATCGCAAGTACAAGCGTAGCGATTTTGGTAAATCTTGAAAGTTTTTTACGTCCGTCCTCGCCTTGCTGACTCCACTTTTCCAACGCCGGGATAGCTACCGTAAGCAACTGAACTATTATGGAAGCGTTAATGTAAGGCGAAATACCCAAAGCAAGCACAGCGCCGTTGCTGAGAGCGCCACCGCCGATTTGCGAAAGCAACCCGAGCAACGTGTCGTTTTCGGCTACAAGCGAGCCCGGAGATATGCCCGGAACGGGCAACCAACAACCCAGCCTGTAAACAAACAACAATGCTATGGTAATAAGAATTTTGGTTCTTATTTCTTTGTTCTTAAAGGCATTGACAATGTTCTGAAACATCAGATCACCTCTGCTTTGCCACCAATTTTTTCAATCTTTTCCTTAGCCGATCCGGTAAACTTATTAGCTTTCACGGTAACTTTCTTGGTGAGCTCTCCGTTACCCAAAACCTTAAGTCCGTACTGTTCTACTTTCTTTACAAGTCCCTTAGCTACCAATGCGTCCATCGTAACATCTTCGCCCTCTTCGAAATAATCTTCGATAGTGCAAAGATTGATAACGGTATATACTTTTTTCCACGCATTATCAAAACCACGCTTGGGAAGACGACGAGCAAGCGGCATCTGACCGCCTTCGAAACCTATTCTTACGCCGCCTCCGCTACGTGCCCACTGACCTTTGTGACCTTTGGTAGCCGTTTTTCCGAGTCCGGAACCGATGCCTCTGCCGATACGTTTTTCGGCTGTGCGGGATCCCGGTGCCGGAGATAAAGTGTGCATTTTCATGATTAGATCTCCTCCACTTTTACGAGATGTTTTACAACGAAAATCATTCCTCGAACGGCGTCGTTATCGTTTACGATAACAGATGAATGGATTTTGGTAAGACCGAGCGCCTCAACCGTTCTCTTTTGCTTTTCCAAACGACCGCTGGTGCTTTTTATCAAAGTTATTTTCAACTTTTTGTCCATAATCAGCCTCCTATCCGAGAATTTCTTCTACGGTCTTGCCACGAAGAGCAGCTATTTTTTCTGCCGAGCGAAGCGACTTAAGTCCTTCGAAGGTAGCCTTTACGGTGTTAATCGAATTTCTCGAACCGTAGCTCTTAGTGGTTATATTCTTGATGCCGGCAAGCTCTACTACCGAACGAACGGATGCGCCTGCGATAACGCCTCGACCTTCGGGAGCCGGCTTCAAAATTACTACGCTCTTGCCGAACTTTCCTACAACTTCGTGCGGGATAGTGCTTTCGCCGATAGAAACCTTAACCATGTTTCTGCGAGCAATTTGCTCTGCCTTTTTGATAGCTTCGGGAACTTCTGCGGCTTTTCCGGTGCCGATACCGATGCTGCCGTTGCCGTCGCCTACTACGATAAGGGCTGCGAAACGCATGTTACGTCCGCCCTTAACAACCTTAGTAATACGATTTACGGCTACGAGTCTGCTCTGGATACCGTCGTCGTGTTTTTCTACTACTTGTTCTCTCTTTGCCATTATCCTATCCTCCTAAAACTCAAGTCCGCTTTCTCTTGCGCCGTCTGCGAGAGCTTTTACTCTGCCGGTGTAGAGATATCCGCCTCTGTCGAATACAACGGTCTTAACGCCCGCTGCGATAGCGCGCTCTGCTACGAGCTGTCCTACCTTTTTAGCGGCCTCGGTCTTATTGAGTCCGTTACCGTCAAATCCTTTGGCAACGGTCGATGCGGAAGCAATGGTGATTCCCTTGATATCGTCTATAACCTGAGCGTAGATATGAGAAGTGCTGCGATATACGCACAATCTGGGCGTTTCTGCAGTACCTTTGAGGTGCGCTCTGATTTTAAGATGTCTTTTGGCTCTGACGCCATTTTTATTTATCTTGCTTATCATAATGCTCTCCTATTATTTACCTTTCTTGCCTTCTTTGAGGATAACGACTTCGTCGCTGTAACGAATGCCGTAAGCGTGATACGGTTCTACCGGGCGCTTGGACTTAACGGTTGCTGCGAACTGTCCCACAAGAGCCTTGTCGATACCGGTAACCACGATGGTGTTAGCATCGGGGCAGGTAACGGTAATGCCTTGGGGCGCAGTCATCTCTACGGGATGGCTGAGTCCCAAACTCATAGTAAGTTTAGAGCCGTTCATAGCAACTTTCCAACCTACGCCGTTTACGACAAGCGTCTTGGTAAAGGGAGTTACAACGCCGTTTACCATATTGTTGATAAGCTGACGATAAAGGCCGTACTTGCTGTTGGTTTCTTTGTCGGTCTGATCCGCACATTCTACGTGAATAACGTTGCCGTCTACTTTTATAGAAATTTTTCTGTCCACGATTTCCTGCGAAAGGGTACCCTTAGGTCCTTTTACGGTAACCACGTTACCGTCTACGGTAACGGTTACGCCTGCGGGAATGTGAACGGGCAATTTACCTATTCTTGACATAATACCCTCCTTACCAGATGTAGGCAAGCACTTCGCCGCCTATCTTCTGCATGCGCGCCTGTCTGTCGGTCATGACGCCCTTAGAAGTGGATATTATCGCAATACCCAATCCGTTGATAACTCTGGGGAGGTCTTCGTAACCGCAGTATACTCTGAGACCGGGCTTAGATATTCTCTTAAGGCAGGAAATAACCTTATCGTTCTTAGCGCCGTACTTAAGCGTGATATAAATATTTTTACGTCCGTCAATTTCTACGATTTCGGCACTCTTGATATAACCTTCCTGAACGAGGATATCTGCGATGGCCTTCTTCATTTTGGAAGCGGGAACGGTAACCGTGTCGTGCTTTGCCGTCAAAGCGTTTCTAATTCTTGTAAGCAAATCTGCTATAGGATCGTTTACTACCATAATTCCTCCTTACCAACTCGACTTCTTAACGCCGGGGATTTCGCCCTTATACGCTTTTTCTCTGAAACAAATTCTGCAAATACCATACTTGCGAAGAACGGCGTGCGGTCTTCCGCAAAGTTTGCATCTGGTATAAGCTCTGGTTGTGAACTTAGCAGGCTTTTGCTGCTTGTTTATCATTGCTTTCTTTGCCATAAATCAAATTCTCCTTTCCCTATTAGTTCTTGAAGGGCATTCCAAGCTTAACAAGGAGCTGCTTAGCTTCGTCGTCACTCTTTGCTGAGGTAACCATGCAAACGTCAAAGCCTCTTACTTTTTCTACCTGTTCGTACGGAACTTCGGGGAATATGATCTGTTCCCTTACGCCTACCGCATAATTTCCTCTTCCGTCAAACGACTTTCCGGAAATACCGCGGAAGTCTCTTACACGGGGGAAAGCAATGGATACGAGCTTATCGAAAAATTCGTACATTTTGTCGCCTCTGAGCGTAATTTTAACGCCGATGGACTGACCTTCTCTAAGCTTAAAGTTAGCAACGGACTTTTTAGCCTTGGTAACTATAGCCTTTTGACCTGCGATTGCTTCGAGTTCTGCAATTGCGGTCTGAATGCTCTTAGAGTTGTCCTTTATATCGCCGAGACGCATATTAAGAACGATTTTCTCAAGTTTAGGAACTTCCATTATGTTCTTGTATCCTCGTTCCTTCATAAGTGCGGGAACAATTTCGGTAAGGTATCTTGTCTTAAGTCTGTTTCTTTTCAATTCAGCCATTTAAGTACCCTCCTTAATTCTCTTCGGCGGGCTTAGCGTCCGACTTACGAGTACGCTTTACCTTGCCGGTGGACTTTTCCGCTTTAGCCGCACTCTTCTTTTTAGCGGGAGCAGCAGGCTTAGCGCTGTCTATATCGAAACCGCATTTTTTGCAGCTTCTGTGACTCTTGCCGTCTACTTCGATAGTAGCTATACGAGTAGCTTTACCGCAAGAAGGGCATACGAGCATAACGTTGCTTATGTCAACATTTCCCTCGCTCTTTACAATGCCGCTCTGCTCCTGAGCCGAACGAGCTTTGCGATGACGAGAAATCATATTGACATTTTCTACTTTTACGGACGCATTTTTAACGTCTACCGAAAGCACTTTGCCGCTTTCGCCTTTGTCCGATCCGGCCAAAACCTTAACGGTATCGCCTTTTTTAATTCGTAAACTCATTGTCTGTCCTCCTTACAAAACTTCGGGCGCCAAGGAAACTATTTTCATATAGTCCTTGTCACGCAATTCTCTTGCGATGGGTCCGAAGATTCGGGTGCCTCTCGGTTGTTTCTGTGTGTCTATTATAACGGCTGCGTTATCGTCAAAACGAATATGACTTCCGTCCGGACGATTTACTCCTTTGTGAGTACGAACGATTACCGCTCTTACAACGTCGCCCTTCTTTACTGCGCCGCCGGTCGTAGCGGATTTTACCGATGCGATAATAACGTCACCGATGTTGCCGCTTCTGCGGAAGGAGCCACCGAGAACACGGATACACATAATTTCTTTAGCGCCGCTGTTATCGGCTACTTTCAAATAACTCTGTGGTTGTATCATAAACGTTCTCCTTATTTAGCCTTTTCTACTATTCGATTAAGACGGAAGCACTTATCCTTGGAAAGAGGTCTGGTTTCGATGATTTCGACTACGTCGCCCTCGCCGGCTTCGTTGTTTTCGTCATGTGCCTTAAACTTAGTAGTGGTATTTATGGTCTTTTTGTACAGAGGGTGCTTAGTCTTGTCACGAACGGCAACGACGATGGTTTTGTCCATCTTATCGCTAACGACGATGCCCACTCTTACCTTACGGTTGTTTCTTATAATTTCCGACATTGTCTATCCCTCCGATTAGTTCTTCTTTGCAAGCTCGCGCTCGCGAATAGCGGTCTTTATTCTTGCTATGTCTCTCTTGCATTTTTTCATCTGCATGGGATTTGTAAGCTGACCGGTTGCATGGCTGAAGCGCAAATTGAACAATTCTTGCTTAAGCTCTGCGAGCTTTGCGTTAAGTTCGGCGTCTTGTAAATCACGATACGAAACTTTCATTATGCTTCAACCTCCTTTTCTTCGTTAGCGTCTGCGCTCTTAATCTCGTCTTTACGAGCGAATTTGCATCTTACGGGCAACTTGTGCGAAGCAAGACGAAGAGCCTCTTTTGCGATTTCTTCGCTGACGTCTGCCATTTCGAACAATACTCTTCCCGGCTTTACTACGGCTACCCAATATTCGGGCGAACCTTTACCTGAACCCATTCGGGTTTCGGCGGGCTTCTTGGTTACAGGCTTGTGCGGGAAAATATCTATCCAAACTTTACCGCCACGCTTGATATATCTGGTCATAGCTACACGGGCAGCTTCGATTTGCTTGGAATCTATCCAACCCGGATCCATAGCAACAAGGCCGTACTCGCCGTAAGCGATGATGTTACCCTTGTTAGCCTTGCCTTTCATTCTGCCTCGCTGAACGCGACGTCTTTTTACTCTCTTAGGCAATAACATTACTGCTGTCCTCCTTCCTTAAGCTGAGGAATGATCTCTCCCTTATAAACCCAAATTTTGATACCGATTTTGCCGAAAGTGGTATTTGCTTCCGCTTCTGCGTAATCGATGTCTGCACGCAAAGTCTGAAGGGGTATCGAACCATCGTGATAACTTTCGCTACGAGCAATTTCTGCGCCGTCGAGACGTCCGGAAACGGTAATCTTTACACCCTTTGCACCGCTGCGCATTACTCTGCCCATAGACTGCTTCATCGTTCTGCGGAACGAAGCTCTCTTTTCGATTTGAGCCGCAATGTTTTCGGCAACGAGCTGAGCGTCCATATCCGGTTTTTTAACTTCGAGAACGTTGATGTAAATGGTTCTTTCTTTTTTTACGATTTTGGTAAGTTCTTTTTTAAGCTGCTCTACGCCTGCGCCCTTGATGCCGATAAGCATGCCGGGTTTGGAAGTGTAGATGTTTACGGTAACTTTACCCTGTGCTCTGTCGATGGTGGTCTTGGAGATGCCGAAGGTATAATACTTACGCTTAATGAACTCTCTGATTTTGTGGTCTTCTACCAAGAAATCTGCGAAATCTTTTTTGCTTGCGTACCACTGAGCGTTCCAGCCCTGTATTACGCCCACTCTGAGTCCGTGGGGATTAACTTTCTGTCCCATGATTATTTACCCTCCTTGATCTCATCGAGAATTACGGTGATGTGGCTGGTGCGCTTTAAGATAGCGTGGCCTCTGCCCTTGGAAACGGGATTCATTCTCTTAAGAGAAGGACCGCCGTCCGCAAAAATCTCTGCGATATAAAGGTCGCTTCTCGAAAGTCCCTTAAACTCTGCGTTAGCCACAGCGGACTTAACGAGTTTGTTTACTACCTCTGCCGATGCATTGGGAATAGCCTCGAGCATAGCCATAGCTTCGTTTACGGATTTGCCCCTTACAACGTTAAGAACGATCCTAACCTTGCTCGGAGAAATTCTGATATATCTGGCACGAGCAGTGGGACGCATGTCTTTTTCTTCACGTCTTTTAGCCGTTTTTTCTTTACTTCTTTTAGCCATTGTCTTTCTCCTTATTTAGCCTTGGTCGTCTTCTCGCCTGCGTGACCTTTAAAAGTACGGGTGGGAGCGAATTCACCGAGCTTATGTCCTACCATTTCTTCGGTGCAATATACGGGAACGTGCTTGCGACCGTCGTGTACCGCTATGGTCTGACCGATAAATTCAGGGTAAATCGTAGAACTTCTCGACCACGTTTTGATAACTTTTTTATCGGTGGTGTCCATCTGAGCGCATACTCTGTTGAACAATCTTTCCTCTACATAAGGACCTTTTTTCAAACTTCTACTCATAATTTACCTCACTTAGTTAATGCGTTTAACAATATATTTGCTACTGTTCTTATGCTTGTTTCTCGTCTTATATCCGAGAGCGGGCTTGCCCCACGGAGTAACGGGACCCGGACGACCGATAGGCGACTTGCCTTCGCCACCGCCGTGCGGGTGATCACAGGGGTTCATAACTACGCCTCGAACGGTAGGTTTAACGCCCATGTGACGTTTTCTACCTGCCTTACCCAAGGAAACGAGTTCGTGGTCGAGGTTGCCCACCTGACCTACGGTTGCCTTGCAAGTAAGAAGAATCATTCTCATTTCGCCGCTGGGAAGACGAAGAGTCGCATACTTGCCTTCCTTAGCCATAAGCTGAGCGGCTGCGCCTGCGGTACGAACCATTCTTGCGCCTCTGCCCGGTTGCATCTCTACGCAATGTACCAAAGTACCTACGGGAATCGCCGAAAGCGGGAGAGCGTTGCCTGCCTTTATATCTGCGTTTTCGCCGGAAAGAACGACGTCTCCTACCTGAAGTCCGAGCGGAGCGAGAATATATCTCTTTTCGCCGTCTGCGTAGTTAAGCAATGCGATATATGCAGTGCGGTTGGGATCGTACTCGATGGTAGCAACCTTTGCCGGAACGTTATCTTTATCTCTCTTAAAATCTATTATACGGTACTTTCTTCTGTTACCGCCACCGATGTGTCTTACGGTGATACGGCCGTAACTGTTACGTCCGCCTTTGCGGTTGATAGTCGCAAGTAGCGATTTTTCGGGAACTGTGGCGGTGATCTCTTCGAAAGAGCTTACCGTCTTAAATCTCGTACCCGGAGTTATCGGCTTAAATCTTTTAATTGCCATAATTGCCTCCCCTTAACTCAAGCTCTCGAAGAACTCGATAGCCTTACTGTCGGCTTTGAGCTGAACGTAAGCCTTTTTGGTAGCTGCCGTATAGCCTTGCGTTCTACCCTGTCTCTTAAGTTTACCTTTTACGTTAACGGTATTAACCTTAGCGACTTTAACCTTGAATATTTCTTCAACTGCAGCCTTGATATCCGTCTTAGTTGCGTTAACATCTACCAAGAAGCCGTACTTCTTCATGCGGATGCCTTCGTAACTTTTTTCGGAAGTAACCGGCTTTTTGATTACGTCGTATGCGTTCATGCTTTGTAAGCCTCCTCGATCTTTCTGATTGCGGACTCGGTCATTACGCATTTAGCGTTATTTACGAGGTCCCTTACGTTTATCTGATACGCAGGAAGAACGGTTGCGAACGGGATGTTTGCAATAGCTCTTACCGCCATAGCGTCCATATCTGCGGTCACAATCAAAACTCTCTGTTGGATACCGAGCGTCTTAAGAGCGTTAGCAGCTTCCTTGGTTTTGCCCGTAAGAACGAGTTCGTCCAAAGCGATCATGTCGCCGTCAGCGAGTTTTGCGCTGAGCGCACTGCGAAGAGCATTGCGACGAGCCTTAACGTTTACCTTCTGATCGAAGTCTCTCGGCTTCGGAGCAAATACGACGCCACCCTTAATCCACTGCGGTGCTCGTATCGAACCCTGTCTTGCGTTACCGGTACCCTTTTGTCTCCACGGCTTGCGTCCGCCGCCTCTTACCTCGGTACGAGTAAGCGTAGATTTGGTACCCTGTCTTGCATTGTTTGCCTGCGCAACTACTACCTGATGAATAAGACCTTCGTTGTATTCTGCTCCGAATACGCTTTCGTCAAGCTCGATGGTCTTAACTTCGTTGCCGTTCATATTAAAAACTTTAATGCTTGGCATAGTTTACCTCCTAATACTTAACGGCTTCTTTAACCGTTACCAATCCGCCTTTGGGACCGGGAATCGCACCTTTTATAAGAAGAACGCTGCGATCTGCGTCAACCTTAACTACTTTAAGGTTTTTAATAGTAACTCTTTCGTGACCATAATGTCCTGCCATGTGAAGTCCCTTTATTACCTTACTGGGAGTACTGTTCGCACCCGAGGAACCTCTTTCTCTGTGAACGGGTCCGGTACCGTGAGTCATCTTAAGTCTGTGCTGATTCCAACGCTTGATTGCGCCGGTGAATCCTCTGCCTCGGGTAACGCCGATTACGTCTACGATATCTCCACCCGAGAAAATATCACACTTGATCTCGCTACCGATCTCGTACTTGTCACAGTTATCGAACTTAAATTCTTTAACGACTTTCTTAGCGGACACATTGGCTTTTTTAAACTGCCCCGCCATCGGCTTGCTTACCTTGCGATCCGCAATGTCTTCGAAACCGCAAACAACGGACGAATGGGTATCTTTGCCTTTTACTTTCTTATCTATTACTACCATGGGTCCCGCCAAAACTACGGTTACGGGAACCATCAAGCCGGTTTCGTCAAATATTTGAGTCATACCGAGCTTTCTGCCCAATATAGCTTTTTCCATAATTATCTACCTCCGCTGCCTTATAACTTTATCTGGATATCTACACCGGCAGGTAAATCAAGTTTCATAAGCGAATCAACCGTTTTTGCTGATGGACTATAGATATCTATCAATCTCTTATGGGTTCTGAGTTCGAACTGCTCGCGCGAATCCTTGTACTTGTGTACTGCGCGAAGAATAGTAACGATCTCTCTGTCTGTCGGAAGCGGTATAGGTCCGCTTACCTTGATGCCTGTCTGCTTAGCGGCTTCCACAATGCGAGCCGCACTTTGATCGATCAGGTCATGGTCGTAAGCCTTAAGCTTAATTCTAATTTTCTGACTTGCCATTTTTAACCTCCATAGCAATCAACTTCGAACAACTCCGTCGTGTGTGTTAAACCTGCGATTTAATTATGAGTCCTTGCAACCCCCGGACTCAAAAAATTCTTACGACGGTACGAAGTCCGCACAGCTTATGCCGTACTGGTCCGCCTGAGTTCTCTGCGTTTTAGCTAAATTTAACGCAGTAACCTCCGGCATCAACCCTTTCGCAGGACTGCGCACACTGCACAGCTTATCCATTATACAGCATTGTTTCAATAATGTCAAAGGATTTTAAGCATATTAATTATTTTTTTTGCTTGTTTTTTCGATTTTGACTGTTTTTTGCCAATTATTCTATTTAAAAGGTTTACATTTTCGCATTCGACATGGTACAATGCAGGCGAAATCGGGTTGTAGAGCGACGGCTCGTCGCTTTGCGACTTTTTTAGGAGTGTAATCATGAGAAAATTTTTTAAGGAATTTAAGACTTTCATCTCTCGGGGCAGCGTAATGGATCTTGCCGTCGGCGTAATTATAGGTAGCGCATTTACCGCTATAGTTACCGCACTTACCGAGCACATCTTAAAACCCATTATCAACTTTATCTTAGCGGTGATTTTCGGCAGCACCAGTCTCAGCGGAATATATACGGTGCTAAAAAGAGTAAATCTCCAAGACGGAACCCTGGACCTTGAAAACTCTATTTATATAGATTGGGGTTCGGTTATAAATGCGGTAATCAACTTTCTGCTCATAGCATTCGTGCTTTTCCTTATAGTAAAAGCCGTCAATTCCTCCAAAAAAGCGTTGGAAGAATCGAGCAAGAACTTACGAACAAAAAGCAAACGTTTTACATCCGAACAAAAAGAAGAGCTTAAATCAAACGGCATAAGCCCGAAAGACAGAGAAAAAGCGGAAAAGTATTTTGCCGACAAAGAAGCTAAAATCAAAGAAGAAGAAAGAATTGCCGCCGAAGCAAAAGCAAAAGCAGACGCCGAAGCCAAGGCAAATTCTACGGAAGCACTCCTGAAAGACATCAAAGAAATTTTGCTTGCAAAGAACAATTGACGCTTCGGTAAAGTATCAAGTTGAACGCTATCGTCAAACGACGTTTCGGCATACGACAAATCGTAGCCGCAAAGCAAATCGAGCCAATATACACAAAAACGCAGCGTTTAACTCATATAGTATATAACGCATATACTACGTAAGGTTGCAAACACGCATTTCGACGTTTCGATAAAGCAGTAAACCGCAGAGAAGGTTCTCCCTATCTGCGGTTTTTGTATACATCCGCTATAGTCTTCACATCATCGAAATGCGCATAATGGCACATCAACAATTTGGCTGACAATTTTGTGAATTAGAACACCAATGCAAATGAATAATTTAAACGCAAACATTTAATTCGATACTTGCTACAAAAGTTCGTGCGCACCGAATTATGCATATTTTTAAGCGACGACACCAAATCTATACATTTAAGAAAAATATTGTGTCTAAATCAAACATTTTATCAACAACTGCTTGACAAATATACGACTTGTGTTATACAATAGACCAATATTATTTGTTCAAGGAGACCGTATGGACTACTCAAAATACCTCAACAAAGCAGTTTGCGAAATGAAACCGTCGGGCATACGAAAGTATTTCGACCTTGCGGCGAGCATGCCGGACTGCATTTCGCTCGGCGTAGGCGAACCAAACTTTGTAACGCCCAAAAGAGGCATAGACGCAGCTATAAAATCCATGCAAGACGGCATCACGAGATACACCTCCAACAACGGTTGGCCGGTCTTGCGCAAAAACATATCCAAATATCTTGCCATGCGTTACGACTTACATTACGATCCGGACAAAGAGCTTATAGTAACGGTAGGCGTTAGCGAAGCGATTCTTGACGTAATGCAAACCATAATAAATCCCGGCGACGAAATACTTATCGCCGAGCCGTGCTTTGTTTCGTACGCTCCCAACATCATAATGGCGGGCGGTGTACCTAAGGTACTGATTTGTAAGGCGGAAGATAACTTTATAATTACCCCGGATGCGTTGGAAGCGGCGATAACGCCAAAGACGAAAGCGCTGTTTATGTGCTATCCCAACAACCCTACCGGAGCGATCATGACAAAAGAACAACTTGCGGCAATAGTTCCCGTCATTATCAAGCACGACATTTTGTGTCTCTCGGACGAAGTGTACAGCGAACTTACCTACGACGGATTGGAACATGTCAGCATAGCGACGTTCGAAGGCATGAGAGAAAGAACTTTCGTATTTAACGGCTTCAGCAAAGGCTTCGCCATGACCGGATGGAGAGTCGGCTATGTATGTGCTCCGAAAGAAATGATGGTGCAAACAATGAAAGTGCATCAATTTGCCATAATGTGTGCGCCGACAGCATCTCAACATGCGGCAAACGCCCTGCTCGAAGACGCATTCGAAACGGATTTCAACGAAGTAAAAACCATGGTAGCCGAATACGATCGCAAAAGACGACGACTCTACAAAGCGCTGCTCGACATGGGCTTAGATTGTTTTGAACCTAAAGGCGCATTTTATATGTTCCCGAGCGTGAAATCCACAGGTATTACCGGCGACGAATTTTCCGAGCGATTGCTTATGGAGTACAAAGTATGCGTTCCTGCCGGCGAAGCATTCGGAGAATCTTCGGGTAGCGAACACATCCGCATAAGTTACGCTTATTCTATCGAGCAGCTAGAAAAGGGAATCGATCGCATGGCTGCGTTTGTAAAGGAGCTTAAATCGAAATAACCCGTTTTCGCAAACGGAGTTAGATAAAAAACCGTAGTCCGAAATATCGGATTACGGTTTTTTTCGATATTGTTTTACTAAATATATAATACGGCAAATTTAATTTTGCGCAAAAAACTCGCTTGCGTTCCTTGTTTTTCGTTACATTACTATACTAGCCCGCACGCCTTCATCGTTTTGCGATATGCGATTGCAAAATATATAATTTCCGCAAGCGCAGTGATTCCCCACGATACCGGATATAGCAAATACAAAGACTCGAAAGTGCCGAAACGAGCAAACACCGTGTATATCCACACTATACGGAATACGCATGAACCCATTATTACTATTGCAGTAGGCGCCAAGCTTTTGCCTATTCCCCGAGAAGCCGCTATAGTACAATCCATAAACGGCGCCAACCACAACGAAAACGCCATTATCCTGAGATGTCGCATACCTGCCTCGATTACCGCTTCGTCCGGTGAAAATATCATTATCATATATCTGCCGAAGACCAGCATCGCAACGCCGAACAGCGTAGCCAATATTACTCCGTACGACAAAGATATAACATAGCTCTTTTTAACTTTTTTTCTGTCTCCCGCTCCAAAGCTCTGCCCCATAAACGTCGTACACGCCATATAAAATGCGTTAAGCATATTGTAACACAACGAATCGATGTTTGCAGCCGCCGAATTTCCGGACACGGTAAGTTCGTCGAATTTGTTGACGGCGGATTGAAGGAACATATTTGCTATCGCAAAAATAGAGTTTTGCAAACCTGCAGATATACCGAGTATGGCTATGCTTTCGCCTGTCGCTCCGCCGAACGTCAATTTTTTAAAGCTGAACTTAGCTGCGCCCTTGGACCTGAGCAAGTCCACAAACACAAGAATCGCAGACGAGTACTGCGCTATGATACTAGCCAAAGCCACTCCTGCCGCACCCATATTAAAGACTACGACAAACAGTATGTCTAGTCCTACGTTCAACACCCCCGCTACGGTAAGATAAATAAGCGGCCTGCGAGTTTCGCCCTGCGCTGCAAGCACTCCGTTACCGTGATTATAAACAGCAAGCGCAGGCATTCCGAGTAAATAAATCTGCAAATATATCGTAGCGTCATCGAGCAATGCGCTCTTCGTCTTGAGCAACATGAGAACGGCTCTTGCGCACGGTACCCCTATCGCCACTATGACAAAACCGGCAATAACGGAAATCAAAAATCCCGAATGCACGCCCTTTTGTATATCTTCCGCATCCCGCCTTCCTATATCTTTGGCAATGACCGCATTGATTCCTCCGCCGATACCTATCAAAAAACCGGTAAACAAAGATATAAGCATACTTGTCGAGCCTATGGCACCAACCAAGTATTTACCGTTAGGGTCGAATTGTCCAACTATGGCTATATCAGCCATGTTAAACAAAACCTGTAAAACGTTGGAAAGAATAAGCGGCAAACTGAAAACGATTATGTTTTTAAAAAAATTGCCTTCTATCAGATTTTTATTTTTTTGAATTTGCTTGACTTTTGTTTTCATCTTCTGCTCTCCTTTGCAGAACAAACCGTAGCAACACAAATATCAATGTACAATTTTATCGTATACGATATGTATTTTTTGAAACAACGTTATTTTTACATATACCCGTATTTCTTTCGACTAAGTATTATGCACACGGCGGTAACTATAAGTGAAGCCGCTTCCGCAAATATTACTGCGCTCCAAACGCCGTCCAGTCCCAACCACATAGGCACTAACAATACTGCTATTACTTGGAACACTAGCGTTCTTAAAAAAGATATCAACGCAGACAATCCGCCGTTACCTAAAGCCGTAAAGAATGCCGAACCGAATATGTTAAATCCAGACAGTAAGAACGACATTCCGTACAACAGAAATGCATGCCTCGTCAGCTCGCAAAGCTCATCTCTGTACCCTACAAACAGCTTAGCCAGCGGCAGAGCCAAAGAAAGTGCGCCTGCGCTCATAATTATACCCGTTACGCCTATAATCAGCAAACTCTTTCGGAATACGTTTTTAAGTTCTGCCGTATTTTTTGCGCCGTAATTATATCCGACTATAGGAGCTATACCTATAGAATAGCCTATAAATGCGGAAACGAATATAAACGCAACGTACATTATTACACCGTAAGCAGTAACGCCGTCGTTGTTGCCCATTATCGCTATAAGTCTATAGTTATACAAAATGTTTACAAATGACAACGAAACGTTTGTCATAAGCTCGGACGAACCGTTGGTGCAGCTCTTAAGCAGTGCTTTTCCGTCCATCTTGAACTTGGTGAGTCTAAGTAGACTCGAATTGCGGCGGGCAAAATAGAAAAACGGAATTGCTCCGCCCACAAATTGGCTTATTGCGGTAGCAACCGCTGCGCCTACCACTCCCCACTTAAACACTATAATAAATATTATATCGAGTATTATGTTGGTGGCTCCTGCGGCTACGGTAATAAACGTGCCGAGCGCAGGTTTTTCTGCGGTAACGAAAAAAGTTTGAAATATATTCTGCAAAAAGAAAAACGGCAAAGAAATGAAGAGTATTCTACCGTATTGGACGCAATAATCTATGGTTGCGGCGTCTGCTTTCGCAAGCACGACTATGTCCTTTATGAATATTACGCCCAACGCTCCAACTAAGATTCCGCAGCCGAGAGACACGTAAACCATGAGCGAAAACAGCTGTTTTGCTTTCTCTTTGTCCCCCTCTCCAAGCTTGTACGCAACGAGAGCGCTACCGCCCGAACCGAGCATAAATCCTATGGAACCGCATAACATCGGAAACGGAATTATCAGATTTACTGAGGCAAATGCAGCGTCTCCGACAAAATTAGACACACAAAGACCGTCAACTACGCCGTAAAGGGAGGTAAACACCATGGTAATAATTGCCGGAGTGACAAACCTTAATAGTCTCTTATAATTAAAATGATCGGACAATTGCACTTTCATAGTAGAGTGATTATATCAGACTAAAAATATATAGTCAACTACTTTATGCGTTATTTTGGGATAATATTAGCGTATTTCTATCACTTATATCTTATTTTAAAACCACCCGACTTAATTTTCCATACCATGCGACGCTAATACCGTGACATCTGTCCCATAAACCTACAATATTAAAAACAGACGGCAACAAGGTTACGATTTAATATCCCTTGCATGCCGTCAATAACTCTATCGACTTACGATACTTGTCGTTGTCAAATGTTTGCGATTACCGCCTCGCCTCGATCCAAAGATTGCTTTACGTCCAAAATCCGCTGATTGGACGATCCTCTGAATTTTAGCGATATGTCCTTTTTTGCTTCCACAAACTTTCCGTCCACTAAAACGTCTATCGTTTTTAAAATTTCTCGTACCCACTCGGTATTAGCTCTTACCCCGTCGGTAAACATCTCCTCGAAGGTGAATCCCGAATACATCCATATTGTCTTTAAGGGATAAATTTGTTTTACTTTTTTAAGAAAAGGTAATAATGCTTTTTGATTTGAGGGTTCGAACGGTTCACCGCCCAATACCGTTAGCCCGCTTATAAACGGCGGTTTAAGCATTTCGATAATCTGATTTTCGGTTTGCTCGGTAAACGGCTGGCCGTAATTAAAATCCCACGTTTCCGGATTAAAACAATTTTCGCATCTATTATTGCAACCCGACACAAAAAGCGAAACCCTTACGCCGACGCCGTCGGCTATATCGCAATTTTTTATATTGCCGTAATTCATAAACAATACGGGGCGGTCGACGCCGCCCCCTGCTCCTTATATTTTTTACAAATGTAGCACTCGCTCTTTTATTTCCTGCGTTCTGCCCTGATTCCAATACTGCGTACCGATATATCCGCAAGTTCTGCGTGCAACGTTCATTTTATCCTGATCGGTGTTGCCGCAATTCGGGCAAGTCCAGACGAGTTTTCCGCCGTCTTCTCTTATCTCGATTTCGCCGTCGTAACCGCAAACCTGACAATAGTCACTCTTGGTATTAAGTTCGGCATACATAATGTTATCGTAAATAAACTGCATAACCGCCAATACCGCATCAAGGTTATTTTGCATATTGGGAACTTCGACGTAAGATATAGCTCCTCCCGGGCTGAGTGCCTGGAACTGCGCTTCGAAACGTAGTTTTTCGAAGGCATCAATCGGTTCGGTTACGTGAACGTGGTAGCTGTTGGTAATATAGCTCTTGTCGGTTACGCCCTGTATAACGCCGAAACGTTTTTGTAAGCACTTTGCAAATTTGTAAGTCGTAGACTCAAGCGGAGTGCCATAAAGCGAATAATCGATATTTTCGGCTTTTTTCCACTTTGCCGTGTATTCGTTAAGCTTGCGCATTATCTGTAAGCCTAACTCGGTGCCTTCTTTTTCGGTAAGCTTTTTGCCTATAAGCGAGTACACGCATTCCCATAATCCTGCGTAACCCAAAGATAACGTTGAGTAGCCTCCGTGCAAATATTTGTCTATCGTTTCCCCTTTTTTCAGACGAAGCAATGCTCCGTATTGCCACAAAATCGGCGCTGCGTCCGAAAGCGTACCCGAAAGACGTTCGTGACGACACTGCAATGCTCTATGACAAAGCTCCATTCTTTCATCGAAAATTTCCCAGAATTTATTAAGGTCTTTATGCGCCGAAAGTCCGATATCGACAAGATTGATGGTAACGACGCCCTGATTAAATCTGCCGTAATACTTGGGTTTGCCGTTTTCGTCGACATACGGAGTAAGGAAAGACCGACAACCCATGCAAGTGTAGCAATGTCCTTCTCCGTTTTTATCTATTTTGTTGGCAAGCATAACCTTTTCGGATATATAATCGGGAACCATTCTCTTAGCGGTACACTTTGCGGCAAGCTTGGTAAGATTCCAATACTTAGTGCCTTCCCGAATATTGTCTTCCTCAAGTACGTATATAAGTTTCGGAAACGCAGGCGTTACCCAAACGCCTTGTTCGTTCTTTACGCCCTGATAGCGTTGCAAAAGCGTTTCTTCTATTATCATCGCAAGGTCTTCGCGTTCTCTGTCATTTTTCGCTTCTCCGAGATACATAAACACCGTTACGAACGGAGCCTGTCCGTTAGTGGTAAGAAGCGTAACGACTTGGTACTGTATGGTCTGCACGCCTCTCTTTATTTCTGCACGAAGACGTTTTTCTACAATCTTTGCCTTATCTTCGTCACTGATTTTTATACCGAGTTCGGCATATTCGGTGTCCACATCCTTTTGGATTTTTTCTCTGCTAACCTGCACGAACGGAGCTAAATGCGTAAGCGAAATAGACTGTCCGCCATATTGGTTGGAAGCGACCTGAGCTATAATTTGAGTAGCGATGTTGCATGCGGTCGAAAAACTATGCGGTCTTTCGATAAGCGTACCGGTTATGACGGTACCGTTTTGCAACATATCTTCGAGATTTACAAGATCGCAATTGTGCATGTGCTGCGCAAAATAGTCGGCATCGTGAAAATGAATAATACCCTCTTCGTGCGCCTCGACAATGTCCTGCGGCAACAAAATACGATTTGTAATATCTCGGCTTACTTCGCCTGCCATATAATCTCGCTGGGTGGAATTTATCACCGGGTTTTTGTTAGAGTTTTCTTGCTTAGCCTCTTCGTTATTGCATTCAATAAGCGTAAGAATCTTATCATCAGTAGTATTTGCGTGTCTGACCAATGCTCGATTGTATCTGTAAGTAATGTAAGCCTTTGCCACCTCAAAAGCTCCGTGCGCCATTATTTGTTTTTCTACAAGGTCTTGCACTTCTTCCACGGACGGGGACCTACCCAGCTCTTCGCAAGCTATGGTAACGGCTTCCGCTATCCGACGAATCTGAAGCTCCGTCATTCGTATCTCGGGCGCTACCGACTCGTTAGCCTTGGACACCGCCACGATTATCTTTTGAATATCGAATTTTGCTTCCGAACCGTCTCTCTTTATAATCTTCATTGCCTTGGTAAAAGTCATCTCTTTTCATCTCCTTTTTGAAAAATAGTTTTGTTTGCAAAATCTACATGTTGTGCCTAAGTGAGTATTATTGTAGCATATCTTGTAGTTCATGTCAATCAATTGAGCCCGATTCAATTGTGAAATTTTTTATGTCTTTTATTGCAAACAATTTAATATAACCGCAAAAAAATATACAACAAAATTGTTTTTAAGCCGATTACTCGACATTGTGTCTCAAAAAAATGCAATAACCGTTTTCTTGTTTTTACCTAATTTTCTTATTGGTATATTCTTGCTCGGATACAAGTCATTTTAGTTATAAATAGATTAATCTGCCAGTTTTTCCATTTACGGCATCGCTTGCGTATAGCCAATAATATTGTTTTTCAGTCGCCAAAGCTCTACTGAATGATGTAATTCCCTAAGCTGTATGTTTATTCGGACGGCGCATTTGTTTTACCCATCTAAAACGCCTTATTTCTTCGAAATATAACCATATTCTTCTGTTGTGTTATACGGAAGAATAAAGTATTTTTACGCTTGCTAAGTTATATAAATGCGCTCGGACAATGACACATTGGCATAAATGCCGTCAAAACGACGTTACGTGTATACAAAATGAACGAAACGACTTTTTTTAAATGGTTTACGATGCAATCGCAGCCCGGAACGAACGACTTTTTAAACGAAAAAATATAATGAAATGTCAAAACGAGCGGATAAGAAAATAATCTTATCCGCTCGTTTGTTATTATTTTGCTCCGTACTATTCTAACTCGAATGCTCCGGTATACAACTTATAGTACGTTCCCTTTTGTTCAATAAGCATTTCGTGCGTTCCACGCTCTATGATACGACCTTTGTCCAGAACCATTATAACGTCGGAATTCATTACCGTTGACAGTCTGTGCGCAATTACGAAAACAGTTCTGCCTTCCATCAATTTGTCCATACCTCTTTGAACGATTGCTTCCGTCCTTGTATCTATCGAAGACGTCGCCTCGTCCAAAATCATAACCGGAGGATCTGCGACCGCAGCTCTCGCTATGGCTATAAGCTGTCTCTGCCCTTGCGAAAGGTTTGCGCCGTTATTTGTCAGCGGAGTATCGTATCCTTGCGGCAGTCTGGCAATAAAGTCGTCTGCGCCCGCCAAAACCGCAGCTCTTTTGCACTCCTCTTCCGTAGCGTCCAACCGACCATATCTTATATTATCCATCACAGTGCCGGTAAAAAGATTTGTATCTTGCAACACCAAGCCGAGACTCGAACGCAAGTCTTGCTTTCTTATTTCGTTAATAGGAATTCCGTCGTAAGTAATTTTGCCGTCGGCAATATCGTAAAACCTGTTTATAAGATTGGTAATCGTAGTTTTGCCTGCGCCGGTCGCACCGACAAAAGCGACCTTTTGACCGGGTTTTGCGTACACGGAAACGTCGAAAAGCACTTGTTTACCTTCCTCGTATTCGAAGTCGACATCGTACAACCGGACGTCTCCTCTTAGTCTTACGTAAGTAATTTCCCCGTTTTCGTCGACCCTCTTCCATGCCCACTTTTCCGTACGTTCGTTTACCTCTACGAGTTTACCGCCTTCCTCCTTTACGTTTACGAGCGTAACCTTTCCGTCGTCGCTTTCCGGTTTAGCGTCCATCAACTCGAATATTCGATTTGCTCCCGCCATTGCCATAACCACAGAATTGAGCTGCTGCGAAACCTGATTGAAATTGCCGGTAAACTGCTTGGTCATATTAAGGAAAACTACAACTATGCTTATGCCGAACGCCTCGCCCGAAATGCTTATGTTGTTTGCGCCGAGCAACAACATAAGTCCGCCGCCGACTGCGGCAAGAACGTAAAGCACATTACCTATATTCATGATGATAGGTCCGAGCATATTGGCATAGCTGTTGGCTTGCTTGCTGTTTTCGTAAAATCTGTTGTTTATATCATCGAAGCCTTGCTCTACCGCATTTTCTCTGTTAAACACCTTTATGACCTTTTGACCGTTCATCATTTCCTGCACGTAACCTTCGACGTCGCCCATCATGCGTTGCGCTTTTACAAAATATTTTGCAGAGCCGCCGCCGACCTTTTTTGTTACGAGCGTAATTACGACTATGCCCATTATTACGATAAGCGTCATCCACACGCTGTACCACAGCATTATAAAGAACACCGCCGTCAGTATGGTACCGGCCCTGATAAGCGAAGGAAACGAAGAGGAAATAAGTTCGCGCAAGGCGTCTATGTCGTTGGTATAATAACTCATAATATCGCCGTGTTTATTTGTGTCGAAATATTTAATGGGAAGATTTTGCATCCCGTCAAACATCTTACGACGAAGTTTATACAAAAAGCCCTGAGTTATTTTCGCCATCAATTGACAATAAAGCGTCACGGCGGCGATAGACACGACGTAAATGGAGCCGAGAATAATCATAAGCCTGTATATATCGTGTTTTTGACTCTCCCAATCAAGTCCGCCTTTTATCGCAACGTCTATTATAGCGGTTATCTTTTGAATGAAAATGTCAGGAATTGCCGCTGCCGCTGCTGCAAACAAAATACAAAGTATTGTCAGCGGAACCAACACGGGATAAAATCCGAATAACATTTTTATCAGTCTGCGCAAAGTTCCCTTCGGCGCTTTTCTTTTCGTCATAGAACCGAGGTTGTTATTCTTCATCGGCGGCGCCTCCTCTGTTTTGTTGCATATAAATATCCCTGTAAATTTCGTTATTTTTCATAAGCTCTTCGTGCTTACCTACGGCAACTATTTTACCCCCGTCCATAACGATTATCATATCCGCTTTTTCCACCGAAGCGACTCTTTGAGCTATTATAATCTTGGTAGTTTCGGGGATATACGTCTCCATAGAATGGCGAATGTATGCGTCCGTCTTGGTATCGACAGCGCTTGTCGAGTCGTCCATTATAAGTATCTTGGGCTTTTTAAGTAACGCTCTGGCTATACACAGTCTTTGCTTTTGTCCGCCAGAAACGTTGGTTCCGCCTTGCTCGATAAACGTGTCGTAACCGTCAGCGAAAGAAGTTACGAATTCGTCGGCTTGAGCCAAAACGCACGCTTGTTTGATCTCTTCGTCGGTTGCGTCGGGATTTCCCCATTTAAGATTGTCTTTAATTGTACCCGAAAACAGCAAATTCTTTTGCAAAACCATTGCTACGTTATCTCTGAGCGTTGTCATGTCGTATTCTCTGACGTCTACTCCGCCGACTTTTACGCTGCCTTCGCTTACGTCGTACAATCTCGGAATAAGTTGCACGAGTGTGGTTTTACCTGCGCCTGTGCCGCCTAAAACGCCTACCGTCATACCCGATTCGATTTTTAAGTTTACCTCCTCGAGAGCATATTTTATCGCATCTTCTTTGTACTTAAACGAAACTCCGTTAAACTCGATACTACCGTCCTTTACTTTCTTTACTGCGTCTTCTTTGTTTGTAAGAATTGGTTTTTCTTCGAAAACTTCGCATATACGACGAGCGCTCGCTACCGAAATATTTATCATTACGTAAACCATGGACAACATCATAAGCGACATAAGCACTTGCATTCCGTAAAGAATAATCGAAGATATACCGGCTACGTCAATCGTCGCACCGCCGCTCGTTATCGCAAGATACGAACCCACAAGCAGCACTACGAACATATTTATATACATGCTGAGAGTCATCATCGGATTTTGCAAAGCAACGATGCGTTCGGCTTCTGTAAAGTCTTTGCGAATCGTTTCCGCAGCTGCGCCGAACTTTTCTTTTTCGTACTCTTCTCTCGCAAAACCTTTTACCACACGCATGCCTCTAACGTTTTCTTCGATGGACTCGTTAAGTTTGTCGTACTTTTTGAAAACGCTTTTAAACGCAGGCATCGCCTTTCGTCCTATCATAAACAACCCGAAGCCAAGTAACGGTATAATTATCACGAAAGTCATTCCCAGCCATCCGCCCATTACAAACGCCATTACCGATGAGAATATCAGCATAAGCGGCGAACGAATCGCCGTTCTGATAAGCATCATAAACGACATCTGAATGTTGCCTACATCTGTCGTGATTCGAGTCACAAGCGAAGTAGACGAAAATTTGTCGATATTCGCAAAACTGAATGTCTGCACTTTGGTAAACAAATCGTGGCGCAAATTCCTTGCATATCCCACCGATGCCGTAGCGCACGTTTTTGCCGCCACTCTTCCGCACAAAAGCGACCCCCCTGCCATCGCCACAAGCAAGGCGCCGGTCTTAAGCACTTCTGTAATGGCCTCGCCGTATTGAATCGAACTCACGATTTTTGCCGTGACAAAAGGTATAAACGTTTCGATTATCGCCTCTCCGATTATAAATATCAGGGTAAGGATGGCGTAACGCTTATTCTCCCTCAAACTCTTTAATAATATCTTTACCGTCTTCAAGTCTTAATCTCCCTGTTCTCCGCTGCGCTAAACGTTGTTTTCACACTCTGCGACCAAACGCTCTGCGCTATAAACTTCCACAATTGTTATATACCACTTTTTTACATACTTAGTAAAGTAGAAATTGTGAATACTTAATGAATAATTATAGTTTTTATCAATTAACTAATCAGCTGCCGTTGCTTTTTGTCGCAAAAGCTTGTTTTATATTTTTCTTGACAAAAGCACGGCAAAGCGGATATAATATTGTACGAACAAAAAAAGGAGGGGCGCAACCATGACGCTATCGGAAAAACTCGTAGACCTAAGAATAGCCACGAGAGGCGCAACGATGTGCGAAACCGCATGCGGAAAAAACAAAAATACTCTTTCGTTAAAAACAAAGATATTGTTTTTGTTGCGAAACAAAAGTCTTCAGCCGATAGATTTGCTTACCTCTCTGAAATTAGCCAAAGCCAATCTTGCGCTTCTTACTACCGAAATGGCAAAAGAAGGGCTGATTCAAAAAGACAAACAAAATTACGATAAACGTGTGGTTGCTTTTTCCATTACCGACAAAGGCAGAGAATATTTAGAGACTCGCCTGTCCGTTATCGAAAATTCGCTGAAAAAAGCCTTCCCTACCGCCGAAGAATATAACTCGGCTGCAAAGGCGCTCGACGCCGCCACCGACGTTTTATCGTTTTTATAAGGAGCCGACTATGCTGAAAGTCTACAACACTCTTACCCGAAGAAAAGAAGAATTCGTCCCGCTTAACGACAAAGTCGTTACCATGTATTCGTGCGGGCCTACCGTGTATTCTTATGCGCACATTGGAAACATGCGAGCATACCTTTTTATGGATTCGGTACGCCGAACGTTGAAATATAACGGCTACAAGCTTAAAGGCGTAATGAATATAACCGACGTGGGACATTTGTTGTCCGACGGCGACGACGGCGAAGATAAGATGGAAAAAGCGAGCAGAGAGCAGCAAAAATCTGTCTATGAGATAGCCGCAATATATACCGACGCCTTTATGAAAGACTTGGCTAAGCTCAATATCGGCAAGCCGGAAATCATAGCCAAAGCCACCGACCACATAAACGACATGATAAAATACGTCGAAGCTCTCGTCGAGAAAGGCTACGGCTACGAAACAAGCGACGGAATTTACTTCGACATATCTAAGTTTAGAGAATACGGCAAACTCAGCGGACTCGACCTCGAAGGTCAGCGTGCCGGCGCAAGAGTGGACGTAAACGACGAAAAACGCAATCCCGCCGATTTCGCCCTGTGGAAGAAGGCTCCCAAAGAGCATATTATGCAATGGGAATCGCCTTGGGGCATGGGTTACCCCGGCTGGCATATCGAATGCAGCGCCATGAGCAGAAAATATCTCGGCGATACGTTTGATATTCATACCGGCGGCGTGGACCATATCCCCGTTCATCACGAAAACGAAATAGCCCAAAGCGAAGCTCTCGTAGGGCACAAAACGGTGGATTACTGGATGCACGTCGAGTTTATGCAAGTCGACGGCGGCAAGATGAGCAAAAGTCTCAAAAACACATATACGGTCAGCGAATTGGAGCAAAAAGGCTATAGCGCAATGGCGTTTAGATATTTCTGCTTAAACACGCACTACCGCAAAAAACTCAACTTTACATTCGAAGGTATGGACGCTGCGAAAACTGCATACAACAGATTGCTTGCGGCAGTACATTCGCATAAAGGCGGAAAATCTTTTGACGAGGAAGCCGTAAAAAAATACGACGAGCTTTTTACCGAAGCGATAAACGACGACATTAATATTCCTCTCGGCTTAGGCGTCCTTTGGAACATGCTTAAGGAAAAACCGTCCCAAGCAATATATGACCTTGCAATGAAATTCGATAAGGTTCTCGGACTTGCGTTAGATACGGAATCTGCGCCGGAAAAAGTGGAAGCTCCCGAAGAAGTTATAAAACTCGCCGAACTCAGACTTAAGGCTCGTAAAGATAAAGATTGGGCGCAAAGCGACGTATTAAGAGAACAAATATCTAAGCTCGGATATCAGATAATCGACAAAAAAGACGGATACGATATAAAGAAAATCTGACAATCCCCTCTTTCCTATGTAATTTAACCGCCGACTGTCGTCGGTTACAGCCAATAACCTAATAAAGCCACGGAGCGTCGGATAACGCCTCGTGGCTTTATTAGGTTATTATCGTAATATTCAAATTTATTGTTTTGCGTCAATCCAATAAATTTCGCTTGAGCAACGCAAAATGCCTATACTGCATATTGTGAAACGATTAAAGGTCGACGACTTACAAAAGTCTACGGCTTACGCAGCCCGATTTAACGCTCATTCGCAATGAGTATGCATTACTACCCATTTTTTCATCTTAATGCCAAGCCAAAGCGAATATATGCCAATCGTTATAATGGTGAGAAGCAACCACTTAATATAATTGCCGAACAACTGAATCCCCGAGCCGTCAAACGTAAGTCTGCGACCGTCTATTACGGTATGTCGGGAAATCCACCTCTCTTTGTAACAAACCATCCAAGGCACCGCAATGGTAAGCGTAATGAGCGAAACTAAACAGGTAAGAAGATTTACTCCGATTAGCCCCAACAATCCACCGTCGAATTTAGATTCCATTTTACTTTCCTCCGTCAAATTATTTATATTACTATATTAACATATAAACTTATATATGTCAAGCCGTTTCTTTAATATATCAATGTTTGCGCAATTTAATTGCCGTCCTTTGCTTTTGCGTCTTTACTCTATTATGTATCCTTAAGAAGTCTTACGCTTATTTTGATGATTTTTATCTAAAAATAAAAATTGCATAAAATTTTGCGGTTACGCTTGTCAAACCGAATAATATATGGTAAACTGTTTGTAACGGCGATAAAAATCGGTCGACAAGAGCGTGTTTGTCGCAAATAACTCAATTAAGGAGAGTACTGTAATGAAAAAGGTTATCGCTCTGCTTTTCTGTGCGGTTGTCGCATTTTCTGCGGGTACTACGCTGTCTGCGTGCAGCGTGACCGAATTGCCCATGGCGGAAATACTCGGAACTTACCAGCTGAAATCACGATTTGTCGCAAACCAAGAAGATGAGATCACCGTGCCGCAAATTGTAGGATACGGTTATTCGCTTTTGGAATATTTGGTGCTCACCAAAGATTCTGCCTATTACATAATGTCCGACTCCGATACCACTCCGTCGTGTTTCAAACTCGACGTAACGTACACGTATAGCATAAACGGCAAAAACATAAATGGCATAAAGCTTGCAAGCGGATACGGATATGCCTACGACTTGAAAATAGGCAAAAATATAGTTCCCTATCTCTCTTTCGAAAATAATGTTTTTGTATACCCGCCCGATAATTCGCACATAGCCACTAAAGGACGTTTTGTAAAAGTAGACAACGACACAACTTTTACTTTTGTAAATAACATATTTAAGTTGGACGAAGCTGACGGATTCGAGCCGGTTGATGGGATGTATCAAAAGTTGAATCGCACATACGAGTTTTTTGACGTGAATTATAAAAAGTCTACGGTGCTCTGCAAATACATTCGATTCAACGCATATGCGAGTACCGCAACAGTATATTTCGTTACTCCCGATTATAAGAAACACACGGAAACGGTAAACATCAAATTAGGTCAAGTTCAGGAGGACGGCTCGTTTAGCGTAACCATAGATCAGATAAGAGATTCCCTGTTCGACGAAGAAACAGGCCCGACAACTTATGCGCCCGAAACAACATACGTCTTTACTCGGGTAAATACGTTTGAGAAATACTCGTCATCGGCCAATCCTATGCTTACAGGCTCCATTGCCCTCGAATTAAGCCGAACGATGTCCGACACTCTGGACGAAAGAATAGAGACTTTTAAAGGACTTGACAGCGGCGACAATAACTAGTCCGAACCGCTCTGTCTGCGAAAATTCGATTATTTTGACGAATTTTTCGCCGGCGAACACATAAAAGCGATATAGATTGTCATATATCCACTTGACAAAGATTATAATATATGGTAAACTTAATCTGTTATCCGTTGCGGGGTGGTAGCAGTAGGTAGCTCGTCGGGCTCATAACCCGAAGGTCGTAGGTTCGAGTCCTACCCCCGCGACCAAATTCTGAAGCCCTATAAATATGTCGGCTTCGCACCTCCGAAATCGCAAGATTTCGGAGGCTTTTTTTTGTATTTTTTGCTTTTCGCAACCGTTCAGTTTAAGGATAAAGAGTGCAGAAAAAATATCACTTAAAAAATAATTTCGATCAGGATTTCAAACTTGCAATATCAATTTTTAATGGCAGATGGTGCGTAAAATCATTGCATCTTCTGCCTTTTTAATATTTTGTCAGATGAATACGAAGACAAATTTAACGAAAAATTAAAGTTTTTGTCATTTCGAGAAAAATTTGGGAGAAATTAAAACGGATATAACAAATCTATCGACACCCTTTTCGTTTTAAGCTCGATACATTTCCCATTAATCGTATTGTGTTCTGCCCTATCTTAACAGACTTTACAAAACAAACACCTTAAAAATAATATATTTACCGAGCCTATATTGTCATCCGATATATCGACTCAACAATCGTAATTTAACCGAGATCCGTTTAGAAGGTAAAAAGGAACTCGAAAACAGTTATTGCTTTCGGGTTCCTTTTAGTATTTTGGTTTTACAGATACTTTATCGGTTACGCTACGCTTTACTCCCGACCTCGAGCGCACTGCGCATTAGTCAAAGTAAAAATTCTTAAATTTTCGCTCTTAGCGATACCGCAACGGAAGTTTACGACTTGCGACAATGCAATAATATCGACAATTTTGCGATTAAATCGTTTAGTGCACAATGCAGAGCCAAGACTGCTTCCGAACTTCCTCATTAAATTATGCGTTTGACTGCGACGACTCTTCTTCTTTCTTCTTTTCATTCGGTCTCTTATACATTCCCATCCTTTCTGCAAGCTTCAATACTCCGCACTTATAGCAAATAAGCATCGAACAAACTGCGCCGAATGTTGACTGAGCAAGTTCGTAAGGAATATTTGCTATCGCACTCTCGATGGTTGAATATACAAACGCCGCCCCTAAAAAGTATCCTATTGCCATTATTATTGCGCCTACGCTTACGCCTATGAGCGAACCGAGCCACGGCTTGGAGCGGAATGTATATCTCGAAAACAAAGAAACCGCTACGGCTTGCAGTCCATGCGTAAACAGAGACACTACCATTGCAGCCGGGTAAAAGAATAAATCTCCCAAAAACGAACCTACGCCGCCTACTAAGAATGCAGACACGGGATCCAGTATTATCGCAGCTATACATATCACCACGTCACATAAATACAAGTGTCCGCTACCCGGCATCGGTATTCCGAAAGAACTTACCGCAACGTTAAGCGCCATAAACACTGCCGTCAAACATATACGCAAAGTACTCGACTTCGCCCTACTCTTTTGTTCCATAACATTTATCTTCCTTTCGATTGACTTTTTCAACAAAATCATTATAATATATTTTTGGGTATAAGTAAATGTCCAATTCAGGTGTTTTTTATAATACCAGATTAAAAAGCAAATTATAACTTTGGTAGCGACTATGGAAAAAAAGTACGAAGAAATATATGCAAAAATAAAAGACGGAATAACTTGCGGCAAATATGCGATAGGAAGCAAATTGCCGTCAAAACGTGAGGCGGCGGACATTTTCGGCGTCAGCGTTATCACGGTAGAATCCGCATACGAGTTGCTAATAAGCGAAGGTTTTGTTATTTCTATGCCACGCAGCGGCTACTACGTTTGCGATCCCGATTCGGTCATCCCTAGAGTGGAAACAAAAAAACGCACGCTATATCCTCGGTTAGACGAACCTTCCTTTTCTTCGGTAATAGATTTCGAAAGTTCCGTTTGGTTTAAAACGGTACGCAAAGTTATGGCAGATTACGGTAATCTTTTGTTCGAAAAAGCTCCGGCGAGAGGCTGTAATATTTTGCGAAACGCAATTGCCGCATATCTATGGCGTTATAGAGGGATGGACGCAAATCCTTACAATATTATTGTAGGTTCGGGTGCTGAAAGTCTGTACGAAAACATAGTTAAAGTTTTGGGAAATGACGTTGTTTACGCCATAGAAAATCCCTCCTATGCTCAAATAAGACTTACTTATGGCGGCATGGGGTGCAAACTTGCCGCATTACCGCTCGGTAACGACGGTATCGAATCTGCAGCTCTCGATTCGACTGCTTTCGGCGCATTGCACGTTACTCCGTTTCATAGCTACCCTTCCGGCATATCCACTTCTCTGCACAAGCGCAGAGAGTACCTTTCCTTTGCAAAACGGTACGAAGCGTACGTTATAGAAGACGACTTTGACAGCGAATTTTTTGTAAAGGGCAGACCGATAGAAACGCTGTACTCCATGAACCCCGAAAGAGTGATTTATTTAAACACCTTTTCAAAAAGTCTTTCGCCTGCAATGCGACTGGGGTATATGATATTACCGGAGAGTCTTAATAAAACGTACGACGCAAAACTCGGCAAATTTTCTTGTTCGGTACCTGTTATGGATCAATACGTATTAGCCGAATTTATAAGTTCGGGAAATTTCGAACGGCATCTTAATCGACGTCGAAAACAATTGATAAAAATATGAACGTTATTTTTCGACATGCCGACCCCAAAAACGTCCTTCCTTTATTTCCGAAACAGCAACGCCTTTTTATATCTATCTTAATAGGCAACATGTATTTTTAAACTCGACACAATCACATTAACGCACCGAGCATGGCCGATTGCCATAATATGATTTTACCGAGAAACAACGTTTTGATTATAACGCTTTCGCAAAAACAAGCCTACCGCTTTGTACCGACTTTAAAGATAAAATACTTTTGACGCCAACCAAAAAAAGAGCAACCGCTTTTTCGAACTTCCTCAAAACATCTGATTTTTGGGTGCAATTCGCCTTGCGTTTGCTCTTTTTGTAATTATTTTTCGTATACGTATTTAATTATCTCGATCGGTATCGTCGTTTTTCTTCTTAGGCGAAGTCAATTTGTTAAGCAATGCGGTTACGCCGATAATTATACCTATTACAAGAAAAATTCCCACAAGACCTTTGCCCATATATACCAAGCTTTTTACAAATTCAATAGGTTGAAATTCCATTTTCGTTATCTCCTTTAACCGAAAAAGTTAAGTATAAGTCCGCCGGCTATTACCGATGCAATCTGACCGGAAACGTTAACGCCCATCGAATGCATAAGCAAGAAGTTTTCCGGGTCTTCCTTAAGTCCCAATTTATGCACGACTCTGCCGGACATGGGGAACGCCGATATTCCGGCTGCACCTATCATGGGATTTATCTTTTCTTTAAGGAACAGATTGAGGAACTTTGCAAATAATACGCCGCCTGCGGTATCGAATATAAACGCCACTAAACCCAATCCGATTATAAGCAACGTATCGGGTTTAAGGAATACGTCATACTTCATCTGAGTAGCTATCGTTATGCCTAAGAATATGGTAATAAGGTTAGCAAGCACTTTTTGCGCCGTTTCGCTCAGCGAATTAAGAACGCCGCACTCTCTCATAAGGTTACCGAACATAAGGAAACCGACCAATGAGACGGAACCCGGCGAGACGATGCCGGCGATAACTGTAATAATGATGGGGAAAAGTATTCTCGTAAGCTTGCTTACCTGCTTAGGACGATACGGCATACGTATCAAACGCTCTTTTTTAGTAGTAAGCAATTTGATTACAGGCGGCTGAATTATAGGCACCAACGCCATATACGAGTATGCAGCAACCATTATTGCGCCTATATATTTGGAACCCAGTTGTTGAGCTACGACTATGGCTGTAGGACCGTCTGCCGCTCCTATAATGGATATCGACGCCGCATCGGTTATATCGAAAAACATCGACGCTACGCATAATGTAAAGAAAATGCCGAATTGAGCAGCCGCACCGAATATCATAAGCTTAGGATTAGATAGAATAGGTCCGAAGTCTATCATTGCGCCAACACCGATAAAAAGCAGCAACGGGAACAATTCGTTTTCGATACCTGCCCTATACAAAACGCTCAAAGCGCCTTCTTGCAACGCCTCGCCTACCGTTTGGTCAACTGCGCCTGAAAGCGGCAAATTAACCAAAATTACGCCGAAACCTATCGGCAAAAGCAACGTCGGCTCCATATCCTTCTTTATGGCAAGAAAGATAAGCACCCCTCCTATTGCCCACATTATGAGCATTCGGTAATCGAAATTTTCGATCAGATTCTCATAAAGAAACGAGAAAAATTCCCCCATAATTTCCTCCGAACATAGTATGGCTTAAAAAGAAATAAAAAAGACTTTCACCACGATAACCATAGTTATACGGTAAAAGTCTTGTCTGTTTAATACAAAAGCGGGCATAAAAGCCGTATTGACGCCGTTTGCAACGGTAACTTACCGCCGACTACTCCCTTTCAAGCAAATGTATTTTAGCATACCCGTTTCCGTGTTGTCAAGAACTTTTCGAAGATAAAATAATTTTATCGGGGTTCCTCTTCAAAAAAGCTCGGCTGACTCCGCTGTTTATGCGCTAAAAACTCGCATACATATTATCTCTACTGCAACAATTTTACTTTCGTCTCGCCTTACGTTTTTGATTAATTATTTCCAGAGCCTGTTCGTCTATAACCTTTATCTCACATTCTTTTGCGATGTCTGCCATCTGCGTAAGCGCCGCCTTTAAAAATACTCTCGGGATTTTTGTAAGCTTTGCGCAAGCTTCGGTCGTAAATTTTATCTCCGGATCGATACGCTCGGCGCAGTAAATGACAGACTTTACGTCTCCTTCGTGCGCTTTGATTTTTACTGAAAAGGGACGCCGGAAAGACGAACACCAAAAGTTAGTGCTGTCTCTATACCCGTAATCGACGGGAACGGGCGGGAATTTACATGCCGAAACACCGCCGATTATCGCCGAATAATACGGCTCCTTCATAAGAATACGATCCACCTTAAGAATAAAGTGTGCGCCGTGCTTACTCGTAATTCCGTTAAACTGCCTGTACGGCGGATCGTACCCCTCGATACACCCCGGTTTGTCGTTATATGCTTCTTCCAGGCTGTCATCCCAAGTGCATTCCATTACCTCAAAGGCTTCGTTTACTATCTGCGGTCTACCTTTGACATCGCTGTCTACAAGAGTAAACAAACAATCTTTCATTTTGTCTTCGGTCTTGTCGCCCGGGTAGCCGAGTCTCACTGCCTCGGTAAAATACTTCTTTTTGTCCGGGATAAAGTTTAGCGTAACCTTCTTGGTACGTAAGATATTTTGAGCGGTATTAGAACTGTTTCTGATTATCAATATCATTGCGTAGTAATCTTTGCCCGCTACGTAATACGGGAAACACAGCGAGTACGAACCGAGGTTCGTCCTCCCGTTTTCGCTTACCGTGGACGCCATTATGGTTGGCATTGGGAAAAACAAAGAAGACTGATAAAAGTTGTCTACGATTCTCAAATTTTTAAATTCTTTCATAATAAACTGCTTTATAGATTACGGCTGAACGCCTGACTCGCCAAATTCTATTACTTCGGCCGCTGTTTTTGCCGCCGCTATATTAATCAATCTCCTATTCTGTCAATTATAAGCGGCGGAATAGAAGGTTTTGCTCCGATAAACGTGCTTTGCCTAACTTTCTGCTCGGCTGCATCCAAATCCCCTGCGTTAGTATACAACGTGGCTATTACGTCGCCGACTTTTACCTTATCCCCTCTTTTTCGTCTAAGCAGTATCCCTGCTTCGTAATCTATTTCGTCATCCGCTCGATTTCGTCCAGCTCCGAGGTAAAGCGCAGCATTACCATAGCCTTCTGCATCGACTCTGTTTACGTATCCACTTTCGGTAGCAATGACGTCTCTGCTCAAACGGGCGGAAACGAAGAGCGAAGTATCGTACACATATCTTTCATCACCGCCTTGTCTTCGAACCATATCCGCAAACTTTTTTAAAGCGGCGCCGCTGCGCAGCGCATCGACAGCAAGATTTAAACACGTTTGCCTGTTTCCCATGCCGCTAAGCGTCAACATGTCTGCGCTAAGTTCTAAACTCAGTTCGATCAGATCCTGCGGCCCGTTTCCCGAAAGCGTTTCTATAGCCTCGATTACTTCCAGCGAATTACCTATAGCGTAGCCGAGCGGCGAATCCATATCCGTTATTACCGCCGTCATCTTTTTGCCGGCGCTCTTACCTATGTCCACCATTTTCGTCGCTAACAATCTTCCATCGTCTATCGTCTTGGTAAACGCTCCGCTGCCCACCTTTACATCTAAGACTATGCAATCATCGTCTGCGGCAAGTTTTTTGCCCATTATGCTCGATACAATGAGAGGCAAACAATCGACGGTAGCCGTAACGTCTCTGAGAGCGTACAGAATTTTGTCGGCAGGCGCAAGGTTTTTGCTTTGTCCTACTATGGCAACGCCGACATCTTCAACCGCTTGGAGAAATTGCCGAGTAGTCAAAGACGTATTAAACCCTTTTATGGAACACAACTTATCTATCGTGCCACCCGTATGACCTAACCCTCTACCGCTCATCTTTGCAACCTTTAGTCCGCAAGCGCCGACTATCGGCATAACTACAAGACTGGTTTTGTCGCCCACTCCGCCAGTGGAATGTTTGTCGACACGCACGCCGTTGTAGCCGTCTATTTTGAGAATGTCGCCGGAGTCTCTTATGGCGAACGTAAGCGTCGTAGTTTCTCTATCGGACATACCTCTAAAGTATATCGCCATCAGCAGTGCGGCTATCTGGTACGAAGGGATGGAGCCGTCGGCGGCGCCTTCGACAAAAAATCGGATCTCTTGATCGCTGAGTTCGCTTCCGTCTCTCTTCTTCTTTATAATATCGCACATTCTCATAATCGTTATTCCCCTTTTTGGTCGGAAATATTTTTTGCGCAAAACGCATGCGGCAATAAGTCGTCGAGCGAATACGTTTTTAATGCGCCGTTATCGCATAAAACGATAACGAAATCACTGCAGCAAAACTCCTCCATTACCTGCCTGCACGCTCCGCACGGAAAACATTCGCCGTTGCCTTCGCCGCATATCGCAATTGCCGCAAATTTTCTTTCTCCGTCGCTTATTGCCTTAAAAAAAGCTGTACGTTCGGCGCAGTTGCATAAGCCGTAAGCCGCATTCTCTATGTTGCAACCTTTGTAAATTTTACCCGTATCCGTAAGCAATGCGGCTCCCACTTTGAATCCGGAATAAGGAGCATATGCGTTTTGTCTCGCCTCTATCGCTTTTTGCATTAACTTTTCGTAACTAAGCATATTACTTTTCCCTTCCTCTTAATTGTTACAGTTTCATCGATACGTTACTCGCTTTTTAAGCACTCGCCTAAAAAAGAACTGCCCTTGGTTTCTCGATGATTCAAGCTAAAATACTCGAGAACGGTTGCCGAAATGTCCGAAAAACCTTCTCGTACTCCCAAGTTTACGGACTTTATTCGACTGCCGAAAAGAATCATAGGAGTGTACTCCCTCGAATGGTCTGTCGACGGCGTTGAAGGATCGCACCCGTGGTCGGCTGTAATGATGAGAATGTCGTCGTCTTTTAATTTCGGCAAAAAGCCGCCCAGCCATTCGTCAAACTCGCTAAGTGCGTTAGCATATCCGCTTACGTCGTTGCGATGACCGAATTTCATATCGAAATCTACTAAATTTATGAAACATAGTCCGTTGAAATTCCTTTTTACCATTTCGTCCGTTACTCGCATTCCGTCTTTATTATCTATCGTACGGTAAAACTCGGTTATTCCTCTGCCCGCAAAAATATCCACTATTTTACCCACGGAAATAACGTCTAAACCGCCGTCTTTTATAATATCGAGCATCGTATCCGAGGGAGGAAGCAACGAAAAATCGTGTCTGTTGGCAGTCCTTTGGTACGGATATTCTCCGATAAACGGTCTGGCTATAATTCTGCCCACGCCGTATTTGCCGGTCATAATCTTTCTTGCCTTACCGCAAATGTCGTATAATCTCTCTACCGGTATAACTTTTTCGTGCGCAGCTATCTGCATAACGCTGTCTGCCGAAGTATACACTATCGGGCAACCCGTCTTTATATGTTCGGCGCCGTAATCCTTTATTACTTCGGTCCCGCTGTAAACTTTGTTGCACAACACTTTACTTCCGATACTTTGCTCGAGCTTGTTTATGACTTCTGCCGGGAATCCGTCGGGGAATACCGGCATAGGTTGCGACGAAACTATACCGGCTATTTCCCAATGTCCGATTGTAGTATCCTTGCCCATCGACAGCTCCTGCATTTTTGCGTATGCAGAGTTCGGGTTTGCCGTTCCGCCGTCTATGCCTTCTATATTGAACAAGCCGAGCTTCTTTAGATTAGGACAATTGAATTTTTCGTCTTTGCGCACGGCGCCGAGCGTATCGCTGCCTACGTCTCCGAACACATCCGCATCCGGAGCAGCCCCTACTCCGAAGCTATCCAGAACTATCAAAAAAACTCTTTTACCCATATCTTCGACTCCTTCCGTAGCCGACCCCGCCGACTGTCGGTACAACTACAAAATAACTTTCGTTTCAAGTACATTTTACCACATAGATCGGGGTTAGTCAACGATAAAATTAAAATATTTTTGACGCTTGTCTTTTCTATTTTTTTATTACTTGCATTTTTTCTTTGACTTTGCCGTGTAAAATGTTATAATATTTACAATAGCCAAGGAGAATAGTTTATGGAGACGGACATAGTAATCGACGAAGTAAAAGACCCTGTAATCGACTGGAAACAATTGTGGCAAACCATTGTGGATTGGTGTGCAAGCACAGGTCTTAAAATTTTGATTTCCATTGTAGTGCTTTTTATTTCTTTTAAAGTAATAAATTTTATATTTAAAAAGATTACAAAGAACTACAATAATTCTACCGGCCGCAAAAAACTGGACAAAACTTTGTTCAAGACGTTTACATACGTAGCTAAAGTTGTGCTTAAGACACTGGTAGTAGTTGGTATAATCGGTTATCTCGGCATAGACACAAGCGGTATAACCGCACTTATCGCTTCCGTCGGAGTTGCCGTCGGACTTGCCATAAACGGTGCCGTCGCAAATATAGCCGGCGGAGTTTTGTTGCTCGTAACAAGACCGTTTAAAGACGACGATTATATAGCCGCCGCCGGATATGAAGGCACGGTGCAAGAAATACGGTTATGCAATACCGTTTTACTTACTTTCGATAATAGAATCGTGTATATACCCAACGGTACTTTATCTACGTCCACAATCATTAACTACACCGAAAAGGACGTAAGACGTGTCGATCTGACCTTTACCGTAACTGCCGACAACGATCTTGAAAAAGTAAAAACTATTATCAAAAACGCATGCGTTTGTCATCCTCTCGCCCTTGCCGATCCCGAAACCACCGTCAGATTAGCGGCTCGTTATTCGGATTCGATGGAACTTGTCGCAAAAATTTGGGTACGTACAGACGATTATTGGACCGTGTACTATGACGCAATTGAAAGCGTAAAAAAAGCTCTCGACGAGAACAATATTGCTGCGCCCTCCAATCAGATGGACGTACATGTGCGAAACTGACTCACATGCAAGTCGTCGATTTGTTAAAGTGATTTAATAAGACAAAACAAAAAAGCAGGAGAACGAGGTCCTCCTGCTTTTTACTATACCGAAATTAGTTATTTTCGCTTTCGGTGCTCACTGTTTCGGCACCGAGCTGCGGCGCTGCCTCTTCTTTGGCGTCTTCGTCTTCTTGTTCTTCTCTCGCAACTACAGCAACGCAAACAACTTCGCCGTCGCCACGCATCTTCATAATACGAACGCCCTGCGTATCTCTTCCGAACTCGCTGATCTCGCTTGACGGCATACGAATAATTATGCCGTTACTTGTAATAACCATAACGTCGTCGTTTTCGCCTACTTGTTTGAGATTTACGAGTCTTCCGGTCTTTTCATTGAATACACCGGCTTTGATACCTTTGCCCGCTCTCTGCTGCAGTCGATAATCTTCTTCGCTCGAACGTTTTCCGTATCCGCCAGAGGAAACGGTAAGAATCTTTTTATTCTTATCGAGAATAATCATATCGACTACTCTGTCGTCATCGGAAATGTCCATAGATTTTACGCCTTGCGTATCTCTGCCCATTGCACGAACGTCGTTTTCGCTAAATCTGATACATTTACCCGAAGAAGCAGCCACCAAAATCTCATCGTTGCCGGAGCTGAACTGTACCGAAATAAGTTCGTCACCGTCGGTGAGCGAAATCGCAACCTTTCCGCTGCGCCTGATAGAGGCGAATTCGGCAACGTCGGTCTTCTTGATAAGACCTTTTGCCGTCGCCATAACCATATATCCGCTCTGTCCTTCGACAAAAGGAATTACGGCGTTGATTTTTTCGTTATCGCTGAGTTGCAAAAGGTTGACTATCGCCCTGCCTCTCGTTGCTCTTTCCGCTTCGGGTATTTCGTACGCCTTAATGGAATAAACTTTACCCAAACTGCTAAAGAACAATACGTCGTCATGCGTGTTAGTAACAAACATGTTTTCGACAAAATCTTCTTCTTTCGGTTTGTGTCCGGTCACTCCGGTACCGCCTCGATGCTGCGCCTTATACTCGCTTACAGGCAATCTCTTTACGTAGCCGAGGTGAGTCATGGATATAACTACGTCCTCTTTGTCTATAAGATCGGCTATGTCGATATCGTCATATACGTTTTCGATCTGGGTACGACGGGGAGTGTCGTACTTTTGCTTTATTTCGAGAAGCTCGCTCTTTATTATATCGAGCACTCTTTGCGGCTTAGCCAAAATATCCGTCAAGTCATCTATTTTGGCTACGAGCTCGTTATATTCGTTTTTAAGCGTATCTACTTCCAATGCGGTAAGACGAGATAACTTCATATCCAAAATAGCGTTTGTCTGCTCGTCGCTTAACAAAAATCTTTCTTTTAATTTTATCGAAGCGTCCGTACGGTCTTTACTGCTCTTTATCGTTTCTATTACTTCATCGATATTGGCTTGCGCCACGAGCAAACCTTCGACGATATGACATCTTTTACGAGCTTTTTCCAGATCGAATTTCGTTCTTCTTACTACTATATCCTTTTGGTGCTCGAGGTAATAGTAGAGCATCTCTTTGAGATTAAGTACTCTCGGCTGTCCGGAAACCAACGCAAGGAAAATTATTCCGCCGGTTACCTGCAAATCGGTGTGCTTAAACAACATGTTTAACACAACCTGAGGCTGAGCGTCACGCTTAATGTCGATAACCACACGCATACCGAATCTGTCCGACTCTTCTTTTACGTCGGCTATTCCTTCGATACGTTTGTCCTTAACGAGTTCGGCTATCTTCTTAATAAGCTCCGCTTTGTTTACCTGATACGGAAGCTCCGTAACGACTATGCGATACCTCGTTTGCCCGTTCGACTCGAACTCTTCGATGTCGGTCTTTGCTCTAAGCACAAACGGTCCTCTGCCCGTTCTGTACGCCTTTCTGAGTCCGGACCTGCCCATAAGTATACCGCCTGTAGGATAATCCGGTGCCGGCACGTATTCCATAAGTTCGTCTGCGGTAATCTCGGGATTTGCCATAAGCGCAATTACACCGTCGATAACCTCGCCGAGATTGTGCGGAGGAATGTTAGTCGCCATACCTACTGCGATACCGTCGCTGCCGTTTACCAAAAGGTTGGGGAACCTCGACGGCAAAACAGTAGGTTGCATCATGGTATCATCGAAGTTCGGATACCAGTCCACCGTCTCTTTGTCTATATCTCTTAACATCTCGCCGGCAATTTTGCTTAATCTTGCTTCGGTATAACGTTGCGCAGCCGGTGGATCTCCGTCTATCGAACCGAAGTTTCCGTGCCCGTCTACAAGCGGATGTCTGATAGAAAAATCTTGCGCAAGTCTTACCAATGCGCCGTATACCGCCGAATCTCCGTGCGGATGAAATTTACCCAAAACGTCACCGACGATACGTGCGCATTTGCGGTACGGCTTATCGGCGTACAAGTTCAACTCGCCCATAGCGTAAAGGATACGCCTATGAACGGGTTTCAAGCCGTCTCGCACGTCGGGAATCGCTCTCGACACGTTTACCGCCATTGCATAAGCGATAAACGAAGTTTTCATCTGGTCGGACACCTGAACTTCTACGACTTTGGTATTATCGACGTGCTTAAGTTCTTCGTCCGTTAATTTTCTTTTTCTTTCCATGTCGCCTTCTCCTTATATGTCGAGGTCGGCTACCAACGTAGCGTTGTCTTCTATAAACTTTCTCCTGAGTTCCGGCATATCTCCCATCAAAACGGTGAACACCTCGTCGAGTCCTACTTCGTCCTCCATCTTTACCTTAAGAAGCGTTCTCGTTTCCGGACTCATAGTCGTATGCCAAAGCTGATCGGTATTCATTTCGCCCAAGCCTTTGTATCGCTGAATGTCATAGCCTTTTCTGCCCATCTCGTCGCAGACTCTGTTAAGCTCGTCGTCCGAATAACAGTACGTGTCTTTTCCACCCTTAGTCACTTTGTAAAGAGGCGGCTGTGCGATATAAACGTGTCCGTTTTCGATAAGCGGTCGCATATATCTGAAGAAGAACGTAAGAAGCAAAATACGTATGTGGCTTCCGTCTACATCGGCATCGGTCATTATTATGATTTTGTCGTACCTTAATTTGCTTTCGTCATATTCGGCTCCGACGCCGCAACCAAACGCCGTAATCATGTTTTTTATTTCTTCGTTTTCGAGAACTCTTGCCAGTCGAACTTTCTCGACGTTTAAAATTTTACCTCTTAGCGGCAATATCGCTTGGAACCTACGATCTCTTCCGCCCTTTGCCGTTCCTCCCGCAGAATCTCCTTCGACGAGATATATTTCGCAGTGCGACGGATCTTTGTCGGTACAATCGGCAAGTTTGCCGGGAAGCGAACTGCTCTCAAACACTCCTTTGCGACGAGTAAGTTCTCTCGCATTACGAGCAGCGTCTCTCGCTCTTTGCGCAGTAACGCATTTTGATACGAGTTCTCTCGCCTCTTTGGGATTTTCCTCTATATACGAACCAAATCCCTCCATCATGGCTTTTTCGACGTAACTGCGCATATCTGCGTTGCCGAGTTTGGTCTTAGTCTGTCCTTCGAATTGAGGCTCGGGAAGTTTTACGCTGACTACCGCCGTCAAACCTTCTCTTACGTCTTCGCCGGAAAGCTTTTCTTCTTCCTTAAGTATCTTTTGCGAATGAGCATAATCGTTAATGATTTTGGTAAGTGCGTTTTTAAAGCCTACCAGGTGCATACCGCCTTCTTCGTTATTTATATTGTTGGCGTAAGCGAAAATGGTTTCGTCATAACCGTCGTTGTACTGCATCGCTATCTCTACGATGTTATCGCCGTACTGTTTTTCGAAGTAAAGCGTCTTGGACAAAATCGTGTTTTTCGCCTTATTCAGATAGTCCACGAAATCCAAAATACCACCGGCGAAATGGAAAGTTTCTTTACGCTCTTGTCCCTCACGGTTATCGATAAGATGTATGGTAAGTCCCTTATTAAGATACGCTACCTCACGCAGTCTGGTTCGAATATAGTCGTAATTAAACACTATCGTATCAAAGATTTCTTCATCGGGATAGAAGGTAACGGTCGTACCCGTCTTGTCTGTGCTGCCCTTTACGGCAAGCGGTCTTTGCGGTACGCCACGATTGTACGTCTGTACGTAAATACTGCCGTTTTGGCGAACCTCCACCTCCAGCCATTCGCTGAGCGCATTTACGACCGAAAGACCTACGCCGTGCAATCCTCCGCTGACTTTGTATCCGCCACCGCCGAATTTTCCGCCTGCATGTAGCTTGGTAAGCACGAGTTCAACAGCGGATATCCCTTCTTTGGGATGAATACCGGTGGGTATTCCTCTTCCGTTATCGGATACTCTGCATGCCCCGTCACGAGTAATCTCCACCGTTATTTCGGTACAATATCCGGCAAGTGCCTCGTCTACGCTATTATCTACTATTTCTATTATAAGGTGGTGCAATCCTTTTATATCGGTGGTACCGATGTACATGCCCGGACGTTTCCTTACCGGTTCCAATCCTTCTAAGACCTGTATCTTACTTTGGTCGTAAGTTTCTTCTACTTTTATAGACATAGATTACTCTCCTTTTTGTCTGATTGTCATTGCCGCCGATGTCGAAATTAGTTTCGAGTCAACAATTCCGTCACAGTTTTTCGACTTACCGATCGATAATCTCCTGTCATAAGGCGACTGCGGATCGCCGAATGGCAGCGACGTTCGATAAATCTGCAAACGCATGCCTTCGCACGTACGAAAGGTTAATCGATAAACATGTTTCTACCGGTATTATACCATATTTGACGGCTACATTTCAAGCAAAATAGCGTTCTATTGAAAAATATAAAAAATAATATGCGATTTGAGGCGTTTAACGCCGCTGTAAAGCCACGAAATAAGTTTGTACGTCTGCGTATACCGCTTTTTTGCTTTTTCAAAAACGCTTTACTTAAAATTATTTGTTTTTTTAAGTTAATCGTTTCCATAAGCAAAGTCTTATATTTTAAACTTTCATTGTAAAATTGACATTTTTTCGTTGACTTTTTCCTTCGTTATGGTAAAATAATACTGAGGAGGGATTTATGCGAACGAAATCATTTTTTAAGGCTATAGACATATTGATGGACTATGCGCAAAACGGTAACGTACCAATAAAAACCGAATGCGTTCGTACGCTTAAAGATTTGCGATACAATCTCGATGCACCCTGCACTGCCGATGTCTATTTTACGGACCGAATTGCGCCCATAATAGTCTACATTCACGGCGGCGGATTCGTTGCCGGTGGAAAAGAATACCGAAGAGGGATATCTTCGTATTTGGCGGCGTGCGGTTACACTGTAGTCACCCCCGATTACGGACTTTGTCCCGATTACACTTTTCCGTCATCGATAGTTCATCTCGTAAAAGCTATGAAATGGATTAAGTCTCAAGCAAAAACCGTAAACGGCGACATTCAACGAATTGCAGTTATGGGAGATAGTGCCGGGGCTTATTATGCTGCAATGCTTTGCGCCGCTACATTCAATAATTCACTGCAAGAAGTTGTCGGGAATCCCGATATTACTTTTGACTGCGCTATATTCAACTGCGGCGTTTTCGACGTAAAGTCTCTATCTGTAAACAAGTTGTTGGTAGGTCTTGACAAAAAGCTCGTAAAAGAAATGACGGGGGCAGATCTCGACAACTTCGATTCGTACAAATACAGCGAACTGTGTTCACCCGTTAACCTGGTTACGACCGACCATCCGAGAGCGTTTTTTATATATTCGAAAGCGGATATTTTTTGCGCAAACCAAAGCGAGTCGATGATGCGCAAGCTTTCTTCTCTCGGTATTCCGTACGAATCGTATTGCTCGGAATCTCCTTTGCGTAACCACTGTTTTTCGCTAGAATGGCGCAGCCGAGAAGCAAAAGAAGCCAATACGCTCATGATGCGATTCTTGCGCAAATATCTGATGCACGAGCAGGAATAGGTAACGAAAACCGATAACCGTGTATGTTTTTTGCGTTACGATAACGCTGCTTTAAGGAAGATGAAAAAACTATTTAAGCTTATTTTTAGTAGATTTACACTTATACTTTTAGCAATCTTATTGCAACTGAGTTTATACGTTTTTTTGCCGCTTTTTTTGCAAGCGGCTTTTCCGTTTGCGAAATTAAATATTGCGTTTACAATCCTCAGCGTCATAATCGTTTTGCTTATAATAAACTCCGACATGACTATAGAAGGACAATTGCCGCTCGTAATTTTGTGCATAACTTTGCCTGTAGTCGGAATAGCTTTTTGCACTTTATTTTTGCGCATAAAAGTACCTAAAAAAGTAAAAACGACAGCAAGGAAAATCAGTGAAAAAACAAAACCGATAACAAGTTACGGCGACGTAGTTCCCAAGCAAATAGCAGATAACTCAAAGGGAGTATTTAAATACGTTTACAACGTTTCGCAAATGCGCACTTACATCGGCGACGGCGCAGAGTTCTTAGAAAGCGGCGAAAGGTTTTTCGTCGAGCTGAAAAAGACCTTGCTCTCGGCAAAGAAATTCATATTTATGGAATACTTTATCATAGATCGTGGCGCAGTATGGTCGGAAATACAAGACATTCTTGCCCGAAAAGCAAGCGAAGGCGTCGAAGTACGACTTATGTACGACGACTTAGGCACTATTGCTCTCCTCCCCTCGTCCTTTCCCAAGCAAATGAAGGCGCTTAATATTAAGTGCATAAAGTTTAACGAATACAATAGACTTGCATCGGCGTTGTACAACAACAGAGATCATCGAAAAATTACGGTGGTAGACGGCGAAATCGGTTTCGTAGGCGGCGCAAACATAGCCGACGAATATGCAAATTTAATTTCGCCTTACGGTTACTGGAAAGATTCGGCGGTAAAAATAACAGGCCCTGCGGTAAATAACCTTACCTGCATGTTTTTGCAACTATACGATATTCAAAGCTGCATCGTGGACGATCCGAAGAAATACTGTCTTGCAACGAATGACTCGGATTTGTCCGACAATGTTACAAGCCTCGTTTGTCCGTTCGGTGACGGTCCAAAATATGTATACGGCGATCATGTGGCAGAGACGGTATATCTCAACATAATCAATCTTGCGGTCAAAACGCTTTACGTTACGACTCCCTACCTTATAATAGATTCGAAATTGAAATCGGCGCTGATGAACGCAGCCTCACGAGGCGTAGACGTGCGAATAATCACCCCGGGCGTCCCCGACAAAAAGGCGGTATACGTCATAACCCGCTCTCATTATAAAGAACTTGCCTCTGCCGGCGTAAAAATTTACGAGCTTCCGGGAAGCTTCGTGCATGCAAAACAAATTATAGCGGACGACGAATTGGCGTGCGTCGGCACAATTAATCTTGACTATCGCAGCATGTTGCATCACTACGAATGCGGCGTTTTGCTATACAAGACCTCATGTGTATCTAAAATAAAAGAAGACTTTCAAAACTCTTTTTCGATATGCGAACAAAAGAAAGATTTTAAACAAAATTTTTTGGTACGAATATTCGCCGCTTTAATCAAATTGTTTACGCCGCTTTTCTAAACCGATTCGGCAGCGTCGGCATAAGCTCCTTTCGCCTAATTATAAATATTAGATTTGCAAATTTCGATTACCTCTTATCGGACAGCTTCCTTAAAATTGTATTGTCTGAAAACGGGCATACTTTAAAGGAAGTTTCTTGCATCAAAAACTTTCGCAAAATATTTTATATAAATTTTTTTACAAAATATATAAAAACGCTTGACAATTAAAAATTTTGCGCTATAATATATGTAAGCTTAGCGACAAAAATTGCTGGGCAAAAGCGAAATTTTAACGTTCGCTTATATAAAAGATATAATAACGGAGGCGATAAAATGAAAAAAAATATGTACAGTTTGATTCTTGCCGATGACGTGGTAGACGAGATAGATAAAATGGCCGATGCGGAAGGCACAAACCGCTCGTATCTTATCAATCGTATACTTGCGGATTATGTGGGAATCGACACGCCGGAAAAAACCATAACCGACATTTTTAAAAGAATAGAAAACATATTTGGCGGCGAATCGGACACAATAAATTATCGCAATCACGACAATACTTTGTCCATTAAAAGCGCTTTAAAATACAAATATCGTCCTACACTTAGGTACGAAGTAGAGCTTTACCGTTCGCCCACAGGCGCAATCGGCGAACTTAACGTAAACTTTAGGACGCAATCTCCGGAACTGCTTACAAAACTTACCGAATTTTTCGGTCTGTGGCGAAAAATGGAAGAGCTTTACGTAACGTCGCTTTACAAAAACGACAGGATTTCATATTCTCTCGAAGAAAACAAGTGGACCCGTTCGCTGTGTATTCCTTCGGACAGACACTATGACCCCGAAACTTTGAGTTATGCGATAAGTAATTATGTAAAAGTTTTTGACAAATTGCTCAAAAACTATCTCGGCGACGTTTATAAGTCGGTAACGGAATTGGAAAACGATTATCTTTCGGCATTGAACAGCGGATTGCTAACGATATAAAGAGGAGGTAAAAAATTATGGATGCAAACAAACTTACTCAAAAAGCCTTGGAAGCGCTTCAGTCTGCGCAGAACATCGCAATTGAAAACAATAACGTACAAATAATGCCCGAACATCTTTTGTACGCACTTATAGATCAGCAAAACGGTCTTATCGGACAACTCATAAAAAAGATGGGCAAATCACCCGACGCCCTATTGTCGGGACTTGACGCTCTTATAAGCAAGATTCCCGCAGTATCGGGCAGCGGCAGAGAACCTGACAAAGTTTACGTCGCTCCCCTGACCGACAAAATTCTTACCGCAGCCGAAAGGCTCGCAAAAAGCATGAACGATGATTACACCTCGGTAGAACACATCATGCTTTGCATTTTCGACTATGCCGACGACGGCATAAAAAGTTTGTTCAGAGAGCGCGGAATCACAAAGGATGACTTTGTCACGCAACTAAAAAAGGTCAAGACAGACCGCATTACTTCCGACAATCCCGAAAACACTTATGACGTTTTGTCCAAGTACGGCTTCGACCTCGTAGAACGAGCAAAGCAGCACAAACTCGACCCCGTAATAGGCAGAGACAGTGAAATACGTAACGTTATACGAATTTTGTCTCGTAAAACCAAAAACAACCCCGTACTTATCGGCGAGCCGGGCGTAGGCAAAACTGCCATTGCCGAAGGACTAGCCATGCGAATTGTACAAGGCGACGTTCCCGAAGGACTTAAAGACAAAACGATTTTTGCCTTGGATATGGGCGCACTCGTAGCCGGCGCAAAATTCAGAGGAGAATTTGAAGAAAGACTTAAAGCGGTACTAAACGAAGTAAAAAAGAGCGAAGGCAGAATTTTACTTTTTATCGATGAATTACACACTATAGTCGGCGCAGGCAAGACGGACGGCGCAATGGACGCAGGCAATTTGCTTAAGCCGTTGCTTGCCAGAGGCGAGCTGCATTGCATCGGTGCAACTACATTGGACGAATATCGCAAATATATCGAAAAGGACGCAGCGTTAGAGCGAAGATTTCAGCCCGTTATGGTAGACGAGCCTAATGTAGAAGACACTATTTCCATACTTAGAGGTTTAAAAGAACGTTACGAGGTTTATCACGGCGTTACTATCCACGACAGTGCATTGGTTGCTGCCGCAACTCTTTCCAACAGATACATTACCGACAGATTTTTGCCGGACAAAGCAATTGACCTTGTAGACGAAGCGTGCGCAATGATTCGTACCGAAATAGACTCTATGCCCACCGAAATGGATGAAATTTCTCGTAAAATCATGCAGCTCGAAATCGAAGAAACCGCTCTCAAAAAAGAAACGGATGAGCTTAGCGCTGCAAGACTTGCAGAAATAAGAAAGGAACTCGCCGACCTCAGAGAGAAGTTTGGCGCAATGAAAGCTCAGTGGGAAAACGAAAAACAGAATATTCATCGTGTGTCCGACCTCAAATCGGAAATAGAAAAGGTAAATGCAGACATAGAAAAAGCGCAGCGCAACGCAGACTACGAACATGCCGCATTCCTTAAATACTCGACGCTTCCCGATCTTACCAAAAAACTCGAAGAAGCGCAGAAGACGGAAAAGACCGATAAAAATACCCTACTCAGAGATACGGTAACCGAAGAAGAAATAACAAAAGTAGTATCTCGTTGGACGGGCATTCCCCTATCCAAACTTATGGAAGGCGAACGAGAAAAACTGCTTCATCTTCCCGAAGTATTACACAGACGTGTAATCGGTCAGGACGAAGCCGTAACCAAAGTCAGCGAAGCCATTATGCGTTCGAGAGCAGGTATCGCAGACCCCGATCGCCCTATCGGTTCGTTTATGTTCTTAGGTCCTACGGGCGTAGGTAAAACCGAACTTGCAAAAGCTCTTGCCGAATGTCTTTTTGACGACGAACACAACCTTATCCGAATCGATATGTCCGAGTATATGGAAAAGTTTTCGGTATCTCGTCTTGTAGGCGCTCCTCCGGGATATGTAGGCTACGAAGAAGGCGGCTATCTTACCGAGGCGGTAAGGAGAAAACCGTATTCGGTAGTGCTTTTCGACGAAATAGAAAAAGCTCATCCCGACGTATTTAATATCCTTCTTCAAGTGCTCGACGATGGCAGAATTACCGACTCGCAAGGCAGAACCGTGGACTTTAAAAACACGATTATAATCCTTACTTCCAATCTCGGTTCCAACATAATTTTGGAGGGCATAGACTCCGAAAGCGGCGAAATTAACGACGAAGCGAAAGAAAGAGTTTCCGCTCTGTTAAAGCAGTCTTTCCGTCCGGAATTTCTTAATCGTCTTGACGAAATCGTATACTATAAACCGCTGACTAAGGCTAATATTACCGGCATCATCGACTTGCTTATAAAATCTCTCGCTCAGCGTATCGAAGAACGCAGACTTCACCTCGAAGTTACCGATGCAGCCAAAGACGTTATTATCGAAGGCGGTTACGATCCCGTATACGGCGCCCGTCCGCTTAAGAGATATCTCCAGAGCAAGGTCGAAACTCTCCTTGCAAAAAAGATTTTGGAATCCGATCTCGAGCCGAACTCCACTTTGATTGTAGATGCAAAAGACGGAGCTTTGACTGTAAATGTCAAAAATCAGAGCTAACGTATTAAAAATTTAGCGCATATAGAAAAATCCGCTTACCTTTCGGCAGGCGGATTTTATTTGCACATTGTTTTCGACGCTAAGCAAAAACCAATTGTTTAAATTTTGCACAATTATATTACGATGTTTCTGCTTAGGCTTATTTTGCCCTAAGTATGCGTCTTACTTTTCGTCCGTTTATTCTTCGCTTTCGCCATATCGGCATTGGCGACTTCGATTATCGGCATGCCGGCTATAGTGATGCTGACTTATTTACGACATTCGCAACGATTCTACTTATTGTATCTGCCGCATCTGTATTTTTCGCTTGCCGTCGGCTCTGCGAATTTGCCAAACGTTACAACACGTTACAACAAAAAACGCTCCTAAGGCAATAGCCGAACAACACGTTACAACAAAAAACGCTCCTAAGGCAATAGCCGAAAGAGCGTTTTTTATTTTAAATAAAATTATTTTTTGGTATACTTAAGAATGGGGTTACGAGCAGCCATAACGTCGTCGGGACGCTTGATGGGGGCATTATGCGG
>ERZ779643.90-NODE-90-length-87794-cov-14.571935_pt1 | contig 87794 bp, 64 predicted proteins | sample MGYA00511564_ERZ779643 | MGnify/ENA primary metagenome ERZ779643 (study PRJEB29588, sample SAMEA2147114) | human gut metagenome | biome: human gut; feature: human-associated habitat; material: faeces | place: Denmark | collected 2008/2010 ...
GGGCAAAAGCTTTCAAATACCTGGCAATATACAAAGCTTTTGCCCTTACAGGGCGACAGGTTTGCGTTCATAAACACCCAGGGCGATGCCCTGGGCTAAGAGCTTCTGCCCTTTCAGGGCGTGTGGAGCTTACATGCGAAAATTGAGTTAAAAACTATTCAAAACAAATAACAATTAACTGAATCAACAAACATTATGGAAAGAACTTGGAGATGGTTTGGTAAGAACGACAAGATTACCTTAGCCATGTTGAAAGAAATTGGTGTGGAAGGCATTGTTACAGCCTTGCACGATGTACCTAATGGTGAGGTGTGGACCCGCGAGAAGATCCGCGACCTGAAGGAGTACATCGAAAGTTACGGAATGAGATGGAGTGTGGTAGAGTCTCTGCCTGTGGTAGAGAGCATCAAGTATGCCGGTGCCGACAGAGATGAGCAGATAGAGCGATATAAGGAAAGTCTGAGAAACCTCTCGCTCGAGGGTATTCATACCATCTGCTACAACTTCATGCCTGTGCTTGACTGGGCACGTACCGACTTGTTCCACGACAACCCCAACGGCAGTACCAACTTGTACTTCTCGTTCCCACAGTTTGCTTACTTCGATATTCATATCTTGAAGCGAGAGGGTGCTGAGGCCGACTGGCAGGCAAAGGGTCAGGCCATGGGCCGTGACATCCTGAAGGAGGTGGAAGAACTGAAGAACAAGATGACTCCTGAGGACGATCATAAGCTGGTGGAGAACATTATCGTGAAGACTCAGGGCTTCGTGAGTGGAAATATCAAAGAGGACGATGAACATCCGGTAGAGTTGTTCCGTCAGTTGCTCGATCTGTATAAGGGAATCTCAAAGGAGCAGTTGCGTGAGAACATGCGCTACTTCCTCAATGCCATCATGCCTACTTGCGAGGAGTGCGACATGTATATGTGTGTTCACCCTGACGATCCTCCATTCCCAATCCTCGGCTTGCCACGTATCGTGACTTGCGATGAGGACATCAATTGGTTCCTCAAGGCTGTCGACAACAAGCACAATGGTCTTACCTTCTGTGCAGGCTCTCTATCGGCCGGCAGTCACAACAATGTGGTAGAGTTGGCTCGTAAGTATGCCGACCGTACATGGTTCGTGCACATGCGCTCTTGCCATATCTTCGAGAATGGCGACTTTACTGAGGCAAGTCATCTGGGTGGACGTGCTGACCTCATAGAGTTGGCACGCATCTTCGAGAAGGTGAATCCCAACCTGCCTATGCGCGTAGACCATGGTATGTGTATGCTCGGCGACGAGAACCGTGGTTATAATGCCGGTTACAGTTTCTTGGGACGTATGTTCGCCATGGGACAGGTGCAGGGTATTCTTGCTACTGTAGACCGTGAGCTGGGCATCGAGTATCATCAGCCTGGTTTCTTTGATTAAAAGACAGAAAACGATTTTGCCAGTTGGGGAATTTGACAAACCTAACTGGCTTTTTTATAAAAACAAACACATCAACCTAAAAATGTAATTATGAAGAAGATTTTATTGTCTATGGCCTGTCTGATGGCTGTGCTTGCCTTGTCAGCCCAGTCGACAGCTAAAAAGTTCGTACTCAACCTCACGGCTGACGGTGAGAGTAATCTGACCTGCTATTTGCCCCAAAACCCTTCGGGCAGAGCTGTCGTCGACTGTCCTGGTGGAGGCTATTCTCATCTGGCCCTCAATCATGAGGGATACGACTGGGCTGAGTATTTCAACAAGCAGGGCATAGCTTTTTTTGTGCTGAAATACCGTATGCCGCATGGCAGACATACTGTGCCCATGGAAGATGCCTGCAAGGCGATGCGCACCGTGCGCGACAGCGCCTCTGTCTGGAACATCAACCGTGAGGATGTGGGTATTATGGGCTTCTCGGCTGGAGGTCATCTGGCTTCTTCCGTCAGCACTCTGGCAGAATACGATGCTCGCCCCAACTTCTCCATCTTGTTCTATCCTGTCATCTCGATGAAACCAAAGAAGGGACATGGGGGCTCCAGTTATAATCTTTTGGGCGAAGAGGGTGTGAAGGACGAGAAACTCGTAGACCACTACTCAACCGAGAAACAGGTTCGCCGTCATCTCACACCTCGTGCCATCATCCTCTTGGCCAACGATGATGGGGCTGTTCCTCCTGTAACCAATGGCGTGGTCTATTATTCCCGTATGCGTCAGCAAGGAAACGAGTGTTCCATGTGCATTTATCCTACAGGCGGACATGGTTTCGGTTTCCGCAGCACTTGGGCCTATCACGATCAGATGTTGAGCGACCTTACCCGTTGGCTCGACAGCTTCAAGGCGCCTCGTAAGGACGCCATACGTGTGGCATGTATCGGCAACTCCATTACCGATGGCTACGGCATCGATATGGCTACACAGAAAGGTTATCCTGCCATCTTGCAAAATAAGTTGGGCGATGGATATGAGGTGAAGAACTATGGTCTCAGCGCGCGTACCTTATTATGTAAGGGGGACGTGCCCTATATGAAAGAGATGGGCTGGCGCGACGCCTTGGCTTTCCAGCCTAATATCGTTGTCATCAAGTTGGGCACCAATGACAGTAAGACCCACAACTGGGTACACAAGGCCGAGTTTGGAAAGGATTTGCAGACGATGGTCGATTCGCTCAAGGCACTGCCCTCTAAGCCAAAGATTTATCTCTGTTCGCCTATTCCTGCTTTCAAGCCCTCATGGACCATTAACGACAGTGTGATAGTAAACGGTGAAATCCCTGTCATCAAGAAGGTGGCAAAGAAGAATAAGTGCGGGTTTATCGACTTGCATTCGAAGTACACCTTTGCCGACCTGATGCTCGACGATGGCATTCATCCCAATGGAAAGGGAGCTGTGAAGATGGCGGAAATCATCTACGAGGCAATATCCGAAAAGAAATAAACAACATGATGCTTGCCTGCGCCAGGCATCATGATGAACCCCTTTTGGCAGACGTGACTGACAATTTTGTCAGTTTCGTCTGCTTTTTGTTTCTTTGGCACGTTTTTGGCATAAGTCGAAATCGACAAGGCAAAGACTCTTGCAGGGTTTTTGCCATCAAACAACAAAATAACAATTAAAAAATATAGAATCATGAACATTAAACCATTAGCAGACAGAGTGCTGGTACTTCCTGCACCAGCCGAGGAAAAAGTAGGTGGAATTATTATTCCTGATACAGCAAAGGAAAAACCACAGCGTGGTAAGGTTGTTGCCACAGGAAAGGGAACCAAGGATGAGGAGATGATTCTCAAAGAGGGTGACATCGTTCTTTATGGCAAGTATGCCGGTACCGAGATCGAGTTTGATGGTACTAAATATATGATGATGCGCCAGAGCGATGTTCTTGCTGTGGTGGAAGAGTAGTTCTAAAAGTAAAAAGGTAAAAAAGTAAAAAAAGTAAAAAGGTAAAAACTTTTTGCTGATATTAAAATATTCTTAGAAAGAAAATATTATGGCTAAAGATATTAAATACAATATGGATGCTCGCGACCTCTTGAAGAAGGGTGTCGATCAGTTGGCTAACGCAGTGAAGGTAACTCTTGGTCCTAAGGGCCGCAACGTGGTAATCGAAAAGAAGTTTGGTGCTCCTCAGATTACCAAGGATGGTGTTACCGTAGCCAAGGAAGTGGAATTGGAGGATAAGTTTGAGAATACTGGTGCTCAGCTTGTTAAGAGTGTTGCCAGCAAGACTGGTGATGACGCAGGTGACGGTACAACAACAGCTACCATCCTGACTCAGGCCATCGTTACTGAGGGCTTGAAGAACGTTACTGCCGGTGCTAATCCTATGGACTTGAAGCGTGGTATCGACAAGGCTGTGGCTGCTGTCGTTGCCTTCATCAAGGACCATGCAGAGCAGGTAGATGACAACTACGACAAGATAGAGCAGGTGGCTACCGTCTCTGCCAATAATGATGCTGAGATCGGTAAGCTGTTGGCTGACGCTATGCGCAAGGTCTCTAAGGATGGTGTCATCACCATTGAGGAGAGCAAGAGTCGTGACACCAACATCGGTGTGGTAGAAGGTATGCAGTTCGACCGTGGTTACTTGAGCGGTTACTTCATGACCGATGCTGACAAAATGGAGTGTGTGATGGATAATCCATACATCCTGCTTTACGATAAGAAGATTTCCAACCTCAAGGAGTTCTTGCCAATCCTTCAGCCTGCTGCCGAGAGCGGTCGCCCATTGTTGGTTATCGCTGAGGACGTAGACTCTGAGGCTCTTACTACTTTGGTAGTCAACCGTTTGCGTGGTGGCTTGAAAATCTGTGCTGTCAAGGCTCCTGGCTTCGGCGACCGTCGTAAGGCTATGTTGGAGGATATCGCTGTATTGACAGGTGGTGTAGTTATCTCTGAGGAGAAGGGTCTGAAGTTGGAGCAGGCAACATTGGATATGTTGGGTTCTGCCGACAAGGTAACTGTCAACAAGGATAATACCACTATCGTGAATGGTCATGGCGAGAAGGCCAACATTCAGGATCGTGTGGCTCAGATCAAGAATGAGATCGAGAACACCAAGTCTTCTTACGACAAGGAGAAACTTCAGGAGCGTTTGGCTAAGCTCGCCGGTGGTGTGGCTGTCCTCTATGTAGGTGCCAACTCTGAGGTTGAGATGAAGGAGAAGAAGGACCGTGTTGACGATGCACTCTGTGCTACTCGTGCAGCTATCGAGGAAGGTATCGTAGCTGGTGGCGGTACAACTTATATCCGTGCTCTTGAGGCATTGAAGGATATGAAGGGTGACAATGCCGACGAGACAACAGGTATCCGCATCGTAGAACGTGCCATCGAGGAACCTCTTCGCCAGATAGTAGCCAACGCAGGTGGCGAGGGCTCAGTAGTAGTCAATAAGGTACGCGAGGGCGAAGGCGACTTCGGATATAATGCCCGCAAGGATGTTTACGAGGATATGCGTCAGGCCGGTATCGTTGATCCTGCCAAGGTTGAGCGCGTAGCTCTTGAGAACGCTGCCTCTATCGCAGGCCTCTTCCTTACTACAGAGTGCGTATTGGTGGACAAACCAGAACCTGCTCCTGCTGCACCAGCAGCTGCTCCAGGAATGGGCGGTATGATGTAATAAATGTAATGTAAAGATATCAAAATGGGGGCTACTCGACAGAGTAGTCCCTTTTTATATGTTTTTTACTATAAAATCTTGCAAATTTTAGCAAAAAAGCTTGGCGCGTATTTGCTTTTTTTGTAACTTTGCATCGTAGATAAATGAAAAGGACGGCTTAAGCCGCTAAAGATATTTTTTTGATTTGTTTTAGTAGATTAGTTTTTAAGTAGTTTGTTTTTGAAAATCGGTTGTCGTGAGACATCCGATTTTTTTTGTCTTTTTCTCTTTGTAGTTTCATCCTATTGTGTTATCTTTGCAGCATGAAAATGAATTTTGACAGAAAAAAAGCATTGGTCTTCCTGATTGTTATCGGCGGACTGATTTATATTACCAAGGTAGGGTTGGGAATGACGGCGCTCAATTCTTTCCTTGCTACACTTGGTGTGTTGCTCATCTTGTTTGTGGGCGATAACTTCGCTCAGCAGATAGATAACTGGCTGAAACGTCGAAAGATGAATCAGGAAAACGAAGAATAGTAGATTTTTAAATGAAGTAAAGAGTGAAACAGTTAGTCAACCTTTATAGTTCTTGGGCAGGCGAGGAGCCTGCAAGTGTGGTCAAGTTGCCTGGTCAGGGAAGCAACAGGCAGTATTTCCGATTTGTCAAGCAGGACGGCAGCAGCGTCATTGGTGTCATCGGAACGAGTCGAGATGAGAATCATGCTTTCATCTATATGTCACGTCACTTTACGCTCCGAAAGTTGCCGGTGCCTAAGGTCCTGGCAGTCAGCGATGATGAGTCGCGCTATCTTCAGACCGACTTGGGCGATGTGTCGCTCTTTGATGCCATCAAGGGTGGACGTGAAGCTGGCGGAAGATACAACCAAAAGGAAAAGGAACTTCTGAAGAGAACCATTCGCGAGTTGCCCAACATTCAGCTCCGAGGAGCACGTGGAATGGATTGGAACAACTGCTATCCTCAGCCCGAGTTTGATATCGACAGCGTACTTTTCGACTTGAATTACTTCAAGTACTGTTTTCTGAAACCCACCGACCTTGATTTCCATGAGTTGAAGTTGGAAGCTAATTTCCGCCTTTTTGCCAAAGACCTGACTTCCGAACAGATGGACTGTTTCCTGTATCGAGATTTCCAGGCTCGCAACATAATGCTTGACGAAAATGGCAATCCGTACTTTATTGATTTCCAGGGTGGGCGTAAAGGACCTTTCTACTACGATTTGGCTTCTTTCCTCTGGCAGGCATCGGCAAAGTATCCTTTCAAGTTGCGACGTGAACTCGTATGGGAATATTACCAGTCGCTGAAGAACTATACTGAGGTTCCTTCTGTCCGTCATTTTGTCAACCGTCTGAGTCTTTTTGTCCTCTTCCGTACGTTGCAGGTATTGGGTGCCTATGGTTTCCGTGGATACTTCGAGCGTAAGAAGCATTTCCTTGACAGTATTCCTCCTGCCATTCAGAATCTTCGTGACCTGCTGAAAATGGGCGATAAGGTGTTCCCTTATCCTTATATGATGGATATGCTTCGCCGCCTTACCGAGCTGCCGCAGTTTACCCGCATAGAGAAGTCGGCTGTCAACCGTGCTGATGGTTATCGCACAGCCGATACCAATATCTACACTTCGCATCCGCAGGATGGTCCTGCCACCTTCTCCAAGTATGATGGCAAGGGACCTTTGGTGGTAAGGGTGTTCAGCTTCTCCTATAGGAAAGGTATTCCCGAAGACCCATCAGGCAATGGAGGCGGTTATGTCTTCGATTGTCGCAGCACCCATAATCCCGGCCGATACGAGCCATACAAGAAACTGACGGGTCTCGACGAGCCAGTCATCCGATTCTTGGAGGATGATGGCGAGATACTGACCTTCCTCGATAGTGTTTATCGCCTTGCCGACCATCATGTGAACCGATATATTCAGCGAGGCTTCACCTCTCTGATGTTCAGCTTCGGCTGTACAGGCGGTCAGCACCGTAGTGTCTATTCAGCCCAGCATCTTGCCGAGCATATTCATGAGAAGTTCGGTGTTGAGGTGAGAATCTGTCATCGCGAACAGCAGATAGAGCAAGTGCTTCCTGCAGAATAAGTTTTTCTTTTGTAATCAATTAATGGCGTGCAAATTTGGCTATTTCGTAAAAAGTTAGTAAATTTGCACGCACATTAATAGATAGCTATAATGATGCAAGCAATGATTTTCGCTGCAGGTCTGGGCACTCGCCTCAAGCCACTTACCGATCGCATTCCGAAAGCTTTGGTAAGTGTGGGAGGAGAACCTTTGCTCAAACGTGTCATCTTTCGGTTGAAAGATGCTGGTTTCACTCGCATTGTAGTGAACGTTCATCATTTTTCCAGTCAGATTATTGATTATCTACGCGATAACGACAACTTCGGTGTGGATATCCGTATCAGCGACGAGACGGACAAACTGCTCGAGACAGGTGGAGGTATCAGAAAGGCATGGCCGCTCTTCGATGCGCATGAGCCCGTCCTTATTCACAATGTGGATATATTGAGCAATGTGGATTTGGAAAAGTTCTATCAGATAGAGACGAAGGACCTTACAGAAGAGTCGCAGGAAGCCTCACCGGAGGAAAAGCCTCTTGCAGCCCGCCTGTTGGTGAGCGAACGCAAGACAAAACGTTATCTTCTCTTCGATGACAGTATGCGGTTGGTGGGGTGGACGAACATCGAGACAGGCGAGGTGAAGAGCCCTTATCCTCATCTCGATCCTGCCAAGTGTAAAATGTATGCCTTCTCGGGCATCCACATGGTAGCACCATCCATCTTCCCGCTGATGGAGGAAGAACCAGACAAATTCCCCATCATGGATTTCTATCTGAAGCATTGCGACAAAGTACGCATTGAGGGATATGTGAAGAACGACCTCAGACTGATGGATGTGGGAAAGCAGGAAACGCTGAAAGAGGCAGAGGCGTTTTTATGTCAAAGTTAAAAATTTAAAGTTTAATATATTATGCAACAGAAGATTATTATTTTGGATTTCGGTTCACAGACCACACAGCTGATAGGCCGTCGTGTGCGTGAGCTTGATACCTTCTGCGAGATTATGCCTTACAACAAGTTTCCTAAGGACGACCCATCTGTGATTGGTGTCATCCTGAGCGGTAGTCCTTACTCCGTTCATGATCAGGAAGCTTTCAAGGTAGATCTGAGCCAGTTTATTGGTCGCATTCCTGTGCTCGGCATTTGCTATGGCGCTCAGTATCTCTCTTATGCCCAGGGTGGAAAGGTAGAGGCTGCTGACAGCCGTGAGTATGGCCGTGCCAACTTGGAGCAGTTTGATGCCACCAATCCTCTTTTCAAGGGATTTGTAGAGAACTCTCAGGTTTGGATGAGTCATGGTGATACCATCACAGCCATCCCTGAGGATTATAAGTGCATCGCTTCTACAGCGAATGTCAAGTTTGCAGCATATGCTTCTACCAAGCAGCCTGTATGGGCTGTTCAGTTCCATCCAGAGGTGTTCCACTCTTTGCAGGGTACACAGTTGCTGAAGAACTTTGTGGTAGATATCTGTGGCAGTAAGCAGGACTGGAGTGCTGACTCTTTCGTAGAGACTACGGTGGCAGAGTTGAAGGCACAGCTGGGTGATGACAAGGTGATCCTTGGCCTTTCTGGTGGTGTCGACTCCAGTGTGGCTGCCGTTCTTTTGAACAAGGCCATTGGCAAGAATCTTACTTGTATCTTCGTAGATCACGGTATGCTTCGCAAGAACGAGTTCCGTGATGTGATGGAGGATTACAAGTGCTTGGGTCTGAACGTGATTGGTGTGGATGCATCCAAGAAGTTCTTTGCCGACCTGGCTGGTGTGACCGATCCTGAGCAGAAGCGCAAGATTATAGGCCGCGACTTTGTGGAGGTATTCAATGCTGAGGCTAAGAAGCAGACCGGAGCCAAGTGGTTGGCACAGGGAACTATCTATCCCGATCGTATTGAGAGCTTGAATATTACAGGTAAGGTCATCAAGAGCCATCACAATGTGGGTGGTCTTCCTAAGGAGATGAACCTTCAGTTGTGCGAGCCATTGAAGTGGTTGTTCAAGGATGAGGTTCGTCGTGTAGGCCGATCTATGGGAATGCCTGAGCATCTGATTACCCGTCATCCTTTCCCAGGTCCTGGTTTGGCAGTACGAATTCTGGGTGATATCACTCCCGAGAAGGTGCGTATTCTTCAGGATGCCGATGATATCTATATCCGCGGCTTGCGTGAGTACAAGGTGAAGTTGAGTGGTGAGGAAGCCCGCCGTGTATTGGCTGCTGGTGTTCCTGCCGACATGCAGAATGGCGAGATTGAGGTTTCTCTCTACGACCAGATCTGGCAGGCAGGTACCGTATTGCTTTCTACTGTCCGTTCGGTAGGAGTGATGGGTGACGAGCGTACATACGAGCATCCTGTGGCTCTGCGTGCTGTGACCAGTACCGATGCGATGACAGCCGACTGGGCACATCTGCCTTACGACTTCATGGCAAAGGTTAGCAACGAGATTATCAACAAGGTGAAGGGTGTGAACCGCGTTTGCTACGACATCTCTTCAAAACCACCTTCGACAATCGAGTGGGAGTAAGGCTTTCTCCCCGTGATGATTTCTTCGCGGGTAAAGATTAGAAAAGCAGATTCCTGCCATTTATACTATAAATCCCTCCTTCGGGTATCATGCCGGAAGGAGGGATTTTTTTGACCCATATTATTGAGAGATTTTCAACCTTGTCCACAGCCATCTTGGTATGTGACGCCAGAAGAAGACGAGGATGGCGTACCGCCAGTCTATGACTTTTACTTCTTTCCCTTTCTCAATGGCATGTACGATGTGCCTTGCTACTTCTTCTGCTCTTAGCTGTAGCGGATATTTGCTGCCTGCAATCAGGTCGGTTGCCACAAATCCTGGCCGTAGGTCTGTTATCGAGATGGGAAGCTGGCGCATACGTGCTTGCTGGGCAAGGCATTCCAAGTAGTGGTTTTGGAATCGTTTGGTGGCAGAATAGGCTGGGGCAGCACCAAGTCCTTTTGTTCCTGCTATGGATGTGATGCAGGCAATGCGATATGTATGCTTATTTTCGGTTGTTGTGGTGTGGGCAGCAAACCAGTTGAATGCGGTGTCTACCATTCTTGTGAATCCCATTCCGTTCGTTTCCACCGTCTTCAGTTCTTTCTCTATGTCGAGCTGATTGTTCTGCCATCCTATTCCGGAACTGTGAAAATACAGGTCCATGCCTCCCAACTTGTCGATGAGTTGTTGCAGTAGGTGAGGAGCATCGGCAGAGGTGACATCTATCTGCTGATAGCAGGCGATGCCTTCAGCCGTCAGAGCCTGCAGTCTTTCTGTTCTTCTACCGGCTATACCCACTTGCCATCCTTTGGCGGCAAGCAGTTTTGCCACTTCCATTCCGATGCCCGATGTGGCACCCATAACGATTGCTTTCTTTGCCATATTGTCTTTATAAAGGGAAGGTTTGTCTTTATGAGTTGCAAATGTACAAAGTTTTTTTGTGTATACGACATCTTGTTGCCGAAAAACATCAATATGCCCCGACGATTTTCCAGTTTTCTATCAGATGGAACAGTTTAGACATGGCAGGTTTGTAATCGTCGGGATAGGTGAGCGAGTAGACGAAGAGGAGTTTGCCACTCTTGATGAATTTGTCGTAATGACTGTATCCCTTCATGCGTACTCCGTTTTCGTATACCGGACCTGCAAGCAGAAATGATGAGTCCCTGTTCATAGTTTTTGTGGCATGAAGCTTTGTCGCCAACGAGTCGGCACATGTCTGTAATGATGTGCAATGATTCTTCGTTACATAACTTTCCAACACCACATTGGTGCGGTCGGTATAGCTGAACCTGGCATAGCTTTGATAGTTGCTGAGCGATGTGTCCTCATGTTCGAAGAAATCGGGATAGCTGATGGTGTAGCCATAGGTAGGGTCGCGATAATCGAACAGCTGACTGATGTCTATCTTTTTCTTGAAGTCTATGTACGGTTTCGACTGATTGCTTTGGTAAGCAAAGGTGCCATACATATTGAAAAATAAGATGATGACGATGACTGCGATGATGATGAAGAAAATCTTTTTCATACGTTTGCTTTTTTATGGGTAAACTGTTGCTTTGAATGTTTGATGACTGCAAAAGTATGACAAAGGCTTGAATGTGCCCAAAAAATAGTCTGACATTTGTCTGACAATTTATCTTCTTGTTGAATTTCCAACTGTTCAGCATCCCCTACTGCCACAAGTAGTTACTTTGTTACCACAACAAATGTCTTCAGATAGTGATGAAATTGTTTTTCTCTCTAATGAAATCTTCGTTCAAAGCCTCTGAACGTACATTCAAAGGCTCTGAACGCACATCCAAAAGGCTTTGAATAGAACTTTTATGGGATAAACAGAACATTTATATAGTATAAGAGAAAGATTTTCTCAGTGTTAAGTGAACGTTTTATAGGAATTCAAGGCTGCTGACACAAGTATGGCATTTGTGAAAGTTCAGTTAAAATATGCTTTTATGTTTTGTTCTCTTTGTTTTTTTGAGTAATTTTGCAGTATTGGAAAACGAATGATGGGAAGATATGAAGAAAAGAAAGTTTCATATAATAATAGGTGTAGTCTTGGGCATTGTTGTGCTTGTGGCAGCAATTTTGTATGGAGTAAGCAGCTATATGCTCGATTATTCGCTCAACTATCCAGAGCAGGAGCGAATGACAGCCGAGCATTGGAAGACGAGAATAAAGAGTGAGTGTCCCTGGATTTCGGTCTGGATGGACTCGGTGTATCAGCATCATTGCGTGAAAGACACCTTCCTGCTGATGCCTTCGGGCTATAAGGCTCATGCCCTTTATCTCTATGCCCCCAAGTCTACCGGCAGAACCGCCATTGTGGTTCATGGCTACAAGGTGCGTGCCGAGGGAATGCTCCACATCGCCTATCTCTACAATCATGATATGGGGTATAATGTGCTCCTTCCCGATCTGTATGGACATGGCAAGAGTGAGGGCGATCATATACAGATGGGGTGGAACGACCGTTGGGATGTCATCAGATGGTCGCAAGTAGCCCATGAGATATTTAAAGTGAAGAGTAAAGAACGAAGAGTGAAGAATACGTGGCAGGTGATTCATGGCATATCGATGGGTGCAGCTACTACGATGGCTGTTGCGGGCGAGAAGACTCCGGGATATGTGAAGTGTTTTGTGGAGGATTGCGGTTATACCAGTGTGTGGGACGAGTTTGCCGCTCAGCTCAAAGACCAGTTTGGCTTGCCAGCTTTCCCTTTGATGAACACCACTTCCGCGCTCTGCCTGCACAAGTATGGCTGGTCGTTTGCTGAGGCTCAGCAGATATCCCAAGTCCGTAAGAGCACCAAACCGATGCTCTTTATCCATGGCGACAAGGATGCCTTTGTGCCTTATGCCATGCTTCACCCCCTGTACGATGCAAAGGAGAGAGGGCGCAAGGCTATTTTTATCGCCAAAGGCTCAGCTCATGCCATGGCTTACCGCGATCATCATGAGGAATATACCCGTGTGGTGAAAGACTTTGTATTGTTATGTTCTATGGAGTGAGGATGTTTTTTTTCTCTTACATTCGGGGCATTCGCCTTTGATGACAAAGGAAACGGAATGAGGACAGAATCCTTCGGGCAGTTCGAAACTTGGAATATGGATGTCGTCCAGACAGAAAGAGCGCTGGCACGTCTCGCAGTAGAAGTGGATATGTCCGTCATGATGGTCGCACTTGCCCTCTTCCTCGCACAGTTCGTAGTTGAGTATGCCACGTCCGTCCTCAAAGGCATGCACCACATCATGCTCCAGGAACAAGGTGAGTGTACGGAATATGCTCGATTTGTCCATCGATGGCATCAAGGTTTCCATGTCGCCAAGGCTCATCGGGGCAGAATGACTGAGCAAAGCCTTGTACACCAATATCCTGTTGGCTGTGGGTTTGATGCCTTTTCTTGTCAACTTGTCTGTAGCTTGCTGGCTGTTCATCTCTTTGGTTACTGTTGGGTGACGGTGAAAATATGAAAGCGGGTATGTCTCTTTCATCGTCACTAAGGTGCAATAATAGCGTAGGTTCAGCAGAGTCTTTTCGTCATAGCGAAACTCTGCCGCCCCACGCCCGATAGAATATGAATGTTACTTGTTCTTCAACAAGTCGCGAATTTCGGTAAGGAGTTTTTCCTCTGCTGTAGGCTTAGGCTCTGGCTTGGGCTCTTCCTCCTTCTTCTTGGCAAACTTGTTGACCAGTTTGATCAGCATGAAGATACAGAAAGCCACGATGAAGAAGTCGAGGCAGGTCTGCAGGAAGTTGCCATAGTTGATGGTGGCAGCAGGCAGTTTCTCGCCGGCTACTTCCACGGTAGGAAGTGAAATTTTCAGTTCCGAGAAGTTGACACCACCGATAATCCATCCTATAGGAGGCATGATGAGATCGTCTACCAACGAACTGACGATTTTGCCAAAGGCACCACCAATGATGACACCGACAGCCATATCGAGCACATTGCCACGCATGGCGAATTGCTTGAATTCACTCAGAAATTTACTCATCTTTTCTTTTTATTATTTTAAGTTTGACATATACACCTTATTATATATAGGGCTGCTGCAACTGCAGTCACGCATTCATACTTTTTATTTTGCAATATGGAGTTGTCAGTATGGCCCCTTAAGGCATGAAAAGACTACGATATTCTGCAACATGCAGTCTTTTTTAAATAATTTAATACTCAATTCGTGTGCAAAGTTAGAAAAAAATTAGTAACTTTGCGCTCGATAAGAAAAAAAATTGCTCAAAAGTATTGCTTTTTGAATGTTTTCAGCTCATTGGCAAGTGCTTCGAGGCTTATTAAGGTAAAAATTATTTTCAACCATTAATTTAAATATTAAACAAAATGACAAAAGTTGCTATTAACGGCTTCGGCCGTATCGGTCGTCTGGCTTTCCGTCAGATGTTTGAGGCAGAGGGTTATGAGGTAGTTGCTATCAACGACCTTACATCTCCAAAAATGTTGGCTCACCTTCTTAAGTATGATACAGCTCAGGGTGGCTTCGCTGGCAAGTACGGTGAGGGCAAGCACACTGTAGAGGCAACAGACAACTCTATCATCGTTGACGGTAAGGAAATCACTATCTATGCTAAGCCAAACGCAGCTGAGCTTCCTTGGGGTGAGCTTGGTGTTGACGTAGTACTCGAGTGCACTGGTTTCTATACATCTAAGGAGAAGGCTTCTGCTCACCTTACAGCAGGTGCTAAGAAGGTAGTTATCTCTGCTCCTGCAGGTAACGATCTTCCTACTATCGTTTACAACACAAACCACAAGACTTTGACTCCAGCCGATACAGTTATCTCTGCAGCTTCTTGTACAACTAACTGCTTGGCTCCTATGGCTGACACTTTGAACAAGTACGCAGCTATCCAGTCTGGTATTATGTCTACTATCCACGCTTACACAGGTGACCAGATGATTCTCGACGGTCCTCAGCGTAAGGGTGACCTCCGTCGTTCACGTGCAGGTGCTCAGAACATCGTTCCAAACACAACAGGTGCAGCTAAGGCTATCGGTCTCGTAATTCCTGAGTTGAACGGTAAGTTGATCGGTTCTGCACAGCGCGTTCCAACTCCAACAGGTTCTACAACTATCCTCATAGCTGTTGTTAAGGGTAAGGACGTAACTGTTGAGGGTATCAACGCTGCTATGAAGGCTGCTTCTAACGAGAGCTTCGGTTACAACGAGGATCTGATCGTATCTTCTGATATCATCGGTATGCGTTACGGTTCTCTCTTCGATGCTACTCAGACAATGGTTAGCAAGATCGACGACGATACATATCAGGTACAGGTTGTTTCTTGGTACGACAATGAGAACTCTTATACTTCTCAGATGGTTCGTACTATCAAGTACCTCGCTGAGTTGAAGTAATACCGCAGAAGCGATATTCAACAATATTATAGGCCTGGCATTGCGAAATGCCAGGCTTTTTTGCGTTTAACACCCGTATGAAACCTTATTTCGGGTCTTTAAGTGATGCTAAACTTCTTTTTTTCGCTTTCTTTGTTTACCTATATCAGAAATTTTTGTATCTTTGCCACCATGAAACAGACGATGATAACGATATTGGGTCCTACGGCAAGCGGAAAGACCAGTCTTGCTGCTGCCTTGGCTGCTGCCTTTCCTTCGCGTATGGACGGGATGGAAGCCGAGATTATCAGTGCCGACAGCCGACAGGTGTATCGCGGAATGGATATAGGAACGGGTAAGGATCTGGCCGACTATACTGTAGGGGACAAGCAGATTCCCTATCATCTCATAGATATCTGCGAGCCAGGAACCAAGTACAACCTCTTTCAGTATCAGCAAGACTTCTATGATGCCTATCAGGATGTTCATAGAAGGGGAAGGTTGCCCGTCCTTTGTGGCGGAACGGGACTTTATATTGAGTCCGTGCTCAAGGGCTACCATCTCTCGCCTGTGCCTCAGAACCCTGTGCTTCGTGAGCGTCTTGCAGACAAGAGCCTGGCTGAGCTTACAGAGATGTTGCAACAGCTCAAGGCAAGGAACGGCTCGCATATGCACAACCGCACCGATGTCGACACAGCCCAGCGTGCCATTCGTGCCATAGAGATTGAGACTTATAATGCCGAGCATCCCATGCCCGAGAGGGAGCTGCCATCGGTTGACTCCTTGATTATCGGTGTGAGCATCGACCGTGAGGCTCGTCGTAAGAAGATTACACGCCGACTGAGGCAACGCCTTGATGAAGGTATGGTCGATGAAATCAGATCGCTTCTCGACAGGGGCATTCCTGCAGAAGACTTGATATACTACGGCTTGGAATATAAGTTTGTCACAGAATATGCGACAGGTAAGACATCCTACGACGAGATGTTCCGAGGCTTGGAGATAGCCATACATCAGTTTGCCAAGCGACAGATGACATGGTTCCGCGGCATGGAGCGCAGAGGCTTTACCATACATTGGGTGGATGCCTTGCAGCCCATGACAGATAAGGTGGAACAGATATTCGAGCTGACAGGCGATGTGGACAGGTAAATCTTGAAATATAAAAAACAAAATATAGATCATGGCGGTTAATGAAAACAAGTGGGGATTGCTCTATTGCCCCCGTAATGGGTGGCGTGAAGGAAAACGCTGGCTCAAGATAGAGAAGGTGTTGCGCCAGCAGCATATCGACTACGACTTTGTGCAGAGTGAGAACCAGAAAAGTGTGGAACGGTTGGTGAAGATGTTTATCAACAATGGCTATAAGACAATAGTCATTGTGGGAGGCGACTCTGCACTCAATGATGCCGTCAACTGTCTGATGCAGGTAGACAAGGCTACTCGTGAAGGGATAGCCCTTGGCGTAATCCCTCATGGCATGATGAACGACTTCGCCCATTTCTGGGGATTCTCCGACAGCGATTATGAGCAGACCATCAAATGGCTGAAACAGCGCCGTATCAGGAAAATCGACTTGGGTTGTATCCGTTATACGAACAAGCGCGACGAGAAGTGCCATCGTTACTTCCTGAACTGCATCAACGTGGGCTTGATTGCCGCTATCATGAATCTGCGCCGCAAGACCCATCACTTCCTGGGTTCCCGCACACTTTCGTTCATCTCTTCTTTTGTGCTCATGATTTTCCAGCGCCTCGACTACAAGATGCATGTCAAGATCAATGAGGATGAGATACAGCGCAGGGTGATGACCATGTGCATAGGCAATGCCTCAGGATATGGGCAGACACCTAACGCCGTGCCCTATAACGGACTGCTTGATGTGTCGGTGGTGTATCATCCGCAGATCACACAGCTCTTCGAGGGATTCTATCTCTTCGTGCGTGGTAAGTTCCTCAACCATCGCAGTGTGCATCCTTACCGTACCCGTGAGGTGGAGGTGAAGGAGGCTTCGCATGCCCTCATCGGTGTGGATGGCCGTCTGATGAACACCCCTAAGGGTAGCTATAAGATAACGGTAGAGCAGGAGGTCATCAATTTCCTGATTCCTGCCTGATAAGAGGAGCGGGCAACTTGCTCCTCTTTTTTCGTATAAAGTGGTTGACGGCTGCCAGTCTGGGTGTTGTCAACATGCTGTTTTGCTCAAAAAGTAAGTTGATTTGGCTAAAAAAACATGATAAAACAAAATTTCAACTATTTTTATCCGAAAAAACTTTGTTATACAACAAAAAATCGTTACCTTTGAACCAATCTAAAGTAATGTATTAAAAACTAAAACCTTAATATAGATCTATGAGTTATCTAAAATTCGAAAAGGCCCTGATGACTAACCTTCAAGAGTCATTGCCCAAGGAGTTGTTGCGTACCAACCGCTCTGGTGCTTATTCGTGCTCTACGATTGTGGACTGTAATACCCGCAAGTATCATGGTCTATTGGTTGTGCCGGTTCCAGAACTGGACGATGACAACCATGTGCTCCTGAGCTCGCTCGATGTTACGGTGATTCAGCATGGAGCTGAATTCAATCTTGGACTGCATAAGTATCAAGGCAACAACTACAATCCGATGGGACACAAGTACATCCGTGAATTCGATTGCGATAGGGTTCCTACCACGTTGTATCGTGTGGGAGGCGTCATTCTGAAGAAGGAAGTGGTGTTCCAGCATTATGAGAATCGTATTTTGTTGCGTTACACCTTAGTGGATGGACATTCTGCCACTACACTGAGGTTCCGTCCTTTCCTTGCATTCCGCAGCGTGAGACAGTTTACTCACGAGAATGCAACTGCTTCAAGAGATTATGCTGAGGTCGACAATGGCATTAAGACATGTATGTATGCTGGTTATCCCGACCTGTTCATGCAGTTCTCCAAGAAGAATAATTTCATCTTCCAGCCCGACTGGTATCGTGGAGTGGAGTATCCCAAGGAGCAGGAGCGCGGCTATGCCTCCAATGAGGACCTCTATGTTCCCGGCTATTTCGAGATGAACATCAAGAAGGGTGAGACCATCGTCTTTGCCGCTTCCACATCCGAAATCAAATCGCGCAGTCTGAAGGCACTCTTCGACAAGGAAGTGAATGAGCGTGCGCCACGCGATAATTTCTTCCATTGTCTGGTCAATGCAGCCCATCAGTTCCATCGTCGCGAAAGCAACGACGACCGATACATCATTGCCGGTTATCCTTGGTTCAAGTGCCGTGCCCGCGACACGTTCATCTCTTTGCCTGGTCTGACACTCTCCATCGAGGAAGACGATTACTTCGAGTTGGTGATGAAGACCGCTATGAAGGGTTATTACGAGTTCATGGAGGGCAAGCCTGTCACCGTACATATTGCAGAGATCGACCAGCCCGATGTGCCTTTGTGGGCAGTATGGGCTTTGCAGCAGTATGCCAAGGAGAAAGGAAAAGAAGCTTGCCTCAAGAAGTACGGCAAGTTTATCAAGGACGTAGTGATGTACGTGAAGTGCAATCATCACCCCAACCTGAAGCTGATGCCCAACGGACTTCTTTACACCGACGGCAAGGACAAGGCTGTGACATGGATGAACTCCACTGCCAATGGGCATCCTGTTGTTCCCCGTACGGGATACATCGTCGAGTTTAATGCCTTGTGGTATAATGCCCTTTGCTTCTGTGCCTCTCTGTGCGAGTTGGCAGGTAAGGAGAAAGATCAGCAGCAGTTCCTCGAGGCAGCCGAACTTGCCAAGCAGTCGTTCCTCGACACTTTCCTCAACGAGTATGGTTATCTCTACGACTATGTTGACGGCAAGATGATCGACTGGAGTGTTCGTCCCAATATGATATTCCCTGTAGCCTTCGACTACTCTCCATTGTCCCAGGACCAGAAGAAGCGTGTGCTCGACATCTGTACCCGAGAGCTTCTTACACCTAAGGGCCTGCGTTCACTCTCACCAAAGAGTGGCGGATACAACCCTGTCTATGTAGGTCCGCAGAGCCAACGCGACTATGCTTATCATCAGGGTACAGCATGGCCATGGCTGGGTGGCTTCTATATGGAGGCAACTCTGAAGATGTATAAGCGTACACGCCTGAGCTTCATTGAGCGCCAGATGGTGGGCTATGACGATGAGATGTCATGCCATTGTTTGGGCACTATCAGCGAGCTCTTCGATGGCAACCCTCCATTTACTGGGCGAGGTGCTATCTCCTTTGCCATGAATGTGGCAGAGATTCTGCGTGCGCTCGAACTACTTGAAAAATATCAATATTAAATAAGGAGGACTGCAATATGAAAGTATTAATGTTTGGATGGGAGTATCCTCCTCATGTATTTGGTGGCTTGGCTACTGCCAATTTTGGTATCTCACAGGGATTGCATGCTCAGGGCGATGTGGATATCACTCTCTGTCTGCCTCATCCTTTTGGTGATGAAGACCGCAGTGCCGCTAAAATTGTAGCCATGAACTGTGTGCCTATAGCCTGGCGCGATGTCAACTATGACTATGTGAAGCAGCGTGTGGGCAACATCATGGATCCTAATGACTATTTCCGTTATCGTGATCATATCTATGCCGACTTCAATTATATGAATGTCAATGACCTCGGCTGTATGGGCTTTGCTGGTGGATATCCTTCCAACCTTCACGACGAAATCAACAACTATTCTGTCATTGCAGGAGTGGTGGCTCGTTCTGAGGAGTTCGACATCATTCATGCTCACGACTGGCTTACCTTCCCCGCAGGTATCCACGCCAAGAAGGTGAGTGGAAAGCCTCTGTGTATCCACGTGCATGCCACCGACTTCGACCGAAGCCGTGGCAAGGTGAACCCTACCGTTTATTCCATCGAGAAGGATGGTATGGACAATGCCGACTGCATCATGTGTGTGTCAGAGCTTACCCGTCAGACAGTTATCAATCAGTATCATCAGGACCCACGCAAGTGTTTTGCCATGCACAATGCTGTTTATCCATTGAAGCAGGAGTGGCAGGACATTCCTCGTCCCGACCATAAGGGCAAGGAGAAGGTGGTAACCTTCTTGGGACGTATCACTATGCAGAAAGGTCCGGAATACTTTGTCGAGGCTGCCAATATGGTGTTGCATCGTACTCGCAATGTGCGTTTCTGTATGGCTGGTTCCGGCGATATGATGAATCAGATGATTTATCTCGCTGCAGAGCGTGGCATTGCCGACCGTTTCCACTTCCCGGGATTCATGCGTGGCAAGCAGGTGTATGAGTGCCTGAAAGATTCTGATGTCTATGTCATGCCTTCGGTGAGCGAGCCTTTTGGTATCTCTCCTTTGGAGGCCATGCAGTGTGGCACGCCTACGATTATCTCCAAGCAGAGTGGTTGTGGTGAAATCCTGACCAACTGTATCAAGGTTGACTACTGGGACATTCATGCCCTGGCTGATGCCATCTATAGCATTTGCCACAATGAGAGTCTCTTCGACTATCTGTCTGTGGAAGGCAAAAATGAGGTCGACCAGATAACCTGGGAGAAGGTGGGAGCACGCATCAAGGACCTTTACCTCAAGACACTGGGGTGGAAGTAGGTGTGAAGTGAAGAGTGAAGTTAAACGTTCAAATTTTAATTTTTTATGAAGACAATTTGTTTATATTTCGAAATACATCAGATCATCCATCTGAAGAGGTATCGTTTCTTCGATATCGGTACCGACCATTATTACTACGATGACTATGAGAACGAGCGTAGTATCAGTGATATTGCTGAGCGTTCTTATATGCCTGCCCTCACAACTCTTGAGGATATGATCAAGGCCAACGGACAGTATTTCAAGGTAGCTTTCTCTATCTCTGGTGTGGGTATGGAGCAGTTGGAACTTCATGCACCACAGGTGTTGGAGAAGTTGCAGGACCTCAACAAGACAGGTTGCGTAGAGTTCCTCGCCGAACCTTATTCTCATGGTTTGGCCTCTCTCGTCAATGAGGAGAGCTTTAAAGCCGAAGTACAGCGTCAGGCTGCCAAGATTGAGGAGTACTTTGGCAAGAAGCCACAGGTGCTGCGCAACTCTTCGCTCATCTATAGCGACGACATCGGTTTGCAGGCTTCACAGATGGGTTTTGCCGGCATGCTTACCGAGGGTGCCAAGCATGTGTTGGGATGGAAGTCTCCTCACTATGTTTACAACTGCGCCCTGGCTCCAAAGCTCAAGCTCTTGCTGCGTGATGTGCGCCTGAGCGATGATGTCTCTCTGCGTTTCAACAACAGCAGCTGGGACGGCTATCCTCTCTTCGCCGACAACTATATCAATCAGATTGCTGCCCTGCCTCAAGAGGAGCAGGTAATCAATATCTTCATGGAGCTGTCTGCTCTCGGTATTGCCCAGCCCTTGTCAAGCAACATTCTGGAGTTCCTGAAGGCTCTGCCAGCTTGCGCCAAGGAGAAGGGCATCACCTTCTCTACTCCTATTGAGATTTGCAAGAAGATGAAATCGGTAGGCGAGTTGAATGTTCCTGATACCTTGAGTTGGGTAGACGAGGAGCGCGATGTCAGCACATGGTTGGGTAACTCTATGCAGCGTGAGGCTTTCAACAAACTTTATAGTGTTGCCGACCGTGTACGCATTGCCAACGATCCTCGTATCAATCAGGATTGGGATTACCTGCAGGCAAGTAACAACTTCCGCTTTATGACCACCAAACCAAGCAATGTCGGTCTTGACCGTGGTATCTACAGCGATCCTTTCGATGCTTTCACCAACTATATGAATATTCTTGGCGACTTCCTCAATCGTGTCAACGACTTGTATCCTTCTGATGTGGATAACGATCAGCTGGAGGGTCTTCTCACCACCATTAAGAATCAGGATGAGGAAATCGAGGTAAAGGACAAGGAGATTGTCCGTCTGCAGGCTAAGCTCGAGATGATAGAGAAGGAGGCAGAGAAACTTCGTTCAGAGAAGAAGCCTGTTGCCAAGAAGACCGCTACTGCTGCCAAGGCTCCTGTTAAGAAGACAGCTACTAAGGCTCCTGCTGCAGCCAAGAAGGCTCCTGCAAAGAAAGCTGCCACTAAGGAAGAAACTACAGAAAAGAAATAAGAGTATAATCCTATAAATATAAAAAAGGCAATCTGCTGTTTGACAGATTGCCTTTTTTGTTTGTTCTATATTGACAGGTGATGAGCCTGTAGTGTACTGAGAGTAGGTTACTTTACAACGAATTTCTTGTTGTTGAAGATATAGATACCTTTCTTCAGACCTTCGGAACCTTTTTGTGCTACAACACGGCCGCTGAGGTCATAGATGTTGGTGTCTGCCATAAGCTTGGTGTCTGTTGTTATGTTAGTGATGGCACTCGTAACTTTTGTTCCCTTGAGGGTGATAACCCATGCTGCTTGAGCATCCTGTGGAGTAAAGGTCATGACTCCTGTAGCAGGTGTGGCTAATGTAATATCGTAGCTGGTGTCTGTGCTTGTGGTTGTAGTACGGCTTGGGAAGCTGTATTTGTCAGAAGCATAATTGACACCATCTAATTCTGATAAGTAGCAATTCTTATTATCTTCGTTTGCATAACCAGCAAAAGTAGCAGAAGTAATTGTTACGTTTTGTGGTAAATTGATTGTGAATTTTACTCCTTTGCTATACTTGATAGTATTGCTTTTAGCTGTGGCATAACCTTTGCCGGAAGTGATGGAACAACCATTGTTGAAATTCCATGTGGTTTCTGTTGAACCATTTGACAAATTGCAGGTGTTTGCTGCCAAAGTATAGGTAACGTTTCCTGCTTCTCCTGGAGTTGGATCTACAGTTGAACTACCTGTATAATCACCTGTGAGATTTTTTACTTCATATTGGGTAGCAATAAGCTTTCCATCCTTGCTATTTGTAATCTTGCAACCATTTTTAAATGTTATACCATCCACAAATGCAAGGAACATACCTTTTTGGGCTTCTACTTGAACATTATCTAAGGTTATGTTCTTGACATAGCTTTCCGGTAAACCATAGATGTAGATAGGGAAATATCCCTTAGCACTTGTATTGTATGGAGTACCTGTAGATGTTACATTCTGAATAAGAATGTCGCGGAAGGCAGGTGTCTTTGGGGTTACTTCTGCTGCTGTGGCTTCAGATGGAATTGGCTTTGTACCCAGATCGTACCAAGTTTCGATATAAATAGGGTTTCTCACTCCTGTCATTGTACAATTACGGAAGATGAGATTATATACATCGCCACTTCTATCACGTTGTGATTTCAAGCGGAATCCACTATCTGTATTCTTGAAAGTGAGGTCCTCATAAATAATGTCATGCATATTATTGGTGAAACTGCCAAATGATGCGCCATGTCCTGTGCCCATTTTACAATTCCAGACGTGTACATACTGGGCATTATCATCGCAAACTATGTTGTCATCACCCGTACTGATGTTACAGTCGTAGATGTTTACATGGTGTCCCCAGATAGATATACCGTCTGTGTTATGAGAAGGCTGTTCTGTCTTTGTATCTGAGGCAGGATTATAAATCGTCACATCATGGATGGTTGCATGGCTTGCCTTACCACTATTGCTGATGGTAAGATTTACACCTGGGGTGTTCTGAATCTTTATATTTCTAACCATGAAACGAGAACCCTGTTCGAAGCGGATCATGGCTCCTGGATTGAAAGTCTCCTTGTTGTCGCGAGCCTTCCACCAGCGTGCACCTTGTCCATCGATGATAGATGTTTCGCCTTCACCCTCGATTACAATGTCGCTTTGATTCTTATTCTTACAACCAATAAAGAGAGTCTTGTTGTTAGGAGCCTTTCCATATTCCACGAGCTTCAGGGTAGCACCTGCGCAGAGGTGGAGGACGGTTTTTGACTTGATGCTGAGAACTTCGGTCTTACTTGTCATCTGGTCTGTGCTGCCAAACATCCACGTACCTGCAGGTATTATCACCATACCGCCAGTAGTAGGAACATCATCCAGGGCTCTCTGAATAGCCTTGGTGTTGTCTGCTGCCGATGTGGAGGCACCGTAGTTAGTGATGTTAAACGTATTTGCTGATGTGATGGCTGGCAATTGTGGTAACTCAACTGCTGTCCATCCCTCAGGAGTGTTCTGAGCATTTTGCTCAGCGGTGATTCCCGCAAAAGTAGTCTGTGCCTTTGCGAGTACGGGTAATGTCATAAGTGCTGCAAGCACCATGTTTTTGAAAAAAGTCTTGTTCATAAATTAGGCTTATATTTATTATATTGCAAAATTACAATTATTCTATATATAATAAGGTGTAAACCTCAGAAAATTATACGAAAACGATTACGTATATGGAATTGAACTTTCGCAAGTTTTGCCCCACACGCCCTGAAGGGGGCTAAGAGCTTTTGGGCCTTCAGCCCGTACATAAACCATTTGCGAAACTTGAGTTCACTTCCTCTTCGATGAATCTACGAATTCAGTTTTGTTCTTTGGAAGTAGGGGAGTGGTAATGAAATAAAAAAGTGCAATGCCCGATGTGAGCATTGCACTTCCTATGCGCTTATGATTTTAATTTCTTGATTTCCTCTATAGATAAACCTGTGGATTGGAAAATGATGTCAATTGGTGTATTTAAAGCAAGAAGTTTGAGGGCGATTTCTTTGGCTTTTTCTTTTTTTCCTTCAGCTCTTCCTTCCACTCTTCCTTCAGCTCTTCCTTCCACTCTTCCTTCAGCTCTTCCTTTTGCTTCTCCTTTTATTATTCCTTTTTCCTCTGCATGCTTATATACTGCATAATTGTCCCACATGACCATCATGCTGTTGTCGTATTTCTCCTGCTCTTCTTTTGTCAGGGTCTTTGAGTCTGCTATTTCTGCCAGTCTCTTGAATATTTTGTGCTGAGCCTCGAAAGGGATTTTCTCTAAAGTTTCCATATGCTTCAAATCTATTAATTCATTTAAGAAGATTGAAGGTTTCATCCAATGTTATTGCTTTTATATCATTTTCTTCAAAATCCTTTTTGTTTCTTGTAACTATATAATCGGCATTAGTCCTTTTTGCAGAGTAATATTGTACTCCGTCCTCAAAATCTTTCCACAAAGAGTCGTAGGAGTTGTATATGTCCGTGTTATCAACTGAACAGATTTCCATAAAATCTCTAAGGAAATTAATTTTATTTCTGAAGATTTCAATAGGCATCTTGCATCGTTCTATACATATAAAATTTGTAGTAACGAGGGATAAAGAACTAACACAGATTTGGACTTTATTTTCTTCTGCATAAGAAATAATCATAGCTGCAGCTTGATAAAATGGCTGCCTCTCCAAAATGAAATCTATAAGTACGTTTGTATCTAAAAATAGTTTCATAGATATTTCTTTATAGCTGAATCTGATAATTCTTTTTTGTAATCAAAGGACAAGTCTTTAGGGCATATAAAACCGCTCTCTAATGCTTTCACTTTTGGAGAGATATAATATTTTTCTGAAGTAGCGTCTTGTGAATTAGTTTTAATATTATTCATAAGGGCTTTCATGCCAGCCTTGATAGCTTCTGAAATACTTATATTATTAAGTTTAGCATATAATGCAGCTTCATTATAAGTTGTATTATCGAGATAAATTGTTGCCATATTTTTTCAATATTATAAGTTTATTTTTTGCAAAGATACATTTTTTCTTGATAACTTCCAAGTGAAATAATAAAAAAGTGCAATGCCCACATCGGGCATTGCACTTTAATATAATTTTGATAGTTGGATTACTTCCACTTAGAAGCACCTGCTTCACTGTCAAGGTTTGTATTGAACTTGAATTCACCATTAGCTGGAGCAGTCCAAAGATCAGTCTCAGAACCCTTGAAGTCGATGAGACCTTCAATACCGTATGTAACAGCGTCAGCACCGATAGGTGTGTAAGCAAAATTAGTCTTGTATGAACCTGCAACAGAAAGCACTGTGCTTGCACCATTCAGAAGAACACTTCCCTTAGCGCCTGGTGTGTAAAGCTGAAGTTTTGCTCCTGCACTTCCGTCTGTAGCCATAGAAGGACCAAAGATGCTGTTGGTGATGTTCAGATTTGCTGCATTTGTAGCAAAACGGAACAATGGTGTGTTAGCATTTGCTGTAGTCTCCATTGGAGCATAGCAGAAAGTACAGTTGTTTACATTTACAGTAGGAGCCTGGGCAGTCTTACGTAAGTCGCAAAGCATAACAACGTTTGTGATTGTACAATCATCGAATGTAACGTTGCGGAAGTCACCACCCTTATCTGCGATGGTTACTACACCCTGATCGCCGACACCATCAATAGTACAGCCCTTGAAGGTAACGTTCAGGAAGTTGTCATTGTTCTTCTGACCTCTTACTACACCACGGAAACCGCGGATGTAGCAATCGTTGAAGATGAGTTCACTGATGGTAGAACCAGTACCGCTGACATTGATAACCTGACTGCCACCGAAGCCCTTATCTGTACCAGCGAGGAAGGCATCCTTATCAGCTTGCTTATCGCTAATCATATCGATGCTTTCAAACTTCACCTTATCGATATTAACATCCTTCTTGACGTTCATACCGCCGGAGAAGGTGAACTGAGCGTTACCGCCCAATGTCATACCGGTAATGAAGGTTACATTGCGGTCGAGATTGATAGCATTGCTAATCTTGTATTCCTGTTCGCCATGGAGGATGACAGTCATACCGTCTTTAACCATATTCCAGAACTCAGCAGTCTTCAATGTATCTTTAGCTTCCTTTGCATCCCAGTTGCGGGTATCCAGCCACATACCTTCTCCATACTTTTCGTCGAAGTTAACACTTGCCTTGGTAGTTGCTGTTGTTTTACCTGCATAGGTGTTGTTGTTGAAGTCTGTAGAACTGTCGTATGTCTTGAATGTGTATGATGTTTCTGGCTGCAAGCCGTAAATATCTACATATCCCTGAGCATAGTCAGCATCGCTTACTTTAACTGAGATTATATCTTGGTTTTCTGCGTCTTCAGCAGGGCAAGCCATTACATACTTGATTTTCTGACCACCTTCAGTCCAAGATACACGAGCTGCATTATCAATAGCCTTGGCACCAGAAACCTTTGTTGGGTAGTTGATGCTCTGAGCCTTTACCTCATAATACTCAGATTCCTTGTTGTTGCCAATACACTTGATTCTTACACCATACTTCTCGTCCCATCCTAAGTCATCGAAAGTATAGGTATCATCCTCTGTTGTGGCTTTCTTGATTACTTTCAGGTGATTTGTGCCATCCTCATCTGTAGATGTCACAAGACCCAATTCCAACTCATAACTGGTGGCACCCTGGATTTTGTCCCATTCTACCTTCAAGTTATTTGAGTTGACCGTTGCGCTTGCAATTGGACGGAACAAACGAGGTGCATCGCCCAAGTTGTCATCGTCGCTACAGCTTACCATTGTGGTACCAACTGTAGCAGCGAAAAGCATAGACAATATATATTTATTGTATTTCATAATTACTTACTTTTATTTGTTATGGACTACATAACCCGATTTACTTGTTGCGAATAGCATAACCTTCGTTAGACAATACGCCGTTTGAAGAAGCAATGTTGTCCTTAGGGATAGGCAAGATATATGGAGTTACCTTTTTGCGGAGAGGCTCCATGTCTTCTGCACCTGTTGTCACAACTCCGTCTGTCAAACCAAACCATGAGTATAAGAAAGCCTCATTCATGACACCCTTCTTGATAGTGTTGCCATCTGCGTCGGTTCCATACTTTGTGTTTGTTGTTGGATCAGTATCACTGACAGACATGTATGTATCCAAGAAATTGATATATTTCAAACCATCGAAAGAAGCTCCTGCAGTCTTGATGTCATCATCTGCAAGTGTTGTTGCCTCTTTGTATGGGCTTGCGCTATTATCACGATAAGTGAAATAGTTGTTCTCGAACTGAATCTCGCCATTTACATAGTTGTAGTAGAGGCGTGGTGCGATACCCATATCAACAATTTCTTTAGTCTTGTCGTAGACGAATTCACCATTCTCCAAACGAAGCTGGTTATAGTTCATAGTTACGTCACGAACCCACTCCAAAGTATTAACGATGGCATCAGAGTAGTAGTTCCAACGAACGAGGTCGAACTTACGGATGCACTCGCCACCAAACTCCCAAGCACGCTCGTTAATGATAGCTTTCTTAAAAGAGTCGTAATCGTTGAGATTGTCAACGTATTCATTCACCATCTCGTTCTTGTTGGTTGCATTTACAAAGGCACGGTTACGAACTCGCTTCAACATATCCTTTGCCTCTGTTGTTGGGCCATTGTTGATTTCATTATCAGCTTCAGCGAGGAGCAACAAAACATCAGCATATCGGAGGATAGGGAAGTTGATACCAGTACCCTTAGATTCAATGTTGTTGACACTCAAATCCATGCGGCACCATTTAGCAGGCTGGATGTTGACACCATCAACAGCACCTTGTTTGTTGTCATACAACCAACGGTAGTTAGCGCAAGTAGCCTTAAGACGCTGGTCTTGTGTATTGAATGAGCATGCATAGCTTGGAGTCAGGTTGGTATAAGTAGTACCAGCACCCTTAGAACTTGAAACTACGCTCAAACCAAGGCACCAACCGATGTCACCACCAGAGTTTGGTACATAACCCATCTCGAACAATACATCACCATTAGCTGGGTTGCAGCCGTTGATTTCATTATCAAAGATCTGCTTGAAGTTACTGTTGAGCTGACGGTCCTTCAAGGAAATCAACTTCTTGGCATAAGCCTTAGCAACCTTGTAGTAATCGTCTGCAGAAGTAGCTGTAGCCTCGTTGCCATTCTCATCTACATAATGTACAGTATATTCATCACCTGTACCTGTGCTGCGGGCCATAGTACCATCTGCCTGCATAGAGTAACCTGCACGGAACATGGCTAACTTGGTAATGAATCCCAAAGCGAATTCACGGTTCATGCGCTCTACTGTAGCTTTGCTGCTCCACTGCATCTCGCCCTCATTGTTGATGAGGTCCTGAATCAAGTGAGTATAGATGATGTTCTTATCTGTACGTGGATCATTGTGCATATCTTCCTTTGAAGTAGGAGTTGTTGCAAATGGTACGTCACCCCAGAAGTTACACATCAAGAAATACCAATATGCACGAAGGCAGATTGCTTCACCATGAAGTTGCTTCATATCGGCATCTCCATTCTTGTAAGCATCGCTTGCTTCAATGCCTTGAATACACTGGTTGGCGAAATCGATGGCTTTTTGAGTGTTGTTCCAGCAGTTCTTGATATCACCGAAATATGATGGGTTAAGGGCCCAGATACCGCGACGTGTTGTCTCTGTAGCTTGAGCCTTCTTTACGAAACCGATCTCTACGTCAGTATTCTGCATCCAGTTTGTACTCATACGGGAGGTATAAGTATCCTCGCAGAAGTAGGCATATACGTTGTCTACCATCTTGCGGGCATCTGTTGTGTTTGAACACAGATAATTCAAATTATCGGTAGATAAAGTCTCTGTGTCCAATAAATCACTACAGGAGTTGAAACTTGCTCCTGCAATGAACATTGAAATATATAGAAATATACGTTTCATAATTGTATTTTGTTTTCTATTAGAATGAAATGTTAGCACCTACAGTCCAAGAGAATGACTTAGGATATGATGAGAAGTCTGCACCAGGAGTCAAACCGCTGGTCTTGCTGCCACGGATAGATGAGTTAACTTCAGGGTCATAACCTGAGTAGCTTGTCAGGCAGAACACGTTAGTCAGTGTGCAGTACAAGCGTAAAGAGTTGCATGCAAATTTCTTTGTCCACATTTTAGGGAAAGTAAAGCCTACAGTCAAGTTCTGCAAACGGAGGAACGAACCATCTTCAACTGCCCATGATGTTGGTACAGGGTTGTTGTCAGACAGTGTTGCAGCACTCCATATAGAAGCATTTGCATTCATATTCTTCAATGTCTCATAATCTGTGATGATTTCACCTGTTGCTTGATCCATGTAAGTCCATGCCTTACCTCCCAAAGTTACAGGAGTCATTTCCTGACGGAGACTTGCGTATGTGTTACGATATGACTGAGATGTAACCATCTTGTCGAGGTTGTAAACATCATTGCCTACTACGTAGTTGAAGTTTGCAGTGAGGTCAAACCACTTGTATGTAGCATTGATTCCGAAACCTCCCTGGAACTTAGGCTGAGTCTTACCGATAATAGTGCGATCATCCTCAGAAATCTTGTTGTCGCCAGTAAGGTCTCTAACTTTCATTGCACCTGGGCGAAGACCAGCCTTAGAGCCTGCTGTGATGTATGTACCATCTACAACGCCATCTTTCAAGATGTAGTTACCGCTCTTGTCAAATACAAACTGAGTCTTGCCGTTCTCATCGGTTGTGGTCTGGAAGTCATCAACAGTATAGAAACCATCGCAAACAAAACCGTATACCAATCCGAGAGGCTGACCAACAACAACTCGGTAGTCATCATATCCGCGCATATCGGTAGAGAAAGCACCTGAGTTATATGACTGATAGGTCTGTCCGCCTGCTAACTTATCAACTTTGTTTTTGTTGATACCTACATTGAAGTTGAAATTCAAAGAGTAATCCTTGTGACGAAGGATAGCTGCATTCAAGTTCAACTCAAGACCACGGTTAGATGTCTGACCGATGTTCTGCTGCATAGAAGTATAACCGATTGCTGTAACAGGAGCATCAAGGAGAAGATCCTTTGTAGTGTTCCAGTAATAATCCAAGCTACCAGAAATACGCTCACCGAGGAAACCGAAGTCCAAACCAATGTTACGTGTAATAGTTGTTTCCCACTTCAAATCTGGGTTAGCCAACTGAGAATTGTTCAAAGTATAGTGTGGGTTCTGTTGGTTGCCTGCACCATAATATTTGTTATTACCGTAAGCTCTGTAGGTAGTCTCATACATAGCAGAACTAATACGGTTGTTACCTGCTGTACCAAATGAAAGGCGGAGCTTTAAGTTTGACAACCAGTCCTTGGTGTTCTTCATCCAAGGCTCCTCTACAATACGCCATCCAAAAGCGGCTGCAGGGAAGTATCCCCAACGGTTGTTCTTCATAAACTTAGAAGAACCATCAGCACGCATGGTGAATGTAAACAAATAGCGGTCTGCGTATGAATAGTTCAAACGGCCAAAGAATGACAGGGTGCGGTCTTCCTGACCCAGTGATGAGTTGATTGTACGAGAACCTGTTGCGCCTGAGTTTGATGCAAGGCTTGCAAACATCTTCTCTGGGGTAATATCCTTTTGGAAGTATTTAGCAATCACATTCAGACTTTCGTTGTTTGATGCTACATACTCTTGACCAATCATGGCATTCAGGTTGTGTACCTTATTAAATGTCTTATTGTAAGTCAAGGTGTGGGTCAAACGAAGTTTCCAGGTGTCTTTCTTGGTCCATTCGCCCATAGGAAGACTACCGCCATCCTTCACAGACTTATCACTTAATGCTCCATAGTAATCTTTCTGCTGGAAGAAAGTATAGTCGTAACCAGCCTCTGCACGGTAAGTAAAGTTCTTCAGGAACTTCCATGTGATGGCACCATTATAGTTATAGCGGCGTTCATTCTTTCTTCTCCAGTAGTCATTTACCTTGTCTTGCAGACTGCGGGTAATAGCGATGTACTCATCGTACTCATCGTCTGGAAGAGTTGATGGGTCAATGTCGAGCTGATCGTAGAGACCATTAACAGGACCTTTGGTGATAGTTTCGTAAGAACGAATCTTGTAAGTACCACCACCAGTACCTACACCTTTAGTAGTTACGTCAGCAAGACGCATACCGAAGTCAAGCTTTAAGTTCTTGCAAATCTCATGATTCAATTTGAAGTTTACGTTGAAACGGTCATAACCATTAGTCTTCATCAAACTGTTATCGGTTGTGTATGTACCGCTCAAGTTGAACTTTGTCTTTTCAGAACCACCGCTCACGCTGATATTATGAGACTGAGACAATTCATGGTTTCCAAACATTTCATCTTGCCAGTCGTGTCCCTTCTGATACTGATACAAGTCCAGGTCTCCGAAAGAACCGAAACGTTTTTCGAAGCTGCTGATATCAGATGTTCCGCGGAGAGCAGCACGCTCATAGTTGTACATTACGTACTGATAAGGTGTCATTGTGTCAAGAGTCTTTGCAATGCTCTTACCCTGAATGAATCCATTGTAAGAAACAACAGTCTTACCAGACTTTGCACCCTTGGTTGTAACCAAGATAACACCATTTGCACCTTGAGAACCATAGATAGCAGTAGAAGCTGCATCTTTCAATACGGTAATGTCCTCAATGTCTGAAGGAGCAATATCACCGATGGTTGATACAGGGAAACCATCTACGATGTAGAGAGGAGAGTTGTCACCAGTGATAGAACCACCACCACGTACCTTGATGATCATTTCTGCATCAGGAGAACCGTCTGTAGTTGTAATCTGTACACCAGGGAGCTTTCCTGTCAAAGCTTCCGCAGCATTAGTTACAGGAGCTTTTGTCAGATCGTCACCCTTAACGGTAGCAACAGAACCAGTCAAGTCCTTCTTTCTTGCGGTACCATAACCGATAACGACAACGTCGTTAAGGCTGTTGGACTCGTCCTCGAGCTTAACGGAAACGGTTGATTTACCTGCAACATTTACGATCTGAGTCTTCATACCGATGTATGAGATCTTCAGTTTCTTACTGTTGCCTTTCAATGTTAAGGTGAAATTACCATCAATATCGGTAGCAACGCCATTGCTCTGCACACCCTGCTCGAAGACAGAGGCGCCGATTACTGGCTCACCCGTATTGTCGATAACTGTACCCTTTACGGTTTGCGCAGATAGGCTTGCTGCAAAAAACAGCATGATGCTAACCAACGCAATTCTAATTTGTTTTAAATTACCAGACATACATTTATTTGGTTAGATTAGTAAAAAATATATTTCTTCGCTGCAAAGATAATATCTTTTTTGCTTTTTTAATAAATATGGTGTGTTAAAATCTACGTAAACGTTTCCGTTATTTACGTAAAATCGGTATGGTTTTCTGTAAAAAAGATAAGAGGGGGGTGTGTCAAAATTCACACCCTCTTTTAAAATATCACAAAGCCCGAACTTTCACAAGCTCGGGCTTTGCTATTCCATAATTTTTTTGTACCTTTATGGAAAGAAATTTCTAATATGTCAAAGGTACAATTTATTCCCAATCTAAGCAAGGAAATCCTGCTTTTTCCTTCAAGAATCGACGAAGATATCGCCGATGACGCTCCAGTACGCATTATCGACTATGTGCTTGACAAGATTGATATCAGCAACATATTGAAACTTTATCATGTAAAAGGGCGTAATGCATTCTATCCCCGTATGATGCTCAAGGTGATCATCTACGCCTACATGAACAATATTTATTCTTGTCGCCGCATAGAGGAATTGCTAAAACGCGATATCCACTTTATTTGGCTTGCAGGCTACAACAAGCCTGACTTCATCACCATCAACCGCTTCCGCAACCGTGTGAAAGACGAGATTTCAAACGTGTTCACACAGTTGGTTCTTCTGTTGGCAGAGAAAGGTTTTATCACACTTGATGTGGAGTATGTCGACGGCACGAAGATAGAGTCCAAGGCCAACAAGTACACCTTTGTCTGGCGCAAGAACGTGGAACGCAATATAGACAAGCTCAAGCGTCAGCTTGCCGTGCTCCTGTCTCAGGTAGACGACGCTATAGCCCAGGACAATGCAATCAAGCCCGAGTCAATCGAGATAACCCCAGCCATTATCTGCGAGATAACATCACGTCTGAAAGAGGAGTTATCGAAAGAGGCGCCACAGGCAAAAGAGGCGAAGAAAGCACTGCGTGAGAAAAAGAAGCAGATAAAGGAGATAGAGAAAAAGGCGGTCTCTCTTGCAGATTATGAACAGAAGAAGGAAACGCTCGGCAAGAGAAACTCCTTCAGCAAGACGGACCCCGATGCCACCTTCATGCGCATGAAGGAGGATGCGATGAACAATGGACAGACCAAACCTGGATACAATCTGCAGATAGGCACCGAGAATCAGTTCATTCTCAACTACGCCTTGTTCCCCAATCCCACAGACACTCTGACATACATTCCATTCATGTACTCCTTTGCTGCACGCTATGGACATCTGGCAAGCACTGAGGTTGCTGACTCTGGCTACGGTTCTGAGGAAAACTACCGCTTTATGGAGGAGAACGGTATCGAGGCCTACGTCAAATACAACATGTTCCACAAGGAGCAGCGTATGCACTATGCTCCAAGTCCATTTCATCAGGACAGCTTCTTCTACAATGCCGAACAAGACTATTATGTATGCCCGATGGGGCAGCACATGGAACGCATTGGCACCAAGCTCGACAAGACAGCAAATGGATACCAGACGGAAAGCGTAAGGTACAGAGCCCAAAACTGCGAAGGATGCCCGCTTAGAGGATCTTGTTTCAAGGCTAAAGGAAACAGAGTCATAGAAGTTAATCACCGCTTGAAGGAATACAAGCGCAAAGCATCAGAAAGGCTGACATCTGAGGATGGAATAAAGCATCGAGGTCGTAGGTGCATCGAACCAGAGGCGGTCTTTGGGCAGATGAAGGCTGACTACGGCTACAAACGATTCAGACATTTTGGAAAAGACAAGGTCGAAATGGACTTTGCCTTCTTTGCCATTGCCTTCAATCTGAAGAAAATGTGTAGAAAGTTGAAAAAGGCGGTATAATGGGCCTGTGTTTGCCATATTTTCTGTTTCGTAGAGTGTCTGGATGGCAATTTTAAGACAATGGGGCACCATATAACAAAAATAAATAAAAAACTTTGGTTTTGCTCTCGCTAAACGATATACAAAAGGAGGGTGCACCATAAATGACCATAGTCAATTATGACACACCCTCCTCTCTCTTTGTTGATATTATTCTTTTGTCACCTTATGTAAAAGGTGTAAAAAAGAGGTCTTGATTACTTCAGTACCACTTTGTTGGTCTTCTTGCTGCCGTCAGTCATGGTCTTTACGACGATGTTGATGCCACGCTGCAACTTGCTTACCTGAACACCGTCGGCAGAATAGATCTTGGTGCTCAAAACATCGGAAGAAGTTGCGATGTTCTCAATGCCGGTGCTGGTGCTTGCTACTGTCGCTTCGCCCAGACCACCCATCTCGTTGGCTGCACGGACACTCCATGTAGCAGAAGCATCGTCAACGTTGTAGGTAGGCTCAACGGTGAAGGCAACCACCTTGCCGTCCTTGCATACAGCCCAGAGAAGAGCATAGTTGCTGTTGTCCCATGTCAGGTTTTTACCTGCAATCTTCACATTAGTTGGAGCAGAAGCCTGTTCGGTGGCAGCTGTTGGATCCCAGTCATCATCACCGCCCATAACGGTTTCGAGGGTATAGAATGCAGCTTCCTCTGCTGTAAGGACAGGACTTTCTGCTGTCTCGTTGCGACGGTTGGTATAGTTGTCTCCATCCTTTGCATCGTAGGCATCATAAACCTGCTTTCTTCCGCTCAGGTCTACTGCAGTGCCTGTAGCTGTGGTAGAGTTGTATTCAGCAAATCGCTTAGGATAACCACCGCTCATCTCGTCCCAACCTGCTGCTGTAGGAATCACTTCCATCTTGGTGTCGATGAAGAGAGCGATAGGAGTGCCCTTGCCCCAAGGACGACCGAGCTTGTACTTGCCGTTGATACCTGCGGTTGATCCGTCCTTGATAGTACAATCCTTGAAGATGTAACCATACTTGGTAGGCTGCGAAGGTACGGCGAGATAGCCGGTGCCACACATCAAGAGATCTACATTATTATAATATACGTCACCCTTACCGCAGAGGTAGTCGGTGTTGCCACGCAGGATACCCCCCTCGAAGTAGAAGCGGCCCTTCTGATTGTTGGATACGTAGGTGTCCTGATAAGCCCAGAGGTTGACGTTCTTACAGATAGTCTTGTTACTCTTATCGTTGAGTACGATGTCACGACCCTTGCCGTCGCCCATGCTGCTGTACATCTTGATGTCCTGGAAGTAGGTGTTAGTTGCACCGCTTTCCAAACTCAATACATCACCACGTCCGATACCTTCCAATACGTTGGCGATATTGTAGCCATTGCTGCTTTCTACTGACGGTACTGTATTGGTGATAGAAGTATTCTCATTGCTTTCACCGATGATAGATACATTAGGAGTATTCATATAGGTGGTAGCACTTGGATACTGCTTGCCATCAATACCAGTCACCATGCTGTTCGGGTTGGCAGGAATCTTATAGTCGCCCTGTTTGATGAAGATGCGGAAACGCTTGCTGGTATCAGCACGCTTGGCTGCTGCTGCGAGAGCTTCAGTGAATGTTCCGTCTGTTGGTACGATGAAATCATACAGAGCCTTGGTCACTGCAGGCTTCTCCTTGGTGGTGAAGCTGAAGGTGATATCGCTCTGGATGGCATTGTCGGTCAAGTCGGCTACTGAACCTGCTGCGAGAGCGAAGGTATATTCTGTGGCATAGCTCAAGCCCTTGTAAGCAAAGGTGATGGTCTTGCCAGATACGGTACCGGTCAACTCCTGACCATTGAGGGTTGCCTTGGCGCTTTCTGTCAGTTTTACCTTCTCATCGAATGTCAATACAATCTTACCATTGGCTGAAGCATTGGTTGCACCTGCTGCAGGTACCTGGCTCTGGAGTACAGGAGCTGTGCCGTCATCGAAGAGCTTGGCTGTACCAGTGATATAGATTTGAGCGAGAGCGATACCGTCGTTGGTTCCTGTTGTTCCCTTGACAGATGAAGTCTTGTCGGCAATCCAGCGAACATATACTGCAGCCTGGTTGTTGGCATCGGCAGGGAGAGTAAACTCGCCTGCAGTCCATGCCTTGGCTCCTGGCATCGTGATGGCGCCAACCTTGGTCCATTTCTCGCCATCAAGAGAGTACTCTACGTTGTAGGTCTCGTAAGCATTATAATTGTAGAGCATGCTGCTCTTTACCTTGATATCGGTGAATGCTGTGGCGTTGAACTTGGTCTGCCAGTATGTTTCACCCAGAGCCTTTGTTGTAGTCTTGGTCCAGTTGACAGCTGCGTTCTTGCCTTCGTAACCACCAGCCGTATTGCTCTTGTCGAGCCAGCCGTATGAGTTGCCTTCTGCATCACGGAGTACGAGCTGTACGGCGTCATTGTCGGCTGCTGCAAAGTCGGCAGTGCGACCTTCCTTGCCTTCCTGATAGAAGTCCCATGCCACGATGTAGTCCTTGGCAGAGAATGTGGCAGTGAAAGCCTGGTCTGCATTCATGGTTGTCTTGATTTCTGCTGTTGTCTCACCATTGCTCCAGTTGTTGAAGTCGATGATGTCGTTTCCTGTTGCGGTAAGAGTTACCTCTGTACCTTCTTCATACATCTTCTTGCCATCTACCATCTCTGGGGCAGGAGAGAGAGTCACCATATAGTCCTTGGCTCCACCTTCTACGTTTACGTCGAGCGCATAGGTCTTTACCTTCTTATAGTTGGCAGTGAGAGTCTGGTTTTCTGTCACGGTGTATATGAATTTGCTCTCAGTAGAAAGCACTGTGCCATTCTTGTCGGTCCAGTTGACAAAATTATAACCGAACTTGTCGGCTGCAGTCAGTGTTACCTCGTCGTTCTCCTGATATTCGTCAGACTTAGGATAGACGGTAACGTCTGCGATGCCTTCAGGATTGGTTACGACAGAGAGTTTGTATTTGTTCACAGCAACGAGTGTTCCGTTGACGGTGCCTTCGATCGTAACAGGGCCGAAAACTGCCTGCTTGCCAGAAGCAACACCGATAGAAGATGTCAGATAGAAACCATCGGTACCAGCCAAGGCTGCCTGCTGCTCTGCAGTCAGTGGGATTTCAAACTGATGGATAGCGGTGTTATCATAAGTTTGATCTGATGTAGTCTTGCCTTGACGCCATGCGGTATAGGTGCCCAGTGCTACTACTTCTCCGTTTGCCTTATGAGCGCTGATAACGATTCCTTTTTCTACATTCGTACCACAGCGGTTAACATAACCGCTCACCTTGGTAGGGGTGAAAGTAAGTCCTGCAGCAGGACGAACAAACCAGTTGAGTTCAGTTTGCTTAGTTCCTGAGTCATTATTTATTTTGAGACCTTTGATACCTGATGCGGTACCATCTGCCTTGGTAATTTCGAGAATTCCTTTCAAAGATAAGTTTGCTCCGTAATCAAATGCGATGGTGCTGAAAGCATCAGTAGGAGAGGTACTGTTGGCACTTGCATTGTTAATGTCGTTCATCGCAAATACGACGCTGGCAGCTTCATTGTTGAAAGTCTTGCCAGCAGGTTCGCTTGCAATGACAGGAAGGGTAATCTTCAAATAGCTGTACCATGAACCATCGCCAATGACGATGTTCACTGTTTCAGCACTTGACGCAATGGTCTGACTGATCACTTTACCTTGTGTATATTCAGCCTGTCCATCAATAGTTGTCGTTGTGATGTTGTGGTATGCAGCCATTTCGATGGTTGCACCCTTGCAAGAAGGAACGGTGATGATTCCGTTTGCATTCATCTGTGCCCATTCGTCTGCACGACCTACGTTATTGAACTTTCCCTTGGTTGTGGCATCAAGGTCAATCTTTACATCAATGCTTTCACCATCAACAGTCGCCTGAGTTACCAAGATACCAGCCTTTTTCTCAACGTTGATATCCTGGGCACCATTTTTGTGACCGAAGTAATAGGTGAGGGTTGTTGCCTCTGTGCGGTCGGCAAGCGACTTGGTGTTGGCTGTAAAGACTGGAGTCAGCGTAGTGCTTGCGCTTGGAGCAGTGATGGTTTCACCAGGCTTGTAGGTGTTGGTGCCATCTGTCCAGCCAGTCAAAGTGCTGCCTGCTACGTAGAGTGTGGTATTGACAGGAAGCGTATAACTGCTTCCCACTTCTACCGTCGCGCTTGCAGGAAGAGTTCCTTCTGCTGTTGTCGTTCCTAAAGAATAAGTGAGGGTAATGTCACTTGCCAAGTCAGCAGCGTTTACTGCCTCAACTGCCAAATAAGGAACATAGCCTCCACCTTCTATAGTAAGGGTAGTGGCTTCTGTGCCTTTGTAAACGCAAGAGGTTACATTGGCGGTTTTGTTACCATGCCAGCAATTTCCTGCTTCTTTTACATTAATTGTTCCGATGGTGGTTCCTTGTGCGTCTTTTACAGTGGCAGTACTACCATAGGTACAATTACCCATTGTGATTTTTACGGGACCTGTTACAGGGACTGTTGCCTTGAAGTTGGTCACTCCATGTTGATTGTCATGATACTGGCATGAAATCACTGCATTAGCATCCGTTGCATCTGCCGCAACACGAGTCGCGCTTCCGTCGGTGGCTATTGAGACTCCGAAAGATGTAGCCGACTTAGTTGACATTTCATCAGCAGTAAATAAACTGCCGCCTGCCAAGTCGAGCTTAATGTCTCGGAAATCACCAGCCTTTGTAACGACTGAAACGAGTAGGACTAAGCATAGTAGTCCGAATCTTAGTAGATTTCTGTTCATTTGTTTGTTACTTTTTTAGGTTATATATAATTTATATTGTTTTCAGTAAATAAGATTAGAAGTTAAGGGTGCAGCTTTGACTTGGGTACAAAGTCTTTGCAAACGAGTGCAGAACATCAAACTTGCTTGAATGTTATGCCGAGTGCAGCTTTGACTTGGGTACAAAGGTAATGCAAAATCTTGATAGTTATTCCTCCTTAATCTAATTAAACTTACGTAAACGTTTACGATGAATTCTTGCATTTTTGTCTTGTATTTTTTACGATTAAGTTGTACTTTTGCATCGTAGTCATATTAAAGACTAATTTCTAAAACATAAAACAAACAAAAATAAACTAAAAACAAACGATTATGAAGAAATTCTTTACTCTTATTGCCGCTGTCGCTATGGCAGCAAGTGTGAATGCACAGACTCGGGAATGGAACTTTAGTGACTGGGATCTTACTACTTATGGTAAAATTTCAACTGATGTATCAAAAGATGGCTTGACTATTTATGCTAATGCCGATAAAGCAGTCGTTTTGGATGAAAATAGTAAAACTGTTGATGGGGTGAAATATACACAACGTCTTAAATTCGGTGGAACAGGAAGCGTTAGTGATTTAAATAATATGGCACGTGTAGTAGCCTTTAATGTAACAGGAGCTTGTGATATTTATGTTGTTGCGGCACATGGTAGTTCTTCAGGTGATCCAAGACCTTTGAAAATTGATGCAGTAGTTAACGAGACTGCAACTCCTGTAGGTGAAGTTACTTTTGCTGCCAATGAATATAAAAGTAGTACTCTAAAGTATACTGGTGGTGCAGCAAAAATCTTAATCTATTCTGGAAAGAGTGGTATTAATCTTTATGATATTAAGGTTACTTCTGGTACTTCTGGCATTTCAAACATCAATGCTTCTGAGGCAGCTAACGAGGGCGCTACATTCAACCTTCTCGGTCAGAAAGTGGCAAGCAATGCTAAGGGTCTTGTTATTAAGAACGGCAAAAAGTTCATCAACAAGTAATTTCGTTTTCTCTTGCAGGACTTCGTTCCTGCGAGTCGCAAAAAATAATAAGGTCTTCTGTTTCGGCAGAAGACCTTTTTTTATATCTCGGTTCGGTGTCAATGTTGATTCAGGAGGCGTAAAGCGATAAGGCTCCTGGTATCTCTTTCTGCACTATCAATCAGCACAAATTAATCAAGTCGAAATACATGATGCGGGTATTTAATGAGGAATCAGGTTTTAATCTTCTGTATTGTTTTTCTTGTTCTTCATTACTAAACATCATCTTGAAACCATTCGACTCATAAAACTTTATAGTAAAAGGATTATTGTAGGCGTCAACTAATACAAAACGGCAACCCGTTTTATTGTTTGGTTCAACAAACCAATACTTGATAAAGTTTATGATTTCACTACCAACATGCTTCGAATGAATTTTCTTATTAACCCCTAAACGTCCAATCAAGACAGCAGGATAATTACGACAAGTTTTCTGATAAGGTATATCATGCTCAATTTTCTTCTTGCGTGCATTAGGTAAATCGTCAACTCTTATACTGGCATTGGAAATTGTAAACGCTGCAATTGTATCTTCTTCCAATGAACGAAGCTTATACAAATAGGTTTTACCAAGCAACTGCTGATAGTAAGCAAAACTATCATTAGCAAAAAAATCATCTAAGTCTGCATCTCCACAAGTAAAATCACCTAAATCGGCTAACGTTTCCATGCGACAGAGCTTGCAATTCTCGCTCAAGAACCCCATATCTATAGATTTGAATGTGACAATATCTCTTTTACCAAATTCATACCTTTCTCATAACTCGAACGTCGGGGCGTATTATTCTTTTTACGTTCAAGCATGTTCTGATATGCTTTGGTTGCCTGAGCCTCAAATTTCTCAGCCACGTCACCAGTTAAGACTGGAATAGTTGTAATTTCTAATGCCATAAAAATCCTCCTTAATTTATCTATTAATTATCTTATCGGCAAAAGTAGCAATTATTATCGAAACAACAAAACTTTTAGTAAGAAAAGTGACAAAAAGCTGTGTGTGAGGACGCAACGAAATAAAAAAAGCCTCCTTGCTGGTAGGATAGACTTACCAACAAGGAGGCTTAGCTGCGTAAGAGTAACGATGCTCTTGATAGAAAAATTACTTCTGTACGAACTTCTTGCCTGCCTTAATGACTACACCCTTGTATGTCTTACCTACCTTCTGACCTGCGAGGTTGAATGCAGGAGCATTCTCCAGTGTTGCATCGGTTGTGATGTTGTTGATGCCTGTTGGTATAGGAGCAGAGATAGGAGCAAGTTCTTTAACAACGTTACCGCTCAACTTAGCTGTGACTAAGATACCAGTTACGTCAAGACCTTCACCATCAGTGATGCTTGTCTTGGTTTTAAACTTGTCGTAAATCATAACTTTCTCAGTACCATTTGTAAGATATTGATCGGTATGAGTACCAGAAGTTTCTGATATAATATTTGCATTCTCTACTGTTACAAGATCACAAAGATATTTGTCTGTTGTGAGGTCTGCTACTGTAACCTTAGTAGGAACTGCTGCTTCACCATCAGTAATAGTTAACTTTTCAGCAGATGTATTTGCGGTCTTTGTAGCCTCAGTCATCTCGTTGTAAAGAGTGTACTTAACCTCTACAGTACCATTGATAATTTGATTTACATTTAATTCCAAATCTGTATTGAAGAACTGAATAGCACCTGATGCATCGCGAACATAGTACTCTGTGTTTGTTGCACCTGATTTTGTTGTGTAAACGTTCTTGTAAACTACTTGCGCATTCTTGAGAGTTAAAGTAGCAGTTGTTCCACTTGCCAAAGCCTTGAACGCTGCAATGTTTTCTGCTTTAGTTTCTTCTGCTGGAGGAGTTGGAGTTTCACCGCCACCTTGACCGTCAGAAGTAATATCTACTTTGTCCACATTAAATTGTCCTGCTTTCTTTTTTTTATTTGATCCGAAATCGTTATTATCACCAACTGTCAATGTTACAGATGAAGAACCATTGGTGTTCTCCCATGTTGCTGTACCATTAGTCTTATCCACAGTCATTGTGCCTTCTGATGCAGTCACTGTTGCCCATTGTTTTTTACCCGCTTCAGACATTGTAAAGACCATTTTTGTCATTTTAGCACCGCTAATGGTAATGGTGTTCTTAGCATAGTGGCGTAGGTCTTTGGAGTTGGTATTTTGGGTTGGTGCAGTTTGACCATTATTTTTCTTTGCTGTAAATGTGAAGTCGCCTGATGTGAAAGTATAGCCGTTGTTTTCTTTATTATCTACATCACTAACAGTTTTAACAGAAAGTTTTGTAAAATCAATGGTTGATACACCAGCAAAGCTGACATTAGCAATTAATGCCAATACAGCGATCATTGAAATGCGTAAAATTTTATTCATAAACGTAAGATTTAAAAGATTAATTAATGTTTTATTTAACTCTTAAGGTGAAGAAAGTGCAAACGAGCGCAATGAAAGACAACTTTCAGATTGCCGAGTGCTCTTATCTTCTTTTGCAAAGTTAGTAAAAAATTAGATAGGTTGTTCTAAAAAAGGCATTAAATTTCGATTAAAATGCAAAAAGGTCGAAAAAAGGACATAAAACATCCCTTTTTCGACCATGAACGATAGGCTTTTCTTTATTTTATTACTTTGTCTGTTACGGTTTTGCCATTGCTGTAGGTTATCTTTCTGATACTGATACCCTTGGCAGGGGCATTGAGACGAGAGCCGTTGAGGGCATAATACGTGATGGAAGCCACTTCGCCTTTGTCGACAACCGTCTGGCTGATGCCTGTAGAGGTAGAAGTTGGATAATACTCATCAACTGCGTCAATGGCATCGGTATTTTCTGACTTCATGATGTTCTCTACCAGTGAGTTGGCATAGACTTCGATGTTGGTATAATAACCCTTCTTGTCGAGCGAGTAGGTGAGGGCATCACTTGCATCGTTAGGATTCAGACCGTTGGCCTTTTCCCATTCATCAGGAATACCGTCCTTGTCTGTGTCGAATCCAGCAGGACGAGATCCTGTGCCGAAGTTGGTTTCCGTATAACCATTTACGTCTGACACCTTATCTATAATACCAGGCGACTTGGTGATGCTTCCCTTGTAGATTGCAGTACCCGTCTTGGCCTCTTCCATGTATCGGGCATCTATTTCGTCGCGGTAGAGGGATGCACCTACATAGGCTAAAACTTTTTCGTATGCTTCGGCAGCAGAGTGGGTGGTTACTTGTCCTGTAGGAGCTGGTTCATCCATCTTGATTTTGACGCACGACTTGCCGCTGATTGTGGTATGAGCCACAGCATCGCCATAGTAGTTGTTCGCATCGGGACTGTAATATTCTCCGTTCAGACTTGGAACGCCCTTGTCATAGCTTATGCCCTTCCAGTCTTTGTTCTTCGTCTTCTGACCTTTCGTGGTTTCTGTCGTATTACCATTGATATAGTAACGGCTGGTCATGTCGTATAATTCTGGATGATTTTTGTCGGAGTTACCACTGATAGAAAGTGTGACAAGTGTGATATGGTCTTGGCTTCCTCGCTCTTTACCTGTGCTCACGTCTACTTTGAGTCCATTCAGAGTTGTACCTTTCAAACTGTGGCTGGGACCAGCCTTGTAGTAGTTGTTGACGATATTGATCTGCCCACCACCAGGACCACCATAGCAGGTGCCCTGTGCGTTATACATCACGCAGTTGCGGAAGTCTACGTTCTCTGCCTGTACGGTGTTCTGCCACTTATAGGTGCTGTATTCCTTGTTGTCGGTATAGCCCGTCCAACCATATCGCGCACCATTGAAACGTGGACCACGGTTCATCAGATGAGCCACGAAGTTGTGGTGGAAACTTGCTAACTTACCACCCCAGATGCCGCCATAGCCATGAGCACCCTTGGAGTGACCAGGGTTGGTGAGGCTCTCTGCCACGGTACACCACTGCATGGTGAAGTTGTTGTTGTCATAGAACGAAGCCACCTCGTCGATACTCCAGCTGAAGGAGCAGTGGTCGAAGATGATACCCGTCTTGTTGCGCTGCCATGAGGCATCAGCACCGTCGTTGATGTTCTTCTCCTGTCCACGTCGGATGCGAATGAAACGGATGATATTGTTGCTACCCGGTTGAACCGTATAATAGCGCAGGGTGATGCCTGGCGAGGGAGCAGTCTGTCCGAGGATGGTGATGTTGTCTGCTATCTTCAAGTCAGACTTCAAGGCGATGACACCCGCCACATCGAAGACAATGATTCTTTTGCCCGACTTGACAGCCTCTCGGAAAGAGCCAGTTCCTCTGTCGTTGAGATTTGTTACGTGATAGATTTTACCGCCTCTTCCTCCAGTAACAAATCTACCATGACCTTCGGCTCCGGGGAAAGCAGGAGCCTGTGCCATGGTAGATATGCTGATGAGTGAGGCCGCAATGATAGATAATGATTTCTTCATTTGTTAGCCTGATTGTTTTTATTGAGTTACTTGATAAGTCCCTGCTGTTCCATTTCGAGACTTGCCCAGATGAAAGGACCCACGCCCTTGGCATCGTTGTCGCGGATAGGCTCGCTCATATAGTATTCGAAGCTGCCGTCGCGCTTGTAGTTGGGCTTCTTGACGTATGGGCCAGGGCCAGGGCCCAAGCCGCTTACTGCACAGCAGCGTGTCAGACTGATAGTCTTGTCGGCGTTTACCTTGATAAACTGTTTCAAGATACCATTGTATGCCTTCACGCCAGCCTTGAGATATTCCTCAGAGAGGTAGCCCTTGCGGTAGCCTTTGAGCAGCACATAGGCAAACATCGAAGAGGCTGTGCTCTCTAAGTAGTTCTTGTCGCTCTTCACGTCGAGCACGTCGTACCATACGCCAGTCTTCTTGTCCTGGTACTTCACCACACTCTTCATCGCCTTGTTCAGCAGGTCGATCACCTCCTGGCGGCGTGCGTAGTTCTCGGGCATGGCGTCGAGGCACTCGGTCATAGCCATCACATACCATCCCAAGGCTCTTGCCCAGCAGTGCTGGCTCTTGCCGTCTTCCTTGTTTGCCCAGAACTGCTGATGGGTCTCATCCCATGCGTGCTTCCAGAGCTGCATCTTCTCATCGTAGGTGCGATAGTCGGTCTTCACCATCTGGTCTACCGCATCGTTGAGATATTTCTCTGCCTTCTTGGGCTTCATGGTCTGTACGGCATAGTTGCAGTAGAAAGGTAGTCCCATGAAGATACCGTCGAGCCATACCTGGTTGGCGTAGATCGCCTTGTGCCAGTAAACTCCCTCCTTGGTGCGAGGCTGGTTCTGCAACTGCTTGAAGAGTGTCTTCAGTGCTTTCTCTGTTCCCTTGGTAGGGAAGAGGTTGTGCATGCGCAGGATGAACTTGGCAGTACGCACATTGTCGAGGTTGAAGTCTTCGTATTTGTAGCCAGTGATGTTGCCTTTCTCGTCGATCATCTTGGCAGGATATTCCTTCAGGTAGTCGAGGATGGCATTGTTGCCTTCCTTGTAGTGCTCGTAGGTGTCGAGCATTCCCTCCATCTCGATACCCATCACATAGCTCCACTTGGGCTTGCTGCTGAAGTCGAGTAGGTAAGAGTGGGGCACACGCTTCATCTCGCTGTAGGTGAGCCATTCGCTATAGTTCTTGTAGGGCTGGTCTTCCTTGTTGAGAACGAGGGAGCCGTTGATGACGAGGTTGTCGAACTTCACGTTGCGGGTCTTGCCGGTGATCTTGACAGGCTCTTTCACAACACCGTCGAACTTACAGTTCTTGATATTGATGTCGTAGACATTCTCCAAAGAGTCGCGGCCGATAATCAGCACGCCGTAGTCGCTCTTCTGGCAGGTGACGTTCTCTACATTCACATTGTTCACGATAGGTTCGAAACCACGATAGCATATTTCTTTTCTCTCGTAGTCGAGGTTGATCTTCACCACAGCCTCCTTGCACTGACCCACGACGACGTTGCGCATATTGATGTTCTGCACCTGACCGCCACGGCAGTTGTTGGTCTTGATACGCAGGATGCGCTCCAAGTGTGGAGAGTCCATCACGCAGTTTTCGGCATATACGTTCTCGCAGCCACCCGAGATCTCACTTCCTATCACCACACCGCCATGGCCGTCTTCCATCTTGCAGTTGCGGATGATGATGTTCTTGGAAGGCTGGTTCCAGAGACGACCGTCGTTGTTGCGACCGCTCTTGATAGCGATGCAGTCGTCGCCGGTATGGAACACGCAGTTCTGGATGAGTACATTCTCGCAAGCCTCTGGGTCGCAACCGTCACCGTTAGGTCCTTCGTTCCATACATACACACCGTCTACCGTGATGTTCTTGGAGAGCAGTGGATGGATGACCCAGAAAGGCGAGTTGATCATCTTGACATCCTTGATAAGGATGCGCTCGCAGTGTACCATGTTGACCAGCTGAGGACGCAAGCCATAGCCCATACCGAACTTACGCTCGTCGAAAGGCACACCGTCCTCTGCCATCTTGAGCAGTTTGCTGCGTGAGCCCAACTTCTGGCTTTCTTTGGTCACTCCCTCCTTGTAACCGAAACGAGGGCTGCCATTCCACTGCCAGAAGGTGTCGTTGTTGCCACCTCCATCGATGGTTCCCTTACCGGTAATGGCAATGTCGGTAGCCTTGTAGGCATAGATGCAGGGAGAGTAGTTCCAGCAAGCCAGACCTTCCCAAGAGGTACGTACCAGGGGATAGAGCTTAGGCTCGAAGGCAAAGTGAAGGGTGGCGCCTTTCTCAAGAACGAGGTTGACATGGCTCTTCAACTCAATGGCTCCTGTGTTCCAGGTACCCTTAGGGATGATCACCTTTCCGCCTCCCTTCTTGGAGACAAGAGAGATGACTCTGTTGATGGCCTTTTGGTTTTGTGCAGCCGTAGCTGTAGTCTTGGCACCAAAAGATGTGATAAGGAACTGGCGTTCGGCAATTTTTGGCAATTGGATGCTCTGCTCGATACGCTTGTACTCATTGTCGTCCCATCCTGCTGCAAAGGCGCAAGCTGGCAATAGGAGAGCGAGCAATAGTGTCTTTAAGTATCTCATAATTTGCTTTAAAATAGATAATGATTAATACTGTAGTTGTTATTTTCGCCACAAAGATAATGAATTTATTTGGTAATGGTTGCGTACACAATGTTAAAAAACTCATTTTCCTTCAAAAAAGCTTGGAGTTCTCAATAATAAAGTTTATATTTGCAGCATCTTTTATAAGATTTCAATTTTCTTTATTGAAATCATTATCACGAGGTTGGTGCATCCTGCACCAACCTCTTTTTGGTATATATATAATTGAACTTTAGCAAGTTCAGAAGTTATTACTCCCTACTGTCGTTCGGGAAGTTAAGAGACTGAAGTTTCGCAAGTTTTTCCCCACACGCCCTGAAGGGGCAGAAGCTCTTAGCCCAGGGCAACGCCCTGGGTTATTACGGATGATAGCCTATCGCCCTGTAAGGGCAAAAGCTTTAAAACTCCTAACAATTTATAAGGCTTTTGCCCTTACAGGGCGCCTTGCCGATTGCCATTATACCCAGGGCGCTGCCCTGGGCTAAGAGCTTCTGCCCCTTCAGGGCGTACTGCTTCTATGAGCTTTTGGGCCTTCAGTCCGTACATAAACCACTTGCGAAACTTGAGTTCAATATATAATAAAGGAGTTTTATTAAGGAGTTACTCCTTTAACTCCTTGTGGAATCTCCTCAGCCACTAATTGTTAAAAAATAGTGTGAAAGATAATAAAAAAGTCTTCTTGTTTGGTGGTTTTTGATAAAAGTACTATCTTTGCAGTGATTTTTAACATTCCTAACACAATAAAAACAAATAGCCTATAGATTGATTTCTACTTGAAGAAACTAAAGAGGTTAGAAAAATGAGAAAACTCGAAGAAATGACCGATGAGCAACTCGCCTTGGCTTGTGTCGAGGGCGACAATCGGGCATTCGATTTGTTACTGTCACGCAACGAGGTGAAACTGTTCGGCTACATTATGTTTGTGGTTCACGACCAGGAAAAGGCGAATGATGTCTTTCAGGAGACATTCGTCAAGGTGGTTACCAAACTGCAGCAGCGCCAGTATGTGCCCAATGGCAAGTTCCAGGCATGGTGCATGCGCATAGCCCACAATGTGATGATGGACATGTATCGCGACAACAGATTGCAGAACATCGTGGAGACTCCCGATGACAACGATATGTCGAAGATAAGAGACGAATACGTGGTCTTCGATAATGCGGAGAACACTATCGTGCGGGGACAGGTGATGTCGGATGTTAAGAAGATGGTCAACCTACTGCCACCTACCCAGAGGGAAGTGGTGTATATGCGTTATTACCAGCAGTTGTCCTTCAAGGAAATCGCCGAACTTACGAATGTAAGCATCAACACCAGTCTTGGCAGAATGCGTTATGCACTCCTTAACCTACGTCGTATGGCTAAGGAGCACGATGTCTTCTCGAATATTACAATGTTTTAAGACCATGGATGGTGGCAAGAGGGTCTTTGCTCTTGAACACATAACTGCCACTCACCAGAATATCGGCACCAGCCTCTATCAGGCTGGGAGCCGTTTCTGCCTGCACGCCACCATCGATCTCTATCAGTGCTTTCGAGCCGGATGACTTGATGAGTTGGCGCAGTCGTGCCAGCTTGCCTATGGTGTTCTCTATGAACTGCTGTCCACCGAAGCCTGGATTCACACTCATCAGCAGCACCATGTCCACATCGCAGATAATGTCTTCGAGCACGCAGACAGGTGTGGATGGGTTCAGCGTTACACCGGCTTTCATTCCAGCGGCATGAATCTGCTGTATGGTACGGTGAAGGTGGGTGCATGCCTCGTAGTGCACATTCATCATCATTGCGCCCGCCTTGGCAGTCTGCTCTATGTACTGCTCTGGGTGGACAATCATGAAATGCACGTCGAGAGGCTTGGTGCATACCTTTGACACCGCCTCAATGACAGGAAATCCAAAAGAGATATTGGGCACGAAAACTCCGTCCATTACGTCGAGATGAAGCCAGTCGGCTTCGCTCTTGTTGAGCATCTCTATGTCGCTTCTTAGGTCGATAAAGTTGGCAGACAACAGAGATGGGGATATGATTGGTTTCATTCTTTGTTCTTATTTTAGTTGAGGCAGAACGCCTCATAACGTCCATTCATTTTGATAGCGCGATAAGTGTAGGCTATCTGTTTGATCATATTGATAGTCTTTCTCGACGGTCTCATTTCATCAGAAGTAGAATATTGCTTCATAGGCATCTTTTTTATGAATGTTATGTTCTTGCTTTTGTTAATATAACGACGCCTTTGCCACTTTATTATATTTCAGCAGAAGAATATTCTAAAAAAAAATGCAAGCGGCTTCGATGCCCAACGCAATTGCTTTCATTGCTCATCGAAGCCGCTTTCATCTGCCATCGAAGCCGCTTGGCATAGAGGTTGTTGTCCCCATGATAGGGGGAGGAAGAAGTCTTGTTTATTTACTTACCTTTTTAGTCTTTCCATCGGCATACTTGACGATGTAGATTTGTCCGCGTTGCATCTCCTTGCTGTTGATGCGACGGCCCAGACAGTCGTAAACTCCCATTACCTGAAGATCTTGTGTTGTAGGGGCAGAGATGCCTGTTGATGTAAACTGCAACTCAACACTATTGGATGGACTGCTTTCCCCAAAGCTTCCTGTGGCGCTTACCGCATAGGTGTTGGTGCCATCCAATGGAGCAGGGTCTACATAGTCGGTCGCTGTGCTGGTGGCAATCTTGATGCCGTTTCTATACACGTTGTATCCAGTGATATTGTTGGAACTGCTGCCCAAGATTTCGAGGTTGTCAATCTGCCAGTAGTAGCTCAACCCCATGTTGTTGGTATCATAGCAGTGGAACTGGATCTGCATTTCTGCAGACTGATAATCCGAGAGGTCGAGGGTAACCTTGGTATATTTGCCCGCAACCGATGCGTCTTCGTCTGTACAAGCATTGAAAATAGGTGTCCATGACTTTCCGTTGTCCTTGCTTACTTCCACATTATAATATTGAGGGTTTATGGGTGTCTTTCCTGCAGCCGTTGTACGAGAATAGAAGCTTAGCGTCTTGCCGTAAGCGAAGGTCTTAGATGTGAAATATTCATCTTGGTGAATATCCTCCCATGCTGAATACATTGTAGCAGCATAGCTTTCCTCGTATGGTCGGTAAAAGCCCTTGTTAGGGTTACCTTTCTCCCATCTCCAACCACGATCGCCCGAAGTGGTGATAACCCAGCCATTGGGATTCTCTGTATTCTCGAAGTCATCGTAGAGGAGCGTCTCGCCAGCCGAAGCCGCAGTCCAAGACAAATGGATGCCGTCGTCTTGTACACTTCCTGTCAGTTGCGATGGAGCAGTAACGATGTTCGACAACTGGGTGATAGTCAGTGTTGCCTCCGTGCTGGCAGTCTTCACTGTTATTGTAGCCGTTCTGTTTTGTGGCTCATTGTTCTCGCTGTTCGCAGTGAAGGTGACCTCTGCATTTCCTGTACCCTCGGTCTGGCTCACAGTGATCCATGCAGGAAGGTTCTCTAAAGTCCAATCCTCGTCAGAGGAGATGGTTACTGTAGCCGAACTCTGTGCGCCTCCAGCCAAGGTAATCTCTTTCTTGTTTAGAGAAAGATGGTTGGTAGATTCGTGGAGATAGAACGAGATGGTGCTTCCGCAAGTAGAAATGTTGCTGATGGCAAAAGGTGCTTCCTTGCCATTGCTATAGAAGGGCTTGGCTGTAGCCTCGCCACCAAAAGCAGTTCTTCCACTCTCGGCACTGAAGAAAGCCTTTGCGATATCACCATCCGATGTGATGGTTCCGTTAGGACGGAAGATGTACTGTTCGTCGAGTCGGGTAGTGCCATTATAGTTGACGTTGCCTCCAGTGTAGGCAGGGTTGATTCTGTAAATAAGCAGACCCGAACCAGGAAGACTCTTGTCGAAACCTTCCTTTTTGCGATATTCCACTACGAAGTATTCATCGCTTCCTACTGGCTTGATTTTATAAGCAATGTTCTCTTTGCTGCTGCCACCTACGGGATTCAAGGTGTAGGTACCAGCTTTGGAAATCTCTGGTATCTCGTCAATCCATTTGCAGTAGCGATACTTGGTGTAGGCTGTCATGTTTTGTGCTACGAGCTGATTGTCTGACATCAAGTCCCATATTCCTACAGGGTTGAGGCTTCCTGAAGCATGATACAGATCGTAGGTGCCCAATGAGTGAGACATCTCATGGCAAAGGACTCCTGTGTTGAGGGCGATGCCTTCGAAGTTCTCATAACCATTAGCCTCGTCGAAAACCATGATGTAGCCCACCAACTTCTTACCTTTTATATAGATAGCCTTTTCATCAGGCAAAGCCAAGTCCTTGCGTTGTGGCCAGAGGATGCCTCGCTTGTTGCTCAGTTCTGATTGTCCGCTGAAGATGATGCACAGGTTATCTATGTAGCCATCGTCGTTCTTGTCGATGTCGGTAGCGTCAGCCACGTCTTTCTCTATATAGTTGGCTATTTCTCTTACCAATGCCTGCATGCGTGCTTCACCCTCGGTGTCTGAGTTGTAGCCAGAGGGACGCAATGTGGCATCATATTTCTGGTAGTATGCTCTTTCGTAACGTGTCTTGTAAGAAACGATTTTGGTGTCAGTAGTAACAGGATAGAAGGAACTCTTCCATTCCAACTGGTTGTAGGAAGCCTGTCGGAAATAGTTGTATACCGAGTTGTCGGTAGCATTGCTGCCGTTGAACAGGTTCTGATAGGTGTCTATCCTATGTTCAAAAATACTGGCATCCTCGTCGGCAAAGCGCACAAAGCACACCGTGTTGCCAACGATTCCTGTGTTCTTGTTGAATGCTCCTGCCTGGAAGGCAAAGAGGAGGCAAAGAATGGTTAGTGCTAAAGACTTCTTCATAGTCGTACTTGTTGGATTGTAAAAAGTGCCATATCCCATGAGACGTTTCGCCCATGCGATGTGGCACTTTATGAAATAAAATTATTAGAGGGCTACCTTGATCGCCTTGCCGTTGATGCTGACGATGTACAGACCCTTTGCAGCCTGAACATGAGCATTGGCAGAGTTGGCGTGGAAGTTAGCTACCACAGCACCACCCAAGTTGGCTACTGTAACAGCGTCGCCCTGTGAAAGTCCAGAGATAGAAATCTCATTACCTGCTGTGCTTATCTTCACACCATGAGCTGTTACAGCATTGATGCCTGTAGAACCTTCTACCTTTGTGACGGTAGTCTTGTAGATGCTTGTGCCAGTAAACTTGCTATATAAAGCAGAACTCATGGTTACATATACAGCTTCCTGTGCCGTAAGGAATGTGATTTTACCGTCAGCAACCGTGTAGTCGGTGCCTTCTGTCAGAGCAGTTTTGTCTGACTTGTAAACAGCAAATTGGGTGTTCAAAGTGGCACTAGTCTGTGATGAGAGGTCGAGTACATCTCCTACCTTGTAAGATTCTGCAATGACATAGTCATTCTGTGGTGCATAAGTGAATGTTTTGGCAACGGTTGGAGCAGGGAGCGTAGCCAATGTGAAGTTATTCTTAGAGATTCTCAAAATACTCATCTTGGCACTGGGCAGTTTGATTTCTGTCAACTGGTTACCTATCAAATTAAGTGTTGCATTGCCTGCATCTTGAATACCTGAAGCGTCAATGCTTGTCAGCTTGTTGTTGTTAAGACTGAACAAAGGTTTAGATGCCGTATTATTACCTATCTTAACAGAGTTAAGCTCCATGTTAAGGGCATATACATTTCTGAGGGCTGGATTGGTGGATAAATCCAATTCTCCAGCAAATTTGTTCTCGTTGATTGTAAGATACTGTAATGCCTGATTTTTAGTGATGTCTATTGCTGTCAGGAGATTATTTTTAATGTCCAAAGTTGTCAATTTGGTACACTTGCTGATGTCAATGCTTGTCAACTGATTGCTGTAGATGGTCAGCTTCTCCAACTCTGTGTTCTTGGTCAGATCGATGGCTGTCAGTTTGTTGGTATTGGCAGTCAAATCTTTCAAGGATGTAGCCTTAGTTACATCCAAAGACAATACTTGGGCACCATCTACTCTTGATGAACATTCGAAACAAACGATGTTGTCGCCATAGATTTTTACTTTTCCTTCACCTGATACGGTACCAGAGACGTTCACTTGGTTCCAGCCATCGAAAGCAGGAATCACTTCTGATGTGACTTTCTCGCCATTACCCCAGTCTATCTGTACTGTTCCTTCAGTGGCCAGTCCGATGGAAAAAGTTCTGGTGTTACCATCTACCTCTGCTTGCAATTCAATAGCAGGTTCTGTCTGTGCGAAGGCTGTCATTGTACTGATGACAGCCAACAAAAGTGTAAAGAATTTCTTCATACTTGTAGTGTCTTATGTTGATAAATATAAAAGTTTGCGGTCATTTATTTAATGACCTTCTTGATGCTGTTACCCTGCTTGACAATGTACAAGCCCTGCTTCTGACCCTTCAAGGTGTTGCCTACCTTGACGCCATCAATAGTATATACCTCCTGTGCGGTTGTACCTTGTGTCTGTATGTTGGTAATGCCTGCAGTCTCCTGTTTAGGAGTGGTTACCTTGATGCCGTGGATGTAAACCTCATGTTTGGTTGTATTTTGGAAATAAACATAAACAGGCTTATCTGACTTGATGGTAATATTGTCTTTTCCATTTGTTTTTGTTTCCAGTCCATTTACAGACGTATTGCCTGCTCCTGCAATTTTTTTAAATGGTGCAAGATAAACTTGGCGTACACCATAATCTTTAAATGCAGTTTCAATTTTATCTGTACTCAAAAGACGGCATGATACTTGATTATCGCATGAAATATTTATGCTGAATGTAGAGCAAGAAGGAAGGCAAAGTGCTATTCCACCACCATTGGTAGAACCCAGATCAGTTGCAGCAGGTAAGATGATAGCTCCTTTCTTGTAACCATCTGCACCCAACTCACCGCCTTTTCCGAATCCAATCGCATCTGGATCAGCTGTAGTCGAAGGATATGTTGGTATTTGGTCAGCATAAACCATCTGGATGATTTTGCCTTCAGGGTCTACTTTGTAGTCTTCTTCATTGCAGACACCAACGTACTGGTCAACGATCTCCTGGCTATTGAACCACAACCAGCCATTTTCGTCGACTACTGAAGCAGGGAAAAGATTGTACTCCTGTGCTTGAACTCCGATAGCGCTGAGTAACAGCGCCCATGCTAAGTAAATTTTTCTCATAAAGATGATGTTTTTTGTTAAGGATAGTTCTTTCGTCGGCATCTTGCTGACGAAAGAACTTTTATCCGTTGTTTGTATTGAGTGTTTTATTACAGCTATATATGAATAGTGCTCTTTTTATTGTTCTGTCCAGTCTGGGTTCTGGGCAATGCCGTGATACTTGATCTCGCTCCAAGGAATGGGCAGATAGTATTGTTTCTTGTCGAAGACTCTCACACGTTTAGGGAAACGGTTTACGTTGCTGATGGTGTACTTGGTGTTTATCACCTCGTTGTTTACCACAGTTACATCGACACGCATACCCTTCAGAGGATTGGTCTCGCCGTTCATCTTTTGCTCTGCCACACCCCATCTGAAGAGATCCCAGTAGGTGGTTTCCTCGAAAGCCATTTCCACGCGACGCTCGTTCTTGATGTCGTCGAGTGTTGGATTCTCAATGTCTGGCATGTGAACACGCTGACGGGTCTTGTTGACATACTCCTTTGCCAAGTCTGTGTTTCCTAAGTCGTAGCAAACCTCAGCATAGTCGAGCAGTGCCTCTGCAAATCGCCAGATGATGTAGTTCTGCTTGCTGGCATAAGTATCGTTGTTGTCGATAGTCTGGCTTGGATCAACAAACTTGCCCATGTAATAACCAGTCAAGGTTACGGCAGCCGACGTAGAAGTACCATAAGGTGTAAGGTCGACACCGGCAGTACGGTTTGTATAATGAATGTCCATCACGTGGTTGCGGTAGGTACATCCATCATACAGGATGTTGGCATAGAAACGATAGTCTCTGTTGTCGTATGGATGCTGTGCATCGTAGGTCTTGCCAGGCTGCATGCCATACTCGTCCACATGGTTCTGGGTAGGAGTGTAGGCTGCTGTCGTACCTGTAAAGAAAGGAGAGGCCGCGTCTCTATCGAGCTTATGACCAAACTTGTTGGCAAAGTCGCCATCATCAGAATGCTGTACCTCGAAGATAGACTCCTGTGAGTTCTTGGTCAGGAAGATTTTGCGATAGGCATCGCGAATATCGTCCTGTGTGGTGGCAGAGATAGGGATGAGGCTGTACTGGTTCAGAGCGAAGAGGTCTTCGTAAGCCTTCTTGGCTTTTTCCAGCATATTGCGCGACTGGTCGTCGGCAAAACCTAAGTAGGTTAGTTCCTCACCCTTGTTCTGGAATACCTTACTGGCAGCCCAGAGGTAAGTCTTCGCCTTGAGCATGAGAGCTGCACCCTTGGTGGCGCGACCTGTCTCGGTAGTGGCATGAGCCTGGGGAAGATACTTGGCAGCCTCATCGGCCTCAGCCACGATGAAGTCTACCATCTGCTGATAGCTTGCACGTGGGAACTTCTCTTCTTTGATAAGCGGATTATAAGTGTGGTCGATGAGAGTTACACCACCAAACATTCTCCACAGCATATAATAGTAATAGCCTCGCATGAAGTGCGCCTCACCGATGATGCGGTTCTTCTGGTCGCCATTGCTGATATTACCTAAATTTTCCAGCAAGGTGTTGATAGACTGAATCTGAGTGAAGTAGTTGCTCCATACATTGGCAGCCCATTTGGTAATCTCCTGGCTGTTGCCTTTCAGTAAGTCGCCATAGCCGGCGTTGTAGTAAGAACTCTTACCCACACTAATCTGGTCGCCAAACCAAGGCATATAATATCTTGACTTACTCTTCACCAATGAAATGCTGGGAACATAAGTGCTGAAGCCATTGCTCATACATCTGTACCAAGAGTTCTCGTATTCGTCGAGAAGCTGAGGATTACTCCATACCGACTTCTCGGAAATCTTGTCGAGAGGAGCATCCCTGAACAGGCTGTCGCAACTCGTCAGCACACCGGTGGTGGCTGCGAGTGTAATGATGGTTATGATTCTATTGAATTGTATTTTCATACTTTCTGTGTTCTATATATAATATAATGTGGTCTCGTTAGAAACCTAAGTTGAGAGTTACACCGTAAGAGCGCTGGATAGGGTAGCCACGGAGTGACTCTGGGTCCATGCTCTTCAGACTGCTGATGGTGAAGAGGTTGCTTGCCTGCAAAGCGATGCTGAGCGAAGAGAGGCTCATCTTCTTGACGATGCTGCCTGGGAAGTTGTAACCGAGGTTCAGCAACTTGAGGCGCACGAAATTACAGTCCTCAATCCAGAATGTAGACTTCTTGCGGTTGTTGTCGTTGGATGTGGCAATCTTCACGCGTGGATATTTGCCAGAAGGATTGCTCTCTGACCAACTGTCGGTAAGGTGATACTTCTGATACTTAGGCAGGGTACCGTTCTCCAATGTATAGTAGTCGGTAATGTTCTGCTTGTATCCAGACTCGCCCTGGAAGATGGCATTGAGGAAGAAACCCTTGTATTGCATTCCGAAACGGAAGCTGAAGTCCATGTCGGGTTGTGAAGAGTTCTTGACGTAAATATAGTCATGAGAGTCGAGAACACCATCCTCGTTCTGGTCGATGTATTTGATGTCACCAGGAGCGATGGTTGCATTACCCTGTCCGTCCTGGTCGAGTGGCCAGTTGTCGATTTCTTCCTGACTCTGGAACAGACCTGCTGCCTGATACATCTGCCATACCATGCTGCTGGTTCCCTTGCGGCGAAGGTTGGGCAGCTGACTGCTCTCGTCGCCGAAGTCGAGGTATTTGTCGTTGCTCTTTGACAGGTTGATTGACATGTTGTACTTGAACTTGCCGATAGTGTTCTTGTGGCCGATGGTGAAGTCCCAGCCCCATGCCTTCAACTTGCTGAAGTTCTCAGAAGGATAAGCTCCGTCGGTACCTGTCGAAGGAGGGAAGAGATAATCGGGTGCCGATGTGATCTTGTCGGTCTCGTAACGTACGAAGTAATCGAAAGACACACCGATGCGTCCGTTCCAGAAGCCCATGTCCAAACCGAAGTTATAGTCGTGGGTTTTTCCCCATGACAGATCGGTGTTTGGATAGGTCATGAGGGTAAATCCTGGGCGGTAAACGCTTGAGGCAGAACCCTTGCTGCCGAAGCTGTAACCATAGTTGGCAGACTCGGTGTAGTTCTTCAGATATGAGTATGCATCCACCAAACCGTCATTACCCAACCATCCAGTAGAGGCTCTCAGCTTGAGGTTGGAGATGACGCCCTGCTTCCAGGCTTTGAAGAATTCCTCATTAGAAACAACCCATGAACCAGAGAATGATGGGAAGAAACCCCATCGGTTGGATGGTGAGAAGTTGGTAGAACCGTCGACACGGAAACTGAACTCAGCAAAGTACTTGTTGGCGTAGCTGTAGTTGAGACGGCCGATGGTAGAGGCACGCTCGTTGATCGTCTCATTACCAGAGAGAGTTGAGCTCTTGGCCACGCCCATGGTCTCGGGCACAGAAGTCTTGTCGAGGTTCTTGCCTATCATATACTGATTGTTGAGTCGCTGATAGTTCATGACCAGTGTGGCACCTACGGTATGCTTTGCCGCAAAGGTGTTGTTGTAGTTGATACCAGCCTCATAGAGCTGACTCTTATAGAAACGGTCAGTCTGCTCTAAGGTTGTCTTAGCCTTAGGATAAACCGTATTCTGGTCGATGGCAAATTCTTCTGTAGTGGCATCGTAGGTGTAGAGAGTTACAGGAGTGCTGTATCTCTTTTCTATACGATGGTTGTCATCGAAGGTTCCACGTACATAGGCATTCAGACCCTTTACCCAAGGGATGTCCCATCGCAGGTTGACATTCACAGTACCCATTCTTGACAGATCTTTGATGTATCCGCCCAAGCCACGAAGGTTGATGAGTGGGTTGCTACCATCGATACTTGCCAACTCGCCATTGGTAAACTCATATACCTGGAGGGGAGAATAGCTGTATGCAGCATCGAGGGTTGTGTAGCTGCTGTTCTTGGCGTTAGAGTTGGCGCCCGTATAGTCGACAGACAAAACGAGACCCTTGGTGAGGGTGGCATCCAACTTCATAGAGTAGTTGATGCGGTCGCGACCAACACCACTATAGAGACCCTTGGAGTTGGCATAGCCCAAAGAGAGATAATATCTTACGTAAGAGTTGCCGCCACTTGCCGAAACAGCATGAGTGGTAGAGTAGCCCGTCTTGTCGAGATAGTCTAAGAGGTTGCTGTCGCCATAGACGTTGGGGTTGGCGTGAGTGCGGATCTCTTCCAACTGCTCCTCTGTATAAGGAGCCAGGGTGCTGGAAGGTGAATTGGCAATAGCCTGGTTGCGAAGCTTGGCAAACTCGTAGGCATCGAGGAACTCAGGCAGCTTGGTGGCTTCCTGGAGGTTGTACTGACCACGATAGTTGATGCGCAACTTCTGGTTGCCCTCAGCACGCTTGGTCTGTACAAGGATAACACCATTAGCGGCACGTGCACCATATACGGCAGCAGCTGCAGCGTCTTTCAATACGGTGATACTCTCGATATCATCGGGGTTGAGGTCGGAAAGACGAGTCTCGCCATCGGAAGTGTTCGTACCGAATCTTGGCACACCATCGATGACGAGCAATGGTGCCGAGTTGATACCACGGATATGAAGGGCAGCTTCCTTGGCAGTACTTGGGTCACCTGTAGAAGCCATAACCTGCAGACCAGCCACCTGTCCGGTAAGGGCATTGTCGAGGTTGGCGGTAGGCATCATGAGCAAGTCGTCAGCCTTGATGGTCTCAATAGAACCTGTGATAGACGATTTCTTCTGAAGACCATAACCTATTACAACAAACTCGTCGAGATGCTGGGCGTCTTCTTCCAGTTTCACTTCTATCTGTTTGCCAGACTGAGCGCTTACCTCCTTGGTCTTGTAGCCAAGGAAAGAAATGACCAACTTACCCTGATGGGCAGGGATGGAGAAGTTGCCATCCACATCGGTGCTGGCACCTATCTTGGTGTCTTTCCACCTTACATAGGCACCAGTGACAGGTTCACCAGCCTGGTCGATCACCTTACCCTTGACGAAGTCCTGGGCGTTTGCAAATTGACATACCCACATGAAAGTAAGCATGAGTGCCCACTTCATGTAGTAGTGCAGTGTTTTGTTCTCTCTCATAAAAATATTTATTTTCAAATATATAACTTGTTCTGGGGAGATTTCTTTTTGAGGAATTCGGGGGAGTTAAAGGAGTTAAGGAGTTAAGGAGTTAAGACGTATGTCTTGCTGTTTAAAAATTACTCTAAAAAGACTATTGTCTTAACTCCTTAACTCCTTAACTCCTTTAACTCCCTTGAACTTCTGAACTTGCGGAAGTAGAGTTACTTATTGTTCAGCAACTTCTCCATGAGAAGAATCTGATAAGAGTAGAAGTCGCGGGTGCTGCCAGTAGCGGTAGCACGATAAGCACGATACTTGTTGAGTACACGCTGCAGGCTTCCTGTCATCAGGGCACCAGTCTCAGCATCGCTGAGCATGCTGCCACCATAATTGATACGTACGAAACTGTCGGTCATATCGTTGGCATTGCAAATCTGCTGCGACATCTCGAGGTCGTTCTGCCACAACTGGTCGTCGGTGAGACCCCTGGTCTTCTTGCCTGTCTCGGGCTGCAAGCCAGTGCGCTGCATCATCAGATTGATGGCATTAGACTGCAGAGCCTGCTCGGCATAAGAAAGCTTGCCACCCACAGGAGCCTTGAAGATCATGTTGGTCAGGTCGTTCATATAACCTTCGATGGTGTAGTTGGCGTTGGCATTTACCATTCCACCTTCCTTGATGCGATAGAGTGCTGTGGGGTTAAACAGTGAAGAAATGGTGCGCTTGCAGATGTTCTTGTTGACATCCAGACTCAGTTCCATCTTGTTCAGCAGGGCATGAGGTGTGAGCCAACTGTCGAAGCTGCGCATCTGTGCAAGCAGCCATGTGAGGGCTTCCTTCTGACGTGCCTTGTTGATGTAGTTCATGCTCTGAGCCTGACCGTCGCCTTGTCTGATTTCAGTATATTCGATGCCACCGATATAAGATGCCACATGGTTGATGTAGCGGGTGTACTGCTTGGTAACCTCACGATAGAGTTCCTCCAAGTCGTCGTATCTCTCGCCCTTCTCCATGGTCCAGTTCTCGAAGTTCTTCATCAGAATCTTCATGTTGCTGATACCATAGTTGCTGGCTTTGATATGGTCGTTTCCAAGGTCCTCTGTCAGGTCGGTTGGGTCTACGGTACCTAAAACCTGCTGAGCGCCAAACTGGAATTTCTTATCGTTGGCTTTTTCGGCAATCCATTTGTTAAGAGTAGCCACTTCCTCTTCAGGAGTATTGGCGCCCTTGATGATTCTGTAACCCCAGTTGATGGCATACTTGTCGTATACACCGATAACAGGAGGAGTAAGACGCACGCCTTTCTCCAAATCGCCAGGCTGGGCGATGTAGTTGTTGCGGGCATAGTCCATGATACTTGGTGTGGTGCCATACTGCTGTGTGAACTTTGGATCTCTCAGCTGCTCAACGTCGAAAGCATAGCTGGCACCCATGTTGTGCATCAGACCCAGGGTATGACCAATCTCGTGGGCTGCTGCATAACGGATAGACTCGCGCATCACATCATCATCGAAGATGTTCTTGCGAACTCGCTTGTCTACAGCTGCAGTCTGGATGAATCGCCAGTTGTGCAACAGGGATACGATGTTGTGATACCAGATGACGTCGGCGGTGAGGATCTCGCCAGTACGAGGGTCTTTATGACTTGGACCCATGGCATTGGCGGTAGACGTAACTGCATACTTGAAGCAGTTGTAGCACATATCGTCTGGATCGAAGTCTGGATCGTTCTTGGGATAGTCTTTAGCAATGATGGCATTCTTGAAACCTGCCTGCTCGAAAGCCTGGTTCCAGTCTTCTATACCCGTCTTGATGGTTTCTCTCCACTTCTCAGGGAAGGCAGAATCTACATAGAACACGATAGGTTTCTGTGGCTCCACCAGTTCGCCGGCAAAGTACTTGTCCATATCCTCGGGTTTGGGTTGCAGGCGCCATCTGTTGATGTAGGTCTTGCTCTCCACCTTGTCCTTGGAAGAACTGTATATGTTCTTGTTGTTATTGAAGAAACCCACTCGGTTGTCCTGGTATCTCATAGGCATAGGATCCTCGGGCAGGACAAAGAGTGAACGGTGAACCTTCACAGAGTAAGGCTTCTTGATCATACCTGTGGTGTTGAACGACAGGGTGCTCTCTATCTCGATGTTCTTAGGGAAAGTCTTCACGAAGTCGATGCTGGAAGCATCGGCAGAGAAAGTACCCTTGATGGCATTGGCATCGCCGAAGAGTTTAGAAAAAACAGAAACCTCTTTTAGTGGAGAGATATAAGCCTCGTTGGTACCGAAGAAAGAAGTCACGTCAATAACGACATTGCCATTATTGCGTGCAGCAATCTTGAAACCTTTCATACGAGGATTCAAGAAATTCTTGTCGAAAGAAGCTGCGATAGGGTCGTTCTTGTCAACGACATTGTTGCTCTGTATGAGATTGATATATACGTTTCGTTCATCCTTTGAGAACTGTATGAGCAAAGGAGTGTTAATCATCTGCCCAGCCACAAAATCCTGTGTGTCGCTGGTGGCTGCCATTCTGTTGGCTAAGATATACTGGCGGTGGAAGGCAGAGTCGGGCAACTCAAAGTAGAGTTTACCACTTTTGTTGTTGTAGATAACAGTAAACAAACCTGTATCTTTCTTTCCGCCCTTGGTGACTTTAGCATAGTCTGTTTTAGTGGAATCAGACTTAGCAGTCAGCAAGTTAAGGCTCTTTTTCTTGCTCTTGGCTTGGGTGTTCAGTGATGGGGGGGGCAAAGCAGATGCTTGCAGCCAATACCAATGTAGATAATCTCATAATAATTTTTTTCTTGTCGTTTTATTCTGTACGTTAATTTTTTTAACGGCGCAAAGTTACGTATAAAAAATGAAAAAACAACCATAATAAAGGAAAAAATATCGATTTGTAGCAGAATTAACAAAAAAAGTAAGCGAATTGATAGGATTTTTTTGATAAACCTTCTCTTATTACCCTATTTGCGAAAGTTGAGTATATATAATAAGGTATAGGGACGGAAGGAGGGATGGAAAAGAGCAGAAAGTGATAAAAAATAATCGAAATTGCAATTTTTATCGACAAAAAGTTTGTAGATTGAAAGAAAAAGTGTAAATTTGCAATCGAAACAATCACGAAACAATATTATTCATAAATAATAAGCAAATGACAACATTCGTATCTTCAACAGCATGGTGGTGGCGTATCTCAAGATTGAAACAGTCGTGAGTCGATAAGCCGTGTGTGGATATGAAAATCCTAAGAGAGATAGAAAAGGCCTGCCGTAACTTGCGACAGGTCTTTTTTCTTTAAGGTCTGTTACAGGTAGAAGGAGGGTTTGAACGAAGATAACAACAAAAAATATAGGAGACAAAACTTATGGAAATGAAGGACATTTTGAACAGAATGTTGAATCATGAGGAACTTTCCCGAGAGGAAACCAAGAACATCATCGTTGGCATCACAAAGAGTGAGTTCCCCGAAGAACAGATCACAGCCTTGCTTACAGGTTTGCAGATGCGTGGTGTGACCGTGGACGAGTTGTTGGGCTTTCGTGACGGTATCCTGGCCACAGGAGTTCCTGCCATCCTCGACTGCGACAGATATATAGACGTAGTAGGAACGGGAGGCGACCGTAAGAATACATTCAATATTTCTACCACCTCGTGCTTCGTCATAGCAGGAGCCGGATATAGGGTGGCCAAACATGGAAACTATGCTGCCACATCGGTGAGTGGAGCTTCCAATGTGATTCTGAATCATGGAGTACATTTCACTGACGATCTCGACAAACTCAACCGCTCCATCAATGAGGCTGGTATCGTGTACCTTCATGCACAGTTGTTTGCCAAGGCGATGAAGTTTGTCGGTCCTATTCGCAAGGCCTTGCAGTTTCCTACCGTCTTCAATCTCTTAGGTCCTTTGGTCAACCCCAGCCAGCCTTCGTGTCAGTTGCTCGGAGTTGCCAATCTCGACCAGATGCGCCTCTATAACCAGGTATATCAGAAGATTGGCATCGACTATGGCATCGTCAACAGTATAGATGGATATGATGAGATTTCGCTGACCAGTGACTTCAAGGTAACAACCAACGACTATGAGCGCATCTTCAAACCTCAAGACTTAGGTTTCGAGACAGCCAAACCGGAAGAGGTTAGAGGTGGAGCTACCGAAGAGGAGGCAAAGGACATCTTTGATGCCGTACTTGAAAACCGAGCACTTCCTGCCCAGAAGAATATCGTTTTGGCAAATGCAGCCTTTGGTATTCAGGTGATGGAGAAGGGCAAGAAGAGCATTGAGGAGTGTGTGGAAATAGCACGCGAGAGTATAGACTCGGGCAAGGCACTTGCCACCTTCAAGAAATTTGTGGAACTGAATAGTTAAAGGTAAAAAGGTAAAAAAGTAAAAAGGTAAAAAAAATAGAACATGGCTGATATATTAGAAGAAATCGTAGCTCATAAGCGAATAGAGATGGAGCAGCGCAAGCGCTTCATATCTCCACGCCAGATGATAACGCTGACCGACAGGAAGATAAAGGCTGACGAGGGACTTACCCCAGGAGGCAGCATGCGTGACGCCTTGATGTCATCATCCACAGGTATTATTGCCGAGTTCAAGCGCAAGTCGCCCAGCAAGGGATGGATCAAGAAAGAAGGCAAGGCGAGCGTTATTCCTTTGGGCTATCAGCAGAATGGAGCTTCGGCATTGAGTATTCTTACCGATATCGACTATTTCGGAGGCTACGACGAGTATATACAGGAGGCCCGCCATGTGGGTGTTACCTTACCTATATTATATAAGAACTTCGTCGTAGAGGAATATCAGCTTTTGCAAGCCCGCTATTGTGGTGCTTCGGCTGTGCTTCTGATTGCTGCCTGTCTGACAAAGCAGGAATGTAAAGATCTTCTGAATATGGCGCATCAGTTGGGACTGGAAGTCTTGTTGGAGATGCATAACGCCCAGGACTTCGAATATGCTGAGTTGGCCCCCGATATGTATGGCATCAACAACCGCAACCTCGGAACTTTCGTTACGGATGTGGAGAACAGTTTCCGCCTGGCAGAACAGTTGCCCAAGGATGTATGCAGAGTGAGCGAAAGCGGTATCTCCAATCCGGAAGTTGTCAGAAGACTTCGTGAGGAAGGCGGTTTCAGAGGCTTCCTGATGGGAGAGCAGTTTATGAAACAGGCCGACCCGGGCATAGCCCTGAATGAGTTTATAGCCAATTTGTAATTTTAAAAGTAGAACCGTCTTTAAAGCATCATGATTATAAAGGTATGTGGCATGCGCGATGCCGACAACATTCGCGATATTTCTGCATTAGGAGTCGACATGATAGGACTGATTTTCTATCCTCCGTCACCCCGATATGTGCAGCAGTTCAGCAGTGGGGCTGGCATTATTCCCGACTATGCACCCGACATGGGAAAGACACCACTCAGGGTGGGTGTCTTTGTAGACGATATGCCTCAGAATATAGTGACAAGAGTCTATAATTACAAACTCGACTATATTCAGTTGCACGGCAACGAACCACGCGAGACATTGGAGAACCTGCGTGCCACTATCGACCCCGATATCAAACCCAAAATCAAGATAATCAAGGCCATCAGTGTAAGTTCGGCCGAAGACATTAAAAAATATAAGGAATATGTAGGAGCTGCCGACCTCTTCCTCTTCGACACCGAATGTAAGACTGTGGGTGGAAGTGGTGAGCAGTTTGATTGGCAAGTTCTGCAGGCTTATGATGGCGATGTGCCATTCCTACTGAGTGGTGGCATCGGACCCGATGATGTAGAGCGTATCAAGAACTTTCATCATCCCAAGTGCATAGGCATCGACCTCAACTCGAAGTTCGAGATTGAGCCGGCACTCAAAGATGTAGAGAAACTCAAGCAATTCCTTGTAAAGGTAAAAAAGTAAAAAGGCTTTTTAAAGGTAAAAAGGTAAAAAAGTAAAAAGGTAAAAAAGTAAAAAGGTAAAAAAAACAATGAACAAGATAAATCAACTATTTGAAAGTCGTAAAGACCGCAAGCTGCTGAGCTTGTATTTCTGTGCCGGTTGTCCCACTCTCGAAGGCACGGGCGATGTCATCAAGGCAATGGAACGTCATGGCATCGATATGATAGAGGTGGGCATACCTTTCAGTGACCCTTTGGCCGACGGACCTGTCATTCAGAGTGCCGGAACGCGGGCTCTGAAGAACGGTATGACCGTGAAGACTCTCTTCGGACAACTGAAAGCCATCAAGGGCGAAGTAAGCCTTCCTCTTGTGCTGATGGGCTATCTCAACCCAATCATGCACTTTGGCATCGAGGCTTTTTTCAAAGAATGTGTTGAGGCTGGAGTGAGTGGAACCATTATTCCCGACCTGCCGTTCGACGACTATCTCAAGGTGGTGAAACCTATAGCCGACAAGTATGACATTCGTGTCATCATGATGATAACTCCAGAAACCAGCGAGGAGCGAATCCGCTTTATCGACGAGCATACCGACGGTTTTATCTATATGGTCAGTTCGGCAAGTATCACTGGCGCTCAAAGCAGTTTCGGAGATGCCAAGCTCGCTTACTTCAACCATATCAACGGCATGAAACTTCGCAATCCCCGAATGATAGGTTTCGGTATCAGCAACAAGCAGACTCTCACCAGTGCCCAGGACAATGCAGCTGGAGCCATCATTGGAAGCAAGTTTGTTACCTTGCTCAATGAGACACTCGATCCAGACAAGGCACTCGATGAACTCTTTGAGGCACTGAAAAAATAAGTGAAGAGTGAAGAACGAAGAGTGAAGAATTCATTTGTTTCGTTTGTGGCACAAGGGTGAAAGTCTAATTTAATATTTAACATTTAACATTTAACTCACGATGTATCAAGTTGACGATAAAGGATTTTTTGGAAAATTCGGTGGCGCATACGTGCCAGAGATATTATATAAATGTGTGACAGAACTGCAGCAGGCCTACAAGCCTATCATTGAGAGCGAGGAGTTCAAGAAAGAATATCATCAGTTGCTCAGAGACTATGTAGGCCGTCCTTCACCTCTCTATTATGCCAAACGCATGAGCGAGAAATATGGTTGCCAGCTCTATCTGAAGCGTGAGGACCTAAACCATACAGGAGCACACAAGATCAACAATACCATCGGCCAGATTCTGATGGCAAAGAAGATGGGCAAAACCCGTATTATCGCCGAGACAGGAGCCGGTCAGCATGGTGTGGCAACAGCCACCGTCTGTGCCTTGATGGATATGAAGTGCGAAATCTTTATGGGTGCTACAGATGTGGAGCGTCAGCACACCAATGTGGAGCGTATGAAGATGTTGGGTGCCAAGGTGAATCCTGTGCGCACGGGTAACATGACCTTGAGTGATGCCTGTTCGGAGGCTATACGTGACTGGTGCTGTCATCCACAAGATACTTTCTATATCGTAGGAAGCACCATGGGTCCTCATCCTTATCCAGATATTGTGGCAAAGATGCAGAGTGTCATCTCCGAGGAACTGAAATGGCAGTTGCAGGAAAAGGTGGGTCGCGATTATCCCGATTACCTCATCGCCTGTGTGGGCGGAGGCAGCAATGCGGCAGGTACCATTTATCATTATATTGATGATGAGCGCGTTCAGATTTATCTTGCCGAGGCAGCAGGACATGGAATCGATACCAACTATACAGCAGCCACCATGCATTGCGGAACAGAAGGTATTATCCATGGAGCGAGAACACTCGTTATGCAGACCGAGGACGGACAGATAGAGGAAGCTTTTACCATCAGCGCAGGTCTTGACTATCCTGGTATCGGACCCATGCATGCCGACTTGGCAACCCGTGGCCGCAGTCATGTGCTTGCCATTAAGGACGACGAGGCTATCTATGCCGGTTATGAGTTGACACGTATGGAGGGAATCATCCCAGCCATAGAGAGTGCTCATGCTGTGGCAGCGCTGAAGAAAATGAAGTTCAAGAAAGACGATGTCGTTGTCCTGACAGTGAGCGGTCGAGGTGACAAGGATGTTGAAACTTATTTGTCTCATAAAGAAATGGCAGGAGAATATGGCAACTTTTAATTATACGACCCAAACACGTAAGATTCTTGCTGACCTCTATACACCGGTGGGAGTCTATATGCGATTACGAGATATTTATCCACAGTCGGCGTTGATGGAGAGTTCCGACTATCATGGTACAGAGAACTCGCGTTCCTTCATCGGTGTGCACCCCATAGCAAGCATCGCCGTAGGACATGGAGTGGTGACAGCCACCTATCCCGACGGAAGAGTGGAGGAAAAAGAGTTGCCCGCCTTCGGTGAGGGCAAAGGAGAAAAATGCAAACTCGCCATCTCGAAAGCCTTCAATGACTTTATCCAGGCTTTCCATGTAGAGGGGGAGGGCAGTGAGTGCTGCGGTCTGTATGGTTTCACTACCTTTAATGCCGTGCGCTACTTCGAGAACATTCCCGTGAAGGATACGACGATGGAGAAGAACGATGCACCTGATATATATTATATTATGTATAAGAATATCATCGTCTTCGACCATTTCAACAACACCATGCAACTCATCACCCTCGGTGAGGAGGCAGAGCTCGATGCGCTCATGAAAGCCATCAACAAGGCCAATGTGAAACCTTACGATTTCCATCCTGTAGGCGAGACTACTTCCACCCTTACCGATGAGGAGCATAAGGCCAATATCCGCCGTTGCATACAGCATTGTCTGAGAGGCGATGTGTTCCAGATTGTGGTAAGCCGCAGGTTTGTGCAGAAATATGAGGGCGATGACTTCAAACTCTATCGAGCCCTTCGCAGCATCAATCCGTCGCCTTATCTTTTCTACTTCGACTTTGGCGGTTTCCGCATCTTCGGCTCATCGCCCGAGACCCACAACCGCATTGTCGGTGACAAGGCTTTCATCGACCCAATAGCAGGAACCACCAAGCGTACAGGCAACATGGAGCAAGACCGCAAGGCAGCAGAGTTCCTGCGCAACGATCCCAAGGAAAATGCCGAGCATGTGATGTTGGTGGACTTGGCACGCAACGACTTGAGCCGCAACTGTCATGGAGTAAAGGTTGATTTCTATAAGGACATGCAGTTCTATAGCCATGTGATTCATTTGGTGAGCAGAGTGAGCGGCACGCTTGATGAGCAGGCCGATCATATCAAGGCATTTATCGATACCTTCCCGGCAGGAACATTGAGTGGAGCGCCCAAGGTGAGAGCCATGCAGATTATCTCAGAGCTGGAGCCGCACAACCGAGGTGCCTATGGCGGTTGCATCGGTTTCATCGGACTCAATGGCGACTTGAACCAGGCTATTGTCATCAGAACCTTTATCAGCCGTAACGGTGAACTGTGGTTCCAGGCAGGAAGTGGTGTCGTGGCAAAGAGCAACGACCAGTATGAGTTGGAAGAATGCAACAACAAATTGGGAGCCTTGACCAAGGCAATTCATATTGCAGAAGAGCTATAGAATAGTGAAGAATGAAGAATTCAAATGCTTCAAGTAAACACTACACATTAAACATGATAAAGATGAAAATAGTAATCATAGATAATTATGACTCCTTTACCTACAATCTTGCCCATCTGGTAAAGGAATTGGGAGCCGATGTAACCGTTTACCGCAACGACCAGTTTCAGTTGCGTGAACTCGACCGGTTCGACAAGATCATATTGAGTCCTGGCCCTGGCATTCCTTCAGAGGCAGGCCTGCTGATGGATGTCATCAAGACCTATGCAGGCCGAAAGCCCATGCTGGGAGTATGCTTAGGGCATCAGGCTATAGGCGAGGCTTTTGGTGCCAAACTCACCAATCTGTCGGAGGTTTATCATGGTGTGGCAACACCTTGCACCCAGTTTGGCAACGACCCTATCTTTGCCGGTATGGAGAAGCGTATAGAGATAGGGCGTTATCACTCGTGGGTGGTTGACCGCAGCGGTTTCCCCGATTGTCTGGATGTCACAGCCGTGAGCGATGATGGCTGTATCATGGGATTATGCCACAAGAACTACGACATTCATGGCATCCAGTTCCATCCCGAGAGTGTATTGACACCCCAGGGAAAAACAATCGTCAAGAACTGGTTGGAGATGTAAATGCTTAGTGGAATGCCACCTATATAATAAGGGTGCCAAACGTGTTGATATATGACACGATCGGCACCCTTATTATGTTGTCTTTATAGCCTTTTCTTTTATTCCTTTTTGCTGATATTGACATTTTTGCAGATGGTGTTTTCTATTATATCTGCAGAAAATGCCATTTTCTTGTCGGTACAGGATATGTTTTCGAAGGTGAAGTGGGAGAGGCGATACTTGTCGCTTGTGCCCACATCGAAGAAGTTGTCGCAGTCCATGCGGATGTTCTTCATCGTGATGTTGTTGCACTGGCTCAGAGGCATGTCCTCTCTGTCGCCAGGCTTGAAGAACTGAGTCCATGGACGAATGGTAAGGAAACTTCCTGTGGTTCCGCTGATATTGTCGACTGTGACATACTCGTAATGTTGCGGTGTGTCGGGACGCAGTTTGAGCCATAACACGCGCTTGGCATTCTTTACGGTGATGTCGCGAAGCACGATGTTGCGGTCGTTCACGCTCTCGCTTCCTAAAGTGAGGCATCCATGAACCTTGCCGTAGTTGCAATGCTGTATCAAGACATTGTATACCGGTCCGTTCTCGGGTGACTGGTCTGCCCATGTACCTTTTCCTCCCTTGATGGCAATAGCATCATCGTTGACACTCATGTAGCAGCCTTCCACCAGCACATCATGACAAACATCTATATCAATGGCATCGCTGCTGGGAGCCCTTAATCCCTGAGTAGGAGCGAAGATGTAGCAGTCGAGAAACCGCACATGGTCGCAGCGATAGATGTGATTGGTCCAGAAAGCGCTGTTCTTCAAATGCACGTCCTGAAGAGTCACGTTCGAGGAATTGCTGATGTATACGAGTCTTGGACGCTGTGCATCCTTGTTGGTGCAACGGCTGTTCCACTGACGTCGAATCCAGAACTCTTCCCAATAATGTTTGCCATTTCCGTCGATGGTTCCCTTTCCGGCAATGGTGAAGCCATCGCAGTGGTCGGCATTGATGAAGGCGGAGAAGTATTTACAGGTCTCGCCTTCGATGCGTGTCGTGAGTATGGGGAAGTTGACGATGCGGTCGCTTGCCTTCAACTTGCCTCCTTCGGATAGGAGCAGATGAGTCTTGGGACGGAAGAAGAGGGCGCCACTGAGGAAAGTGCCTTCCGGTATGACGACGACGCCTCCTCCATTCTTTGAGGCGAGGTCGATGACTCCCTGTATGGCGCTGGTCTGCAACAAAGTACTGTCATTCTTAACTCCGTAATCGGTGATGACATACTGTTTGCCCAAGGTGTCTGTATTCACTTTTTGGGCCTGCAGGAACCAAGTGTCCATCTTCGTGCCGTCGGGCCAGAGCTCTGTCTTAGCCTTCCTTGCCTTCTTCTGCTTCTTGGAAGCATTGGCGCTCAGTGGCATGAGCGCCACCAAGCAAGCCAATACATATAGATATACTCTCATGTATTTTACCTTTTTACTTTTTTACCTTTTTACTTTTTTACCTTTTTACTTTTTTACCTTTAAAAGTTTGTAGTATTCAGCAGCTCCCAACAGGAGGCATCCTGTGCCGTAGTCCTCGAAATCGGGAACAGACGTATAGGTGACAGGCTGTCCAGCCGATGGGTCCTTGCCGGTGCCCTGGTTGTAACCGATGAAACCATCTTCATGAACCGATGCAGCCAGCGCCTTCCATGCCTTGTCCATAGCTTTCTGATAAGTGGCAGCAGGCAGAATGCCCTGTCGTACGCCCCATGCCATGCCGTAGAGGAAGAGACCTGTACCCGTCATTTCAGGGCCGCCATAGTTGGCAGGGCAAACGAGGCTTACATTCCAGTATCCATCCTCGCGCTGGCATTTCAGCAGAGCTTTGCTCATGTTGATGAAGTCTTTTTTCAGATATTGGTAGTTCTTGTCGTTGGCAGGCAATGTCTCCATCACGCGAACCAAGGCTGCGTAAACCCAGCCATTGCCACGGCTCCAGTAACAGTTGCTGCCGTCTTTCTCCTTGTAGGGAGGAACGTAGTCCTTGTCTCTCCACCACAAACCTTCCTTCTCGTTGAACAGTCCGCCTGCCAGTGTGTCGCGTGTCCACTTGTAGGAGTTCATGGCATAGTCGAGATACTTTTTCTCGCCGCTGACTTTTGCATATTTTGCATATATAGGCATAGCCATCTGTATGGCATCGATCCATGTCCAGTAAGAAACACGGTTGGATGCAATCTGATGGTCGAGGTTTGCCTTCACATGACTTAAGTCTTTTTTTCCTCCGCTCTGTACGTAGCGGTCGATGTAAACCTGCATGCAGCACTGGTTGTCGGCATTGTCGTTGGTCTCTCCGCTGCGAGCCTGCCACTTGTGATAGTCAGCCCAGCGATCTGTATAGTCGAGATATTTCTGCTGAGGGTCAATCTCGTAGAGTGCCATGAGTCCCTCGTAGTACACGGCGCGTGTCCACAGGTTGCTGGTACGTACTCGTTTGACAAAGGTATCGAGTGTAGGGTCGCTGTACTTTGCCATGAAATAGTTGTTGGTGCGATGAGCCACCTCCATGATTTCCTTTTTCAGGTTTGTTACGTTTCTATGAACTCTCTGGGCTGAGGCAAAGCTCATACCCATGAGTACACAGAGTGATGTTAAGATCAGTTTTTTCATTTGTTGAGTTGTTTATTTGTTTTGTTGTTTATTCAGTTTATGTCTGTTTTTACTTCCACCAGCTTGACGGTGCTGTTGAGTCCGCTTGGCACAGGTTCCCACTTGTTGTAGGTGGTTTTCTTGTAATTGATGTCTACGACGTTGATTTCCTTCATCTTGCGCCATTTCACACCTTCGCGGTCGAGTGCAGCAATGCGGTTGGCAGGCAGGTTGGTCACTTCTATGCGGATGGTGTTCTTGCCCTTCGACAGTGCATCCTTGCAGTGGAGAATGTAAGGCACAGCCCAGGCGCAGCCTATGTAACGGCCGTTGATGTAGACGCGGGCACTTTCGCGCACGTCGCCTAAGTCGATGCTCCATTGTTTCTTGGCTTGCTCTTTCGACAGCTTGAACGTTGTCTCGTAGACACCAGTTCCCATCGTCACCTGGGCCTTGTCGCTGAGGCTCTCCCATGTCTTGAGACCCTGCAGGCTGAAGGTTTCCTCTACCTTGGGTGCTTCCTCAGTGAAGGAGAGCTTCCAGGTGTTGGCGGTGAGGTCGATGCTTTCACCCTTGTCTATGGTTTGAGGTTCGGTCTTTGCCAGGCGCAGTTTCTTGTCTTGCAACCAGGGTGCCGACTCTTTCTGTGCACTGAGGAGGATTCTGCTTTCGCCACTTTTGAGGTTGATATCCAGTTCTCCGCGTTCGTTTATCACAGCAGCATGGTAAGATTCGTTCATAGGATTGTACCACAGCGCAGCATTCTCTCCTGTAGCAATAGGCACTTGGGCCTTGATATCGTGGTCGGTGAGGTTGGCGATGAAGTAGTGATGACCATACTTGTTGCTGCGTCGTATCAGCTTCAGTCCATATAGTTTTCTCATCATTTCAGGGTTGGCAGCCTTTGCCATCGCCTCAGTGTTGTCGCCCTTGATAATCTTGGCTCCTTGCGCCTTCAGCTGCGAGATGTGCTGTATCACGTCGCTTGGCATGATGTTGTTGCCGGGAATGACCAGTGCCTTATATCGTGTTCCGGCAGCCGTCTCTATCATGCCGTTCTTATAAGTACACGAGCGCAGGTATTGGTCGCTGATGTAGTCGCAGTCGAATCCGGCCTTGTCGATATCGAGGATGCACTTGATAAACTCGGGAGCCTTCTTCGCCATGCTGTGAATGTCGAACATCATGAGCCATTTCTTGGTATTGGTGCGCCACATGTCTCTTACGGGCAGATACACCAAGAAGTCGTTGTCGGGCTGTCCCAATTGCAGATAGGTTTGACAGTGGGTGATGTATTTCATCAGTTCGGGCGCATCGCGCCAGATGCTGTTGGTGGGGCTCATGTCGATGGAAGCATAGAATTTCCATCCTGGCCATGGATCGTTCTTTGGCGAATAGGCTGTGCCGTGGAAGAACATGTGGTTGACGCCGGCACAGAACATCAGGTCCATATCGGGTTTCATCTGACTCAGTGACGTGCGGAAGTGCTCGGTAAGCCAGGTGAAAGTCTCGCTTGATGTATATTTCTTGCCCGTGATGTGGGCAGCCGAAGGAGCATATTTCAGCATGCTCAGGTCGCTGAAGTTGGGACGAGTCTTCCCCGGATCCTTGCGCAGGCCCTTGATGCCGAAGTCGGTCAGTCCGAAGCCTTCTATCTCAGGAATGTCGACAGCCGCATAGCAGTCAATGAGGTTGGCGGGTGAGCCGTGCGCCTGGTTGCGTGTGATGGCTCCGTGCTTGTGTGCCCATGCTGTCCATTGTTTGGTGAAATTGTGCAGCAGCATCTCTCCCAGAGTCTCGCGATAATCGCTCACAACGATTGCGTCGCCATCCAGGAACTCGGGGAACTTGTCCTGCAATTTGTAGCCGTGCATATTTTCGAACTCAGTCAGCAGGGTAGGAGTCCAGTTGGCGCCATACACTTCGTAGCTGTCATTGAAGAAAGTATGTGGAAAAGGTGTTCCCGAAGCCGTAAAGGCGCTGTCGATGTGTGCCAGATAATGTGCTACGGCAGTAGAGTCGAAGTGGTCGATGACGTAGCCTTCACCTCCAGGCGCAGCACGCTTTACCATCTGTCGGGTGCGGCTCTCGTAGAGTGCGATGACGCGTTTCTTCTTGGTGGCTCCTGCCACAGGATAAGCCTTGATGACTTTCAGTTTGGCGAAGTTGCGCTCTTTCTCGGGCAGGGTGAAGTTGATGTCCATGAGTTTCTTCTTGACATCTACAATGGTGTCGACGAAAACAGCCTTGCAGGCAGCCTCGCTCAGTGGAACCCAAGGTCCGCCGAAAGGCCATCCTGTTCCGGTAGCCATATCGGTCTCAATGCCCAATTCCTTGTCTTTCTTTTCCACGAATCTGAGCATCTCCATCCATCGTGGCGAGAGGTAAGGTATGTCGTTCTTGTCGTTTCCCTGTACGCCATAGAGTGGAGTTATCTCCACTGCGCCTATGCCAGCCTTGGCATATTGGTCGAGATTCCATCCCAAGTTCTCCTTGTCGACGGCCGATCCCATCCACCACCATCTTATACCAGGTTTGGCTTCCTGTGTGGGGGAAGGCAAGAACTGAGCCTGTGCGCTGACTGCTGTGAGCAGTGCGCAGGTGAGGCATGTTGCAATAAGTCTTTTGCGTTGTTGTCTGATCATATCGATTATAATAGCCTTTAAGTTTTTATATCTTCTGCAAAGATAGGTATAATTGTTCAATAAAGCATAAGAAATCGTCCATAAAGATGTAAAACCGTACAAAAGCGAGGGGTGTATGATTGTGCTGTCGGAAATTTTGCTTATCTTTGTACACACCAGCTTGGGATGCTTATATTAATAGGTACGCGAGACACAGGCAAGCCATGCGGTTTGGACGAGACAGAAAGTCGTAAATCCAACAGAAAAGAGACTTAACCAAGGCTTGAATGAAATATAAAACTTGAATAATAAGAAACCATCAACCAACATGAAACAAACTAAATTAAAAACTTTCGCAGTCGTATCGGCTTGTATGATGGGAATGTTGTCCTCGTCAGCGCAAGGAGTGATGCAGCGTACTGCCAACTACCACCCCGACGGTAGAGGTTTTAGCTGTGTGAATGGCAACAATCGTTATACACGCGCCCTCTATGGCAGTGTGGATGAATGGCGACTGGAAACCAGCGACCGTCCTATATTCGCTATCTTTAAGAAGAACAATCATCGCAACATCCGTTTCGTGATAAAATGCAACGGTCAGGCTTTTCAGCTCGACTCGGTAGAGTACTGCAAGGCAAGATATGAGGCTGGAAAGCGTGAGTATCTGATGAAGGACAAGCGATGGGGTAGCGGTGTGCTGAAGCTCTCTGTGTTGGCTTATCCGCAGACGGAAGGTGCTGTCTGGAAATTCGCTGCCGAGAATTTTGGCAAGGCGAAAATAGAGATTGTGGGTATGATATGCGAAACCAGGGTGAGCAAGTTTAAGAGAGCCGGCGACATCGGCAAGTTCGACGGTCCTGAGGCCTTCGATGCGCCTGCCCAGCCCAAGATGCTCTCTACCGTTGCAGGCATGATGCCTCAGAAGGGCGCTGCCGAACTATATTTCTCGGTCGACAACACCGTCTTGTCGACAGGCAAGAACTCAGAGATGTGCAAGCGTTATCAGGCAGCAGAGCAGTGGCGTTCCGACTTGTCTTCTTCCGTCATCTTCAATACTCCCGATGCTTATCTGAATCCTGTAGGCGGAACCATGGTCATGGCTGCAGACGGAGCCTGGAACGGGCAAGTGTGGACGCATGGCGCTGTGGGCTGGAGAATGCCTCTGCCAGGCTGGCGTGCAGCCTATATGGGCGATTTCTTGGGTATGTTCGACCGCCAGCGCATTCATTTCGACGCCTATGCCAAGAGTCAGGTGACCGACATCCCTGTGACCCGTCCTCATGTGATGGACAAGGAGCACAATCTCTCGCGTGGCGCCTATGAATGGGGCACGCCGATGTACAGCAATGGCTACATCTGCCGCAATCCAGAGAACAACAAGCAGTTCCACCATTACGACATGAACCTGGTGTATATCGACGAGCTGCTCTGGCATTTCCAGTTTGATGCCGATACAGCCTATATGCGCAAGATGTGGCCTGTCATCAAGAGTCATCTCGCCTGGGAGAAGAACACCTGGGATCCCGACAACGACGGACTCTACGATGCCTATTGCTGTATCTGGGCAAGCGATGCGCTGCAATACAACAGCGGTGGCGTAACCCATTCGTCGGCCTATAACTACCATGCCAACCTCTTGGCTGCCCGCATGGCAGAGATGATAGGCGAGAATCCAGCGCCTTATCGTGAGGAAGCCGACAGGATACTGAAAGCCATGAACAGCCGACTGTGGCTGAAAGATTTCGGCCACTGGGCTGAATATCAGGACTTCATGGGACTGAAGCGAGTTCATAAGGACGCAGCGCTGTGGAGCATCTACACACCGATAGATTGTGGCGCAGGAACTGGCGAACAGAACTATCTGGCAACGAAGTATGTGGACAGGCACATCCCGCGCGTACCTTATATATATGATGGACAGGAATATCAGACGGTGAGCACATCCGACTGGTCGCCTTACGAATGGAGTATCAACAATGTGGCGATGGCAGAGGTGATGCATACCGTGCTGGCTTATTATCAGGCAGGAAGAGCGGAGGAGGCTTACCGACTGCTGAAAGCCAATGTGCTCGACTTCATGTATCTTGGCAGCAGTCCGGGCAACTTCGGACAGTTGTCGACGATGGACCGTGCCACAGGCGAGGGCTATCGCGACTTCTCTGATGTGACGGGCATCTCGTCGCGTGCGTTTATCGAAGGCCTTTATGGCATCACGCCCAATGCATTAGAGGGCAAGTGCATCATCCGTCCTGGTTTCCCCGCAGCATGGGACAGCGCGTCGGTGCATACGCCTTATTTGGACTACTCGTTCAGGAGAGTGGGCGATAAGGACATCTTCGACATTGAGCAGAACTTCGCCCGTCCGCTGCAGATTGTGATACGGCAGAATATGGGTGGAGGAAAATACAAAGACACCGAACTGACAGCCGACAAGCGCCAGCACGTGGAGCTGGCAACCATCAAGCCCGTAGACAATGATGAGGTTGAGGTAAAGAAAACTTACACCTTGGCTGATGCCGTGGCAGAACAGACTGCCGACCGATGGGGAACGATGACAGGTGTGGGCAATGACTTCGACCAGTTGAACGACGGAAAGCGAAGAATGGTGAACATGGATGCTGCCTTCAATTCGGAAGTGAGCGATATCTTCAAGAACCAATACCTCACACCCCGCTCGCCTTACACCACACTCTGTGTGCCTACGCAAGGAATGGGCGACTGGTGTTCAACGAAGAAACTCGCCAAGATAGACGACTCCAAGTTGCGCAGCATGGTGAAGGACGGATCTTTCGAGACCTTGCCAGGCTTGTCGTTCCGCACACCTGCCGAGGGCAAGAATATTGCCTATACCAGTTTGTGGGACAATTATCCCGACAGTATCACCATTCCTTTGTCGGGCAAGGCTTCGCATGCCTATCTGCTGATGGCAGGCTCTACCAACCCCATGCAGTTTGCCATAGAGAATGCCGTGGTGAGAGTGGAATATACCGACGGCACGACAGACGAGCTGATGCTTGTTCCACCTGTCAACTGGTGTCCTATCGAGCAAGACTTCGTGGAGAACGCTGTGGCTTTTGCCATGCCTGCTGTTCGTCCTTACCGCATAGGTCTGAATACAGGTATTGTAAGCCGTCATCTTTTCCGCGACTCTCACTATCAGGAGGCAGCCACTGCCGGCGATCTTCCAGATATGAAGTTGGCGATGTGTGCCCTGCCTGGTGGCGCTGCCACGATGCTCGACATGCCTCTCAACGCCAAGAAGAAACTCCGTTCGCTGACTCTCCGCGCCTTGAGCAACGAGGTGGTTGTTGGACTGATGGGAGTTACGCTGCAGAAGTAAAAAACAGCTTTCGCGAATGGGGAAGTTAAGTTAAAGAAGTTATAGAAGTTAAAGCCATATGCTTTATGGCTAAGTATTCAACCAAAAAAGGCTGTGTCTTTGGGAAGAATCCCTTTGACACAGCCTTTCGTTTTTGTATGTAGTATTGTAGTAGAAGATTACTTAACCATGATCTTCTTGATAGAACCGTCGCTCATCTTCACGATGTTGAGTCCCTTGTTGAGCTGGGCGTTACGAACCCCGTTCACGCTGAAAATAGCTTCAGCCTTGGCAGATGAGGTAGCGTTTATGTTGTCGATACCTGTTGGAGTGCTGTTGAGGTAAGTCTTGATCGTATTGATAATGTTCTGCAATGTGGTCTTGTTCGTAGTATATGTACCGTAATTGGCTGTAGCTGTAGAGGTGAGGATTTCTTTCAGCTGGTTGAGCAAACTTGTAGAAATTTTCTCGTTGCTTGTCAATTCACTTGCCTCTTTGTAGAGTGCAGAATATATGCTGTAAGCCTCTTTCTGTTCAGGAGAGATAAAGAGGAAGTCATTGTATTTGCTCTTGGTTTTTGCTGCTGTGTATTCGTTGTCATCAACGTTGAAATAGTGAGTAATCAATCCGTCCTTTTTGGATAACTTGTACGAAAATCCTCTGTCTTCTGTATTTCCTGCTATCACTTTGTATGTAGTGGTTTTGTCTGTGTTTATAGCTGTATACCATTTAAGTCCCGCGTTTGAATTACTCCACATATTTATATGGTATTTCCCACAGCTGAACTGGTTGTTAGAAAGTGTCCAGAGTGCAGCGTTGTCGATATTTTTCTCAGCAGGTGTGTTGTCGGTAGTTACGAAAATGCCAGCGCCAACATTATATACATAAACTTGCTGTTCTTCACCTGTTACCTCTTCGCCTCTCCACCAGCTGTTGGCTTCTGCTGGAGCATAGGTAGTGTTGTCGGCTTCTTGAGCATTTACTGTAGTCAAAGCGCTTGCTGTCATTACAGCTGCGAGCATGATGCTTTTGGCGTATTTAGCCACTGTGTAAATCTTTTTCATTTTTACTTATTCTTATGTGATTCTTAATTAAATGTGATTCTTAACTTGAAATGATGTTCAATACAATCGAATGAGAGTGCCGGACGACTGTGATGTGTCATGTTATCTTGTTTACAATCCTGTCCGCACCTTTGTTTTGGGTGTGCAAAGATACGAAAAAACTATAAGAACGAGCGAGGTTTTGAGAAAAAAGTGCGGAATAAGAGGAAAAATTGATTTTCGTCATGTAAAAAGTGCTTGAAATGTAGATTTCAGTCACGATTATGCAGCTGTTCTTTTTAAAAACAATACTTCTTTTTCTTTAAAACAATGCAGCAGTTCTATCAAAACCAATGTGTCATTTGTCACGAAATACATATCTGTGATAAAAACGAGAATGCCTCCGAAATCACTTCGGAGGCATTCTGTATCTTCCTGGAACGATAAACAAAAAGTCCAGGATTTTTGTAAAGATGATGACAAATTACATATCCCAACCCACAGCGCTTGCGCCGAGAACAGCTGCAGAGCTGCCGTCGAGAGTTGACACAAGGAACTTAGCCTTGCCCTTGAAGGTAGGAAATACGGTATTGTCGTATGACTCCTTGAGAGGTTTCATCAAGAGATCGCCAGCCTTGGTAAGACCGCCGAAGAAGACGAAAGCCTCAGGTGAAGCGAATGCTGCGAAGTCGGCACAAGCTTCACCCAGCATCTTGCCAGTGAAGTCGTACACGCGCTTAGCCAGGGCGTCGCCCTTGCCGGCAGCAATACTTACATCGTAAGAGGTGATGTCCTCTGGCTTGATTTCGCGGAGCAATGAAGGCTCATCGCTCTTCTCGAGGAATTCGCGTGCAGTACGAGCCACACCTGTTGCAGAGCAGTAAGCTTCCAGACAGCCAGTTCTGCCGCAGCCGCATGTACGGCCTTCCTTGCCACGAACCATAATCACATGGCCCAGCTCGCCTGCGAAACCATCGCAGCCATAAACCATCTTTCCATCAATCACGATGCCAGAGCCTACGCCAGTACCCAAAGTGATGTCGATGAAGTTCTTCAGTCCACGTGCTGCGCCATAAGTCATTTCGCCCAGTGCGGCAGCATTGGCATCATTGGTAAGCGCTACTGGGAGTCCGCCAAGAGCCTTGCTGAAGAGGTCTGCCAAAGGAACTACACAAGTGTGAGCCCAGGGCAGGTTGGGAGCGTACTCGATAGTACCCTTATAGAAGTTGCCATTAGGTGCTCCGATACCCATAGCCTTGATTTTCTCAATACCACCAACAGTTTCGATAATAGGTTGTAGTGCTTCGACAGCTGCCTTTACGTAATCATTCACGTTGTCATAGCCACCGGTCTTGATGGCTGTAGTAGCCTTGATATCACCACGTGCGTCCACGATACCGAAAACAGAGTTGGTGCCGCCAAGGTCCAAGCCGATTACATACGGCTTCAATGCATTTTCTGTCATATTGTTTATGTTTTTTAATAAGTTAGAGTTTTAAAATTTGATGGCAAAGATAAGAAAAAAAATGCATCGGACAAACTTTTAGACGGAAAATTTGCATTGTATGATTAAAAAATTGTATCTTTGCACCTCGTATGAATTCATTGTTTCCAATAGAGATAAACATCCTTGATTTTATTTTCAAGGGTATTGTCATAGGTATCATTGCCTCTGCTCCCATGGGTCCAGTAGGTATTTTGTGTATTCAGCGCACGTTGAACAAGGGGCGCTGGTATGGTTTTGTGACAGGCATCGGCGCTGCTTGCAGCGACATCGTGTATGCCATGTTCACGGGTTTGGGTATGAGTTTTGTGATGGATTTTGTCAACAATGCCCAGAACAAGTTCTATCTTCAGATTTCGGGCAGTCTGCTGCTGCTTGTCTTCGGAGTGTATTGTTTCAAGAGCAACCCGATGAAGAATATGCACAAGAGCAGCAACAAGCAGGGCACATTGTTCCACAACGGCCTGACGGCCTTTCTCGTCACCCTCTCCAATCCGCTCATCGTGTTCCTCTTCATGGCCACATTTGCGCAGTTTGCCTTTGTGGTTCCCGACATGCCTATTGAGATGGGCGTGGGCTATCTCAGCATCGTGTTTGGCGCCTTGCTGTGGTGGTTTGGTCTTACCTGGCTCATCGACAAGATACGCGGCAAGTTTGATACCAATGGCATTCTTATTATTAATAAGGTGATAGGCAGTGTGGTGATCATCTTCTCGCTGATAGCGCTGATAGGCACGGTGTTCAACCTGTATCATCTGCCCGAGTTTTAGGCTGTCCTACGGGGCGGGTGCCCGGAAAGATTATATGAGAATATTATTTTCACAAAATATATGTTTGTAGCACAAGAGTTAAGAAAGAAAAGTATCGCCGAATACCTGTTGTATATGTGGCAGGTGGAGGACATTATCCGTGCCTATGGCTGTTCGCTGCCCGTTATCCGCAAGCAGTATATCGACCGTTTCGACTATACCGACGAGCAGAAAGCCGAGGAGCTGGACTGGTTTGGTAACCTCATCCGCATGATGAACGAGGAAGGAAAGCGCGAGTATGGACATCTCGATATCAACCGCGTGTTGCTCAAGGACGTCATCGACTTGCACGGAATGCTGCTGCAGAGCAGCAAGTTCCCCATCTATAATGCCGAATACTACAAGGTGTTGCCCTACATCGTAGAGCTGCGCAACAAGGGCGACAAGGATGTGAACGAGATAGAAACCTGCTTAGACGCACTCTATGGCGTGATGATGCTCCGCCTGCAGAAGAAGGAGATAACGCCCGAGACAGCCCGTGCCGTGACCGAGATCAGCACCTTCGTGGGCATGCTGAGCGATTATTACCTCAAGGACCGTACAGAGGGCTTGAAGTTTGACGACGACATGTAGTGTTTAATTTTTAGGTTATACATATTTTATAATAATATAAAGAACTTGAGAAAAGTTCAAAATATATATACAACGAGATGAAAGAGATTGAAAGAAGAAGAACGTTTGCCATTATTTCTCACCCTGATGCTGGTAAGACCACACTGACCGAGAAGTTCCTTCTCTTTGGTGGACAGATACAGGTGGCAGGTGCCGTAAAGAACAATAAGATACGTAAGACAGCCACTTCCGACTGGATGGATATAGAGAAACAGCGTGGTATTTCTGTTTCCACGTCGGTGATGGAGTTCGACTACTTGCCCGATGGCGAGCATGGCGATCCCTACAAGGTGAACATCCTCGATACTCCCGGTCACCAAGATTTTGCCGAGGACACTTACCGCACGCTGACAGCCGTTGACTCAGCCATCATCGTGGTCGACTCAGCCAAGGGTGTGGAGGCCCAGACCCGCAAGCTGATGGAAGTGTGCCGTATGCGCAATACGCCTGTTATCATCTTCATCAACAAGATGGACCGTGAGGGCCGCGATGCCTTCGACGTGCTCGACGAACTGGAGGAAGAACTCAAGATCAAGGTTCGACCCCTGAGCTGGCCTATCGGACAAGGTGCCCGGTTCAAGGGCGTGTACAATATCTACGAGCAGCAGCTCAACCTCTTTACTCCCAACAAGCAGCGCGTGACCGAGAAGGTGGAAGTGGACGTCAACTCCGAAGCGCTCGATCAGCATGTGGGTGAGCGCGAGGCTGCCCAGTTGCGTGAGGATCTGGAGTTGGTCAACGGCGTTTATCCAGCCTTCGATGTGGAGACTTACCGTTCGGCCGAGGTGGCACCGGTGTTCTTCGGTTCTGCGCTCAACAACTTCGGTGTGCAGGAACTTCTCGACTGCTTCGTCAAGATAGCACCGTCGCCCAAGCCTACTCAGGCCGAGGAGCGACTGGTAGAGCCAGAGGAAAGCAAGTTTACTGGCTTCATCTTCAAGATCACCGCCAATATCGACCCCAACCACCGTTCATGTATTGCCTTCTGCAAGATTTGTTCGGGCAAGTTTGTGCGCAATCAGCCTTACCTGCACGTACGATTGGGCAAGACCGTCCGTTTCTCTTCGCCTACACAGTTCATGGCGCAGCGCAAGAGCACCATCGACGAGGCTTATCCAGGCGACATCGTAGGTCTGCCCGACAACGGCATCTTCAAGATTGGCGATACGCTCACCGAGGGTGAGCAGCTGCACTTCCGTGGTTTGCCTTCGTTCTCGCCTCTGCTCTTCAAGTATATCGAGAACGACGACCCAATGAAGAGCAAGCAGTTCCAAAAGGGATTGGAGCAGTTGATGAACGAGGGTGTAGCACAGCTGTTTGTCAACCAGTTCAACGGCCGCCGCATCGTGGGAACCGTAGGACAGTTGCAGTTCGAGGTCATCCAGTATCGTTTGGAAAACGAGTACAACGCCAAGTGCCGCTGGGAACCTGTCCACCTGCACAAGGCTTGCTGGATAGAGGCCGACGATGAGCAGGAGCTGGAGAACTTCAAGAAGCGCAAGTATCAGTACATGGCCAAGGACATAGAGGGCAGAGACGTGTTCCTCGCCGACTCGGGCTATGTGCTCAGCATGGCACAGCAGGACTTCGAACATATCAGGTTCCATTTCACTTCGGAGTTTTAAGGAATGATGAGGCGCGGACAACACAGAGGCTGATGCCATATTCCTTGGTGAAAGCGTTGTGGCAGTCAGAAGATAAAATCCGTGTAATCCGCGTAATCTGTGCCAAGATAAAATAATAAAGGATAATATATATATTAATGGATGACGATATTTTAGAAGCAAGGAAAAGTTGGGTCGACAAGATGGTGGCCTGGCAGAAGGAACATATTTCCGACCGCCAGATGACACTCATCCTCGCCTTTGTCATCGGGGTGCTCGCCTCGGTGGCAGGCTATTTCCTGCATGGAATCGTGCACGAGATACAGATTCTGCTCACATCGGGATTTGTCAAGAACACGTACAACCTGCTCTTCCTGCTTTTCCCAATCGTGGGCATTTACCTCACGTCGCTCTTTATCAAGTATGTGGTGCGCGACAATATCTCGCATGGTATTACCCGCGTGCTCTACGCCATCTCTACCAAGAACTCCAAGCTGCGCGGCCACAACTGCTGGTCGTCGGTGGTGGCTTCTGGCATCACCATTGGCTTCGGCGGTTCTGTGGGAGCCGAGGCGCCTATAGTGCTTACCGGTTCGGCCATCGGTTCCAATCTGGGACAGATCTTCCGCATGGACAAGAAGACGATGATCCTGCTGGTGGGCTGCGGAGCCAGTGCCGCCATTGCCGGAATCTTCAAGGCACCTATAGCCGGACTGGTCTTCACGCTCGAGGTGCTGATGGTCGACCTGTCGATGGCTTCGCTTCTGCCCATCCTCATCTCGTGTGTCACAGCCACCTGTTTCACCTATATTCTGATGGGCTCTAAGTCGCTCTTCGACTTCACGCTCACCTCGCCCTGGGTGCTCGACCGTGCGCCGGTATGTATCCTGTTGGGTATCTTCTGCGGCTTTGTCAGCCTTTACTTCATGCGCACCATGTCGGCTTGCGAGGGCATGTTCGCCCGTCTGGGCAAGCATCCTTATGCCAAACTCCTCTTGGGCGGACTCATCCTGAGCAGCCTTATCTTCCTGTTCCCTTCGCTCTATGGCGAGGGCTACTCGGCTGTCAACATCCTGCTCAAGGGCAGGACTGAGGCAGAGTGGGGGCAGGTGATGAGCAACTCGCTCTTCTATGGCAACAGCCATCTGTTGCTTGTCTATATCGGACTCGTCACCCTCACCAAGGTGTTTGCCACATCGGCAACCAATGGCAGTGGCGGTTGTGGTGGAACCTTCGCACCTTCGCTCTTTATCGGCGGTTTTGCGGGTTTCTTCTTCTCCCGCTTCTGGAATGCCAACGCGATAGGTGTCTACGTGCCCGAGCAGAACTTCACGCTCATGGGTATGGCAGGCGTGATGACGGGTGTGATGCATGCGCCGCTTACGGGCATCTTCCTCATCGCCGAACTCACGGGAGGCTATCAGCTCTTCATGCCGCTCATGATCGTCTGCATCTCGTCATACCTCACCATCAGCATCTTCGAGAGCCACAGCATCTACGCCCTGCGACTGGCAAGAGAGGGCAAGCTGCTCACTCATCACATCGACCGTGCGGCCCTCACGCTGATGAGCATGCAGAGTGTCATCGAGAAAGACTATCATCCCATTCATGCCGATCTGCCTATGGGCAAACTCGTGGCTGAGATAAGCCGCAGCAACAACAACTTCCTGCCAGTGGTCGACAAGGGAGGTGTACTTCTGGGCGTGATAGATATCACCCGCATCCGTCACATCATCTTCAGGTCAGAGCTTTACAACCGTTTCACTGTGCGACAGCTCATGTTGCAGCCATCGGCTGTACTTTCCGACCACGAGCCGATGGACGAGGTGATGAAGAAGTTCGACCAGACCGATGCGGCCCAGCTGCCTGTGGTCGACACAGCCGGCGTGCTCGTAGGCTACATCAGCCGTACCAAGGTGTACTCGGTGTATCGCAAGATTGTGGCCGATATGTCGGCAGAATAACTTTAACCCAACTGTTATGGAGAAGAAAGATTTAAGAATCGTTTTTATGGGAACACCCGAGTTTGCGGTGGAATCCCTCAAGAGCCTCGTAGAAGGCGGATATAATGTGGTGGCTGTGGTTACTCAGCCCGACAAACCCGTAGGACGCCATCAGGACACGCTGCAAGCGCCTCCTGTCAAGCAGTATGCCCTGGAGCAGGGCTTGCCCGTGCTGCAGCCTGTCAAGATGAAAGATCCCGAGTTCGTGGAGCAGCTGCGTGGCTTCCGTGCCGACCTTCAGGTGGTGGTGGCTTTCCGCATGCTGCCCGAGGTGGTGTGGGCCATGCCCCGTTTCGGCACGTTCAATGTGCACGCCGCCCTGTTGCCTCAGTATCGTGGCGCAGCGCCTATCAACTGGGCTGTCATCAATGGCGAGACGCAGACTGGTGTCACCACCTTCTTCCTCGATCACGACATCGACACCGGACGCATCATCATGCAGGAGCCTTTCGCTATTCCCGACGATGCCGATGTGGAGTATGTCTACGACGGACTGATGCACCTCGGTGCCGGTATCGCGCTCAAGACCATCGACAAGCTGATAGCTGCCGATGGCAACATCGACTCCATCTCGCAGGACGAGTTGGTGGCAGAACAGCAGGAACTGCATCATGCACCCAAAATCTTCAAGGAGACCTGTCGCATCAGTTTCGGCCAGCCAGCCAAGAAGGTGTACGACTTCATCCGCGGTCTGTCGCCTTATCCTGGCGCATGGACAGAGATACAGAAGGAGGGCGGCAAGGCTCAGGTGCTGAAGGTTTTCAAGACCACGAAGACCGGCAAGGCACTGGCAGAAGGCGTCGCTGTGGGCTCGCTCCGTGTGGAGGGCAAGAGCCTGCTCGTGGCTTGTGCCGACGAGTGGCTGCAGCTCGACACCATTCAGATAAGCGGCAAGAAGCGCATGGAGGCACGCGACTTCCTCAACGGTATGCGCGACATCGAGCAGTATAAAAACATTTAGAAACATTATACATATTATAATATCAGCATTATGACACAGCAAGAAGACATTAAGAATGCAGTGGAGTGCATGCGAAAGGGTGGAGTGATACTCTATCCCACAGATACGGTATGGGGCATCGGCTGCGATGCCACCAATGCCGAGGCAGTAGCAAAGGTTTATCAGATCAAGCGTCGTGACGATTCCAAGGCGCTCATCTGTCTTGTAGACAGCGCTGACCGTATGGCGCGTTATTTCCGCAATGTGCCTCAGGTGGCGTGGGACTTTATCGATGCAGCCATGCCAGTGAAGCCTACAACCGTCATCCTCGACGATGCTACGGGTGTGGCCAATAATCTGGTGGCAGAGGATGGCAGTCTGGCCATGCGTGTCACCTTCGAGCCTTTCAGCAAGGAGTTGTGTTACCGCTTCCAGAAGCCTTTGGTAAGCACCAGCGCCAATGTGAGTGGTGAGCCTGCGGCACAGAATTATCGGGATATTTCGCCCGAAATCCTGGAGGCTGTCGACTATGTTTGCTGGAGTCGCCGCCAGGAGCATAAGCCCCACACGCCTTCCAGCATTGTGAAACTGAGCAAGAATGGCGAGGTGAAAGTGATAAGATAATCGCTTCTTCATCTTCAGTTATTTCTCCATTTGCGAAAGCTGAGGTGGAATTTACTGTCAAGAATTAGAGAAATATCGCTCGATGGCCGTGGAAATGGCTTCTCTAATTCTTTAATTCTTGACTAAAATTATTCGACCTGTATGGTTGGCACGCCCTGAAAGGGCAGAAGCTCTTAGCCCAGGGCTACGCCCTGGGTTATTACGGACGCAAACCTGTCGCCCTGTAAGGGCAAAAGCTTTAAAACTCCAGGCAAAACATAAGGCTTTTGCCCTTA